>Ga0308160_10001561_pt1 | contig 31537 bp, 46 predicted proteins | sample PhyFR1_FD_201036 | JGI IMG/M metagenome (GOLD analysis project Ga0308160, IMG submission 201036) | Phyllosphere microbial communities from UC Gill Tract Community Farm, Albany, California, United States - DLSLF.R1 | ecosystem: Host-associated > Plants > Phyllosphere > Unclassified | place: USA... | reverse complement strand
GTAAGACTCCAGTCTCGCCATCGGAAGACCAAGGGTCGTCAGGAGATGCCGTGTTTCGCAAGTGCAAGCGAGGAGGTACTGGAGCGGAAGGAGTTGAAGAACGCGCGGGATTCTCGAGCGAGAAAGGGAGCGACTAATACACGAGATGAGATATCTCTCCATCATGAGCACTGCGATACAATGAAACCAGCGCAAGTAGAACTCACGACTCCTGCTCCTGCCCTCCACGGTTTCCAACTTCCCGACGTCGCATCCTCGACTATCGCGGAGCAAATGATGGCAGAGTAATCGGCATACTCTTGAGCTCCACCGTTGCCTCGCACAATCGACTCATAGTGGTAGAACGTCAAGTGCGGACAAACGGGGTCTCCTCGCTCGATGCGTTTCAAATCGCGCACAAACGCAGAACGCTCCTGATCCCATACGACTTGTTTCAACACGACCCAACTTTCTTGTTTGGGATCTGGCATTAGAGCTAGTCAAGTCAGCAGCCGTGTTCGCAAAGTTCGGGTTTTGAACGGAATGAGATGGCTGCACCTGAAGTGAGATAGTGGACTATCGCATGGTACTCCCTGAACTCCTTCATGTGGCCAGAATCGCGAATCATCGTATGGCTCAAAGTCTTGCGAGCGGGCAGGCTGCGCGGGTAAGCCACGACGCCGAATTCATTGGGAGGCCCTTTCGTTTCCCACAATGTATCTTCTAGTTGACCGCTTCGACCGTAGAGCGACACAGGATCCACAAAAATCGAGGTTCCGTTCGAATGGCCACGCTGGTTCCTTCGCCATGTTTGGATCGGACAAGCCGGCGCAACGTGAACGTCCAAAAGTCTGTCTCGATCTGCAGGGCACTTGATCAGTGGACCGCGTCATTGTGAGGGGGCAGACATTCGGCTCACAGAAGACCTTCCCGACGATTTCGGTTGGATGAATTCGAGTTTCGTTGGGATCGGTGTACTTTGCTCTAAAATCCGCAATTTGAGAGTTCTTTCCAAGTGATTTGCACATCTCCCAAGTGAACATGTCGAAGGCGTCGTCGAGTCGATGGTGATGTTGTCGAAGCTGTCGCTCGCAAAGATGAGCCTCGTCACTGATTCCAGCCTCGATGAAGAGAAGACATGCGTACCTTTGCGAGCTCGTGGGACATTGCGGGTGAGTGAGCTCTCAACACCAGGACGTGGTGAGAAGTCAGTGGGCTAGCTTCAGAGAAAACGAGAGCGAGAGAAAGGCAGACACAAGCGAGCAGAGAGAGATAAGGGGAGAGGCCGGCTACAGACTGATCGGCTCACCGAGACAGCTCAGTCCACGAAAGTAGGACCTATCAGGAGAGACTGCAGGGGTAGATGGAGCGCACAGTCTATTGTATTGCCATTCGACTCCAAGAATTACCCATCCAAACATGTACACTTATCCCGATCGAAAACATCGTCCGTACATTCCTTGCCAAACCGTGCGTCCCAACAGTCAAAAACGATAGGCCAAGCTCGTTCGACAGAGTGACCGAAAGCTGGATTCGAAGGTCCTCCTGATTCATTCGGTCCCCACATCTGCGACGATTCAAGAGGATCAACGCTGCTCAGCTCGATCAGTAGTAGATAGTTGGCTTACGTTGTGGATCCAATGATCAGCGGGAGCAGACATGAGTTCGTCGACGTAGGAATACTTGTGATAAGGATTTGCGAGGATTCGTTTCCGAGATGCGACGAATTGGGCGGACCACGCCATCTGTAACGCGTCCAGGACGATGCTCTATCAGTAAGCGTGCGAATGGAGGGAGCAAGTCGAGGCAAGCGATACGAGAGCGAGAGCGACGAGAAGGTGAAAGGAGGGTGGGAGGCAATAGAGCGAACAACGGAGAGGAAGAGAACGAAACGTACGGTTTGACCACCGGGAGGACATAAACTTCCGGTGAAGATGCTGAACAACTCGGTATAGATCGGGAAATCAACATTGACCTTGAGATCTTTCCCGCAATCAGCTTCGATGAGAGGTCCGAGATGTGCGAACCCCGTGTCGGGTCCCACGAGCTCCATTCGAGGGGCTGCGACCCAAGGCCAAGCGAGATGAGGTTGAAGGAAGAAAGTGTGAGCGGCGAGAGTTTTTCGGCGAAGATGAGAGGACGCTCGATCGGTCGAGGTATTCGAGGCAGGAAGCGGGTAAGGCGATGCCGAAATCGTATCGTTGTAATGTAATAGGATATGCTTTTGTGATCGACGAAGTCAGCTATTGAATCGTCGAGAACAAGAAAGAGCAGCAAGAATGACTGCTCACCTTGAGATAAGTTTCCCCTTCCCGACCAACGTTATCGAGAGGCACCACCTCGTCATGCTCCAGTAAGTCCATTCCCTTTCTGATCTCTTCCTCGCTCAAAGGTCCCTTGTTGTAAACCACTACCCGCTCATCCCTGTCCATCAGGAAGGGTAACTTTCGCATGCCATCTAGATGCTCTTTCACGTGAGGTAGGTCTTCCGAATAGTATGATATAACAATGTCGACGTTGTTATCGGACATGTCGACGGGGAGGGCGGTGATCGGACAGATTGCTGTTCGGAGGGAATAAGGGAGAAGGGAACAGGCGTGGGCGAGAGGAGGTATATTTGATGCGGGAGGTTGCAATAGGTGAATAATTAAGGGTATAAAGGGAACTAGAGCGAGTAAAGGAGACTGAGGGAGGAAAGAAGAGGTAGAGGAAGAGGTTGATTGAGGAACTCGTTCTGAAGACGATTTTCGGTTGCCGAGTGCTGGAGGGGTCGAAGGGGTGAGAGAGGGTGAAGAAGGGTTTGAGAGGTTAGGCGATGAGGAAAGTCCGTTTCCTGCTGATCCATTCGCATTCAAGAGCGAGTAACCAGTGTTTGAAGCTGATTGAGATCCTCTTTGACTGCTGATCCCTCTGACAGCCGAGGAGACTTCTGAATCTGCCCATGCGGCAGCAGCAGTTCCAGCTGCGTATACGAAGATGACTTGCAACCAGTTGTCTTGAATCGCGAAACCGTTTCCTCCGAAAGTCGCCAAACAGAGAAGGAGGAAATTCCGAGCGAAGAGAGTTCCGGAAGATGTCAGGGGAGAGCTGAAGAGGTGAAGCGAGAAGAGTAGGGCGATCTGAGATCCGATCGAGGCGGCGAGAGTGAAGAGGACGGCAAGGAGCGAAGGTGCAGGAGAAGTCGATTCGAGAGGTACGAGCCAACCGAGAGGAACGGCGGCGAGAGCAGTGATCGTAGCAACCTATACACAAAGAAGATGCTCTCGTCAAGAAGGAACTTGGAAAAGTTGAAATCTGAACTCACGGCGACACTTCCCATCAAGAATTCTCCTACTCTCCCTTCGTCCGATAGTCCTTCTTTGAGCAACAGTAAAGCTGATGCCTCGAATGGCAGCCGTAATAGCGCCAGTAATAGCTTGGCCGAAGAGCCATAAATGCCAATCAAGCAGAATCCCGCCATGAAAGTTGTAAGGACGATTGTGTTTGCGAAAACTGCCGGAACGGGAGAGTGGAGAGGGCTGCCGAGAGGTAGTCGGGTAGAGAGGTAAGGTAGAATGATAAGTATTGTAGGGAGGACAAAGAGCTAGTTCATCGACAGCGGGCCAGTCAGATTTCGAAGGGTAAAAGCGATGAGATTGCGAAAGTTAAAACTCACGTCGATCACCTCGCACAATCGATTATCATTCCTCCTCGTTGTCCACAGTCTCAAGATCATTGACATCGCACTGAATACTCCCGCTAGTGCCATGACTTTCCTATTCGCTCTTTCACCTCCTCTTCCCAATTCGATTCCTCCTTTTACACCCTTCCCAAACGCCCCTCGCGGTCTCCAGTATCCCAATCCGGCTCCCAATAAACCCAGTGAGCCATAATGTAAGAACGGGAACGCCAAGAGGAGGGATTTTGAGTGTTGAGCGATCAAAGGGAGTTGATGAGTTGCCAACGTTGAAACACATACGAGAACTGTGAGGGCACCGACTAGATCTCTTGGTGCTGCCGGTAGACTGTTCGCTGTTGGTAGACCATGTAGTGGGATGTGTCCAGTTGAAGCGGTTGAACTGATCCTTCGGTGGTGTTGACGTCTTGAAGAATCGGAATGAAGGTCGTCTTGAGCCAGTAGTTCGTCTGTCGCTCGTAAGGCTAGCTCTTCCTCATCAGGAGCTGCCATGCTCCTTCTCAAGCTGAAGAAGAGGAGAAAGTTGCGTGTTCGGATGAGAAAAGTGGGCAAAAAAAGGGGGCAACTCCGCCGACCACGAGGGGAGGAAATCGATCTCTATCTCTCTCTGTCGATCCCACGAGGGAGTCGGCGAAAGCATGAATATTTCTAGCTCGAGGTAAATACGAGACTTTTTGAACACAGCGTGCGAAAAAGAAAAAATGATATTTGCGACGAAGAGAGAGGGTACTGTATAGAGACAGATGAGAGATTACGACACAACATCATAAGACAAGACGGGACAGATGCGTTTCCAGTCCAGCGTTCACCTCAGATCACAATCCGAAAGTTTCCCTCACGTCTCCTCTCACTTGATTCCCTCCCCCTCCATTCACTCTTTCATTCGAATCTTTCTCCTTCCTTCTCCCACTTGGTCCACTCGGTCTAGAGCCAAACCCTCCATCGACTGTCGTAACATCCTCCAATCCAATCTCGCTCGTCCTCCTCGGAATCCCATTTAAAGAAGACGAAACCTGATTCTCCCCTTTTCTCCTCCTACTATCGCTCCCTCCATTCAATCCGAGGGTACTTCTCGATCTCGAGATAGCACCCTTCGCGAATGACGAAGGAGCTTGTTCTTCCTCTCCTCCAAAGAAATCCAAGTTCCATCCTCTCATCGAATTTGACCTGTTCATCCCTTTGTTGGGATTCGGAGAGTTTGTTCGAGAGAGGGGGAGAGCGATTGAGCCGGATTTGGAGTAGAGATTCGAGGAGGAGAATGAAGTGGGAAGGTACTTGTTTAAACCCAGGGAAGAGAAGGAGGATGCGAGAGAGTTGGTCAGGGGTCCGAAGAAGAGATCTTCGGAGGGCTGCTTCGTTGTCGAGTCGAGGGGAGTAGGTCTCGGAGTTGTCGAAGGTGAATCATCGTTTGCGTGAGGAGGAAAGAAAGAGAGTTGAGATGCAGGGAGGCGTTCGATCTTGAGGGTGCGTTTTGACAAAGTACCATTCAGTCCCGAATCAGAAGGTGGTGTCGTATTGGAAGAGGATGAAGGAGCTGGAGAAAGGGAAGTCGAGGCTTGAGATGCAGAAGAGGAGTAGTCGGGAGTGACAGGGATCAGAGGCGGAGACATAGAGATGTGGTTCATTACATCGACGAGATCTTGCGAGGTAGGTGGAGGAGGAGATGGGCCGAGAGAGGGAGAAGAGGAGTAGGGATTGTTTGTCGAAGAAAGGTACGAGGATATTTGTGGAGTGCAGGGAGGTCTCGGACCTTGCGAAGACGAAGCTGTGGACCCTGCAGAGGATCGAACAGAATCGAGGGAAGGCCGAGCTGACGAAGAAGGAGTGTCGTCCCAAATCGTGAGGAAATCGTTGGTCGGATTGGGCGAAGTCTCGAACGAAGAAGTCGAAATCAGTCGTCTAGCAGTCGGAGAGAGAATGTGATGCTCTTTCTCGGATCGTCCTGCAGCGACTCCTAGCCCTTCGCGTTCTGTCCTTTTCGAAGGTGAAGTTGGAGCTTCCCGTTTCCAGACTGTGATATCTCCGTTCTCTTCTCGGGCTATCCGCTCGAGACCGAAGGAGGAGCTCGGGAGGTTACATTGATCTAGCGGGATCATGAGATTCGGTCGAAGGTGAATCGGATCTGTAGCCCACAATCGATTCGCTTTTCGCAGAGCTTGTTGCTGCAGTGCTTCACAACGGATCAGCCTAAGTACGAAAGAGGCTGATGCATGTGAGGAACTCACGGTGATGCCATATTGAAGAGACACGGAAGCCATAGTATCGGTTTTAAGAACCTGCGATGATCAAGAACTGTCAATATTCGCTCTTCATGCTTTCTCCTTGCGACTAGGCTGACCTTGTGTACGACAACTTCTCTTTCCCCGTCCTTCTCCGAGTAAAGTGCCTCTGAAGCGGCTCTTCTCGATTCCCTCTGTTTCCCTTTCTCGAATGTACTGTATCTCCCGTTCTCGTCTCCAGTTTCTGAACCTCTTCCTGCCAAACCGAGTGCATCTTTCGTAGCCTTCCTCAGATTCGGTCTCGTGACATCTGCTGAATCGTCGTTGTTGTCAGGTTGGAAGAGGTTCGGTTCAGAAGGAGGAGGCGGGGGGAGCGGAGGAGGTTTCCTGCTTCTAACACTTCGGTTCACTGGCGAGGGAGCACGAGATGAAGAGCTTGACGACGTCGGGTCATAGGCAGAAGTAGAAGCGAAGGTGGAAGAACTGGAAGCGAAAGGGGACGAAGAAGGCAAGTGAAGGGGATGCAGAGTTGAAGTCGTGGAAGGAGTTGGACTTGATGACATTTGGCCTAATCGTACATGGTTCCTAGATGAGTTCAGCGAGTTTCAGATGAAGAGTTGGAAGGTGAAACCTGAAACGAATCATTCAGAGTTTCGAAAGGCGAGGCGTACTCTTTCTCCACTTCACTACTCTACTCTCGAATAAATTAGCAAAGATGGCACAAAATATGCCCACTGACCCTTCCCGCCTTGGACCTGGTGGACAAGTCGCTCCGTGAGTTAACCCTTCCTTCTTCTCCTTTCTTTCAACCCAATGAGCTGACTAGATCACCTGGTTTGGCCACTCACAACAACAGTACTCCCCAAGTGAGCATCTCATTGTATTCTAGACTGTATTGCGCATCTACTGACACCATTTGTGACCTTGTAGAACACCCCTGCCGTCAACAACCTTACTTCTTCATTAGTCTCGTAAGAACTCTATTCTCCCCCCCTCTGCTCTCCCTCCGATCTCGCTTTGAGACCGCTCGCCCTCGCTCTATTTCGTACGGAGAACTGACAGCTCTGGTGTGTGTGTTCTGCTCACAGTCGACCTCAAATTCCTCCCACTCTCGGAGAGGAAGATGAGCCAGAAACTATCGGTTCACGAGACGCTCAAGGTATGGCTGCTCTCGCCGGCAACCCTGCTTTCGGTCAGTCCCAACTCCCATCAGATCCACAACTTTACGCGTCGCTGACATAGATTTCGCTTTTTTCCCTTCTTTCATTCAATTTTCCCCAACCCCCCGCTTTTTCCGACATCTCTTCACCTTTCACAACGCTCCTCGTTCTCCCGATCACACATTTATCCAACCAATGCAGCTCAACTCGTTCAAGGCCGCCTTTCCGGTTTGATCGGTCGATCATCTGGATACGTCGAATCCCTTCCTACCGCTATCCAATACCGTCTCACTGCCCTCAAGGGAGTTCAACGAGATCACTCTGCTCTCGAAGCCGAATTCCAAAAGGACATTTTCGAACTCGAGAAGAAGTACGCCGAGAAGTACCGTCCTTTGTACGAGCGAAGGAGGGAGCTCGTCGAAGGAAAGGACGAACCTAAATCAGACGAGATTGAGAAGGGAGTCAAGACTGAGGAAGAGGAAGAGGATGAAGAGTCGGACTTTGAGGATGATGAAGATGAGGAGGATGAGGACTCGGAGAAGAAGCCCAAGGGAGTCAAGCCTACTTCGGAAGAAATCCAACAAGCTCCCAAAGGTATCCCCGAATTCTGGCTCACTACCCTCAAGAACCACCTCGGACTCTCCGAACTCATCACCGAACGCGACGAGGAGGCCCTCAAGCACTTGGTCGACATCCGAGTCACTTACCCAGAAGGAGGAAAATCCGGATTCACTCTCGTTTTCGAATTCAACGAGGGAGCCAAGGAGTTCTTCGAGAACACCAAGCTCGAGAAGAGCTACTTCTACCAAGATGAGGTTGGATACGAGGGTGATTTCGTTTACGATCACGCTGAGGGTACCAAGATCAACTGGAAAGAAGGAAAGGACCTCACCACCAAGATTGAGACCAAGAAGCAACGCAACAAGAGTACGTCCTAGTCTCTCTTGCATGTCGTCATGTCGTTTGCTCACTGATTTCGTACCCAAATAGACACCAACCAGACTCGAATCGTCAAGAAGGTTGTTGCGACAGACTCTTTCTTCTCCTTCTTCTCCCCTCCCAAACCTCCTACGGCCGACGATGCTTCCGACATCTCGATTGACGACGACCTCGACGAGAAGCTCGAACTCGATTACCAAATCGGAGAAGACCTCAAGGAACGAGTAATTCCTCGTGCTATCGATTTCTTCACTGGAAAGGCTTTGAGATACGAGCAAGGTGCGGCTGGAGGAGAGGACTTTGACAGTGATGAGTTCGACGATGACGAATTCGATGAGGGTGAGGAGGAATCGTAAGCATTCTTCCTCCAATTCCCGAGCGACAATCGAGTCTGACACTCGGAACTTGTCTCTCACTCGCAGCGACGAAGATGAGGGTCCCCGACGTGCTCCTGTTCCTCCTCAAGGTAACACTCCTCAAGATCCCGCCGAATGCAAGCAGTGCGTTTCCTCTTTCTCTGCTCTCTCGCTTGCTTCTCACAAACTCACTCGAACCTCCCGCTTGACAGACAGTAAATGTTCGACCTCGAACATCTGAACCCCCCTCTTCTTCTCCACCCGTCGCCTCCCTGATTCGTTCTCGCAACTCTGGTCCCCTCCAATCCCAATCCCAATATCAACTTTATTTCGTCCCCTCTCTCCTCGCGTTCCGCCTTCCTTGGTGTTCACTGCCTCCTACCTGTCCCCTCCCACAATCAATTCTCTCTCGTCCAGCAATTATCAAATCGATTCCCTCCTTTCGCTTCTTCTTCTCTCTTGGTCATCCGGGCTTTACCCCTCTCCTCTTCTTTGTCAAATTGGATCATTTACATCTCTTACACCACCACTTCCTGTTCTGCTGCTTTTTTGATTTTGGGGCGAGTGAAAATAAAGATTTCGTTTTCGTTTCAAATCTGTTTTGCTTAATCCACTTTGCGACAAGGGCGTATCCAACATCGATATCGATCCGCTTGATCCGTCGGCGGTATTTCGGATCGCTATCTTTTTGTAAATTTGATAGCGTTCGAAAACTTGGCTCTCTTAACCGTTGGCTCCCTACGTCGAACCATCGCCTTTCGCTCCTCTCTCAAGGGTCGATGACGACAGCACCACCAGCTCCATTAGCTCCACCGATAACACGAGGCTATCAATCGACAGGTCCCATTCCAAGTTCAACCGCAACTCGCTCTCAGCCAACAACCATAGAAGACGATGATACCGACACTGCTACGATAGCTGAAGGGACCGGTACAGAAGTCGAGGAAGGAGACCCTACAGACGTAGTCAAAGCGAGAGACGGAATCAAGGAAAGAGCAGAGTTGAGTCAACCTTCGAGGGAAGAGAGGCCGCTGAGTCTAGGACAGAACGTATGGAAGTGGACAAAGACAGTGTTAAAGTACTTGTTGGATCAATGGTTCGTTCTGGGAGTTGGATTCGTTATCGTAAGTTTCGCAAGATCTCGTTACTTTGTCGATTCTCATTCCCTCGCTTCTGTATGGGGACAGGGTATGGCTGCAGCTTTTCCGAACGTGGCGAGGACGGGTGGAGTTCTCAAGGCGGAGTACACGATCAAGTTCCTTTTGGTCGCGATCATTTTCTTCGTTTCGGGCCTCACTCTACCTTTGCGCAATCTCGTAGGTCACATCTACTTAGCTTCGGACGTGCTTATTACTGACGATGATATGAGATCAATAGTACCACAGCGCTGGAGACTACAAGCTTCACATCGTGACCCAAGGCACCTGCTTCTTGATCTTTCCCACGCTCGTGTTCGCCGTGAGTATCCCTACTCCTCGTCAAGTTACCCTCAAAGTATGCTGACACCCCAATGTCTTTAGATCATCAATTGCGTTCGAGCCAGCGATCCCGACTTCCGCAAATTTGACCGAAACGCTTTGATCGGAATGCAAGTCATGAGCGTCGTACCGACGACAGTATCTTCAAACGTCGTCATGACTGGACAAGCTGGAGGAGACGAAGCGGCCTCGACGACAGAGGTCATAATTGGCAACCTGATCGGGACTTTTCTTAGTCCGGCTTTGCTTGAGATGTTCTTCGCCTCGTCAAGATGGGAGTTTGGCAGACCGGATGCAGGACAAGGCGGAGGGATCGGAGAAGTCTACCGAAAAGTCATCGAACAGGTAAGCAGCCTCAATTCTCGCCTTTTCTTGCCTAAGTCGACTCAACATGCATCTTCTTCTTCAGCTCGGCTACACCGTCTTCATCCCTCTCTTTGTCGGAGAAGTTATTCAGTACATCTGGCCCAAACAGACGAAACTGGTTCGGACGAAGCTGAGACTAGGCAAAGTCGGCAGTCTCTGCCTGTTGGGCGTCGTTTGGTCGACGTTCTCGACCAGTTTCTACGAAGGGGCATTCGACATCCTCTCGGGAGAAGCTATCACCTTTATCCTCATGACCAACATTTTCCTCTACATCCTTCTCAGCATTTTCCTCTTCGTTTTGGCTCGCTATGTCCCTTACCCTCGTCGGATTACGCTGGAGGATGGCCAGAAAGTCAGGGTGAAGGGTCCTCTCTTTGACCCCAAGACTACCATCTCTCTCTGCTTCTGCGGAGCGGCAAAGGGAGCCGCTTTAGGTGCTCGTGAGTCTTTTGACGCTTCATGACGATATCGCATCGCAACGCTGATCCTGACGATCCTCGTACAGCTATCGTCGCCATTCTTTACTCTGGAGTTCCGGCACAAGCGGGAGGTATCATATCGCTTCCTATCGTTCTATATCAAGGTTCGCAGATCGTGCTAGGTCAAATCACGGTCGCTATCCTGAAAGCTTGGCACAAGAGGGTGAAAGCAAGCGAAGCAAAGTTTGAGGAGGAGAAGGGAGAGAGGGGGGAAAGGGCTGCGAGCGAAGGGAAGGCAGGAGAAACGAAGCGTGGAGAGGGGACAGAGAAGCGAAAAGAAGAAGCGGACAGCAAATAGACTGTACATGAGGAGGGTTTGGCATAGACTTACCATATCTGTCGTTGTAACATCACCTTCTCGTCACAATCAGCTGCTCTCGTATTCGGAAAGTGAAGGAGAGACTGCTTTTCGCAATTCCTTGTTTCGCATCCGCATTTCCTATCCTTGGATAGCTTCCGGTGCTACTTCTCGACTCTCTATCTCGATCGGGCTAGTCGCAACTACTTCTATAAAGCAAAATTGCACGAAGAGAAGAGGCAAAGTGAACTCACGTTGTACGAAACTGCAAACTTGCTCTTGCTCTCTTCTCTTCTCCTCCCTTTTCATCTTCAGTTCTCACTCTCACTCGTAAGTTCCTCGCTTCAGACTCTACATAATTGCAGATACAGTCAGGGATGGATGGGAATAGTGGACACTAAAACGAGAGCAATTGTCCTCCTCGTTCCCCTCTCGAACCTTGATCTTCCGACTTCTTCTCTAGCCTCTCAGCCCAAGTCGCTAGCATGATTCCAGCTCTAGGCATCCCCATACAAGGCTATACAAACGAGCTGGATCATCGTTGTTACCAGGAATCGGCCCGAAGCTAGTAGAAAGTAAGGAAGACTTTGTTCTTGAAGGACTTGGATTCGGAATAGGCGTCTAGGAGGGGAGAGGTGGTGGAGTCGATGGGAGGAAGACGGTATGCATCAACGCTGAGTGAATTGATCGGATTTCGAGGACAAGATGAACTGACGAAGCTCGATTTTTTTCTTTCCGTTTCGCGCTCTGGCTTTCGCTCTCACTCTCGACAACGCGGACATTTCGACAAGGCGAAGATCAAAATCTACTTGGCTAGTGACGAGATCGTCAAACAGTATTCGGATCGACAAATGAAGCTAGCTCTCGTTCAATCATCTCATTTTCCGACTTCCGAGCCTACAGGTAGCTGTTCTAGAAGACTATCGTTCAACTCCCGTCAAAACCCGACTAGGGAGCTACCTATCAGAATCACCTGCTCGAAGCATTCGCTGTCTGAACCTATCGCTGCTCACGTAGCACCCTCACACGAAATCTCACTTCGCAAGAATGGCTCCTCCTCCTCGTCACAAGCCCCGGAAGGTCTCGCAAGCATCTCAATTGGAGTGCCAATTCTTCGACTTTGCTGAACGTTGCGAACTGCAGCAGTAGAAGCGTTATTTGAGCTCACAGAGAGAGCTTCGCTGACTTCTTTCTTTCATTCGAAGGCTTTCAAATGCCGTCACCTGTGCCGTTACACAACCTTAACTTAGTTGCCTGACATTGTCCGGGTACAGCATTAACGACGGGGTCAGAGGGAACACTGCTTGGATATTACGAAGATACGACAAGAAGGATACAGAAAATATGGATATGACATGAGCTCTCCACTGCCTCCTCACAGTAACATAGCCCCCGCAGCGAATCCTCCCAGCATTGCCAAACAAGAACCCATCAACGCCCTCGACGGGTATTCCAATCTCGCGGATCCCGAAGTTCCAGTAGTCGCTGATGGAGTTGGTGTCGACGAGAACACCGTCGCTACGGTTCCGATCTTTGTGTATGGCGCTCGTGTGTTCGATGATAGTACCTCACCACTGACACAGGGACAAAGAAAGGGTCGAAAGAGGAGGAGGAAAGGAGAAAAGTCGAAATTTGGATGTCAGTTGCGAAACTCTCAAGACAATTGGAAAGCGAGGCTCACGGGTTCCCCGAACTGAAGATATCTCGTGTCGTTGCGGCGACCGGGCTGTTCGTATCAGCAATGGTGGCCGTCGTAGGGAACGCCCCGACTAAACCAGTCGCCGTATCGCTTGCAGTTGCAGCCAGAATCGAGTTGTAGGGTTCGGCAGCTGTTGAGATAGCCTCAACTACTGAAGATGGTGCGGATTGGCCATCATAAGTGTCTGCGTCGAGGGAGATATTCGTTAGTGGAGGTGAATCCGAAAGTTCGCCGATTCGAGTGATTTCGAGACTCACAAACTAGAGGAGGGAAGGGGGCAGCGGTCTGTGATCGCACACAGACACCCAGCAGTAGTAGAGCGAAGAGTACAGATAGTCGTAGCATTGTGGTCGAAAGAGAGAGCGTCGCCGGTCGAAAAGGGGAAAGAGCTAAATTATTGGAAATGTTTCAACATTTACGCCCAACTACTAATGCATAGTACAACAAGAACGAGCGTCTATACAGTACTACGAAGAAGTGTCCTTTCGGAACAAACGAGAAGAAAATGCGCCAAAACGAGAGAATCCTTTTTCACCTTCTCCTCGTTGTCCACCGAAAGCTGGAGTACCAGACCGGCTCGCGTCTCGACTCAGAGCGTTCGTAGGTAGTCCGGAAAGGGTCGTCGTCGCTGCCGAGCTGAAACCGCTGAACAGTGAAAGGTTGTTAGGCGCGAGAGGCGAGTTGAGGCCAGATGCAGAGGGAGATGTGAGGGATTGCGAAGAAGGATCCATGTCGAGCTGAGTGAGGAAGGAAGTATCGGTGAGACCGGAAGCTGTCGAGGTGCGAGCGAGGAACAGGTCGAGGAGATTGTTTTGATCTGCTCTTCGAACTCCCTGCGAAAAGTTGCAACGAATCGGATCAGCTTCGAACGCCGAGTAGAGCGTTTCAAGAAAGATATACCTTGAGGTCGAGAGCTTTCTGAAAGTCGGAGAATGATTGGCAGGGAATCAGGAGAAGGTAATGTCGGACGAAATCATCGGCGGGCTCCTCGTTGACCATGATCACCTTGAGGATGGTATCGACCCGTTGTGTCGATCGTGATACGTATCGTGAGTACCTGAAGAAAATGCCGTCAGCTTGAGATCAGGAGAGGAAAGCAAGAGGAACTGACGAAGTAGGAATAGGTGCAGAATCACCAGGTGCGAGCACGAGATGCATCAAGCAATGCTTCAAGCCTTGCAAGTCAAGTAGTAGCTAGAAGAGAATCAAGTGTCGGCAACTTCCGCGCAGAAAGGAGGAAAGGAAGAAGCTCACTTGTTCTGCACCAATTTGAGGAATTGGTCGACATCGAACAATCGTTTGCAAGAACTTGGCGAGCACGAGACTGAATAGATCAAGAGGTGAGCATACAAGTCAAGGTGATTGAAGAGAGGAAGAGGAGCTCACCCGACAATCTTGTCGCAAGTACTCCTGACATACTTCTTTTGTTCGACTCCTTCTCGAACGATCCCGACGACCGTCACGCAAGCTCGTGCTAGTTCTCCCACGTAGTCGCTCTCACCGCTGACGAACTCTAGATCCTTCCATGGGCTTCGAGCCATGGTATTGAAGGGGACTTCGACCGTGAGCTCGAGTTCTCGAAGAATTGCGAGAAGTGCAGCAGAGATCGTTCCGGTGAAGAGATCCTTCTCAGCTTCAAGGGATACTCGGTCCTTGAGCTCCGGATTAATCTTTTCTTGTAGTCGTTCCTCGAGCTACCGAGATGTCAGAGCGGTCAGCGAGATGGTTCGTGAAAAAGATGAACAATATTGACTCACCTGAGACGCAGTTTCGAGACAGTATTCACCAGTATTGAGCACTAGACAAGCAGTCTGTAGCTCTTGTAAGTTGGGTCGTCCTTCAGTCGACCGTCGATCGTATTTGATGAGAGCTGCACCGAGAACGTCTTCGGCGTACGTTTTGAGCCATTTTCGATACACCTTGCAGAGGTCGAGTAGAGGTTGACCGACGGAGAGCTTGGCACATCGATCCAAAGCTTCGCGGTAGAAGTAGAAGAGTTCGGTAGAGGAGGGAAGGACGGCGGAAGGGTTGTCGGAAGGTGAACTCGAGATCCGGGAAGAGGTGAAGGACTGAATCATTTCCGAGAGGGTTCTGTAGGAGACATCATCATTAGTCTGTACGCTCGAGAGGGTTGCAAGGAGACTCACTTGTCTTGTGCGTCGACGAAGATTCCGAGATACGCTTCGAAAACGCTCGTAATGGGAAGAGTAGCATCCTTTCCTCCGTACTTGATCGCAGAGAGCGCTAAGATGCTCTCGAACTATACAGACAGATTAATCAGCTCGAGCAAGAAATTGAGTGAAAAGTTGACTTACCGACATCGAGTACTTTCTTCCCATTTCTCGTTCAAATTCGGTGGTCTGAGCGATCGATTCGAGTAGTAGGTTGACGTCGAGAGTCGAGGATGACTTGGATAATACACTCTTGAGATCGTTCCTGTAGCGAGCGAGCGTCAGCCCAGGTCACGCTGGACAAACCCCAAAAGAAAACGCACTTTGTGACTTCGCTAAATGACCCTGTCAACACAGCTCCGACGTTCCAGCTCGAAGGGAACAGCGATCCATTCTCATCCTCGTGCGACTTCAGTATCCGTCTGAACCAAGCGAATCTTCGAGAGATGTTGTCGAGTTGACCTGCTTCAGAAGTTGATCCGAATATTCGTCGATAATCTCGTAATAATAGCAATGAGTACCATCGCAGCAGATCGTCCCTGTAGTTTGCGAAAGGGTCAGATCATAGTGAGCGTGAGCAGGTCAGAGATCAAGACTCACTTCGCATCGTCTCCGAGAGCGTCTACGACCAAACAAGCATCTGTCAATTGAGCCGTCATCGCAGCACGAGTAGCTTCACTTGAGAAGCTGTGATCAGACAAGTCAGTCAGTAATAGAAGCAGAAAGCAAGCAGCTGAACGAGACGCACGCTTCTTCGAAATCCCTCATCACTTGAGCCTTGAGAACGCTCTGTACCTCGAACACCCCTCTACTGACTGCCGCTATCCGTTCGACACTCGAGAAAGTCTTGAAGTACGACGATAACTGTTTGACTGCGCCGAGAGCTTGAGCAGTCTCGCGATATTGACGCGACTTGGCCAATTTCGTGAGTTGATCGAAAGCGTTGACTGGCTCAGACGGAACGAATGAGTTCAGTTCGAGGGGTAGGATGAAAGTAATACTCACCGAGCATCTGGAATCGCTTCAGAGCGTTCATGCTCGCAACGAGATTGCGTTTGGCGAGGTCGAGAGATTGAATATCTCTAGTGATATCGCGAACGACGACTTCACTCTCGGTCGCAGCATCTCGAATCGCCGTCACTTGACTCAATAGCTCCTTCAAACACACTACATGTCAGCGGGTATCGCTGAGCGAGGCAGCAAAGGGGCTCACTCCAATCAATTCCTGAATTTCTCCCATTTTGACCGGATCTTGATCGTTTTCCAACATCTCTGTCAGCGCTTCAATCTCCATTCTGATAGTTTGAATCTTATTCCTCAGTAACAGCGATACCAGTGAAGCCTGATTGAGCGAGAGCTCTGTTGCCCATACCCCCACTAAATCATCAGCTCTTCTCTCCTCTTCTATGACTTGAGAAGATCTTGCTCACCATCAGGAAGTAGCTCATTCAGTATATCTTCCAGCAGGACCCCTCCTTGACCCGCTCCTCCCAGTGCGAATGCTTCGAGTGCGTCTCTTTCTCGAGTCTCATCAGATTGATGTTGCGTCTGTAGGAAAGCGAGTAGTAGCTCTGGCGGTAGCTCGGGTAGCGGTTCTGCTGGGTCTGGAGGTGGAGCAGCTGGTAAAGCTATCGTTGGAGTGGCCATTTGAAAGTTTTGAAGTAGATGTTAAAAGTCAAGATTCGCGACTCGGGGTTTGAACGAGTATACTTCTCTCGATTGCAGTCGCATTCGTCAAGCACGTCGCAAATCCGAGACTCGCTCTTAGAAATGGTCCTCACGCGAGAGAAACGAGAATCAAGACGAGAAAGAGAAGAAATGATTAATGATTCGTAAAAATTGACTGCTTTTTTGTTGCATTAAACCGCTACTTCCTTCAGCTAACTATCTACTACCACTGCTCCAAGAAATGTATGATCGATGAGCACCTCGACGTGAACTCCGCTCCTTTCCAATCGAATTATATAAGGGGGAATTTCGAAAAACGATGCGAACGAGAGAAGGTATGTTTAGAGGAGATCTCCGAAAGTGTCGGCGAGTCCTGGAGTCGTCTCCTTGAGTGCTGTTTCGAAGTATGAGAAGATGATGGTGACGCAAAGGAGGATACCTGTTTCGGAGTGAGAAAAGAAGTTAGCGAGATGATCCGATTCGAAGGTAAAGTTCTCGTTCATGAAGCGGATGAGACGAGGGAGAGAGTTTGACGTACCAGTTCCAGATCCAAGAGCACCAACGAGATCCGCCGCAACTGACAATAATCCAATAACAGCTCCACCAAAGATAGCAGCCGTAGGAATGACTCGCTTCAACTCCTTGTACATCGATCCTTCCCTATGTCCAGCGATGACCATCTGTTGATCCTTCAACTGTCTCGCTACGTCCCGAGGCCCCGATCCAGAGATTTCGATCCAAGTTTTCGAGAAGAGTGCACAGGCGGAAAGCATGAATGCGATGTAGATCGCCGTGTGAATGGGATCGGTGACGACTTCTTTGAGAGTGTGAGGAGGTGACATGTAGTACGCTACTCCGGATTTGGCGATCAATTGAGCCGAATCTGCCATAGGCTATTTTCCGAAGATATTTGAGGTGAGTGGGAGGAAAGAGTAAGAATAAGAGAAGGATGACGGCTTACCTCCCAAGTACCTATGAGGCGAACAAACATGTTCTCGGGGAATCGGTTGAAAAGCATTTGAGAAACGATGAAAACGTTTGAAGTGAGAGCAGATTCGAGCATGATACTGAATCATCTCGAATTCGGTGAGCTAGACTCGATAGAAGACAGTCAAAGCGTGTACTCACGGCATGTTGGAAGTGTAGAAGAGCTTGACGGGATAAGTACCACGTTGACCTCTGAATCGGTTACTCTTGACAGGGATTTCGATTCGGAATCCCTGGAGGTAAATGACGAGGGCAAAGACGGCGACAGTAGCGACAAGGTTCATGACGTTAGGAAGTCGTTCACGGTAGAAAGCTTCCTTGAGTGCTCGAGATTTGTCGTTCCAGGTGAAGAGGAGGTGGAAGAGGGCGATGAGAGCACCTTCAAATTCGGGTCCTCGTCCAGTGTTGACGGTAGTAGGAGAGAAGGCTTTCCACATGATCGACTCGCAGATATTGGTCGCGATGAACAAGTTGATTCCTGATCCGAGTCCGTAACCTTTTTGAAGGAGTTCGTCGAGGAGGATGACGATCAAGGCGGCGACGATGAGTTGGAGGATGAGGAGGAGACAGACACCGGCTCCGAGATCGGAAGGTTGTCCGTAGAGACCGGTGAGAACGTAGACGGTAGCTTGTCCGAAGGAGATGAGGAGAGCGAGGACTGGACGAGGAAAAATCGCTTAGCTTGCCGCACAGGAGGCTAAGTCAAAGATATGCACGTACGCTTCTGAGCACCTCCAAACAAGGCCCTGTCCTCCTTCAAAGTGAAATCGACATCGATCAAACCAGCACCTTGAAGAAGTTGAATAATCATTCCCGAAGTGATGATTGGCGTGATACCCAATTCCATCAAAGTACCTCGATTCGACGCAAGGATCACTCGCATCCAATACAGAGGATCTAATGAGCGGATGGAAGGATCAGCTCTCGTTCTTGCGAATTCAGAGGGAGGTGGGAAGATAGAAAGGAGGAACTTACCGGAGGAATCCGAGGACACGATACCGTACAGTGGGATTTGCGAGCATACTAAGAAGATCAAGAGAGTGATTGCTGTCCATCCAACCTAGAAGTCGAAGGAACGAGACGTGGTGAGTGGTATGTTCGAACAGACGTGACTAACGCTTCCTTCGATCTGACAATGCTAGAGACTCACTTTAGTATTGAATGGGATCTGATACAAGCATGGAATAGTCAGTCTCGTGAGCGAGAGGAGCTTAGGAGTTATAGAATTTCGAGGAATTGAAACTAACCTTTCGATCTGGCGCCGACACCTCTGGTAAGATTGACAGGAAAGGCTTGACGAGATCAAGCGCACGGAAAGACATTGTAGGGGATCAAGAAGCGCTAGAGCCGGTTTGAGGAAGAGTGGAGGAGGGGAGTGATGAGGTGTCTTTCTTCGGACTACTTCAAAGGAGTCGAGGCGGAGACCGGATGGGAGGAAGAAAAACCTTGAAGCTGTACTGGAGCTGCTAAGGGCTGCACAGGTCTGAGTGTGGAGAAGTGGTCGAGGTTGGCGGAACGAGGAGCAACTTTCGAGAAATTTTGGATGCGACACGTATAATTTCGCAACTTCAAAGGCAAGGGCCAACTGTATCGTGTAGCTGAGATGGTTCAGTTATCGACACACAGCACAAGTCGGTGCGCGAAAGTCAAAGCGGAGACATCGAATTAATCGCGATTCTCGAGAATTTCGCAAAAGGCGTGTCGTCGCATTGCAAGCTCGACATTGACCTCTTACTCTCGGTCTCGTATTCTACGTCCCGATATCAAGCGACATCTTCAACCAGTGAAGTTCAATTCAGCTACCCAGCTCGAGTTTCGCTTGAGCAGTTTCCACCCGTTTCCTCTGCATCTCCTCCTCCAGTTCCTTTACCATCCCCGCGAACGCTCTGTGCCGATTCCTCTGACAACATCAGTGGAGATCTATCGCGCGATGTTGGAGCAGAGAGACGCACCTAAGTAATCGTTCGAGAGAACCCAGAACCTCGTTCTCAGTCAAAAAGACGAGAGTTCTCGTTGATGGATTGTAAAACACGTTTCGAGGTAGTGTTGATAGAGCTAAAGAGTCCGTCGAAGTATGTGAGAAGGCGGGAGGAAGCGAACTGATCGGTATTGCTGGATTCAGACGAATGTGCAGAGTCGTCTGATCAGGGGAAATTCTCGTCAGTCGCGAGCCAGAACGTGTCCGAATGACGAGATGAAGCTCACTCGTATCGTATTCTCCTCTTCATCTAGCTCACACTGTAACGCTGCAGTTCTCAAAATCGTCCCATCTTCCTCCTTTGACCCTCTGTATTTCCTTCCCTCGACGACTGAGCCCGGACATCGCATCAATCCCTTCGAATCCAAGACGAGGAACGGAGGAGGTTTGGTATCGATCGATAGTCGACTTGAGGCAGATGAAGAGCGGTAAGAGATTTGTCGTGAATGAAGTTGTTCCTCCAATCGATACAACAGTATTCGATGACTGAGTCAAGATTTCATCGCCACATCAGGATCATACCAAGTATGATGAAACGAGAGAAGAATCGACTCACACGCAATAACTCCAAACCTTTCTCAAAGTTTCCGTTCCCAACGAGAACCCAAAATTACTTCCCCTATCTTGTACCTCTCCCACTTGAACTTCCACCTCCTTCCCCTTCCCCTTCCCTTGCATCAAATCCTCAGTATAGATCCAACCGACATCGTTGATCTCTACCCAAGTATTCCCACTAGTCTCCTCGATACATTCCCTCGTTCCCAACAACCCCATCCTAACTCCATCCTCCATCAGTACGATCGCCAAGTAGAAACCTTCGAGCCCTTCATTCTTGGAGTATGCGTCGAGAGGGACAAACAAGAAGGTGGGTCTACCGAGAGAGAAAGAGGGGAGAGGTCCAAATTTCGAGAGTTCTCGAGGAGGGAGTGGGAGTCGACGTAAAGTAGGAAGCGAGAGAAGTGTCAAGAGGGTAGAGATCTCATCGAGTATGGTCTGCGAGCCCAAATTGCAACATCATCAGCGAGAAGCCTGCGATAATGAAGAGAGAACAAGAGACGACTCACAGTAGCTTTGATTTTAGCGATGACTTCCGGTAAACTCTTCATCCAATAATCTCCCTCTCCATTCCCCCCCCTACTCGCAGTCCCAAACCTCAATGAATTGATCCTATCACTAGCGCTCCTCAATCGACTCTCCTGACTCGTTCCTTCCCCTCCTTCTCCTCCTCCTTGCCCAATTTTCTCCTCACTCGCCTCCTCGACTATCTCCGACGAAGAAGAGGTAGTCGCAACCCTCAATTCCGACCTCCCCGATCTCTGATCTACATGAACGCTAATCGCTCGGTTCCCAACTAGCGGTATCAATAAATAAGGTACTCTCTCCTCTTCGAACTCTCCTTCATTCTCATTCTCATCCTCATCTCGTTCCAGATCCATATCCCTCCCTTTACCCTTCAGATCCTTTTTCTCTCTGATCAACTTGACTCCCTCGATCCCACCCCCCGTCAGTTCACTTTCCATTACCTCAACACTTCGTCTCGCATGTTCCATCGTAACTTTCTCCAATAACCTTTCGAGGCTGACATCACTCGCCAACTCGGTTTGATTTACTCGAGGGATCGTCAAGGACGACAGGGAAGGGGGTTCGTAAGAAAGATGTAGGGTTGTTGGAGGGTAAGAAGGGGGATTTGAGGAGGATGAAGAAGAGGAGTGGGAGGATTGGGAGAGGAGAGAAGAGAGTGCTTTTCGACGATGTAAAGAGAGGCGGGAATTGGATGAGGAGGAGGAAGGGTTTGAAGCTCGAGGGTCTGGGACGACGGAGGATGAGGAAGGAGGAGTCATAGAGAATACTAATGCACCGCCTGGACCCGAAGTCGAGGGAGAAGAAGAAGAAGTAGCTGGAGTTTGAAATTTCGTATTCGCGTTTGTTGACTTGTTTCGATCTTCATTTTCTCTATTGTCTCCTCGAGAACGTTTCTCTTAAGCCTCGAGAATGAGATGGAAAAGAGAGAGAGATGAGGGTCGACCTACGTAGAATTCCAATACCCAACCCTAACCCTATCCCTCTCTTTACTGATCTCGACTTTTAACCCACACGCGTTCCAATCACTCCTGATCAAACTCACCGCCTGGGAATACACACTCTCCAACTGATAGCTGAGTGCCAAACGCTGGAGGAACGTGTAGGCTCGTTGGAGTGGTTTGTCTCGTCTTCTTTTCGAACGGGCTTCTTGCAAGTCGAGTGAGTGTTGCGCTGAATCGGAGGCGACGAGTTCTTCGTGTTCTTGCACGAGTTGAGTCGAGAGTGAAGGATCTTCTGAAAGTTGTGGAGGTGGTCGAGGAGCTGGAGGAGGTGGGAGGAAAGGTCGTCGAGCTAGTTGAGCGTTACAGAGATCTAAAAGGTGTTGTTTGAGAGGTCCAGTAGGTGTAGGATTCCAATCTATAACGAGAGCGAGGGGTTCAGTCTTGATCCATAAAAGAAGGGTAGTAAGGAAAAAAGGTTTTTTTACTCACTACCACCTCGTTGATCTTTCACTTTGAACAAGAATTTGATCGATAACAAGTACCATTCTGATTGATCTTCTGCTGTGAGAATTGTTGGATCTTCCGAGGTAGAGGGAGTAGGTGGATCTTGGGTTTCAGTTCCAGAATAAACGAAACTTGCTTCCCATAACCCTTCTAATCTGAATGTGACTCTACCATCCGCTGTGAGTTCACCTCTCAGACTACATGAGCACTAACAGGAGCAGAGTAGAAGGGATGTAAGAGGAATCTGCTCACCTATTCGATAATCGTTCAACATGATTTTAGGTACATCTTCTTTCCCCATCTTGATCCTCCACCTCATGACTTGCTCGCACTCCCTCATAGTTTCTATCACTTCTTGATCGTTCAACTTCTCCTGACCCTCAAACGCCTCCCTCACTCCCGAAGGCAAACCTTTGTAAGTCCCATTCTGCAACACATCCAAACTAGTCTCGAGATCATAATTCCTTACTCTAGCACCTTTCAACCCATCGACAGTCGCCGTCAATCCATGTATGGTTCCTTGTAATTGATGGTTCTGATTCGAGAGGAAACCAATAATGTTGATAGATTTCCTAATCCTGTCACTCTCGGCTGACCACCTCGTCAATACCAACAGTTTGAGGAATTGCCTCCTCGTGTGGAGTACGTAGTCGACTAGGAGTTGTTTCCGTTGTTGATCTGAATGGGAGGGGAGGGTTTCCAACAAGGTTGAGAGATCGGAATAGGATTGAGTGATTAATCTGTCGATCAAGTAAGAGAGGGGTACGAGGTCGGTAGATACAACGGGTAGTTCTCGTTCATGTTGATCAGTCTTGTTTGGAGGGAGAGGAGGGAGAGTTGAATCGGGTTGATGAGAATCAGCGAGAGTGCCGTTTAAATGAGATGCTAGTGGTTGTGGTAGTGGTAGTGGTGGTAGAGTGTCCATTTAGATTGGAGATATGAATCCGACACTATGTCGCTCAACTAAGAGTGCAAAGTGGGTAGAGATGAAAGATATAGATAGATGATTCTCTAGTCTCTCTCTCTCTCTCTCAGCTCTCACTCTGACTGCTCACTCTTACTCAACTGCAACTCACATTCACATGGTATCATGTCAGAAATGTCGACAACCCATCTCACCTACTTCATTCCCAAATTACCTCTCTCCATCTCGCGTCCCCCCGCATCATTCCCAAGTTGAAGATTCAATCTCTTCCCTCTCTCCCTCGACTTATGACTTGTTATCTCACTCTGAACGTTACCCAAACCCTCACCCACACGCTCCAACCCTCCCTCCCCAAATTCGTCCTTATTACAATACATCAATCAATCGCAACCCTCCTTCAACTTCAACTTCCTCCTCTTCTCGAACTCGCTCAATTCAACACATCACCGTACCCTCGACCACTCCACTTCCTCTTCAGACGAGATTACCCGCTCATCTAGGTCCAACAGAATCATTCGTAGTTTTAACCGATTCCGTCCTTCGACCTCCCTCGTCCCTCCCTTCTTCCCTTCCCTCCTCCTCCTCGACAAACGCTGAGCCAACCTCACTCAATTCCCGTCTTACTCAACTCGCACATCTCAATCGACTTCTCTCTTCAACTTCTTCGATCGATCATCCATTGTGTACCGAATGTGCAGATACGTTGGTACAGTTGATGCAGAGTGAATTGGAACAAGGCAAGAGGGAGAGGGATAGATTACTCTTGTTCGAGAAGGAGGTGATCAAGAAGAGGGAAGATAGTAAGAGGGATGGCAGTGAATTGACGAAAGAAGGTTTGGAGAAAGATATCGCAAAAGTCAGTCATCACTCATGCTTCTCTCTCCATTCAAGCAGCCGGGTGATACTGATGAGGAGGGGATTTGAGTCTTTCGATAGCTCAAGAAGGCGGAATCTCATGCTATGAACGAATTGAAATTGATTGAACAAACTAAAGAATCCCTCGAAGCAGAACAACGAGCTTTAGACCTCGAAGAAGCGGAACTAGCAGCCGAAGAAGCGCAGTGAGATCTTTCTTTTCCACTTCTTCATATCTTGATCGAAACGAGGAACTGAAGAAGAAGTGGTGAGCGGAGAAAATTTCTTCAGATTCTGGACTGAACATTCCCAATACGTTCTCGAAAGAGAAGTACTCAAAGATCGACAATCGAGTTTGATCACTCGACTCTCAAACTCTCAAAAAGAATTAGACAAACTCCAACGCACAAACGTTTACAGTAAACGCTTTTCTTCTCTCTTCCTTCCCCCTTCTCCTCTCCCTCAAGCTAACTCCCCCTCCCTCTCTGATAATTCGTGTAGATGATGCTTTTTGTATAGGACAAGAATCAACCTTGGGAACGATCAATTCACTTCGACTCGGAAGATTACCCTCGATTTCCCCCGCAGTAGAATGGACCGAAATCAATGCGGCTTTGGGTCACACCCTCCTCTTGCTTCATACGATCTCGATCAAGTTTGGAATGAGAGGTGGATTCAAGGGTTGGAAATTATGTTGTATGGGTTCTTTTAGTCGAATTATCAAACTCGAGGAGGAAGGGAAAGAGGGTGAATCATATGAATTGTGAAGTTTCTTTCTCTTCTCTCAAGGGAGTGCGGGGAGCTGATGAGAAACGGGAAAAACAGGTATGGGTCATCGGATTTGAGCATTTCGAGAGTGTTGCAGAATAGGAGGTTTGATTGGGCTATGGTTGCGTTCTTGGATTGTTTGAGACAGTTGATCGAGTGGGTTGGGGAGAGGGATAGGAGTGTAAGGGTTCCTCATCGGTTAGTTTTTCGCAAACTTCTCGATACTTTTTTCGAAAGGAAAGGAGGGAATGAGAGTAGGAGAAAGAGGCGAGAGGGGTCCGAAAGAGTACTACTGATGAGTTCGCTGCTTGTGATGTACAGTATCGTCAAGGATAAGATCGGGGACGTGTCGATCAAATATCAATTCGGTTCAGACGAAACTTGGTCGAGAGCTCTAAGACATGTACGCTCTACTCTCCCCTTGCCTCTTCCTCTTGGCGCATTGACTCAACACTGATGAGGTCGCGCTTCTCGCAGGTATTACTCGATCTCAAGATTCTTCTCGGAAGGGCATCGATATAAACCTCGCGTTCTTCTCTCCCTCGACTATCGTTCTCCCTTCCCCCCTTCCTGGTTCTCACGCTATCCGATCAGTACCTGTAGACGCTCATCAGTATCCTCTTGCTTGTTGTGCTAATCTCAGCTTCGTGTCCCCCGGTTTGTCCGCGGCATCGACTTTCGTGGAATCGTTCAACGGTTAAAGGAGGACTCTTCATCTCCTTCTATTTACTCCTCTCCTTGACGTCTATCGCTATGAATCAGCTTCCGGTACCATGGGAAGACGTGCGACAAGCTCTCGAGTTCCTACGAGATCGCGCCTGATCCTGACCTCACTGTTTCGAAGTACATCGAGGGTGTAACGCAAACTTTCAGACCAGCTTGGAGCTTGTTGTATCCTCGACTTCAAAATCAAGTGTATAACCGATTCTGTACAATTCATCAGCACATACTCCCAGAGCGCAAGAGAAGGAACGTGGGGAAGAACCTGTCACAATTTGGTATTCTTCAAGACGATCTCGTAAGCTTTCGCTCGAATCTCACATCACTTCCTGTATCTGACAACTACCTCTCGCATCTTTAGCCGTCTCTGGAAGCGCTCATCGACGATATCGATCAGTGTCAACCGAATATCATCCCCTTACCTCGATATCTCCTCGACCTCATGTTTGACAAGATCGGCTCAGTCATTCCCGGTGTATTCGAAGCGGCGCGCAGTGGGTACAAGCTGTGGTGTAACGATATCAGGACCTCACCGGTTTACCAAAAGTGGATGAATTTATCGCCGATTCAGCAAAGGCGAGTTTGGAACGATGCTTTGCGGACGCTACCTGAGGAGATCCAACATTCCATCAACCAAAGACACGGCTGGACATATATTCACAGTAGATTGGTGAGCCTCATGCTGTCTGAAACCCCTCTCGCGCGCGGCTGAAATCTACATCCGTCGAAAATCCAGCCGACACCGCAAGCGCTCTCTTCCCTCGCAAACCAGGTCACTTTGAGAGAGTACAATTCGTTCCATGATGGTCAATCCTTTATTGATGCGTTGGTGAGTTTGCGACTCTCTTCAAGACGAACTTCGAATGCGAATGCTAATTCGAATATTGCTCACGTATAGCGATGGGCCGATCGACCGGTATCTACACCTCCGCTAGAGCCAGTCTCGCAAGATACATTTCGTCACCAACTGGATGTGATCGTCTTCCGGTATCTAGAAACGAAATTTGATGATGCTGCACGAGATTGGCGCCGACAAGTCGAGGAAAGTGAAATGTATAGACTCTGGTCCGACTTGTCGACTATCGATCAACATGCCGTATACAAGCTGCTCACTATCACTCGTAACGCACTCGATAAGGTCACTCGACAGAAAGTTCAGCTCGGAGAATCATGGGTGCGTTCAAACTCATCACCGAAAACCTTCCGAGCTGCAGTGGGCTGACACTGTCGATATGTACTTCTTCTCAGCCCGATCTCGCATACATGGAAGCAGCCGTCAAGCATTCGGTTAGTTCTTCTCTCGCTTCGCCCCTTTCTCCTGACTGAACTCATCCGTCTTCGTCGGATCGTTTGCGTTGATCTCGCCAACCACAGCATATCCAGAACCCCCACTATGCTCAGTCTCGCTATCACCGCTATGATTCTCCTCATCTCTTTCCCGCGACGCTCGATCCGAATCTCGAATCTGGTTTCGACGCTCTTCAGCCTGAACTCCCAACGCACCCGCGACACTCGAGTCATTTCGCATGCGACCCTTGCAATCATCTTGTGGTGTATCCCACCTATTCCTCCCACTTCGATCATCTTGAGCCTCATTCGTCGGCACAATGCGACTTCTCCAAGCCGTCTCACTTTCAGGGTCACGATTCCCCTCTCCAGAATGATGGGCGCTCGCACTATTTGTACTATAGCTAGGCTTGGTTACGCTCTCGTCTTCCCTGTCAATAGTATCTCCCTTCTACGGATTTTGATTCCGTTGTTTCGAGACCTTTCGAGTCCGCTAATCTCTCGCGTTCTGCTATCTGTTCACGCTTTCAGCGTCGTGGATCGCAAGGTAACGACGAAGTAGCTTGGCCAGCATCGGAACTCCGCGCACTTCTCGGTCGAAATGAGGGTTTTCTGCTTCATTCTATAACCGCTTTCTCTCTTCTTCACTTTGTACTCTTGCGCTAGTCAATTGTCGACCTATGGATCCACCAGATACACACAATCTCCGTTCGATGGAGCCTTTCAACCCCTTCCACGTAATCAGAGAGCATCAAGTCAGTATCGAGGAGGTCAACGCGCTACTCAATGCGATCAAATCGGCGCTTCCAGCAATGCCAGAGCAACGGACTCGTGGGGAAGCCATCCGGATCTTTCTCGAGCTGCTGTGGGAGTACTGCCCCGACTTTCATATCAACGAGTCATTGTACGAAAGGATTGTCAATGCTCGCTTGAAAATGCACAGTCGAGTCGCTGGGAGCTTGTCAGATTCGCTCAGGGATCTAGTGAGTCAACTCAGCTTGTACGTGCCTTCCGATGCTAAGACTGATATGCTGTCAACAGCCTTCGAGGGTGGAAACACTTCGTCTCGTAGATCACGAAGATGTAGGACTACCCCGAGCAAAGTTCGACGATCTCATCAAGCAGGTCATGGAGCTTTGCGGCTGGGATCGGGATCAGGAAACCGGATCCAACAGATGGCATACGAGATTGCCAAAAGAGGCATTCTATGGGCAGTGGGACTTTCTAAAGCCTTCTTCTCGCTTCAAGGTGGTCGAGCTCGTTCAGCAGTGGCTGGACAGAAATCAGCAGCAATTAGACAAGCAACAGAATATCGAGCGTTACCGCGTGAGTCTAGTATCCGCATGCAGCTCTGAGCGTGTCGCTGACTTTTGATACAAATCAGCCGAGCTTGGCAGACTTGAAAGCGCTCGCGGAATGGAAGGATCTCTCCACCCCAGAGCAGACGGGTATCGCACCTCCCGGTACGCACCCAAACGCGACAGGACTCGTTCATAGCGGCGCCCATCCTCACGAGGTTGCTTCCTGGGGAGGGAATTGTCAGGCTGCAGGCGTCTTGATAGCTCCTGCCGGCCCATCTGGGTGAGCAGAGCACTCATCTGTCTTAATGTTCGTCCCGAGCCTGACACTGCTACCATACTTCAATTCTCATCATCGCAATCTTTCCGTTCGAAGTTACAATTCTCATCCACCCGTGTACCACGGCTATGGCTTCCCCGGCTCCAACGCTTTTGCTCCTTCCAGTGCTTCCATGGACAGCACGCAGGGTCCCTCCCATTCGCAAGGATGGCACTACCCCTATCCGAATCAAAACGATTTCAGCCATTGGTAATCTCCCGCGCCCTTTCATCTCTTCTTCAGTCGCCCAACAGCGTCTTCCCCTTGCTCTCCGACTACTTGATAGAACAGCTTACCTAGATTTACTCCCCTTTCCTACTTCTTGAGTCCCTGAATCCTCCCTCGTATGCAATTTGAAGTTTCCCCTTCAACCTTTCCAGAAGACCTGAACAGATACATGACTCCTCAATATACACTAGAGATCCCCATCAAGTCCTACGGCTACTTCGTCTGTTGAGAGACGCAGTCGAGGTCGAAGCGAGAAAAGGAGAAGCAAGGCGAGTGAGGAAGCTGTCGGAAAGACATTTGCCAGTCCCTAGCGAGTCTGTGTAGGTCTACAAGCATCTGAGCTAGCTAAGGAAGTTATCGAAGTCGAAGTAGTGAAGGGAACGAACTTGAGAGATGAAACTGAATTCTCTCCCTCAACCAACAACACAAACACCTCTGACCAGCTTCGAACTCTACAAGAAAGAATCCGAAAGCTCTGGCAAGATACTAGAATGGGTGAGCCGCATTCGTCCCTTCGATTCCCATTTCTCCACCTCATCTCGATTCGTCTCCCGTTCTGTGACAGAACCACCAAAGAAGAAACTCAAGTCGAGGTGGGATGATGATGAAGAAGAAGTAGCAAGAGAGAAGGAGCGCAAACAAGCAAAGAAACAGGCTGCTCTCGCGGCGAAATTGGCAAACGAACGACAAGAGTTGGAAAGCAAGGCTAGAACAGCTAGCCGGGACAGTACACCACTCGTTAGGACTCCGGGGAGGGAACAGGGGGGAGCTAGACCACCTGCAGCTAGACGGATACACAAGAGAGGGAGAGACGCTCATCCATTGATCGAAAGTTGTCGTTCTGTCTACTCTTACGAGGTGAGCTGCCGCCCATCTTTCATTCTACCGTACTTGAACGAAGCTGACGACCAACGTTAAGTAGCGGCTGAACGAGATCGAAGAGGGAAGTTACGGAATCGTCTTTCGAGCGAGATGCAAAACGACTGGAGATATCGTCGCACTCAAGAAACTCAAGATGGACAAGGAGAAGAATGGATTCCCGATCACGAGTCTTCGAGAGATTCAGACTTTGATGACGGCGAATCACGAGAACATTGTACGAGTGAGAGAAGTGGTTGTTGGAGACACTCTTACTCAGTGCGTTACAATCTTCTCTCCTACAACCCTCTCACTTCGATGCTGATTCTCAATCTGATCATTTGTAGGGTATTCATCGTCATGGACTTTATCGAACACGATCTCAAAACGCTACTATCGAACATGCCAACTCCTTTCCTCGCCTCCGAAATCAAGACTCTCCTCTTACAACTCATCGGTGCTATGGCGACTTGTCACGACAACTGGATCATTCATCGAGACCTCAAGACGAGTAACTTGCTCATGAACAACCGAGGACAGATCAAGGTGGCAGATTTCGGATTGGCGAGAACTTATGGAGATCCAATGGGAGATATGACTCAACTCGTCGTCACGTTGTGGTATCGGTGAGCAAAGTCTATCTCCTCTTTCGCTCACCATCGAAACTGATCCCTCAGACTGTCGGTTCTAGCGCTCCTGAATTGCTATTCGGCGCGACAGAGTACTCGACGGCTGTCGATATGTGGTCGATCGGTTGCATCTTCGGCGAACTCATCCTGAAGGAGCCTCTCCTACCCGGTAGAGGCGAGATTGATCAAGTCAGCAAAGTACGCTCGTCGGTTTCGCTTCTCTCGAACTCGTGCGTTATTGACAGCTCTCCCTTCCACAGATCTTCAAGCTACTAGGTCGACCGACTGATGAGATGTGGCCTGGATTCCGAGCTCTACCGAACGCGAAGTCTTTTAATCTCGAAGCAGCTCCTCCGTGAGTCTCCTCTTTTCCCCATTTCTCGCCTAGTTCGACTCCCGCTCATACTCGCTTCCGATTCAGCTTCTCGACTCTGTCCCGTACTTTCCGATACATCACCTCAGCCGGTCTCGACCTCATGACTCGATTACTCACCTACGACCCAGAGAAACGAATTACGGCGGAAGAAGCTCTGAAACATCCGTATTTCACCGAAAGTCCTCTACCGAAAGATCCGAATCTGTTCAACTCTTTCCCTAGTGTGGCGAACGGAGAGAAGTGCGTACCCTTTCGTCTGTCTTGCGCTCTGGGCCAAAATTGAGCTGATTCGATTTTATTCGTCTTGTTCTCATCTCCTGCAGAAAAGCACCTGTAGCTTCTCCCTCGGCGCCAGCTCGAGCAGATGGGTACGTTCACTTCCACCACTTTCTGTCGTCGCGATCGTGCGCTGACCCACACTCGATTCTCTGCGTAGAGGATACGATTTTGTTTGAATTGCAACTCGCTTTATCGACCGCCTTCTCTCTTCCGAACGACCACGGTGAGATGGAATCTCGAGGTGACTTCTTATACGAGACAGCGCCTCGACAGTTTTCGACACACAACACTCCTTGCATTGCGAAGGGTCAGTTTCACGACGCTTTCGCAAGATTCTCAACATCTCTCCCCATAACCATGTTCTCCTCTTCTCTCTCGCAAGTCGCAAATGGAAACGCTCATGCGCGTGGAAACTAGCGCTCTATTCCATACCTGGAGCCAAACCTCTCTTTCGGCCAATTTCTTAACTATTCTTTCCTCCGACGATCAACAAACAAGGTTTCCTCAACTCAACTACGCTGCTGACCGCCGAACTCAATCAGCTATACTCGAAGCAAAACAGACCGATCACTTGACTTTGACCCCCTGGCAACCTCCTCGCGAAGCATTACGCGACCAATTCTTGTCCAGGAGACCAGCGTTGGCACGCAGATACAACTCGTCTGTTTCTCCTCGACTCTCCTTACACCGCGTTTCATCGCTGTTCACCGCAACCTCAATCGAAGAAACGAAGAATCCTGAACTCGACCTCTCCCTAACTCAACTTCCGAACTTACGATGAAACTCCCTTCAACCTCCTCCTCGGGTGGCTCCTCGAGAGGTTCTTTCGCTTTCGCCCTCTCAAACCTCCTCGCAGACAAAATGGCACGATCTCTCCCTTCACCTTCGGGTCTCTCCCTCAATGCCGCATCGCGATTGCAAGCTCGACTTTCGAACCTAGCCGGAACCTGGGCTACATCACGAACGAATGTCGCCGCAGACTATGATCGAGATTGGCTCATCACGAGGTGTTCG
>Ga0308160_10001560_pt1 | contig 31545 bp, 37 predicted proteins | sample PhyFR1_FD_201036 | JGI IMG/M metagenome (GOLD analysis project Ga0308160, IMG submission 201036) | Phyllosphere microbial communities from UC Gill Tract Community Farm, Albany, California, United States - DLSLF.R1 | ecosystem: Host-associated > Plants > Phyllosphere > Unclassified | place: USA... | reverse complement strand
GCCAGCGATTACAAGACGTCTCAAACGGATGCTTTGCTCGCCGACCGTGGGCGCATCGACTCATCACATCGCATGCTTGACGACACATTAAAGTAGGACAAACATAGGTGACGACCAGGCTAACATGCAGTCAAGCCTATGCGACACGAGAGGATTTCTCCTCTCAACGCTCCTTACTGACTTCGATCGAGACACGTATGGGAGGTGTCCTGAATCAGATGCCAGGCATCAATTCGCTCATCACGATGATTCGTTCGCGTCGGCGCCGAGACTCTGTCATTGTCGCATGCGTCATTGCTGGATGTGTGCTGCTACTATTGGGTTATCTCTTCGGGTTTTAGATGCATTCTTCGCGTTTTCTAGTAATCGTCGCCTCGTGAAACCACCTCTTTGCAAGTTGGTCGTAATAATATAGTGTGTTCCTGTCTTTAGCAACGACGAGCGCTGGCCACTTACGAATTGCGCCGTCATTGCTCCTGGCTGAGGATCCACAAGAGGGGGATAATCCATTACTAGCCGCTCCTTGACAAGAGTATTGAGCTGATTGTCAGTTACCAACGTGACGAGTCTTACCGCTAGAAGGTAGTTTTTCTCCCCAGCGTGATCCAAATACCGGCGACAGAAGGGCAGGGTACCAAAGTTGCGTTGAATCGACTTGAGAAGCGAGCGGGCCGATTGATGTTGGAGCGTATACCGCTCGGGCAACTCTGATGCGAGCGCATAATGAGAGCATGCCCCTTCTTCTATCACCCTGCCCCGTCCGGTCGACCCAAATGTCTCGATGGCGAAGTATTCGCCTTCTTCCATCTTGGTTTCGTCCCTGTCCCGTCCAAATTGCTTAACGATAGGCACAGTCTTGCCCGCTTTGCCGCCAATCCCTCCGTGAATGCAGTAAGGTGTGATCGAATGACCGTTCAAGTTGCTGATAGATTTGACTACTTTCAGCGGTATGAATCGATTATTCTCACCTTGATGTGTTTTCCCTCCGACCTCTACCTCGTATGACTCCATGACCTCCTGAATTGCTTCTCCGATGTCGCACATACGTACATCGATGCCCGCTTCCTGATTATCAGTGACATCGCAAAGACAAGCGAAGGAAGCGTTCTGACCCTGACGCCCGTATTAGTCGCATCTTTGACTGCCTCCAACAGCCGATCCCAGGTAGGCTCAAAGTTGAGCGTGAAAGCGGAATCAACGATGCGCCCATTGACATGCACTCCAAAGTCCACTTTGATCACGTCGCTCTCGCGGAGCACTGCCGTTAGAATACGTAGCCAAGTGTCGGTCCCACCTTTGGTGTCTCCAGCATTCGGCGTGTAGTGAGCTGCCACCTCGTTGACACTGAGGCCAGTGGGGAAACCGATGCCACTGTCCATGCCCGACTCCTCCACTAAAGCCCGGGTTCCGTCCTCGATCATCTCCGCGATTTCCGTCATTGACATGCCTGGCTTGATATTCTGTCTGGCGTACGCTCGAACTTGACGGTGGACCTCGGCCGCCCGACGTATGTTCTGGTAGGTGTCCGAGGGATCGCCTTGCGCCAATCGTTCACTTTCTCTAGCCTCGGCTTCGGACGACCTGGACGGACAGTAGTCGACTTCTTCTCCGACCGGATATGTGTTGTTTTTGTAGATTTTGCTCAGCCCTACGCGAGGCGGCGAGGACTGTGTGACCTTCTTTGCTGAATGTCAGCTACGGTCCTTCGTCGAGTGCCCACCTTTACTCTTCTTCTTCTTCTTCTTCTTCTTGGCGGCTCCTCCGAGGGGAGCATCTGCATCTTCGATATCATCCTCCTCGTCGCTCAAGTTGAGCTTATCCGCCAGATCTTCGTGAATCTGATCTGCGATCATGGTACGAATGTAACATTCAACCAAATTTCGATTTCAAGTTTCAACCGTCACCATGCCTGACAAAATCACTTTCACCTATCATCTCAATCCGCCGACAGACATGCACACTCAGGTCCCAGCCTCTGCAGCAGTCGACATGGCATACGATGCATATGACGCCAAGACTATCCGTGCCGTTCAAAGTCGACTGAATGAAGTTCTTACCACCTGGAAGGACGCCATCGGAGACCTGGAGAAGAGCAAGGAGGATCCTGGTGTGGTTGCATACGGTCAAGGCAAGGCCTCCAAGATGCAGGGGAAAGAGGACAGTGACGAGGAATGACTCGCCTGTGCAGGATAGGCTCGTGTATTCATACGGAAGCCTAAAGATCCTTCGTTCGCCACCTGAATCGTCGACTCTTGCTCCTTTCATTCTCCGTTGTCTTCTTCCATCATGGGCGCCCTATTATCCATCCCTCTCCTGACCGGCGGTGTCGGTGCTATCGGTAGCACTCTTTGTTCAGGATGTATGGTATTCATGGGTTCGTTCACCAACGGTCTCTTGCGCGTGTACTGATCTCAGGTGGGACCGCTGCTTCGGCGTTCTGCAAGTCGTGCAATTGCAACTCCTCGATAGCTACCCGTGTAGGCTTCGGTCTCATCTTCGCATTATCCTCGATGTTGGCATATCTGTCTCGAACCGACATCGCAATCCGACAGCTCGAAAAACTCAGTTGGGAATGGATAAAAATGGACTGCTCGCAAGGCAAATGCTACGGCCTTCTCGCCGTGCACCGATTCTGCTTTGCTCTCGCTTTATTTCATCTCGTTCTTTCCGCCTCCCTCATCAATGTTCACTCGACAAAGGCGAAGCGTGCCGCAATCCAGAACGGTTGGTGGGGACTCAAGCTCGTCGCCTATCTCGCTCTGTGTTTTCTCGCATTCCTCATCCCTAACGAATTCTTCATGGCCTACGGGTCGTACGTGGCCCCGGTCGGCGCCTTTCTCTTCATCCTCATCGGCCTCGTGTTGCTTGTCGATTTCGCTCACACATGGTCGGAGACCTGTCTCAACAACTGGGAGCGGGGCGATTCCAACCTTTGGCAATTCATCCTCGTGGGGTCCACGTTCGGCCTGTTCGCCGCTTCGCTCGCTCTGACAACCATTCTCTACGTCTTCTTCGCTGGTACCGGCTGCGCTTCCAATACTGCATTCATATCTATCAATCTAGTCCTCTCGCTACTGGTGACGGTCCTCTCGATATCGCGACCCGTCCAAGAAGCCAACGGAAAGTCAGGCTTGACTCAAGCTTCAATGGTAGCTGCGTATTGTACGTATCTCACAGCGTCAGCGGTGGTCAATAGGAGCGGTCAGTGCAATCCGCTTCGCAGCCGAGGCACCAAAAATACCACCGTCATACTAGGAGCCTTGTTCACGTTTTTGGCAATAGCATACTCTACCAGCCGCGCGGCCACTCAAAGCAAAGCGCTGGTCGGTGGCAATCAGAACATATCTCTACCCGCGGATGAGGATGACGAAGTACGGCTGGTATCAAGTCAGCCGGGGCGCCGAGACGAAATGCGCTACCAGGCGATTCTCGCAGCGGTCAATGCCGGATCATTGCCTGCTTCCGTGCTCGACGAATCGGAGGACGACAACCAAGCCGGAGAAGAGCGTGACGACGAGCGATCCGGTACAAAATACAACTACTCATGGTTTCATGTGATTTTCGCCATCGCTGCGATGTATGTCGCAGGCCTTCTAACAGACTGGTGAGAGAATCTTATATCCTTCCGATGATCTGTCTGATCCACTAGGGCCATCATCTCCTCGTCTCCCGTTGCGAATCCTGCGGACCCAAGCATTACCGAGGACGCCGATGTGTACATCGGCCGTTCGGAGACCACCATGTGGATGCGCGTCCTGAGCGCTTGGATTTGCTATGGTCTCTACTCATGGTCCTTGTGAGTCTCCCCACGTTGCCGTTGCTGATATTAGATTAGCACCTGTAGTCATGCCGGATCGATTTGGAGAATGATGTAGTTAGTACACATGCAACCGTGTCATGTTGCGAGCACATCGTCGTTTCATGTCTTCCTCACCTCTTTCTGAGCCCACTGGCCCCATTGTGATCTTCACTCGACGCCGGACGCCTTTGACTCGTGTCGAAGGCGGGAATCGTGCTAGAAACGATGTTGTCGGTCCCGCACGTGCTTGCTTGCAGTAGAGTTGAGATATGAGATATACACGGAGATGAAGTTCTGGCAGACAACGTGAATTAAGACGCGGTGCTTCAATTTGCCAACTACTTAGACAATTACATATACGGCGACCCATCTGCCAAAAGGGCTCGATATACATAGCCACCCGGCGTGCTCTAAAGAATACCAGTAAATGATTGTTGAACATCTTCTTTTTGTCATGGCTGTGTCACTTAAGGACGCGGACCAGCTTTATTCGTCAACTCACAGTGATTGAATCCTTCGTTCTGCCAAAGCGGTAACTTTGTCACAACAGGCAGATGCAAGTGCTGGGACAGTACATTATCGACTTTGCCAGACACCGAGCTGTAAGAGAGTTACTGCGAGCTCGCTGTAGTCATTGGCTCGACTTTCAGCATTGTTGGCACAAGACTGACAAGCGTCCCGTATCAGCAGCCCCCAGCAGGAACGGCTGCTAGCCGAATTGAGACCAACTTTTGAACCATGATCGACGGGCGAAACCTCTGCGCAAAGCTTCGGGAGTCTGCCGCGTGCGGCTGGGAACTTGCTCAAGCTGACAGCTTTGGTCGAGATGGATGGTAACTGTAGGTTGATGCGGAGCCTTCATATCATTCCAGGTGCCTCAAGTGAGCTTGTTTTTGGGCAAGCTCATAGCTAACCAAGAAGGACGAGCTCGACTTCCCTCTACTTCTCGCTACAGTGCGCGCTACACTGTTTGACACGAAACAAGAGAGAACATGGTATGATCCGCGAGTCCTCGTCATCTACAGTGTGTACGAGTCCGGGCAAATCAAGGTCGATCTCCAGTTTTGACGAGCACAATGAACGGAGGATACGCTATACGCCGCAAATTGACCGGGATCTCACCCTTTGTACGCTCTGTGATATTTCGACATTCTACGTAGGCTCCTCGCAGACGACCTTTCGCTCTCTGTTCGTTTCCAGAGCAGCTCAAGTCAATTCAGCAGTGGACACAACGGCGCCTACATGTGCTGGGGTAAGCAGACGCAAAATGTCTTGTTCCGAAACTCATTGGACCGCTCCTTCATGACGCATGCCCAATTTCGCGAAAGTGATATGTTCTTTTATGATGTTACTGCGAGCAACGAGCTGATCAATGGAGGACGAGAAACATTCAAGCTCACCTCGCATTAGACAGATCCTGCTTCCTCGCGATTCGACGCGTAGAAGGCTCGCAGACCATGAGCGCGAGATCAATGTATGAAAGAAGGTCAGATACCTGCCAGCTGATACGTAATTTCACATATCGTCTGACGAGTGCCCCGTAAAAGTAGTCTGAAGCCTTGGCGTTGGCTATACCACCTGGGAAGAGATGGACCTGCAGACGAAGCGCGTGATGTCATATTTCGGCGCTAGGCAGATGCGATACACAGAAGCCCAATCGAACGCTCATTGGCAAGGAGTGCTCGACAAGTTCTCCTTGCCTCTGTAGTGCTATGATGGTTTCACGGTCGAGGTTTGAGCTATATAGACATAGTCAATGGATGGATGCTGTTGTCAGTGGACATTACAAAAATCGGGCGAAGAATCATTCGGGCTCAGCGACTAAAAACTCTGCGCACTCGCCGCGAGTGGATGAACAGACTTCCTGAGCGGATGGTACTACACAAAGCCTTCTGCGTTCTGGACTTGCAGCTGGCGGCGACAATGCGACAATCGCTGATCATGTCTGATGGAGCGACGCGAACAAGCTGCCTACGTAACTGTATGCATATGTTGAAAGGACGCTTCTGACAATATCCAGCGATCACCTGTCCAACTCGGTAAGTTCTGCGTGGCGAGTACTCAATGCTCAATCTTGCTAATGATGTAGTCCAGAAGTCGTGGACGGAGATCTGATAATATGAAACTCCGTATTCGTCTTGAGAGGCGAGCTCTGAACCAGTACATTCAGTCAGAATGACGTCAAATCCTGCCTTGCGAAAACAATGTATGTCTGTAGCAGACTCTATTGGCGCGAATTAACTGAAATGCTTTCGAGTCTGAAGGACAATTGCTGCGGTGTTAGCATCCAGCTCGAAGGCAAATTTACCTGAATGCGTTGACTTAATCGATCTAGCCACTCCTCCATATGTGCGGCTGCTGAGTCAGGTCGGGTACCTTTGCCCACGCATTCTAGGAGCTGGAGGAAGGCTCGAGCTTCCGATACAGGTCTACGTCGCTGTGTTGACCTCGGAGCGTGTTTGGCCTGGTCGTGCTGGCGTTGAGGAGTTACGGGTAGCGAGCATCGTGGCGGTACATCCCAACCTTGCCATTGTACCCTCTGCAGATTTAGTTGCTGCACTTCCTGCGACCAATGGCTGGCGTCTGTCGTCATACGATCGAAGCTGAAGCTATCGAATTCTGACTGCGTTGGATCGATAGCGACTAGGTCCGAAGGTGCAGTGGGGTTCCAGCGCGGGCGGGGCGGGCTTCGAACCGTTTGGTGGCACAATAAGCTGCAAGTCAGCGCTCGCTGAGGGTCGTCTCACCCTTTTATGTAATCTGCCAGGTCCGGCGACATCTCCGGCATGACATAGTCCAATGCTAAAATTCGCTCGTAGGTCCTTGAGATCGATGAAGCGAAAAATGGTGGCAGTCCGGCGAGAAGCTCGAAAACCGTCACCCCCAGGCTCCACCAGTCCACGGACGAAGTGTACGGAGGTGCATTTTGGGCCAAAAAATAGGCCTCCGCGTACGTCAGAATTTCTGGAGCGATATAATCGGGCGTGCCGACGGGAAGATTGCAGTGAGTGACGGCGACTGTGATATCTTGAAGCGGAGCGGCTGAGCCGAAGTCGGTAAGCTTCAAGCTACCGTCCAGATAGAGCAGACAGTTTTGAGGCTTGACATCGCGATGTGCGTATCCTTGGGCGTGAACCCAGGAGATCGCAGCGTCGAGTTGCGATGACCACCACCGTACTTCTTCTTCGGCCAGGCATTTGGTGGTCTGACCTCCAGTCGCTATCCGGTCCCACAAGGTTCCGCACGGCGCGTATTCTATCACAAGGTGTAGAGCCGTGGGGCTCGCGTAGGCCGCGAAGAGCGGAGGGGCGTGACAATCGGCAGCCAGATGGAGTTGGCGCTCCGCAAACAAATCCAACTATAGCATCAGTCGCAAATGACTGGAAGACTTGCGTGATGGCTTCGGGCTGCAATACTTTTGTTGATTGTTTTCCTCGCGTAGATTCCGCCGTTAGGTATGTATTGTACTGCGTCGACCTGATCTTAGTTAGAGAGGCAGCCTGACTTGCGGTGCCAAATTGTCCCTCGCCAACCCGACCAAGGATGATGAAGTCCGAATGCTGTATCACCGTCGCGACAGACAAGGAAGGTACTGTTATAAGCAGGCGATACACACGCATCGTCGTGATATATGTACCTAAGGAGCGCTGTTTGGGGGGAGTGGTGGCCTCAATGAAAGGCTGAAGGATGCTCATTCGAAGTGTTGCGAACGAAGATGGACAGTAGTTGCACTTGTGATCAACCGCCAACGCGAGACGCGTCTCATTTTATCTTCTCGACTATCTCGACAATCATGCAAGACAGCATCATGAAAGTTCGCGATCTCGACCGGCTCAAAGTCGCAGAACTCAGGCTGCTCTGCAAGCAAGTGAGTATTGACATCGTCGGTCTTATCCCAGCGAGGCATGAAGATACCTTCCAAAGTCGTCAAAGCTCAGCTCGTCGATATGCTCTCTAACGTGCCCTTTCCGGAAATGCCCTCGCAGTCCCATCAATCCTCAACTCAACGACAAACCTCAAGATCTAGTGCACTTCCGGCCAAACCCATCAAGAAGAGATGTGCAGCGGATGATAAAGTTACGGCCGGGTCCTTCAAGCTCAGCGAAGACCGTTCTGCCGAAGCTGATATTTCTGGACGTCCTGACCTCGAACAGATTCAGCATCAAAGCGGTTGTTCTACCCATGGATCAGTACCTGGCGCGGGGCTCGGTGTCATGGATTTGAACGATTGTTCCGACATGGACACCAGACAATTATGGCTCGACCGGTCGTTCATCCCCTCCGGCTTAATCGACGCGACGGTAGCAGAGGGGTTTCAGGAGCTGGTGCGATTTTGCATTTCCCACTTCTGCTATGAAGGTACATGGATCAAGGCAACCGACGCAAAGCGAGTTTCAAACGACGTATGGAGACTTTGGGCTGGAGAAGAAATATATGTGTTGGGACTCACTGGAGAGGTGCTGGGAAGAGAATTGCGGGAGGATTGGGCTCTGTTCGTGTCCGATGGGAGCGACATCAACGACGCGATCAGGAATCAAGATCGCTACGGATTTCCCGCGGGCATAGCGAAAGGTTTCACGGGAGATCGAGCTGTCGCTCGCAGGGTCGTCGTTTCGAGTTGTGTTGCTGAGAGGTGAGTGCGTGTTGGCCAATGCTCATTAGCTTTTCCGGTCCCAAGCTAGATTTGCTACAGATGGATTCTGAGTGGCTGGGACGACCGATTGAGGTCGCTGCACGGGTCCAGCGTGTCCAGCTATATCTTCCGGAGTGAGTAATGTATCCGACCTAGACTGAAGACAGATCGAAACAGATCTTATCGGTACACACTGATGAGCATCCCGCTTTAGCAGTGGTCCAGCGAACTTCAGGGTGTACTGAATATGTGCTGCGAGAAACGGGTCAGGTGGTTGGTAACGAGTTTGGTCCGGGCGAGTTCTGGCAAGAAGTGCTGCATTTGTCTACTTCTTCCGCACCTCCTTGAGCTTTATCGTTTCGTCGTCAATGAATATACCCTGCCATCAGCAAAGACCGATCGTGTACTGACCTTGCCGCGATACGGCTCCGGCTTTCGCCATGCACGAATTTTTGCAGCAAATTGCCCCAACGCTTGCTTGTCGGTCCCCTTGAGCTGAATCTTGGTGGGCTGCGGTACCGCGACCGAGATATCGACGGGTATGTCGATCAGTACCGGGTGTGAAAAGCCCAATTTGATGTTCAGCCTGTCGTTGGGCAATGGTCGCTCGACCTCTGGCGGGGCGCCAGGCCGTCGAGGCCTGACAATTCGCGGAGTCGAGCTCTGAAGCTTGCGGAAAATTTCGGGGATGGGTTCAATGGAAGCTCGATAGCCCACGCCGACGAGACGTAGCTCGACGGTGTATCCCTCCGATACACCGACGACGGCATTGTGTATAAGCGTCCTCGTCAATCCCCAAGCGCGCTTGTGTGTTTTTTTCGTAGCATCGTGAACTGTAACTAACAGGGGCGTCGTCGGCGAGTCGGGTGGAGCGAGGATAACCGGGGGTAGTACAACGATCGATTGACTTCCCAATGGCCCAACCACGTTCAGAATGCGTTTGCCGTTCGGAGTATTGAGATTGAGATCGGGAGAGATGCACAGGGGCGGAAGGTCGAGAGTCACGGAAGGGGGAATAGTGATCGGCTTCTTCCCCACGTGTGACAGATGCGACGAAGAGGTGGAGAATGCTCGCTTCAGAGCTGTGGACCGTAAGAACATGACGATGGAGGATTATACTAGTGTAACATGAAGGAGGAGAGTAACATGAGCGAAATTTAACGGGAGGTTGAATAAACAGCCGGTCGTTGACTTCTTCACCCGCTTCCATTGATCCCTTACTGCACCATCACTCAACATGGGCAAGAAGAAGAGAACCCAGGTCTTTGTACGTTTCTGCTTTGCATCGCTGACTCCAGGTCCTCAAACCATGGTGCTGGTACTGTGAGAGAGAGTTCGAAGACGAGAAAGGTGCGGCACCAGTCGATCACGCTCATTCCAGTCCTCTTGCAACATCAGAAGTCCAAGCATTTCAAATGTCAGCAATGTCCGAGAAAACTCAACGTGGGTGTAGTGTCATACACAGCTGATGATAGACCGCCGGAGGTCTGATGGTGCACAGTCAGCAAGTGCACAAGTGTGAACCGGAGCCGTGAGTTCCGCATAAACCGCGCTGAAGCCCAGTCTCACCAATACACTTCCAGGCAGGGATGGCTATGACATCGAAATCTTTGGGATGGAAGGCGTTCCTGTCAATGCATTAGCGGAGTGGAAGGCGAGGAAGGAGTCTGAGGCAGGTTCAGCAGCAATGTCGGCAGCAACAGCTTCTCTCCGACCTCGCATCGCGTACACCGTCATCCCGGAGGCGGATCTGATGTCGGCTCTGGCACAACATAAAGCATTGATGGCCGCGAGGAATAATCAACCTAGAGCCCAGACGGGCCCTATACAGCCCCCGCCATTCCCGTGAGTGTCAGAGACGGCAGGGCTGACAACAGATATCCGCCCCCGCCCACTCTACCGTGAGTACGCGCGCTGATCGGACTAACTTCTAGGCCATTTGCCCCGCCGGGATTCCCTGTATACGCAACTCACTCTCAGCCCCAGCCCGAGGCGGCGCCTATGGTCATACCAGGACCCGCCCCCGTTCTGCCGAAAGACGGAGTGATGTGGCCGGAGACGGCTGCTGTGCCTGTGAGTAACCCAGCAGGCAAGCTGATGACAGGCCGAGAAACGAGCTCAAATGCCCCGATACCGGTATGCTTCGCCTGAAGCGGAGGGACGGAAGAGAAAAGCAGCAGCAGATTTCATATGACCTGTACATGCATGAGATAAATAGCTTGATGATTCTAAATGGTTGTTTACCGGTCGGTGACGCGCGCGCTTTGCTTGTTCGCTCGGTCCCGTCCCCTGTCGGTTGATCGATTCGCATGGCTTTGCATTCCGCTCTCGGCTCTCAACAATCGACACAAACTGCGCCAGATGGAGAACGAGGGCACCGAACTCGTCGAAGCATACGGTAGGCCACCCAAGAGCGTCGCTGACTGGAGATTATCTGTTCAAATTCATCGTTATAGGTACGCCAACCGCAGAGACGGTGCTGATCGTCACAGGCGAAGCGGGCGGTGGTAAGAGTTGTCTGCTATATCACTGCATCCATGAATCCTGTGAGTGAGGATATTCTCCGCCGCTGATAGCAGTCAAAGAGCATTCTTCTCACACCATTGGCGTCGAGTTCTCCAGCCGGACATTGAGAATTGGCGACCGTAACATCAAACTACAGGTAAGCGAGCGCTGCACACAACTTCTTATACAGTTATGGGATACTGCAGGTCAAGAAAGATTCAAATCGGTCACTCGGTCGTACTACAGCAAGTGCATTATGCCGGCCAAGCTGACCTCCAGGGGGAGCAGCCGGAGCCTTGCTCGTGTACGATATTACATCTAGACAGTCATTCGTAAACCTTGACAGGTGGCTAACAGATTGTCGAGCCCTCGCTTCTGCGCACCTGGTAGTAGTTGTAGTCGGGAATAAGCTCGACAAGGAGGAAGAGCGAGAGATTGAATATGCTGAAGGAGCGCGATGGGCAGAAGAGAACGGCAAGTGCTGCCAAGTGCTGCCTGTTTTCGCTGACAACAGGCTGCCTCTTCGCAGAGGTATCTTCGATGACAGGGGAGAATGTCATGATACCATTCCTTCTCTCCGCGCGGAGTATCCTGTCCGCCATCGACGCCGGGACGCTAGATCCAGAAGCTGGCGGGACAGGGGTCAGTTATGGCGAGAGACAGTTGCGGGCTGTCGGTAGTTCGTCGAGGTTGAGCACTGCCTTCGGGGTCACGCGCCGGCAAAGGCGAAAAAGCGTCACACTCGGAGAGATGGTAGGGGGCAAGCGTTGCGCGTGTTGAACGCTCTGTGTCCGTGCGGAAAGGACCTTGCCCGCTTGTGCAGGATCAGAACAGTTCGATTTATAATTTGGTTGTACGTTTGTAGAGGAAAATCCCTCCCTCACACGCTGCCGCCCGTGGGCTTTGTTACATGTTCCTGAAGCTTAACATGGCTGCAAGCAAAAGGACCCCGGCTAGGTGACATATCAGGTTTGCAATCCGCGACCAGAGCATACGAGTGATCACTAATCAGATTGTGCCGCAATCCACATGAGGCATGTTCGCAGACATGCATTATTCATTCCAGCCTCGCCTTCTGACCTTGCCACCAGCGTTCAAAGGCCATAGCAGCATCGACGACTGGGCCGTCTCCGTTGAAAGCCTTGGCATTTTCCGTCATCATGAGGATATCTTCATCGACCTGTCGAGCTGCCGAATAATCTCCCTTTTCGAGTTTACGCTTGATCAGGGACAGATCACGAGCGTCCTCCGCAGCGATGCTGAGATCAGTGCCAACACCGACAGTCCACTCACATCTCGAAATAGTGGGGTATCCCGAGTGCGATGGGGTCAACTGATTGTGAGCGGAGAATCGCCTCGCTCGACTTACCAGCTACACGGAAAAACAGGCTAACGGGGTCCTTCATAGCTTTGGACAGCAAAGCCATCAGATCTTTCTTTTCGGCAGCTGTCATGCGATTTGATACTGTCTTGGGCCATTCTCTCCAGTAGGCACCCTCAAGGATGTCAGCTGCTTCAATCAGCCCGTCGCCGTAATTGTTAAATTGACGGCAGCTAGCTAGTAAGCTCCTGCTCGCTGATCAGCTTACTTGGCGAATATCAGTTCGATATCGTAAGCAAGTTTGCCCATCGTTTTGTATCGCTTCTCTTCGACCTTGGTTTGAATGGTGCCTAGGTCCATGGGCTCTTTGACTTCATCAAGGTACCTATAATCAGTACGGCAGCAAGCAGCACTTACGTAGGACACCCGTGTAACAATGGGTCGACAGGCACTGAGAACTGGACGTCAGAAACTCCAACGAACGAGCTCACGATGATAGCTGAGGGCTCTTTCTGCAAAGTCGCAATCAAGTGTCTCGCGCGGCGAAGCTTGAAAGGCATAGAATTCGATTTCGTCGGCGGCAGATCGTGTGGCTGCTGAGGCGGCTCATAATGGACCTGCGGACGCGTCGCAGCCTCTGATAGAGCGATGGGTTGAGGGGATACCGCACGAGGTGTCCTCATTGGTTCCCTGGACGGTTTCTTCTTTTCCGGCGAGATGGCTCGATTAGAACCCGCCACATCAAGCGAGACCTCCTTCTGGACGGGTGGCTCGATTGACACTTTGGGTAGCTTTTGCTTTTTGGGCTTCGGTTCCAGCATCCGCTCGAAGGAGTCAGAATGGTGATTGCGATCCATCGCGTCAATCTCGGCCCCAAGCATGTCATCCAGCGCAAGGCTAGCGGGCTTCCGTTTTTTGTTATCAGCTGCTGTCGTTGGCTTGCTCCTGTGTACTGGAACCGGCGGAGGTCCCATGGGAGCCACCATCTGAGAACTGGCGTCCGATGATACTGCCTTTGGTGTTTTCAGCTTGAGCTTCACCGGAGCCGCTACCGGTGCAAGTGGTATAGACGGGGAGACAGTTGGTGATGGCAGCGGCGGCGGCTGACGAGCCCATGACGAGAGATCGGCGAGAGGGCGTTGATCAGACCCCGAACTGGTTAACGTAGCTTCAATCTTTGCCCATACTGCCATTAACGTTATAGACAGCAGACTTACTCTTGTGGAAATATGCCTCGAAAGCCTCGCACGTTCGGTAAACGTCAGAACCATCTACATTGTACAGTCTGCAATTCTCGGTGATCAAGTGTATATCGTTGACGAAATCTTGCTTCGAAGAGTAGCCTCCCGCGGTTAATTTGGCTCTGGCGGAAGAGAGATCCATCGGCTTCTTGACGACCGTCAAATAGCTGGCGTCAGCCTGTCTTTTTAGGCTAATTTACCTCGGCGCGTTATCGCGGATTGGGTCGACGGGTCGTCTGAACCATATACTTGTTTTGTGCGCAATCTAGCGTCAGTAAGAATATGGACTAGACTCACAAGTTTATCAAGTGCTGTGTCTATGGCAAGCCTCTCCCCGTCTGACAAACCATTGGTTTGAGATTTCCGCGGGGGTTTGCCCTTTGCTGGCGTGTTCAGCGTCAATTTGACCGGTGCGACGGCTGGCGTTTCGGGGAAGTACTCCTCTTTGGGCCCAGCAATATTGATGCGAATCTTGGGCGTGGAGATGGAGGGCGTCTCAAAGATCGGCGTTGGCAGGCGGATGGTACTTCCAGGAAGGGGCTCTTCGGATGCGCTTGTGATGATCTCCGCAAGCTTGATCATAGCGAAGCGCGAGTCATGGTCTGGTGCAGTGTAACTCAGGCTGCAATCAGCACCGCCGCATGTTACTCTTACAGGAATTCCGCTTGCACTGCGTCCCGCAAATCGGCCTTTTTGCCAAACTCTTTCCTCACAACTTTGACGACGTTTCGGTTATGCTGTTCCCCTCGTTCAAGGCGACTTTGCTCTGAGTCGGCGGTGACATCAACGATGCCAGGAGCGGACGTTCCAGGAACATCACCGAAGGCAAGAGACATCAGAATCGCCTCGGAAAGCGCTCGGGAGACGTGCCGCCGAGTCGTTAGGGACGAGTCGTTGCGTATGACGTTTGTGAGATATGTGATGAGTGCCGCAGTCCGTCCAGGAGGCCTCGATATAAGAAGGCTGTCGAAAGCCAAAAGGCGCAGTGGTTCGTAGTTGCCTTCGCTGCGAATTAGCCGAGTTTTTGCGGAACTCACCGAGTATAACTGAGAAAGAGCCGAGCGTCATTCGTCACTTGTCCAGCCATTATGAGTTTGAGCTGCGTCTACTGTGAGTCTATCCTCCCGGTGACATACCTTGAGACCCGCTTGCGTAACAACATTTTGGAAGCTGGGAACCAGCCGATCCATGGTGATGACTCGCTGCAGAGCATCCGAGGCGTCACGAAGTAACGCCTGGTCCGCGTCGTCGTTGCGATCGCTCGCGCTATACGCACTACCCATCGCGGATACAATCGTGGCAATGTAGTATGCGTCCGAAAACTACCATTAGGTGGAGCGCACACGAACCTCACTTGATTGTTAGTGTTGTCGTTGGTCTGCAAGAGCCCAAGCAGCAACTTCCGGACGCTAGGCCACGACGTTCTAGTAACTGGGTCACGCAGATTGGACAAAGCGGTGATCATTGCCTGCAAGTCAGTATGGGGACAGGGTGAGATATGATTTGCCTTTTTCAAAAAGTAAAGCGCAAAATCGGAGAAGTCGTTAATTTGGGTAGGGAATTCTGCTCGCAAAGGGTCAGACCGATCGTCGCTGAAAAGCGTTTGGAATGCCTTCAGTAGGTAGAAAAGACCTATATAATCGCTCTCAGCTGAAGAGTACTGGATGTCAGCAGGAGATTGGGAAGGCACTTGCGTTGACTAATGCTCTGGCGGCTTCCATACGGATGCGATAGAAATAGTTCTTGACCATTATAGTCTTGACTAACTCGCTCGCAACGACGGGAGATGGATTATGTGCCATATTTTGAATCGCCTGACGATCAGTGCCCGCTGCAACGGATCCAGATGACCTACTTCGAGCTGAGCGGCAACGTCCCTGTCGCTTTGAAGCTGACTGATCCAATACCAGGGCTTTTCCGAGAACTCAAATACCGCTAGCCATTCGCAATCTGGGTCGATTCGTATCCATTCGTATCCTCCGCCCTCGCCCATCATGACTTCCACTTGCTCATCGCTCCATTCAGCTACCTTCCAGCGCTTTCGTTCTTCTTCCTCCTCCCATGGCGTATAAGCAAACGCCTCCGCGGTCTTTGGCTGGGTCTCCTCTTGATCTTCCTCCGCAGCGAGATCTTGCTGTAGCTTTCGGAACCGCGCCGCAATGTGACCCGATCGGCGGGTCCGCTTGTATTTCGTATTGAACGGGAGATTGTACGTCTTCTGCATAGACTTGATGTCGACCACATGCTCGAAGGGGGCACCGTCTGCCTCGTGGATTCGAACGGTCAGGCCGCCTTCGAAGAGGGTTGTCGCCCTCTTGCCGGTCGCGCGGATGACTTGGGTCATATAAAGCTCGACGGTAAACTTTTTACGGATGAAATTGGTGTAGAGTCGAAAGATCGGACATCCACTACCCAGCACCCACTGATCTTGAAAGGGTTGGAGATCTAGTCCCGAAACTTTTCGGCACGTCTTGAAGAAGAATTGGGTCGACAATGTGTTACCGGAGAGCTCGTCGGAAAGAGCAGCGAGGAATATACGAGGGATCACTCTAGACAGGCCTAAGGATGTTCCTGCTTTGGTCAGGTGACGGTCCAGAATGTGGAAAACCAGAGGGGCTTTGAGATTGATGAAGTCGATATCCGGAGGGTCCAGACTCCCAGGCATACAAATGGGCCACTTATCCCCTTGATCGAGGTGTACGCAGCGTTCGATGTCCTTCTTCAGACGGAAGCGGTACTCGTTGTTGCCTAGGAGGTTCCGCAGGAACAACGAGTTGAGGTAAAGTGACAGTCCGTGTATTAGCCAGGTATCGGCAAGCGTACGCTGTATTACATTGATGCCAATCCACTGCTGAGCAAGAGCGAGCGAGAGGGTTTGACGTGTAGGTACTGCCTGATCGATAATGTCTGAAGAATATAGGAGGTCGACCGAGTTAATGCTCATCGTTGCCGAGGTGCAAGCAATCGTCCGAGGATTGCGAACAAACACGACCTTGAATTCGGAGAAGGGATACGACCCAAATTCAGTCGAATAAAAGTTCATGGCGCGGGCCAAGCTTGATGTACTATTGATGAGAAGGTCGGTATCCCCCGGCAGGCAGAACCCTAGGATGGGTTTCGGAACTTCCGCGATGACATGAGTCTCAAACGGGCCAGCAGCAAATCCGATATGCTGTACTGAGGTCGGAGTAGTCTGTAAATAGTAGAATATGGTCTTTGAAGGGGAATACGGGTGCGTGGTCTGACGGTAAGCGGACCGATCGAGTGCAAACCTACTTGCTCCAGCAGCTCCCCACTGGATATGACCATCGTCGAGCTTCCACCAATAGTAGCTGGAACAATGAATTCGAGTTCCCAGGTGCACCTGTCCCACAGACTGTCGAGACACGGAGTCCAGATCCGAGCGGAATCATAAGCAGTGGGCGAAAGATAGACAGCGTCCGTGTCAAAGACAATTCCCTCCACGATTTCTCCTCCAAGCGTCAACCGATAGTCGATCTGGACCTCTATGGGAGCCAGCGCTGTGTCACCTTCGAGCAGCCGGATCCATCCCCCCGCGACCGATATGGCAAGCTCCCCTTCGTCACGCTCGTGTGTAGCCGCCCACGTCTTCCTCTTTACTTCGGTGTGCGACTTTATTTGGATGGGCGGCTCTCGATTTGGAAAAGGCTGAAATGGCTGACTGAGCGCGTAGGATGCCGGTGTGACAAGGAGTGGGTCAACGGGCGTGGGTGAAGAAAGAGAGACATTGCTGATTTGGAGACGGGGGGAAGCGTGCAGATTGATTGTGCGGAGGTTCGGACTTGTTGGCAGGATTGTCAGATATGCTGTTGCTGTGATGTGACCTGCAAAGTCGAGGTCGAGGGCGACGCGCTGATGAGAAAGGGAGAAACCTCTCCCTTCCTCCATGATGATGCGAAGAGTGAAATGTAGAAATCCGACGCGTTGCGTTCATCATCTTTATCATCAACTCATGTCCAATCGGCCAACTTCATCTACAGCGGCAGCACGCAACAAATTGATCGTGCGGCGCCTACCTCCTCAGCTGCCGGAGGACATCTTCTGGCGATCAGCTGCAGCATGGGTCAACGACGATACATGCTTATGGAAACGTTATGTTCAAGGCTCCGAAACGTGAATAGACTCCACCACAGGATATCGCTGAATCCAGCGATGCTAGAACTCTTTATTCACGAGCTTATGTCCTTATGGTATCTACTGATGCTCTGGTCCACTTCCACAGGGGCTATGATGGTCACATCTTCCGATCGAAAAGTGGTAAGCGGCTACGGGTTAAGGGGCGCTCGCCCTGACGTCCAGGATCCGAATACCAAGCCGTCGTCGAATTTGCCCCGTACCAGAAGACCCCTTTTAAGGCTAGAGTGAAAGCAGACGCGCGTCAAGGCACGATCGATGAAGGTGAGGAAGATCCATGCTGTCCTCCTGATAGCAGACCCGGACTACAAGTCTTTCCTGGAGAGCCTCGCAGCGCCTCTTATAAAGCCTGCCCTGGAGACGAGCGGTACGTCTCGTACTTGGGCTTCTCTGACGATCAGTCTCGGTACCGCAGCCCACGACTACGCCCCTGTTGGACCACCTTCGCGCTAACGCAAAGCCTGCCAAATCCAAGGGCAAAGCCAAAGCCAATCAAAAGCCTCGTGATGCAGCGCTGGCTTCTGTCAATACGGCGGCTGCTGGTCGAATGCCGCAGAAGTCGGATGGCGTTGTGATGGTAGCTGGCAAAGGGCGAGGTGTGATAATCAACCCCGCGCCAGAGGGCAAAGCAGACGACGTGACGAAGAAGAAGCGTGCGAAAAAGAACAAACTGGCGGAAGGCGCAACGACTGGTGCGGAGCAAGTTCAGGGCACTGTCGTGGGCCGAGGCGCAAGTCGTGGTGGGGCTGAACGAGGCAGAGGCAGAGGTAAAACGGGTGGACAAGGGAGAACGTCACACGAGGCCATGACCAGCGGGGGACATGACATTGGAGCTACAAGAGGTCGAGGGAGCGGTCGAGGGCGGGGCGTTGGTCGAGGATATGGTGGTGCTGGGGATGGTTCGGCTGTTCGAGATGTTGCGGCGGTTCGAGCTGGAGAAGCGCGTATAGACATGTGAAATGCCGGTTATAATGCACGCGGGTCCGAACTTTGCTTGTTGCTTGTTACCCGTCTTCCGATCGCCCCCCTTCCTCTTGCACTTTCACTTTCACTATCAACATGTTATCTCGCATTGCCGCTACTCGATGCGCTACTCGATGCGCTCCTCCCAACTTGGCAGTCAGCCGACGCTACATGGCTAGTGAGTGATATGGCTTTCTAGTTCCCTTTACTAATCAGCAGAGTTCGCCGACTATGACTGGGAGGTAAGAGCGATCGGCTGCATCACCGCTCATCACACAGGATCCGTTGCGGATGAAGAATTTGTTGTCCGAAGAAGAGATCGCTATCCAGTGAGTCTGCGTCTCGACGACTTCTCACATCAGCGAAACGGCCAAAGATTATTGCCAGGCTCAGTTACAACCCAGAGTGACGGAGGCTGCTCGTACTGTAAGACGGTGGCCCGGCATGCGCTGATGTTCAGGAAGCTTTCGACCCTGCGATCATGAAAGAGATGGGACAACTCGGTCTCTTAGGTGCCACGATCAACGGATATGGATGCGCAGGTGTCAGCAGCGTTGCCTACGGGTTGATCGCTCGAGAGGTTGAAAGGTGAGACTGAGCGACGAAGCGGTTGGCTTGCTGACGCCCAGAATCGATTCGGGATATCGCTCTGCCATGAGTGTTCAGTCTTCGCGTGGGTCTCTCTAATGGGTTTGGCTGACAGACAGTCGTCATGCACCCCATACACGAGGTAATTATGGCTTTGGCCGAGCTTACTTTAGTTCGGCAGCGAGCAGCAGAAAGAGAAATACCTGCCCCAGCTAGGTCAGCAATTCTCTTGTCTTACGCTAATGGTAGCGAAAGGAGATATCATCGGGTGCTTCGTGAGCTTCACTACTTGTTGATCTGATCGCAGGGCTTGACGGAACCGAACCACGGCTCCGACCCGTCTTCTATGGAGACGACTGCCACACAAACTGAAGATGGCTGGGTGATCAATGGCAGCAAAACCTGGATTACCAACGCACCTGTAGCTGACCTGTTCGTGATCTGGGCAAGAGTCGTAGAGAACGGGGAAAAGGGAAAGATCCGCGGGTTTTTGGTTGAGAAAGTAGGCCGAAGAGAGATTCCTGCTAATTCAAGGGCACTCCGGGCATTTCCGCTCCCGCCATCAAACATAAGCTCGCCCTTCGTGCTTCTGTGACGGGTTCTATTTTCATGGAAGACGTCAAAGTTGCTAAGGACGCCCTGCTGCCAAAGTCTGGCGGGCTAGGTTCTCCTTTCTCCTGTCTGAACAATGCTCGATACGGTATTTCTTGGGGAGTGATGGGGGCCCTCGAAGACTGCATCGCTCGAGCGCGAGACTATGCCATGGACCGGTGGGTTTTGGCTTTGCGAAGGCTTATTGCAGGAAACAATTCGGCAAGCCGCTGGCTTCCTACCAATTGGTGCAGAAGAAATTGGCAGACGCTCTGACAGCGTCTACTGTCGGTCTTCTAGCGTCTCTTCAGCTTGGACGCTTGAAAGACGAAGGAAAGTGGTCGCCGGATATGGTCAGCATGATGAAGCGAAACAATTGCGACATGGCCTTGCAACACTCGCGAATACTGCTAGATGTGCTTGGCGGTAATGCCTGTTCGGATGAGTGAGCAGATTTTTCTTCGGTTTCTGACCCCAGATACCACATCGGCCGCCATGTCGTCAATTTACAAGTCGCGAGGACATACGAAGGCACCCACGTGAGTAGACATGTCGACGGTGCTGACGCCAGGATATACACAGTGATTACATGCATCTTGACGTAGCTAATTCCAGCGTTGATCTTGGGCAAAGCGATCACAGGTATACAGGCTTTTTCGTGATATGCATATTCTCACTCGTCGTTATTTCTCGGTCTGCCGAAGTTGACAGCAAAGTCATATATGCCCAAAAATACTGCCCCGCCGAAAGAAATTGCCAATGTCCGGGGTACCCATCCTCTGAACAAAGCTCCGACGCCCTCAGATCGTGCGATGTGCAGCAGCCTTGGCGGGAAAGACAGCACGGAAGGAGACCGTTGTACGCCGGTGGCATCGGCCGCCGTCTGGAATTAGCGGGGAACAAATGGTATTGCTCACCCTCGCTTCGAGCATCACTCTAGTCTTCACCACGTCAAGCGGTGTGGTTGAGATCGCCGCCACTCCGCCCGCAATCATGCCACACACCGCTGCCTCTCCAGGTGAACATCGCTTTCCATCGAGATACCGTTTACTCCATTGAGCTTTCAGACCTTCGTACAAGGGAAACTGAATAGATGTGAACGGGAGCTGGTATCAGTCATTGTACCGGACTGACTTGCCTCTCTGGCGATGGTGATACCGAAACCCCGATAGAATCCTCGAAGGCCGTCCAATTTCGCCGTCATCATAACGGAGTGCAGAGACGAGCGCCCATGGCCGTACACACCAGCCTGTGTCCTGGATTTGACCACTTCGGTTGGCACTCGGATCAAACATGACATCTACAGTCAGCGGCGACGACTTTGAGCGTACAAATTCAGCTCCGGAGGCGGAGACCAAATGATTCAAGCTTGGCGATGCACTCAGTGTCCCCGAGATGGTCGGTAATGTTTCCTTGAGCGCCTCATAGGAGACGAAGAATATCGCAGCTGAAATGAGCGACATACTAGCATCAATTTACCACCTGGAGCACTGCCCAATCCAACGCTTCCCACGCCTCTGTAAACACCCTTGAAGCCGCCCGACTGTATGAAACCCTGGCTGGATTGTATACGGGTTTTAACAGTGTCAAGTGGAAACAGGAGGAAGTCGACAGCCACGCCCGATATGGCGCCAGACTAGCGTCAGAGAGGATAGTTCCGCTACTCACGGCGAGCGCTCGTTGCGGGGTGGGTTTTGTGGCCCTCTGGTCGGCCATCTTTCGAGGAGGATCGGTCGTTGTCGAAGTGATGGGTTAATGATGGGTTAAGTGCCTGAAACGATGTCAAATTACGTAAAGTGATTCGACCGATCGGGTGGCGAATCCGATGGATGCCACCTGCGGAAATTTCCGGCATTTCAACTTATTTCAGAATGGTCCACTCTTCATCCCTCCTTGACACACTTCTCCACCCATAAAACAATCATCATGATCAGGTCTCGCATTCCAACCACCCTGGCTTCGGCCGTCAGAACCGCAGAGGTTGCTAGGGGTGCGTAAGTACTCTTGGACTCAAGCTCATCCTAGTTCCCGCCCGAGCCCTCGCAGGGCCTTCCACCTCGTCGATTGCCCGATCGTTCTCTTCAGCCCCGCTCCGACAGTCCCGAGCTCGTGCCGCCATGACCGTTCCTCAGATTCACATGTTCACCCGGGGCTACGCGTCGGAAGCTGGCGGCCGGTTCCAACGTACTAAACCTCACTTCAACATCGGTACAATCGGTCACGTCGACCACGGCAAGACTACTTTGACCGCAGCCATCACCAAACACCTGGCGGAGAAGAATGGTGGAAAGTTCATGGACTATTCGCAAATCGATAAGGCTCCAGAGGAGAAAGCCCGAGGTATCACCATCAGTACCGCTCACGTCGAATACGAAACCGAGAACCGTCACTACGCCCACATCGACTGTCCAGGTCACGCCGATTACATCAAGAACATGATCACTGGAGCAGCGCAGCTCGACGGTGCGATCATTGTGGTCTCGGCCACTGACGGTCAAATGCCGCAGACTCGAGAGCATCTGCTCTTGGCCCGTCAAGTCGGCATTAAGAAGCTCGTTGTTTTCATCAACAAGGTTGACCAGGTGGACGACCCCGAAATGCTCGAACTCGTCGATATGGAGATGCGGGAACTCCTTACAACATACGGATACGACGGTGACAGCACCCCGATTGTCATGGGAACTGCTCTTGCCGCTTTGGAAGGCAAGGACCTGGAACGAGGTGCCAAGAAGATCGAGGAGCTTATGGAGGCGTGTGATACCTGGCTCGATGTTCCTCAACGTGAGTCTGACGCCGGACCGTCTAATCTCAGGTGATCTCGACAAACCGTTCTTGATGTACGTCGAGGATGTCTTCTCGATTTCCGGTCGTGGAACTGTTGCAACCGGAAAGGTCGAACGTGGTGTGATCACGAAGGGATCGGAAGTTGAGATTGTCGGTCTTGGTGACAAGATCAAAACTACCTTGACTGGAATTGGTGAGTTAGCGATTAGGCTTTGCTCATTTGCAGAGATGTTCCACAAGGAGCTTGAGCGAGGTGAAGCCGGAGATAACATGGGTGCTCTCCTGCGCGGTGTCAAGCGGGAGCAGATCAAGCGAGGCCAAGTCATTGTCGTACCGAACTCGATCAAGAGTATCAAGAAGTTCAAGGCCCAAATCTACGTACGCGAAGCTCGTATGCGGTAACTGACTACAGGTTCTGACCAAGGACGAAGGTGGTCGAATGACCCCTTTCATGGCTAATTACCGACCTCAACTGTTCATGCGTACCACCGACGTCACCTGCCGACTTTACTGGCCGGACAGCATCGAGGGCGCCCATGAGAAACTGATTATGCCGGGCGACAATGTAGAAATGCTGGGAGAGCTAGTGCATGACATTGCCCTCGAGGCAGGAAGTCGATTCACGTTGCGAGAAGGAGGCAGGACGATCGGTACGGGTATTGTCAACGAGATCTACGACTAGAGTGCAAGCGAGCCATGTATCACCTCTCATGCAACACTACCCAGATCCGATGATGTTCTGCTGTCAGTCCTCCTCTATGGCGCACTCACCGAGATGTCACTGGCCGAGATCGGACACGGGAAGCTGGCGCTGCTGCTGAGCTTTGGTTGAATGGATATGCCAAGGATCTTGAGATGAAGATCCAGATCATAGTTGACGGTGATGTCTTGGACCGCTCCGCCTCCCACTCCGCATTTTGAAGAAAGATCGCTCAATACAGTTCTATCAGGGTCTGCTGCACTCGTGTAGCTATCGTTAGACTGCCCGACATGAGATGGCTCACTTGAACGCGAGAGGGAAATCGAACGTCGAATCGGCGTGACCAGCGAAGTTGACATTATGCAAGGTACCTCCGCCTAAGCTACCCGTCGTCCCGGGATACCTGACCCCGGCGGTGATTTCTGAAAAGTCGACGCTGAACCAATTCGGATTGGATACACTATCGTTAGGCAAGGTCGAGTGTATGGAGCCTACCTTATCACCAAGCTGAAAGCTACCGAAAGCCCGGATCCAGTCAGGGATACGGGCGACGAGCCAATAACCACGTCGTCCAGAGATACACGAGGGGGTCGTATGAACTGAATAAGTACACAGCTGGAAGGAGAGCTCACCAATACGATGGTCAGTATGATGCTAATGACGAGAATGAGAGCGATCGTCAAACAGCAGCAGCACATGCGCGCAGTCGATCGGAAGCCACCACCCTATGGTCAGCTAGGTTGCAGTCATGACCTACTCTTGTCCATTGATGTCCTCGCTCATCCTTCCTCCACATACGCAAGATGCCGGTACTACGCGGAGGAGGACCGACCTCGGCCCAAGACTTGGTCTGATTGCGCAGACCGGACCGACCAGGTAACGCGCGCTGAGTGTTTGAGACGTCGTCGAAGACCTTCTCGGTGCTGGGATTGGGCTGATAGCCTGCATCCTGGCCGTATGGGTTCTCGGAGTATGGATCTTGGTATTTGGCAAAAGACATGGTGATGGTAGGGGAACAAGCGGTGCAAGACGCGCGACGCGACTTTTGTTTCAGCTGTCATCATGAATATCACAGCATGGTTTGTCGAAAGGGCAAAAGGTGACTGCGCACCGTACACAGCTGTAGCTGACTCCAGCTCTTCCACCAGGTCGTCTGGTGAAGGAACGGCATACGACCCTATTTGAGGTCATGAATGCTTTGGAGGTAAGGGGGGATCGTCATTTCATGCTGATCCAGATCAATGACCCTCAAATGGACACTGGAATGCAGCGGCCCGTCTGCCTATTGGATCCCTCGCAGAGCTTGTCGATCTCGGAGATATGCTCAATCATGGACGAGATGTCCATGCTCGAGGTGAGGATCCCGAAGTGACAGCTCATGTCAGTACCGTTGGTGGCAGGGCGCAACCCTTTGCCAAACTGTGTACACCTCCCTGGCGTATCACAACATCGAGCTCCTGACCGACCATCCACATCCGGATATATCAATTGCATTGAGAGCATTCAGCATTGGCTATGCCAAGTGCATCGATCTCGCCTACAACGAACTGTGCAAGTCGCATATTTCGGACGGCGAAGACTGCTGGCTGGATCATTACGGGTTGTCCATCAACATGGTGGACTCGGTCGAAGCGGTCCTGACCTTGATGTCGCATGCCGTGGAGCAGATCCTCGATGAAACACTGAGACAGCGGCTAGGTCAACGGATGGTATGTTTGGTACCGATCGCAAGCTCACATCAGAGCCTTCTGATGTTCCTGTCGCAGGGCCAACCTCCCCAGCTTCTTCACTCGCTATCTAGGTGCGCCGCGACCGATTTTTTCGCGGATGTCTCGGGACGCTTGCGCCAATGCATGCCGCTGCCTCCCATCGCCGTCAACACCTTGAGCGAAACATGGACCTCCATGCGTGGCACGTTCTTTGACCTGCAACAAGTCGCAGAACGTCGCGGCGAGTCTGACTGGAGAGTGAGCGCAGGGTTTCGCGCAAGCTGACATAAGCTCGATCTCTTGGGGAGAGCCTACTTGCGACAAATGCTCCCTCTAGCTAGGTCTATCTATAGGGTGAGTCGTTTCAAGTTCTACTGACCCCAGTCCACCCTTTCTCAAGCGGATACCGACTCTTTCCTTCGCGAGTGGCTGTCAAGACATGCCGGAATAGATCTTGAGGCTTTAGACCTCCTGTACAAAGTCGTACCGCAAGCTGATCGCCGTCAATATGCTATATGGCGCGATCTACTCCATGGCGTAGGTTGACCGAAGGGTGAGCTGATGGTAGTACTACGTTTCAACCTTGGCGGTTCCTCTTCAGAACCGGCCGCGCCAGCGAAGGTCTTATCTGTCTCTTTCCTTTGCGTGGCACGAGCGAGCTGTGTTTGCGGAGGGTCTCTGCGCTGTCCATCCATTCTTCGCCGCGATTGCAGCATGCTTGCATGCGGCGAGACTGGATTGCCTCCTGGAAGCCGCGATCGCCGGGTGGGATCTAGATCTGGTGTCCCCGGGCGAGGAAAGCCTCATGTGGTGGTGGATCGAGCGCATATCTCGCGCTAGGTCGCAACTCGTGCTGGCTGAATCTTGGGAATCGATCTGGGCGGAAGCTTGGGGAGACGTCGCACAGGCGATGCGGAATGTGAGTGTTTCTTTTGCTGCACTTGCTGAGTCAGTTATCTCCTGCGATCGATATCTCTGCAGAACACTTCGCTTTGCGCTTCAAATGGGCAATCAAGGCGGACGATCTGGCTTCGTATAAAGCCTGGCAAACTTTGAGCGCGGTGACCGACCCTCGGCAATGCATAACCCGTGCGAAGCGGACCCTGCTAAAGCTGGCAACGCATACGCGAGGGGATTATAAAGTAGGTATTCGTGAAGCGTGACTGATAGAAGGCCGCTGTAGAGGAGTTTGCTCAGGAGCTAAACGACTTCCGGGTCGACGGTACAAGGCGGCGCTGGATAGCTACGTAGCTTCGTCCACGGCGCGGCCTTCGGCGACCGCTTCCGCCCGCTCGTCAAAAACGTTGCTCGGCTTTGATCGCGCGATGACCTTGGAAATCTCGCTCAAGAGCTCGGCTCCTTTACCGAGTTGGACGTTTAATTGTTCGGCGACTTCGACCAGAGATTTACTGCGCGTGACCGCTTCCTGAGCGGCTTTCTTCTCGCTCTTGGTCAGGCTAGATATAGGCGCTGCCGAAGGCCGGAATTGAGCGAGTAGGAACTTGGTGTTACCCCAAGGATTGTCGATGTATTCGCAGATATTGATGAATTTTGGCACAATCTCGGTGATATTACAGCGGGGGCCTTCGGGCAGGAATACAGAGGGATTGCGCTCTGCTGCCCGCGCCAACATGACTGAATCGGCCCCTATGATCAGCGACGACGAAGCCAAAGCTTGCTTACCGGTCTCTGCCCTTATTTGGTCCCAATTTGTCCACCCGTCTCCATCCCCGTTGCATGTGACCGGGATACCGCGCTGCTTGCCCAGTTGTACGACGTCGTGCAAGCGATCCCAAATCGCTCTCTCTCTCGGACGCATGTCGCGCGTGCGGCAATGCACAGTCAAATTCCGAATTCCCGTCCGAAGAATACGAGCGGCCAAATGCAAAGTGTCGGACTGAGTAGGAAGCAGGCGAATCTTGCAAGAGACCGGAAGCGAAGTATGTTGGATCAGATTACGGAGGATGTTGAGAAGGATGTCAGGGGTCGACAGGAGAGCCGCTCCCATTCCGGAGTGAGTTCTAGATTTAGCGGGATCGCAAGGAAGCGTACGAGAATGGTTTTGGACATCCGCAATTGAGATCGCTTGGATCAGCCCGATCATGTGCAACACTCACAATCCGGAAACATCTTGCTCAACAACTTTGGCAGCTTGTAGTGCAAGATCCGGATCTGAAGATCCAATCTGGAAGATGACTAGAGTTAGGCGCGATCAGCTCAGAGCGTACGGTAAGGCTTTTCCATTGGATGAGTGGTGAAGATCGGTCCTTGCCCCTTGGTATAGCTGATCACGCCTGAGATTGCTACTGTCAGCTGGTTCGGGGTCGGACCTACGGTCGACGACGCGTTGTGCCCCAATAATGGCTTTGTCAACCACTTCCGGGGACCAAACGAGACCAGCGCCGTAATAGAGGGAGAGTAAACGCTGCTATCAGCGAGACCTTGGAACTTCCTACCATAGGTACTAAACGTCAGCAGGCGCTTGAAGACCACTTACAGGTTCCCGAGCGGACCATAGGGGCAAGGACCAACTTCTCGCGATAGTCGATTTCGTGTGCGTAGGATTTCACATGCTCAACCGGCAGAGTCATCTCTTGCTGGACCGGATCATCGCTCATCTTTGACCTCTTGGCAGGACGATCCGAAGGCGAGCTTTCTCTGCTTGTTGCAATGGGCATAGTAGACAGTGTGCGACCTATGAAGGGACGAAGAGCGACTAAACGCATGAACTGTAACAAAAGTGAAAACCAAGGTGGCAATGATGCATAAATTTCAAGCAATGCGCTGCAGTCAGTTGAAGCCATCGCGGCCAACATACATATGACCCATACTCCTTGTCGGGATCGTAGACCTGGAGTCAAAATATGTCTCAACAGTACGTACCTCCCATCGAGAAGCGGGAAAGATGTGCTTGAAGCGATTATACCAGGATCTTTCGACGACTTTGCCCGCATGCGACTTCGTGTCAGCTCGAACGCGTGAAGTCTCACTTCATCTTTCTCGACGGTGGCATCGTTTACCAATCGAATATCCTCGTGGACGTCGAAGTTGAACAAGGGGCCGGATTTGCCTCTCGCCTTGTTGACCAAAAAGTCGTAGAAAGTGTAATGCTGAGGTCAGATTGCGTTCGTACAACTCACGTGAGGAATGATTAGGTCTTCCTGTTATCAGTGGAGGAACTCAGGGTGTCTCACCTTTATGTACATGAGATTGTCGATACTGGTCGCTCGGAGTTCTGTAAATTGGGCTCGACATTTGCTGAGAAAAGTAGCGATGTCGTCTCCCTTTTTACACTGGGATAAGCGAATGATGAGCTGAACCCACCTCTACGCTCTTGCGATGCCCGCTGCCGTCCCAATACGAGTATGTTATCTCGATCACCTCGGCTTTGACACGCTCTTGTTCGGCGAGCCATTCTTTGCGCAATTCCTCCCGTTCGATTCGTTCACGTTCTTCCCGCTCTCGGTCTGGCAGGAAAGAGGTGTCAACGCCGGGATTTTTAGCAAAACGCTTTTTTGGCGGTGAGTCGGACGGATCATCGTCTGCGAAGGATAGCTTGGTCTTTTCCTTTTTCCTAGCCCTCTTCGCTTTCGGTACTTCGGCGTTGGAGATTGTTCTGGCCGCCAACTGGCGTTGCTCTTCTTCCAAATCGTCTTTTGTTTTCCGGAAGTCGTCCAACGTGACCAGTCCTACTGTAGATTTCTTCAATCTCTCGTCAAGGTTCTCTGTGACACCGATGAACCGGTCAACTGTGTGGTCTTTTTGGGATTCCTAAGATGAGCTGCGGTTGTCCGTTAACACACTTTGAGTATGGCATCTTTTTGGCGCTGATATTCGGCCTGAGATCAGTGTGGTATGATTCCGTTGCATACAGCTTCCTTCTCCCTTTGCTTTTGCAGAAGGATGTGACGAGGAATGTCGTCTGGGTGTGACATGGTGTGAGAGGTAGAGGAGGAGGAGGGGAGTGAGATTCGGATAAATGTTGATTAAATCGATGAGTTTAAATTCGCGTTGGTCGCCCAACACCCAACCACCACGTTAATCTTTCTCCAACACACTTGATTGTTATATCTAATCCTTCTCTTCCAGACCAATACCCGTCTCTATCGCAAAAATGGCAGACCAATCTCAAAACCAAGCCGTCTTCAAGATGGTCCTCTGTGGTGATGGTGGAACTGTAAGTTATATCGCGCGATCCAGCTGATTCCAGGGTGAGTACGGTTCGTTGCCGTCCGTCTAATGTGCAGGAAAGGTGAGTCATGCCCAGTCTCTTGCCCTCATACATTTACTAAGCCCTAGACCACTTTCGTCAAGCGTCATTTGACCGGAGAGTTTGAGAAGAAGTACATCGGTGCGTACTCGCGACGACCGTTCTGATCCAAGCCACTCTCGGTGTCGAGGTCCACCCTCTCACGTTCCACACCAACTTTGGTACCATCTGTTTCAACGTCTGGGACACGGCTGGGCAGGAAAAGTTCGGTGGTCTCCGAGACGGTTACTACATCCAAGGTCAATGTGGTATCATCATGTTTGACGTTACTTCTCGTATCACCTACAAGAACGTCCCCAACTGGCACCGTGATCTTGAGCGAGTGTGCGAGAACATCCCAATCGTTCTCTGCGGAAACAAGGTCGACGTCAAGGTGAGCCACGCTTGGCGCTCCCCTCTGATGGTCAGGAACGTAAAGTCAAGACCGGCAACGTCACTTTCCACCGAAAGAGTAGGTTCTGCTGCGATCTTGCTGATGTTAGAAAACCTTCAATACTTCGAGATCTCGGCCAAGTCCAACGTAAGGTTGAGGGAGACGGAACTGATCATAGTACAACTTCGAGAAGCCTTTCCTTTGGCTCGCCCGAAAGCTCGTTGGGTAGGTGAAATATCATTCCGAGCTGACCTCAGTAATCAGTCCCTCGAGTTTGTTGCCGCTCCCGCCCTTGCTCCTCCAGAGGTGCAGGTCGACCCAGCGCTCATCGCGCAGTACGAGAACGAGCTCAAGCAGGCCGCTAATGCGCCGCTGCCCGATGAGGTGCGTCAGCCTAGAAGCCGCGCTGATTACAGGACGACGCCGACCTTTAAACGACTGTTCGTAGAGTGCATGAATATGATGAGTGTTACTTGATTTCTGAGACGTGTTTAAATTTGGCTTGCAAAGCACGCATGCTGGCCAGCTCCCTCGCTCGGGCTCTGCGGCATGTTTCCCTATTGTCAGCGGAATCGGGTGACGCCGTACCATTGTGCGATGGCGATGAGAGAGAAGCTCGCAAATGACCAGTGCATCGCCGGTTTTAATCCTGAGGTCAATGCGAACGACCCAACTCACGGCCTGAACCAAAGAATCGCACCGCTCCTATCCCGATCCCTCCGCCGATACCGTACAGCAGAGCCGTGCGCACGCATGGGACGCGCCCAAAATCCTCCTTGAGATCGACGAGCTGTATTTAGTCAAAACCCAAGGTAATCACACCTTTAACGCCCGCTTGTAATCATTCCACTTATCGCCCGTCAATCGATCTTCCTCTGCCGATATTTTGGTATCAGACAAGATGGGCCTGTTGCCGGCTGGAATGTTCAGAGGAGGTTCGTTCATGATGACGAGTGAAAGTTGAATTTAATCTTCAACTGTCATGTGGGTTTGGGATCCAACGACCGGGGTGTATTTCGATCCGGAATCTTCAACATACGCGATACCACATCAAGGCGGATGGAAAATGGTGGAATCCGCGGACATGAGGGAGGAGGGCGAGATTGAGGATGACGCGGGTTGGGGGGCTCTGATGGAGCCTGCATCGCGAAGCGCCAAAGTCGAACACATTCTTCGCCTCGTCGTTGAACGATCGGAACTGCTCGACGGCGTAGCGGTCATTGATGATCGCGAAGGGGGTATTCAGCTCGGGAGGGATCGCTGTGAGGATGGCGGGGCGGTCAGAATCCGTTTGAAAGAGATGCAAGTGAGCAAAACACACGCAGTGGTGTACTGGGGTGATGGAGGTGAAGGCGAGGACGATTGGTACATCGTTGACCTTGGTAAGCCGTCTTGTGTGGCTATAACCTGTCGGTCTGTGACTGGGTGCTGATAGCAGGCTCGACGCACGGAACTACGGTTGATGGGAAAAGACTCTCCGAGCCAAAGCACTCGTCAATACCACACAGATTGAAACACCTGTCTCGCATCAAGATCGGATCGACTACATTCGTCGCTCACATACACCCTACCTGGCCGTGCGACGATTGTCAGCTGGGCCGGGGCGAAGTTCGGCTGGATGACGGGAAAAAGGAGCGCGTGCTTGCGCCTCCGCCGGCAATGACAATGACGAAGAAGGAGGACCGAGCGATGCGTACAAAACTGGAGATGCAATCACTGAAGCAACGGCTTCTGGCAGGTACCGAAGCGGATAAAGGCGACAAAGCTGTCTATGTCGACCGATCAGCGATGCGACGGGCACTGCATCGACGAAGGTCAGGGAGCCCGGATCGGGCGGGGGAAGTCCCTGCGCAGAAGTCGTCTTTCGCCGCGGACATGCTTGCTGCACAGGGTTGGACACCCGGAAGCGGCCT
>Ga0308160_10001559_pt1 | contig 31557 bp, 24 predicted proteins | sample PhyFR1_FD_201036 | JGI IMG/M metagenome (GOLD analysis project Ga0308160, IMG submission 201036) | Phyllosphere microbial communities from UC Gill Tract Community Farm, Albany, California, United States - DLSLF.R1 | ecosystem: Host-associated > Plants > Phyllosphere > Unclassified | place: USA... | reverse complement strand
TACCGACGATCAGGCCGCCGATCACGTTGATCAGGGTAACCATGATGCCGGCCACGGCATCGCCCTTGACGTACTTCGAGGCACCGTCCATGGCGCCGTAGAATTCCGCTTCCTGCGCCACTTCGGCGCGGCGCTTGCGCGCTTCCGGCTCGGCGATCATGCCGGCGTTGAGGTCGGCGTCGATCGCCATCTGCTTGCCGGGCATCGCGTCCAGGGCGAAGCGCGCGCCGACTTCGGCGATACGGCCCGCACCCTTGGTGACGACGGTGAAGTTGATGATGGTGAGAATGACGAACACGACGATACCGACCGTGTAGTTACCGCCGATCAGGAAGTGACCGAAGGCTTCGATCACTTTACCGGCCGCCGCGCCGCCGGTGTGGCCTTCGGTCAGCACGATACGGGTCGAGGCCACGTTGAGCGACAGGCGCAGCATGGTCGACACCAGCAGGATCGCCGGGAAGGCCATGAAGTCGAGCGGCTTGACCGTGTACAGCGCGGTCAGCAGCACGATCACGGAGAGCGCGATATTGAAACTGAAGAACAGGTCGAGGATGAAGGCCGGCAGCGGCAGGATCATCATCGCCAGCAGCAGGATGATCAGGATCGGCGCCGCTAGGGCATTGCCCTTGGCACCGATCGCTCCCATCCAGGCTGGCATTCTCAGACTATTCATCAAACAGCTCCATTATTCGGTTTAACTTGCGATGCAGGATCGTGCGGATCCAGCTCCGGCGGCACCGGCAGCTTCGTCGGACGATCCGGATAATGGCCGCCGACCTTGTTGTAGTTACGCAGCTGGAACACGTAGGCCAGCACTTCCGCCACCGCCGAGTACAGCTTTTCCGGGATTTCGTCGTCGATTTCCGTGTGCTTCCAGAGCGCACGGGCCAGGGCCGGCGCTTCCAGCAGCGCGACCTTGTTTTCCTTCGCCAGTTCACGGATCTTGGCCGCCACCTCGTCGGCGCCTTTGGCCACCACGCGCGGCGCGCCGGCCTGGCCGTCGGTGTACTTCAGCGCCACCGCATAGTGGGTCGGGTTGGTGACCACGACGTCGGCAGTAGGCACATTCTGCATCATGCGGTTGCGTGCCATTTGCCGCTGCATCTGGCGAATCTTCCCTTTAATCTGAGGATTGCCGTCCGATTCCTTCGATTCCTGGATCATTTCCTGGCGCGTCATCTTGTGCTTGTTGTTGTAGTGCCAAAGCTGGTACGGCGCATCGATCAGGGCGATCACGCCCAGGGCGCCGACGATGATCAGGAAGGTGTGGGCCATCAGGTCGGCCACGTGGCCGGGGCCGGAACCGAGGGGCTCGACGGCCAGGCCCAGCACGGCCTCCTTCTCGCTCATCACGACGGTCCAGGCCACGGCGCCGACCACGACAGTCTTGGCGATCGCCTTGAGCAATTCGACGAGGGAGTTGGTGGAGAACAGGTTGCCGATGCCGCTGATCGGGTTCAGCTTCATGAAGTTCGGCATGAAGGCCTTGGAGCTGAAATTGAAGCCGCCGATCGCCATCGGCGCGGCCAGGGCGACCAGCATGATGGCAAAGGCGAGCGGCAGGCAGGCCAGCAGGACGCCGCCGATGTCGTTCGTGATCCGCTCGATGAGGACGGTCGGGTTGTAGACCTGTTCGCGGGTCAGGCTCAGGCCCGACGCCAGGGTGCCCGACAGGCGGCCGGCCAGGCTGCCGCCGGTGATCCAGAGGCCGGCGCCGGCGGTCATCAGGACGGCAAAGGTCGCCAGTTCGCGCGACCGGGGAACGTCGCCTTCTTCGCGCGCCTTCTCTAGTCTTCTGGGACTTGCGTCTTCTGTCTTCTCTGCGTCGCTATCTTCCGCCATGCCCTGCCCCGATTAAATCATTCCAGGACAGGATTATCGCCGGTATTGCTCTACGGCTATAACTGGAACAGGGAGGGAAAGCGCCGCCAATTCGGGCGCGCAAAGCCCGAGAGTGAGATCAATCGAACAACTCGGCGGCGGCGAAGGAAGTGCCGCGTTGGTCCTTGGCCGACAAAACCGGCGGGCCGGACAGCGGCCAGTCCACCGCCAGCTGCGCGTCGTTCCAGGCGATGCAGCGCTCGTGCTCGGGCGACCAGTAGTCGGTGGCCTTGTAGAGCAGCTCGGCCGATTCGGACAGCACCAGGAAGCCATGCGCGAAGCCTTCCGGAATCCACATCTGGCGGAAATTTTCGCTGCTGAGCACGGCGCCGGTCCAGTGCCCGAAACTGGGCGAACTGCGGCGCAGGTCGACGGCGACATCGAACACGCTGCCGGACACGACCCGGATCAGCTTGCCCTGCGGACGCCCCACCTGGTAATGCAGCCCGCGCAGCACGCCGGCGCCGGACTTCGAATGGTTGTCCTGGACGAAGGCGACGCTGCGCCCCACGGCCTGCTCGAAGCGGCCCTGGTGAAAGCTCTCGTACAGGAAACCGCGGGCGTCGCCGTGCACCTGCGGCTCGAACAGCAGGACGTCGGCGATGGCAAGGGGAGCGGCGCGCATCATGCGGAATACTGGCGCGCGGCCCAGTCCCGGTAGGCGCCACTGGTCACGTCACGCATCCAGTCCTCGTGCTCGAGGTACCAGGTCACGGTCTGGCGCAGGCCGCTCTCGAAGTCGTGGCGCGGCTCCCAGCCCAGCTCGCGCCGCAGTTTGGCAGCGTCGATCGCATAGCGGCGGTCGTGGCCCGGGCGGTCGGCCACGAAACGGATCTGGGCCGCATACGACGCCCCGTCCGAACGCGGCCGGGCGGCGTCGAGCAGCGCGCAAATGGCCTGCACGACCTCGAGATTGGTTTTCTCGTTCAGCCCGCCCACATTCCATACCCCGCCCGGCGTGCCGGAGGCGAGCACACGCCGGAGCGCCGCGCAGTGGTCGCTCACATGCAGCCAGTCGCGCACCTGGCGCCCATCGCCGTACACCGGCAGCGCTTCCCCGGCCAGGGCCTTGTGGATCACCAGCGGAATCAGCTTTTCGGGAAACTGGAAGCGCCCGTAATTGTTCGAACAATTGGTGGTCAGCACAGGCAAGCCATAGGTATGGTGCCAGGCCCGCACCAGGTGGTCGGACGCCGCCTTGCTGGCCGAATAGGGACTGTTCGGCGCGTAAGCCGTGGTTTCCGTGAAAGCGGGCGCGTCCGCGGCCAGCGTGCCATAGACCTCGTCGGTCGATACGTGCAGGAAGCGCCAGGCGCCCTGCTCGTCCGGCGGCAGCGCGTTCCAGTAGTCGCGCGCCGCTTCGAGCAAGCCGAAGGTGCCGGCGACATTCGTCTGCACGAAGGCGGCCGGGCCGGCGATCGAGCGGTCGACATGGCTTTCGGCGGCAAAATTGAGTACGGCGCGCACCCGGTGTTCGGCCAGCAGGCGCGCCACCAGTTCGCGGTCGCCGATGTCGCCGCGGACGAAGTGGTGGCGCGGGTCGCCTTCCAGGCTGGCGAGGTTGGCCAGGTTGCCGGCGTAGGTCAGCTTGTCGAGGTTGACGACCGGTTCGCCGCCGGTGGCAAGCCAGTCGAGGATGAAGTTGGCTCCGATGAAGCCGGCGCCGCCGGTAACGAGAATGGTCATGGATGAAATCGGCAACAGCGCCGGAACACGATACTGCATTGTAGTCGAAGGCTGTACGCCGCCCTGAAAAGGACATGCGCATCGCCGATGTCATCCATCAATTTTGCTGCTTAGCAAGATGCGACAATGTTGTAAAAATCGCTATCAATCGTGCTACGTGCTCTGCATACTAGCTCTACAATTAAAACCGTCCAGCAGGCGCCTAGACCACCCATGTAGTTGATTCGCAAGGGAAATAATTGCTGGCAGGGATGTTTTGCAACCGCACAGCAGCGATGCTGCTATACGGGTTCGTACATATCACTGTCATCGGGGGTCGTATGGGTGTCGCGTCATCATTCAAGTTTTGCTGCTTCGCACCATTCCTGTTCGCCGGGATGGTGCTCTCCAACCAGGCATGGGCAGACGATGCCATGGCCCCGCCGGACAATCCATTCAGCAAGGTCACCGCGGAGGAAGCGGACGCGCCGCGCGACGTGCACTGGGACATCTATTTGTCGGGCTACGCTTACCACGACCGCGACACCTACACGCGCAAGCAGCTCAACAAGATGAACGAGAACACCTGGGGTGGCGGCCTGGGCCGTACTTTGCGTAACGCCAGTGGGAACGACGAGTCGGTCTATGCCGTGGCCATACGCGACTCGAACAACCGGCCGCAATACATGGCGGGCTACGCCTACCAGTGGATGTTTCCCGTGGTATCGAAGAAGTTCGAAGTCGGCGCGGGCCTGACGGGCCTCCTGATCCGCCGCCACGACTGGTACGGCGGCCGCCCCTTCCCCGCCATCCTCCCGGTGGCGTCGATCGGCACGCCCAAGGCCCAGCTGGTGGCGACGTATGTGCCGCACCTGTCGATGCGCAAGGCCAAGGGGAATATCGTGCTGTTGATGCTGAGGATGAGCCTGTAAGGCCGGCGCCCCGTTCCAGTCACTTCAGGCAGCCAGGCCCGCCTCGAAGTCGTCCGCATCGCTTCCCTCCACCGGCGCCGCAGTGCGCCGCAGCTGCAAGGGTGCCGACAAACGCGCCCTGCCCGGCTTCCCCTGCGCCAGCAAGGTGTGGAAGTCGCGTCCGTAGAACGCGCCGTTGAGCTGGGTCTGGGTAATCAGGTAGGCGCGGAATCGCCGCCACAAGTCGCGGTCGAAACGCGTGACCGCAGTCCAGAACTGTCCCAGTTCGCCCTGGTAAGTCAGCCCTTCCATATCGTACAGCGCGCGCCCCATCAGCTTGAGCGGCTTGTAGTGGTAGAGCGTCGACAGGCCGACCGTGCTGTTGATCATGACGACGCCGCGCGAATGGCGCAACAGGGTAGGCAGGTGCACGTCATGCACGTAATGCACGCGGCCGCTCACACCGTGCTCGATGCACAGCCGCTCGATGAGGCGCCGGTAGTCGCGCTGGCCGCGGTCCATCGGATGATGCTTGAACACCAGATGGTGCTTGGCGTCGGCATGGGCAGCGAACGAGCCCAGCACCTCGCGGATGAAGTCGCGCACGTCGGCATAATCGCTGTGGGTCGTCACCTGGCTGTCGTTATACACCTGCAGGGCGACAGCGAAATACAGGCCGTCATGCTCGCGCAGCAGCCGCTCGAATACCGGTTTGTCGCGCCAGCGGTTCAGGTGCTTGCGCACCCATGAGCGGCACCAGGCACGCGCCTCGTAACGAATCGAAAATTTCTTGTGGTGGCGGTAAAGCGGATAGCGCGCCTGCAGCAGCCGCCCGGCCGCGTAATAGAACATCGACGACCAGGCGCCGCGGCCAAAACTCGGATGCGCAGCCTGCGGCTTGGGCACGGGCACGTCCGGCAAGGCCTTGTAGAAGGCCGGATTACGCGGCACCAGGGATTGCATGTTGACGCCGCCGCATTCGAGCGTGATGTAATCCGGACGCACATAGCCTTCCTCGAACACGAAGAACGCCAGCCCCAGCGCATCGGCCAGCTTCTTCGCGGCCTTGTGGTAGTGGCGGCAGTCGCCGAAGCACAGCAGGCCGTCGATGTCGTTCTCGATCAGATAGCGGCGCAGGAAATCCGGGAAGTCCTTCAGCGAACCGCGGTAATCCACAGCGTCGAGCTTGCGATGGAAGAACCAGTCGCCGCCGTTGAAATTCACCTTCTTGACCGAGACGCCTTGCCCCTCCAGCCAGGCCGCGACCCGGTTGAAGAAGGTGCCCATCGGCCCTTGCAGCATCAGGACGCGGCGGCACTGCAGCAGATTGTAAAAACCCGGTACTGAATAGTCGCCTTGCTGGTAGCGCGCCAGTTGCCGGGGGTCGAGAGGTGCGTTCATTCGGATAACTGCTAAAAGATCTATTTATTATAAGTAACGATTTCCGGCTGAAAATTCACCATTTGTCACACTTGGAAAAAATACTGCTGGCTTACAACGGTTCAGACAGGGCTCAGGCTCGCAATGCGCGCCATTCCGATCCGAGTAACTCCAGCAGCGCCCTTCCCTTGCGGCGCTTGCGTGACAGCCAGCCGCTCTGGACCGCACCGGCCCCGGCCGACTGCGCCACCAGGTAGCGCATCACCTGCTCGGCCGATGCCAGGCCTGGCACCTCAGGCAAGACATAGCGCGGATATTCCAGCATCGCGGCCCAGACCAGCGCGTCCAGGCCGAGGTGGCGGCCGCGATGTGGCAAGGCAAGATGGTCGACCGTCAGTCCCCAGCCGGCGTAGAACGGTCCGCCGTAGCAGTGCACCGTGCGTCCATGCAGCAGCGCCTCGAAACCGGACAGCGAGGTCATCGTGTGGACTTCGTCCGAGGCGAGAATGCAATCGATGATATTGGCCTCGTTGACGCACTGGTCGGCCAGCACCGCCAGCTCGCCGGCCGGCACGGCGCCACGGCGGTTGCCCGCGACTACGTCCGGATGCGCCTTGTAGAGGATGCATGCGTCCGGATTGGCCGCGCGCACCGCCCGCAGCAGATCCAGGTTGGTGCGCACGGCCGGCGAGCCGCGCATGATCGAGGCATCGTCTTCGACCTGGCCCGGCACCAGCAGCACGCGGCGCCCGCCGCTCTCGACCCGCAGCGCAGTACGCCCCAGGTTGTACTTGCTGACCTTCAGCGCCACGTGCCGCTCGCGAAAACGCGCGGCCCGCTCCAGGTCTTCATCGCCCAGTTCGCAGGTCGCCAGCAGGCGTTCGAGCGCACTGCCGGAGGCGGGATCGTAGTACATGCCCGACTGGTCGAGCACCAGGGACACCGGCCGGAACAGGTCCGACCCCAGCCCGACCGAGCGCAGGAAACCGTCTTCCATGCGCCACAACGGCAGAGCGCGCTCGCGCGCCAGCGCGCTCAGCTTCGCTTCTTCCTTCACGCCCCACATCACGATGCGTGCGTCGGCCGGCAAGTGCTGGCGCGCCAGCGCCGCGGCCGAGCGCACGAAGTGCACGCGGTTCGACGCACCCGCCAGATAGGGCCGCACGATGGCCCGCTTCCACAGGCTCATGCCGACGCAATACAGACTGCCGCGCGTGGCATCGTTGGCCTGCTTGTTACGCGCCAGCCAGTCGATGACATCGAAAATCGTCCCCGGCGCGCCGCTCGCGGGATCGATATAGCGCGCATAGTGCAGATAGGCCGCCTCGAACAGCTGCTCGAGCGTCCGCAGCTTTCCGCGCCGCGCCGCCAATGCCTCCACACCGGGATGGCGGTCGTCGCTCAGGCCCCACCCCGCATACCAGGGCAGCCCGAAGCAGACCACGGGCTTTTCCGCCATCAGCGCCTCGAAACCCATCTGCGAGGTGACAACGTAAACCTTGTCGACCTGTTCCAGCAGCCCCAGCGGCGAGATATCGTCGGCCAGCAGATGCAGGCGCGGATCCGGATGGCGCACCAGACTCGCCGCCGGCAGATAGCCCGCCTTCTTGCCGCTCAGGACATCGGGATGGGTCTTCACCCAGACCTCGGCCTGGGGATTTTCCGCCAGCGCCGCATCGAGCATGGCCGCGAAGCGCGCATGGTCCGCCCCACCCAGGCGCACCGAGACGTCGCCCACGGTCTGGTCAATCACCAGCACGCGCGCCGTGTACGGCGCCGCCAACGGCGGCAATGCCCGCTCGGGCGCATGGTTGTACTTCGACAGCCTGTAGCGCCGCACGAGCGCCAGAGCACGGCGCGCCTGCGCCTGCATCTCCTCGTTCGGGACCAGGCTCGCGATCAGTGACTCCAGCCGCGAAGGCTGCGTCGCGTCGTAATAGATGCCGAGGTCGTCGATCACCAGCGACAGCGGCGTGGCGCCGGCGACGCCGAGGCCGATTGAGCGCAGGAAGCCGTCTTCGAGGGCGAGAAAGGGGAGCTTGTGGCGCTGTGCCAGTGCCCTCGCCCGCTGAGCAGTGGCGCGTTGGCCCCAACCGGCGATAGCGCGTAGGTGGTCCGGCTGTACGGGCGACATCCGGCCAAGCTTGCGAACGTCGCCACCCAGGAAGGAAACGAGATGTGGCAAACGCCAAATCCCGGCGGAGCAAATACCGATCACGTCAGGCCTGCGATGCTACAAGTGATTCGAAAGCAAGGCTACAGATCACCGATTTTTTTATTTTGTTCATTTATTAAATCAAGGTAATGTTCAGTAGACAACAATTCACCGAAACAATCAAACTATTCACAAACTCGTAAGCTCTATCGCACGCTGCCGCGCAGCTTGTACCATACGATCCCTGCGCGCCGCATCCGATACAAGCTCGACAATCGCCGCGATCCAGATATCCGGGTCGTTTGGCAGCAAAATTCCGTCAATGCCGTTTCTTATAAAATCTTTATAAGGAGCCACATCGCTGTATAAGCCTATCGCCCCCATACGCACAAAATCGAAGAATTTTGTAGGGGCACGGGCCTCATTAAACGGTTCCGGCATAAGCGGAGCCAAACCGATGTGACGATGAACGCTATGAGTAAAAGCGACATAGGCGGGCCATCGCATAGGATGCAAAACCGCGACACGCGGAATTCCACGATATAACCGGTTAATGTGCAAGTCACCGAACACCTCGAACTGCGTAGCCTCGGACCGGCTTTGCACCACATGGATTATCGGCACTAGCCAGAGGAGCTCGGATTGATGCGACGACGTTCCATGGTAGAAAATGCTAATACTGCTCCTCGGCGCCAACAATTCCTTCTCCGGACGCGCAGGCAAAATTGTTGGAGACCAGCGCGCATACTTCTTGGCTAGAAATTCGGATGACACCCAAAATTCATTCGACAGCTTTTCAATAATAGACAACTTATTAGTTGCTAGATATTTTATTTTCTTTGCATATGCAGTCGGCAAATTAAGAAAAGAGCGCTCGTCCATTAGATCATCATCCATGAAATAAACAATTCGCCCGCCTGCGCTGCGAAAATCTTCCAATGGACGCACCCAATTTTTAGGTAAATACCGTACCACAACAACCAATTTTACGCCTTGCCAAGCGGCTGATATTCGATTGTCCCCATCAGCACGGACTAGGGTGGCCGCAATCCCTTTCTTAACCAAAAATGGCTTAACAAAATAGTCAACAGAGGGACTTTCATCTGCGCTGATGATCACTGCCTCAGCATTGAAATCGATTTCCTGAGGAGCTTCATTATTTATACGTTTAGAGTCCTTGAAAATACTCCAAATTTTTTTTGCCCATTGTGTGACCACTGCACTGGAAGACCGCCAAAGAAGAACCGCCATTACTTATTAAAACGCCGCAACAAGGCAGCGCCCATAGGTACCGAACGAATCTGCTCCATTTTCTCATCAACAATTCCTGCCCCATTGACGTAGTCAATTCCTCCCGGCAGCTCCGTAATATGCAGCAGAGCTTCAACGGCACGTTCAGGGCGATCTATCGTTAACCAGAGCCACGCCTGCTTGAACCAAACCTCGACATTTCGAGGCCACAGGAGCGCACATATTGCTCCTAAAGATTCTGCGCTTTCATAATCTTTTTCGCGTATAAAGCATGACCGTTTGTCAAAGATTTTCTTGATCGAGATCTCACTACCTGGCACCAACATTCGCTTGTCAATGAAATAGGCACATGCAGCACGATGCAATTTTCTTACTTGATCAGTTGCCAACGCCTCTGCAGCGAGCAACAAAATTCTAAAATCAAAATCCAGCCGTGATGAAAGGATACAAAAATCTTCCTCAGCAATTTGATCGAGAAAGCGCGGGTAGTAGTGTCGTCCTCCCCAGCCGTGCGTTTTGCTAACAGAATAATTTAGCGTTGCAGGGCCAGTTGACCGTCCCAATGGATCCCTGTTGAGGGACATATGAATGCCACACTCTGGACGAGTCTGAAATTCCTTAGGAACCATCATGCCTTTTCTTCGCATGATTTCGTACAAGACATTCTCATCGTTTTCAAAAGCAAGATCCAAGTCCTCGAGATCAGGCAGAGGGTAATAATCGTCATACCTGCAGAAGTGCAGTCCACTTAGGCGCGGCGCCTCAGACTCAGCGTATTCACGACGCAATATATTACTAAACGGAAGTGAATTTTTCTCAATCAATTCCAAATGAATTTTCGAGACGTCGTCGAAAACCAATAGATCAATATCGCCAATGTAGAGATATTCGCATTTAGTTTGCGGAGTCTCTACAAATCGAACCGTATTGGGTACCATTGCTTTATCCTTTTCAGCCTGCCTAAAAACGGCTCGACCTGGAAAGATACGATCGAGTACGTCCACGGCTGATTTTTGCCTTGAATAGAAGGAGTTAACATCTTCAAGACAAATCTCAACTTGTGCACCCGGGTTATTCCTTAATGCAAAATATGCGTAAGGCACCGCAAAAAAGTCATACTTGGAGTCTGCATATGTAAAGAAGAGCAGACTGCTTTTATATTCCAAAATTTACCTCGATCATAAGATAACTATAAGGTTAAACAACTTCAAAGTCAGAACGGCGCAACATTGTCTTACGCTCGATTTCGGAATCCAGAGCTTGCATCAGTACCCGCCTATAAACATCAAGCCTCTTCAATACTGTAAATTGCGTGGCGACTTGCTCTCGAAGATTTTCAGCAAGACTCCTTCTTTTATTAGAATCGTCAATCAGCTGCTTTAGAGCACCATACCAGGCATCATACTTATTTTTCGCTAAGAGACAGTTTTTTCCGTCGACAGCAATATCGCGGTAGCTTGGCACGTCGGAACAGACGACAGCCAGATCGAGCGCCCCATATTCGAGCAATTTCAAATTGCTTTTCGATTCGTTAAATGCGTCGTCAAGCAAGGGAATAATACCGATATCCCAATGGACACGCTGGTGCAGCCAAGAAACAAAATTCGGATAATCCGATTTTTTCGGCAACGCTACTCGCTGACCAAATGTTGGCAAGACATTTTGAAAAACTCCGACAACCTCAATCTGAATCTTCTCCCCATACTCATTGGCAAGGTCGCGCATAACCTGATTCACGATCCCCATATCCTCCGTATGTGAAGGGGTTCCGATGTAACCAATACGGACAGGCCCGGCTACTTCACGGCCGTAGGCTTGATTCGCGTGATCACGCTCGGTTTCCAGACGCCAAAGCGATTCGTCCAGATAATTAGGAACAATTATTACGTTTCGATTGTAGCTTTTAATTTTTGTCGCCAGGGCCTGCGTTGAGACGGTAACGACATTAGCGTGCTTGCAGAGCCATGTAACGGTTTCCACAAGAGCATCGACATCTCCTCGGACGTGCCGCTGACGCAAGGCTGCACTATCAAACAGGTCGTCATCGACCTCCCAAATTACTTTTCCGCCGGCTGAATGCCACTTCTGCATCCAGATAGCAATATCGTTCAATGGCAACCCTTTTACGTCCCGCTGAAGAATCGCTATGTCGGCGCTCCCAGGAACTGGCAATGAATCATCCATCAAGACCCTGATCTTCCAGTCACTCATGAGCGATTGTGATAAATAGGGGCGGAGCAGACGAACAAAGGCCGAGCCCGTTGGGTGCTTCACCTCCTTGCCGGTCATCGTGGGCACCAGCACCACACGCGGCTTCTCTTTGCGTGGATGAAGGGTTCGATGTTTCGCCAGCTCGACCGCGAAGACAGTCAGCTCGCTCATCGCCGCAGCGTGAACCGAATACTTCGCGGCGGTGCGCAATCCTGCCAGCTGCATTGCGTAGAGCTCAGCAGGTGCTCGCAACAATGCATCTAGGCGCTGGAAACACTCGTTATCGTCATAGACGTCCACGATCAAGGAGTTCACACCATCGATCGCATACTCGTCTGTGCCGCCGTAAACCGGCACCATCGCTGCACATCCGCAGGCCATGGCCTCGAGCGCAGTCCGTCCGAATGCCTGGTAGTCCGACAAATCGATGAAAAAGTCCGACCGGCCCAGCAACGCAGCAACTTCAGGACGATTGAGGACACCACTGTTTTTGTAATCAAAACCTTTCGGCAGCAAGTCGAACGATGAGTCGTTCTCCGAACAGCCAAACAGCTCGATCTCGACATTGCCGCCGTGGCTTTGCCAAATTTTGCTAAGAAGCCGCATTGTCCTCTCGGCACCACGCCGCGGCGTTTGTGGCCGAATCATCGCTGACAGCCGGATTCTACCCGTATCGCCCCTAGGCACGGTCCGGTAGACTTCGTGGTCAATGCTCGGCTCGACCTTGTGGACAAGCAGGTCGTGCTTAGCGCGTACGGTATCGACCAGCCACTGCGTCTTCGCGAACAGCATCGCGTTCGGAATCTTTGTGTAAGAGTCATACGCGACCTGCCAGTCGTTCGTTCCCTCATTGAAGAACAACGGCTCGTAATCCTGAACATAGTATGCCGGCAAGATTGCCCGGTGCACCTGACAGATGCGGCTTACCAGCTCTACTGATGTATAGACGGTGGCGACGACCACGTCATATTCCTCAGCCTCAGCGATAATTTCCGGGTCCGTGTAGCCGATGATGAGACTATCTATGTCAGCAATATCCGTGTACTGGCTCCGGACATGCTCCAGATCCTGTTTTTTCACGGCGACATGTACAGCGACGCCTAAACGCCGCATTTCGGACGCCTCTTGAATGACCGAATGGCCTCCCCCGCCGCCGCCCCGAACGGGCAGGATGAAAAGCACCTTTAACGCGTCGATTCGGGTGATTTTGCTCGGCAAGACCGTCTTCGCCAACTCTGCACGAATGGCACTTCTCACCGCATCGAGCGGTTTCGTGTTCTTGACTTTTTGAACAAGCGCATTGAATTTTTCGGCAGTGTGTTTTCGTTTCAACGTCGCGGAGCCTTGCTGCGATAGCTCCTTGCGCTTCGCATGTCCGAAACTTTTGGATTTCGCATGGTAGACATAAGTATCGTCTGCAATCGCCAACAGGAAACCAGCATCGGCAGCGCGAATACAGAAATCGTTCTCTTCTCCATACCCGACCGGAAAATTTTCTTCATCCATGAACCCAACCGCGTCTAGAACAGCGCGTTTGATCATGAAGCAGAATCCATTTACGAACGGGACCTTTGGATAAGTGCGGCGCGATACTTTGGCGACAACCCTCGCCATCGAGTCTGGCGTGTCACCAGCACGCATCTCATTGACGGCAAATGTCCCGTCAGCGTCGAAAAGCTGGGGCACATTCTGCCAGCTTGCCGCATTGGAGAGCGGGCCAGCGATACCGACATCTGGACTGGAGTTGATACAACGGAGCAGCCCCCTCAGCCAGCCTGTCGTGACGATGGTGTCACTGTTCAGCGTGATCGCGTAAGACGCACTAGTCGCCCGCAGACCGGTATTGACTGCACGGGTATAGCCGAGATTTTCCGGGTGCTCAATCAGGATAAACAGTTTACCGTCGCAGTAGCTTCGCAACCAGTTTGTCGTTTCCTCGTTTGAACCATCGTTCACGACAAACACACGGACGTCGCAACCATCCTCACGGCCTCTAATCGATTCCAGACATAGTTTGACGTCCGCAAGTGCGTTAAATACTGGGATGACAATATCAATGTCAGCAGTCGGCAGAGTCATACGAGTATCTTGTTTGGTGGCAGGACGGCCTTCTTTTTGGCCGAAATGCAAGAAGTGCAGCAACGGATTCATTCCCGAATCCCGGACGTCCTGATTCGCCAGGAGATATGCGCGCGTGCTGAAGTTCGGGCTTGGATCGCGGAGCATCTCCGCCCCGCACATCAAATAATGCTGTACCGGATCGATACCGAGCCGCTTAACGTCCTTGTATTGAGAAAGATACCAGTCGGAATCAAAAAGATTTGAATTTTTGATCAGGGACACGTCGTCGTTCAATTGGCTCATCATCATTTTGTTAAGTGCGGGACCGCACGACGAAGTTCGTGGCATCCAAATTTTATGTAGTGAAGTAGAGGGTTAATTTCAGCCTCAGCGACATCTGCGTTGTCCGACAAATAGCTGGCAGTCGAGAAGAATGGACCAGGGTCGCGATGTTCTTTTGCGCCGAAGGAAAGGTAATGCTCCACCGGGTCCCATGCTGCTTGCGCCACATCCGGATAGCGACGCAGATACCAATCACCATCAAAAAGCCAGGATTGCTTGAGTAAATTCCAGCTCTCCGAACGCTTCATGTCTTTGGCGCGGAGCTTGGGCTGCAATTTCTTCTTCGCCTGTTCAGTGCTTTTCGGAGGATGACTCGCGGCGACCGCAGCATGAAAGTATTCAGTCAGCGCAACTCGAACTTTCTCAGCGGCCGAGATCTCGGAATTCTTCTGCATGAGCTGCGCCTCGGCATTCGCTAATGCGGCCTCGCTTGCCTTGAGAAGCGACTGGCTGATCTCAAGTTTTTGCAAAACATCGCGGCTTTTCGCTTCCATCAGCTGATACGCACGGGTCAACCGATGAAGTTCTTCAAACCTCATTTCCACTGCCGCCCGCAGTACTTCTACTTCATGCTGGCATGTTTCAGGCGGCAAAATCGCTCTTGGCAGAGAGACATTTGTCCTAGGCTTGGCTGGCAAGAAAGCTTCAACCGACGAGCGGCTACTAACCTCCAGACGCTCCCTCGAAATGTCCTTTTGTTGGCTGCCGTCTTCAAGCTTGTCGGTAGCCATGAGCTGGGCATTCACCATTTGTTTTGGTGAACTCTTCACCGAATTCTTGGCGGAGTATGTCTCTGCCTTTCGGGAAGTAAGCTTTTTTTTCGCCATCAGGACACTACCTCCAAATTGGCGACATCTGCGACATTGCAGGTTTCGCCACGGCCAATCCCGTAGTAAACAAAGCCTTTGTGCCGCAGTTGCTCAGGGTCGTACAGATTGCGGCCGTCGAAAATCAGTGGGTTCTTCAACATCGCCAGCGATTCGAAGTCAGGAATACGGAAAGTCTTCCATTCCGTGCAGATAACCAGTGCATCTGCGCCCTTCAGCACTGCTTCTTTCGTTCCCATCAGTACGAGATCATCACGGTGCCCGTAGATATGCTGAGTCTCTTCCATCGCCTCAGGATCGTATGCCTGGACACGTGCACCAGCACTCCAAAGGGCTTCCATTAACACCCGGCTCGGGGCATCGCGCATGTCGTCGGTGTTCGGCTTGAATGCCAGGCCCCAGAGCGCGAAGGTGCGCCCGTCGAGCTTGGCAGCGCCCCCGAAATGATCGCAGATCAGTTGAAACAGCCGTTGCTTCTGACGGCCGTTGATCTTTTCGACAACGCCGAGCAAATTTGCTTCGTAGCCGACTTCCGCTGCCGTGCGTGCCAGAGCCTGCACGTCTTTAGGGAAACACGAGCCGCCGTAACCGCAGCCTGGATAGATGAAGTGATAGCCAATGCGGGGATCGGAACCGATTCCGTTGCGGACTTTCTCGATGTCCGCTCCCAGACGCTCGGCGATATTGGCAACTTCGTTCATGAAGCTGATCTTGGTAGCGAGCATCGCGTTGGCGGCATATTTCGTCAGTTCGGCCGAGCGCACATCCATGACGATAATTCGGTCGTGATTGCGGTTCATCGGCGCATAGAGTTCGCGCAGAGCCATCTCGACCGCCGGGCTGTCGGTGCCGATGATGATGCGATCAGGCCTCATGCAGTCTGCGACGGCCGCGCCTTCTTTCAGGAATTCCGGGTTCGATGCGACATTGAATTCGAAATCGACGCCGCGAGCATCGAGCGCTGCCTGGATGCATGCCTTGACTTTTTCGGCAGTACCGACGGGCACGGTCGACTTGTCGATCACGATGCGGTTGCCCGTCATGTAACGGCCGATCGACTCGGCGACTTTCAGGACGTATTGAAGGTCTGCGGAACCATCCTCGTCAGGCGGTGTGCCGACAGCGATAAACTGTAGTTCGCCAAAGGCCGCGCCCTCTTCCGCCGAGGTGGTGAAATGCAGGTGCCCGTTGGACACGGTTTCCTTAACGATCGCCTCCAGGCCCGGTTCATAAATCGGAATGATGCCATGCTTGAGGCGCTCAATCTTTTCCGCGTCAATATCAACGCACATCACCTGGTGGCCGACGTCTGCCAGACATGCGCCAGTAACCAGACCAACGTACCCCGTGCCAAAAATCGAAACTTTCATTTTGCTCTTTCTGCGTTTTGGAAATGCGGCGCATGAAACGCCTGCTTATATTTTTTGTCTAAAAAAACTTTTGCTAATTTGGAAGCTTGATGCAGCGACCGCTATCCAGGGTGTTCCGTACCGCTAGCGATATCTGTTCGTGTCCCGCCTCATTCGGATGCACCCCATCCCCCGAGTCATACGCCGGCGCCAGCCTTCCATCCGGCCCCGCCAGCGCCGCGCGCACCTCGACAAAGCAGGGGCCAACGTTGGCAGACAGTCGCGCGTCGATCGCACGCAGCTGCGTTAGTTGCGCGTCGCTCAGGTTGCGCGGCTGGCTCGACGTGACCACTACCGGCACGCCGGCGGCCAGTGCCTGCGAACGGATCGTCAGCAGGTTGTTCACAGTTTCGTCGGGGCCATAGTTGTGCGCGGTATCGTTGCCCGGGTAGGCGAGGATTAACAGTACCGGCTTGCGCGACAGCGCCTGGTCGATATTCAGCGCCGGATTTGGGGCCGGACGGCTCGCCACGGGCGCCGTGCTCGCGCTCAGGCCTTCGTAGGTCACGGTGCCGCCCTGGGCGATGTTCGCGACCTGGACGCCACGTGCGGCGTAGGCCGCACCGACCAGCGCAACCCAGCCCTTGCCCGCCGGTGCACCGGCACCGGCCGCGGTGGACGATCCCATGACCACCCAGGTTCCAGCCTGCAGCTGCGCGACCGGCGCGACTGGCGCCACCGGCGTGTCCGTCGCCGCCCCGCCGCCGCAGGCGCCCAGGACGAACGGCAGGACCAGGGCCAGCAAACGCGCCTTGTGCGCGACAGTGTTTATCGTATCCATCGTGCGGTCAGTTCCCATGTGATTCGATCATCTGGCAATACGGCAGGTTGCGCGCGTCCGCGCGGGCGCGTTCGGCCGATGCGCGGGCGCGGGCCAGCGCTTTTGCGTCCGCGCCTTGCAGCTTCGCGGTGACCGCATTCGCCAACTTGAAGCCGGTCTCCGGCGGCGTCACCATGAAGCGCGCAGTGGTCTGCATGACGAGATAGTCGGGCCGTTCGTGGCGCACGACCTCGAGGTCGACGTTGCCTGCGCTGTGTACGAACACGATGCGCTTGAACAGGCGCTTCAGGTAGCGCAGCATGCGGTACGAGGACGATGCGCCGAACAGGAGCAGGCTATTGGGCCACGGCGCGTCCGCGTTGTCGAAAACGAGTACGCGGCCGATGTTCGGCAACTCGTTGTCGAAGACGGCGCCGTCGGTCGCTGGCGACGCGCGCAGGAATTCGGTCGGCGCGCCGGCCGGAGGCTGCAGCTTGACGCCAAGGTCTCCGACGAACGAGGTGCTGTAGTAAACGTCGTCCGCAAAGACCTCCTGCGCCACGGCCTGCTCCAGTCCGAGCGCATCGAGCAGCGCCAGGCAGGCCTCGCGTGCGCCGCGGTCGGTCCAGTGGGTGTCGGTCTTGATGAAGCATGCTTCCTTGTCCTCGCGCGCGCCCAGCAGCGCCGCGGTGTCAACCAGCCGGTGCTCGGCGCGCGCCAGCGCCAGCACCTGGTCGTGCACGGTCACTGCGCCGCGCGTGTGCGGATAGAACCCCGGCAGCACCTGCTCCTTCGATGCCGCCACCAGCACCGCCGAGCGTGCGCCGTGAGTGTCGGCCAGCGCAGTGCAGGCGTCCAGATAGCTGCTCCAGCGCTGCAGCGCATCGGCGCCCAGCGTCAGCTTGCCGGTGAACTGGTCGACGCTGTTGTTGGTGTCGTTGTCGAGGTAAAGCCAGCCCTCGCCGCCCTGGATCACCTGCAGCTCGCTCGGCGCCGGCGCTGCGTGGACCACGGGCGTGCCGCTCAGCCTGACTTCGCACAGCCAGACGGTGCGTTCTCCCAGCTGCACGCCGAGCGCAAATTGGGAAGGCAGGCCAGGCAGATGCGCGCTGAAGCCGCAGCGCAGCTGGGCGTGCCCGGCAGGCGCCTCCTTCAGCACGCGCTCGATGACGTCCGGACGGTCGTTATTGAAGGGCAGCGTGCGCACGGCGTCTTCGCCTTTCGCACGCACGACGATCGCAACAGGCACTACCTCGGAGGCGCCCAGCAACCAGCCTTGCAGGTGCAGGCCTGCTTGTGTCACGCGCGCGGCGGCGCCGGTCTGCGGGAAGTCCAGTACCCACATCTTGATATCGGGTTCGTCTTGCACCAACTGCTCGATTGCAGCGAAATACGTCATGCTTTATCCCGTCACCCGCGGTGAGTAGTCATGGCGATCCAGCGACAGGTTGCTGTTGTAGTTGCGGTCATGCGCCAACTGCGGTGCCCAGCGCGCGCGCATGACCTCGCACTCGCCGGCAAAGCGCGCGCGTTTGGCCGGAGTTTCGTCGCTGCCGCGGCTGACCGATTCGTGGTGCACCAGTTCGGCGAACGGCGTCCACAGGTTGCGGTAGCCCATCTGCTGCACTTTCAGGCACAGGTCGACGTCGTTGAAGGCGACCGGCAGTCCCTCTTCATCCAGGCCGCCGGCGCCGTCGAACACCTCTTTGCGCACCAGCAGCGCGGCGACCGTCACGGCCGAGGGGTTGTAGATGACCCAGAGGCGGCCGAAGTAACCCGGCGACTCCTTCGGCAGGTGGCGCATCACGTGCGCCGCGATGCCGCCCATGCCGCATACGACACCGGCGTGCTGGATCGTGCCGTCCGGGTAGTACAGCTTGGCGCCGACGCAGCCGATGTCGGGGCGCACCGCGTGGCTGACCATCTCGGTCAGCCAGTCGGGATTCATCACTTCGATATCGTTGTTGATCAGGCCAAGGATGCTGCCCTGCACGTGACGCGCCGCGAAGTTGTTGATCGCCGAGTAGTTGAAGGGCTGGGCGTAGCGCAGCACGCGCGCATGGCCGGCCGCCTGCAGCTGCGCCATGTAGGCCAGCGTCTGCTCGCAGCGGCTGTCATTGTCGACGATGACGATTTCGTAGCTGGCGTAGGTCGTGCGTGCGCGGATCGACTCGATGCAGGTGCGCAGCAGCTCGACGCCGTCGCGCGTCGGCACGATCAGGCTGACCAGGGGCTGCTGCGGCGCCTTCCAGCGGTGCCGGTAGATGCACGGATAGGTTTCGGTCACCGTAACGTCCTGCCCGGTGCTGTCGAAATGGTCTTGCAAGGCACGCCGGCCGGCGTCGCTCGCATAGGATTTTTGTTCCTGGCCGCGCGCGGTGGAACCCTCGGCCATGCGCCAGTGGTACAGCACCTGCGGGACGTGAAGGATGTCGCGGTGGTCCTTTACCTGCGCTACGCAGCGCAGCACCAGGTCGTAGTCCTGGCTGCCTTCGAAGCCGGCGCGGAAACCGCCGACCGCTTCGACCAGCGCGCGGCGGTATACGCCCAGGTGCGAGAAGTAATTTTGCGAGTACAGCAGGTCCAGCGCAAAGTCGGGCTTGAAGTACGGGCCGCAGCGCTTGCCCTCTTCGTCGAGCTTGTCCTCGTCGGAGTACAGTAACTGCGCGCTCGGGCGCGCCTGCAGCGCTTCGACGACCGCGAACAGCGCATGCGAAGGCAGCTCGTCGTCGTGATCGAGCAGCACCACGAACTCGCCGGTCGCCAGCGCCAGCGCGCTGTTGCTGGCAGCGACAATATGGCCGTTTTCGCTGCGAAAATGCACTTTCACACGTGCGTCCTGCCGCATGTAGTATTCGAGGATTGAGCGCACGTGCGGCTTGGTCGAGGCATCGTCGGCAATGCACAGCTCCCAATACGGATAGCCCTGCGCCAGCACGCTGTCGAGGCAAGCGCGCAGCATGTCCGGATCGGTGTTGTAGGTCGGGATCACCACCGACAGCGTCGGCTTCCAGCACCAGGCGGCGGTCGCCGCACGCTGCGCTGCCACGCTTGGCACCTGCGGCTGCTCGGAACAGGCGATCCAGTCCTGGTACGACACCAGCTCGCTGCCGCGCTGGAACAGCTTGCAGTAGTCGGACCAGAGCGCGTCGTTGTCTGGTTGGACTTCAAGCGGGGGGACAGCCGCGGCGCGGCGCGCGTGCAGCGGGTGCTTCGCCACGAGTTTCTGCTGCAGGCGGCGGCGTGCGAAATTCGCGCCCACTTTGACCAGGCGCAGGTGCTGCACTTCCAGCGTGCCGGGTGCCGACAGCGGATCGAAACGCAGGCGCGCAGGTGCAGCCAGGTACACCAGCCGCTTGCACAGCCGTTCCGAATGCAGGCGCAGCGGCAGCGCGGTCGCTTCCGACTCGCCTTCGCCACTGTCCGGATACAGCTTCGCTTCGACCCAGCCTGACGGCAGGCGCAGCCGAGCTTCGAACATGTACCAGCCCGCCGGCACCATGTGCTTTAAGCGGAAATACGGATCCTTCCCCAGTGAGACAAAGCGCTCAGGGGTTTTGAGTCCCTGCCGCAACTCATTCGCGGCGTGCCAGTCCGCCGCGCCGTAGAGCGGCCAGGCATGACGTACAACCGGCAGTACATGCTGGCTAAGGCGCTGTTTCAATCGCCTGATCCGCTTGAGCGCCAACTTATTCAAACTCATCAGGCGAGCGCCTCTTCCGCCTCGTACACTTCGGCAGCCTCGAAGCACACGCCCTGAGCATCCTTCGCCGACACCGAAGGTGCGGCGCCGATCGGCCAATCGATCGCCAGCGTCGGGTCGTTCCAGGCGATGCAGCGTTCGTGTTCCGGCGACCAGTAGTCGGTCGTCTTGTACAGGAACTCGGCCGACTCGGACAGCACCACGAAGCCGTGCGCGAAGCCTTCCGGCACCCACAGCTGCTTCTTGTTTTCCGCGCTCAGGATTTCCCCGACCCACCGGCCGAAGGTCGGCGAGCCGCGGCGCAGGTCGACGGCGACGTCGAACACGCTGCCTTCGACTACGCGCACCAGCTTGCCCTGGGCCTGCTGCACCTGGTAGTGCAGGCCGCGCAGCACATTGAAGGCGGACTTCGAGTGATTGTCCTGGACGAATTCGACGCTGCGGCCGATGGCTTCCTCGAAGCGGCGGTGATTGAAGCTCTCGAAGAAGAAGCCGCGCTCGTCGCCGAACACGCGCGGTTCGAACAGGACGACGTCGGGAATGGCAAGACGAATGGCGTTCATCAGAAAACAGTCTCTTTCAGGATGCGTGACAGGTACTGGCCGTAGCCGTTCTTTTTCATCGGCGCAGCGAGCGACTCGAGCTCGGCCGTGCTGATCCAGCCTTTGCGGAAGGCGATCTCCTCCGGGCAGGCGACCTTCAGGCCCTGGCGGTGTTCCAGCGTGGCGATGAATTTGCTGGCGTCGAGCAGCGACTCGTGGGTGCCGGTGTCGAGCCAGGCGTAGCCGCGGCCCATGATCTCGACATGCAGCTTGCCCAAGTCCATGTAGATACGGTTCAGGTCGGTGATCTCGAGCTCGCCGCGGGCGGATGGCTTCAGGCTCTTCGCGATCTCGACCACGTTCTCGTCGTAGAAGTACAGGCCGGTGACCGCGTAGTGCGAACGCGGGTTGGCCGGCTTTTCTTCCAGGCTGATAGCCTTGCCGTAGGCGTCGAAGTCGACCACGCCGTAGCGTTCCGGGTCCTGCACGTGGTAGGCGAACACGCTGGCGCCATCGCGGCGCGCCGAGGCGCGCTCGAGCAGCTGGTTGAATTCGTGGCCGTGGAACAGGTTATCGCCCAGCACCAGCGCCGAGGGACTGCCGTCCAGGAAGCGCTCGCCGATCGTGAAGGCCTGCGGCAGGCCTTCGGGCGACTCCTGCACCGCGTACGACAGGTTCAGGCCCCAGCTCGCGCCGCTGCCCAGCAGCTGTGCGAAACGCGGCGTGTCCTGCGGCGTCGAGATGATCAGGATGTCGCGGATACCGGCCAGCATCAGGGTGCTCAGCGGGTAGTAGATCATCGGCTTGTCGAACACCGGCATGAGCTGCTTCGACATGGCCAGCGTGGCCGGGTACAGGCGGGTGCCGCTGCCGCCGGCCAGGATGATGCCCTTGCGTTGAGTGTTTGGCTTCATAGTTGTCCTTGCGCCGCCAGCTCGGCGATGAGTCGGTTGACGTGGTGACGCCAGTGCGGGAGCTGGAGGCCGAACGTGGTCTGGAAACGGTGGTTATCGAGGCGCGAGTTGCGCGGACGGGCGGCCGGCGTCGGATAAGCCTCGGTCGCGATCGGCTGCACCTGCTGCGGGCCGGCCTTCAGCGGCGCGCCGCAGGCCAGCGCCTGCTCCAGCACATACTGCGCATAGCCGTGCCAGGTCGTGGCGCCGGCGGCGACCAGGTGGTAGGTGCCCGACATCGCCGGTCCGGCCGTGCCGGCATCGCGGATGCTGTGCAGCGCCAGCGCGGTGGCGTCGGCGATCAGCTCGGCGGAGGTCGGCGCGCCGTGCTGGTCGGCGATCACGTTGAGCTGCTCGCGCTCCTTCGCCAGGCGCAGCATGGTCTTGGCGAAGTTGCCGCCGCGCGCCGCGAACACCCAGCTGGTACGCAGGATCAGGTGGCGCGCGCCGCTGGCGCGAATGCGCTCTTCGGCCTCGCACTTGGTGCGGCCGTAGACCGACAGCGGATGGGTCGTATCGCTTTCCACATAAGCGCCCTCCTTGCTGCCGTCGAACACGTAGTCGGTCGAGTAATGTACCAGCCAGGCGCCGCAGGCCGCCGCTTCCTCGGCCAGCACACCGGGCGCGAGCGCGTTCACGCGCTGCGCGGTGTCCGCATCGCTCTCGGCCTTGTCGACCGCGGTGTAGGCGGCGGCGTTGACGATGACGTCCGGCGCGTAGCCGCGCACGCAAGCGCGCAGCGATTCCGGCTGGCCGAAATCGGCATCGAGCCGGCCCAGCATGCGCAGCTCGCCCAGAGGCGCGAGCGCGCGCTGCAGTTCCCAGCCGACCTGGCCATCCTTGCCCAACAGGAGGATCTTCATGCGGCGTACTGCCTTTCCATCCATTCGCGGTAGGCGCCGCTGGTGATGTTGCGCACCCAGTCCTGATGGTCGAGGTACCACTGGACGGTCTTGCGGATGCCGGTCTCGAAGGTCTCGCGTGGACGCCAGTCCAGTTCGCGCTCGAGCTTGCGGGCGTCGATCGCGTAGCGGCGGTCGTGGCCGGGACGGTCTTTCACAAAAGTCATCTGCTCGGCATACGGCTGGCCATCGACGCGCGGGGCCAGCTCGTCGAGGATGGCGCACAGGGTGCGCACGACCTCGATGTTGGCCTTTTCGTTCCAGCCGCCGACGTTGTAGGTTTCGCCCAGGCGGCCGGCTTCGAGCACGCGGCGGATCGCGCTGCAATGGTCGGTGACGAAGAGCCAGTCGCGGATCTGCTGGCCGTCGCCGTAGATCGGCAGCGGCTTGCCGGCCAGCGCGTTATGGATCACCAGCGGGATCAGCTTTTCCGGGAAGTGGTAGGGACCGTAGTTGTTCGAGCAGTTGGTGGTCAGTACCGGCAGGCCGTAGGTGTGATGGTAGGCGCGCACCAGGTGGTCCGACGCCGCCTTGCTCGCCGAATAGGGGCTGTTCGGTTCGTAGCGGTGGCTCTCGGTGAAGGCCGGCGCATCCGCGTCCAGCGAGCCGTAGACTTCGTCGGTCGACACGTGCAGGAAGCGAAAAGCTGCGCGCTCGGCGTCCGGCAAGGCGCTCCAGTAGCCGCGCACCGCTTCGAGCAGGTTGAAGGTGCCGACGATGTTGGTCTGGATGAAGGCGCCCGGGCCCTCGATCGAGCGGTCGACGTGGCTCTCGGCCGCGAAGTTCAGCACCGCGCGCACCTTGTGCTCGGCCAGCAGGCGCGCCACCAGGGCGGCGTCGCCGATATCGCCATGGACGAAGACGTGGCGCCCGTCGCCTTCCAGGCTGGCCAGGTTCTGCAGGTTGCCCGCATAGGTCAGCTTGTCGAGGTTGATCACGGTCTCGCTGCCGTGCGCGAGCCAGTCGAGGACGAAGTTCGCCCCAATGAAGCCGGCGCCGCCGGTCACTAAAATGGTCATGCTTGTCGATTCCCTAGTTTTACTGACTAATTTTTAGTTATCGCCACCCGCGTCATGCGCGAGCGTGCGTTTGCTACAGTCCGAGCACCACTTTCGCCGCAACGGCGATCTGGTAAATAATCTGCGTCATGTCCTTGAAGACCTGGCGCGACTTGACGTCGACCTTCGGCAGCACCAGCACTTCGTCGCCGGCACGCAGGCGCGCATCCGGCGTGCCTTCTTCGAAACTGCCGTCGCGATGCGCGATCACGACGCGCGAGTTCTGCGCGTTCTGCGTGTAGCCGCCGGCACGCGCGATGTAGTCGCCGACCTTCAGCGCGCCGTCGAACGCCAGCGCGTTCGGGAACAGCACCTCGCCGCTGACCAGCACCAGCCCATCGCGGGTCGGAATACGGATCGTGTCGCCGTTTTCCAGCAGCAGCTCGTCGCGCGCGGCGCTCGATGCGATCTGCACCTGGCCGCTCGGCTCGATCTTCTTCGCGCGCTCGACCCATTGCAGGATCAAGTCCGATTCCTGCTTGCGCAGTACCGCTTCGTCGCTGGTGCCGCTGCGTGCGGTCAGCACCGCCGACTCCAGGCTGCGCATCGAGGTCTGCAGCATGGCGCGCTGGCGCTCACGCACGCTGACGCGGTAGAGCTGGATGCTGGCGGTGTCCGACAAGGGTGTCATCCGCACCTGGCCGAGCAGCGCGCCGATGCGCGAGCCATAGGGCAGCACGTACTCCTGCTGGCTCTGGTGCTCGCCTTCCACGCGCACGGTGATCGTGCCCGGCTTCTTGTCGGCGGTGAATTCGACGTCGTCGCCGTTGGCCACGCGCACGTCGCGCGCCGCACTCAAGGGGTAGTAGTCGGTATTGCGCACGGTGCCCGTGTTGCGCACGACGCGCACATGCGTGGCGCTGGCCGCCGGCTTGGCCAGGCGGGCCAGCTCGTCGACCGTCAGTTCTGCACCGGCGAACTCGAACCGCTTGGCGTTGGCCGCCAGTCCGCTCACGCGCACGGTGTTCTGGCGCGGGGTGATGAAGATCACGTCGCCGTCGCTGAGCTGAATCTGCGGGATGCTGCCCTCGAGCAGAAAATCGTACAGGTTGACGGTGGCGCGCACCTGCTGGCCGCGCTTGATCTGCACGTTCAGGAAGCTGCCGCGGTCGACGTCGATGCCGCCGGCCTGGTCCAGGTAGTTGAGCAGGCTGTCCATGCTGGTGCCGTTGTACATGCCCGGACGATTGACGAAGCCGCCGACATAGATGCGCACCGGCTGCGCCGCCGCCAGGTTGGCGTAGCCGTTGACGTTGGCGCGAAATACCTGGCGCATCGCCGTTTCGAGCACCCGCTGCAGATCGCGGTTGCGCACGCCGAGCAGCTTGACCGGCCCGAGCTGGGGCACGAACAGGTTGCCCTGCTGGTCGACGGTCAGGATACCGTCGAAGGTATAGCCGCCCCACAGGCGGATCTGGATGCGGTCGCCGACCGCGACCAGGTAGTCGGGGTTGAACTGGGTGGCGCCGCCGACGGCGAAGCTGCCCGAAAAGAGCGAAGCGCCGAACACGTCGGTGCTGCGGTTGCTACTGTAGTCGTAACGCTGCGGCGCCTGCATCGGCACCTCCGCCTGTACGGGAGCCGGCGCCTGGGCGGCCAAGGCACCCGGATTGACGCCGGCCGCGGCGAGCATGGCGGGCGTTACGCCTGCAGGCAACGTCACGCCTGGAGGCAGCGTGACGGCCCCGGCTGCGCCTGCCAGCGCCAGCAAGGCCGCGTAGACGGACGAACGGAAGATGGAACGTTGAAACATGTTTAATCCTTATGGTCGCGGACGATCGCGGCGAGCAGGTGCACGACACCGGCCAGCAGCAAGGTGACCAGCACCGAGACGATGACGTTGTAGACGCGGCGCGGCTCGAGCGGGTGCTGCGGCAGCGTCGGGTTCTGCACGACAGACACCTTTTTCAGGTTGCGCGTCGCCTCCACGCGGCCCTTCTCGAGAGCGACCAGGGCCGTCTTGTACACGTCGTGGGCAAAGCCGGCGGCCATTTCCAGGCGCTGGTATTCCTCGACTGTGCTGTTCAGTGCCTTTCCGCTGCTCGAGGTCAGACGCGCGCTTTCCTGGGCCAGCTGCTTGTCGATGGCGGCGATCTGCAGGTCGAGTTCGACCACGCCGGCCGCGTGCGGTTCGAGGTAGCCGAGCAGCGCGCTGCGGCGGGTCTGCAATTCGGTGCGCTGGGCCTGCAGGCGCTCGACCACGCCGTTCAGCTGTTCGGCGCGGTTCTGCGGCGAGACCAGGCCGTGCGCGTTCTGGAAGCGGATCACTTCGGCGCGCGTCTGCTGGAAGCGTTCACCCATCTGCGCGACCTGCTTCTCGACGAAGGCGACCTGCTCGCGTGCGAGGCGGTGGGCCATCTCGTTCATCGCGCGCTCGCCTTCCTGCACCAGCGCCGTCGTAATGGCCTGAGCGGTGCGGGCGTCGAAGCCCTGCGCCTTGATCACCAGGACGCCCGAATACTCGTCGAGCTCCACGCTCACGCGCGAGAGGTAGTACTGCAGGAACCACTCGTCGGCCACGTCCTTCGACCACAGGCGCGAAAGCGGATCGCGCGCGCGATCGCTGTAGTGCGCGCGCAGATGCAGCCTGGCGTCCAGCTTGTTCAGCATGTCCATCGACAGCAGGTAGTTGCGCAGCAGGAGTTCGTCGCTGCGGCTGCCGTTGGCGCCGCCCAGCAGCGAGCTGAAATCCATCGACTGCCCGCCCGTCATGTCGGTGCGCTGGACGATCACGTTGGCTTGCGAGACGTAGCGGTCGGAAGCGCCAAGGCTCCAATACAGGGTGGTGGCGACGCAGACGATGCCGGCCACACCGAACACGCCGCGCTTCCTGAGCCAGGCCTTCAGGCGCGCGCCGGGGCGTGCCTTGACAGGCACTGGCACGGCGTTGGCGATCACCTCGTCCTTGATACGGTCATTCATACTGCAATGCTTTCCTTGTAGTGTTTCAGCGCGTCCCCGATATCGTCGAACCAGTACGCCTGGCCCTGGTGCAGCCAGATGCCGGCGCTGCAGAATTCGCGCAGCGTGCTGTCGCTGTGCGACACCATGATCAGGCTGGCGCGATCGGCCAGGTTCTTGAAGGCCTTGTTCGCCTTGCCGCGGAACGCCGCGTCTCCGGTCGACGTGACCTCGTCGGAGATATAGACATCGAAGTCGAACGCCAGCGACATGGCGAACTGCAGGCGCGACTTCATGCCCGATGAATACGTTTTGACCGGCTCGTCGAAGGAGTCGCCGATTTCGGCGAAGTCCTGCATGAAGGCGAGCTTGTCGGCCATCTGGTCTTCGTGACCGAGGATGCGGCAGACGAACTTGGCGTTCTGGCGCCCTGTCAGCGAGCCTTGCAGGCCGCCGCCGAAACCCATCGGCCAGGAGACGCGGCAGGCGCGTTCGATGCGGCCACGGTTCGGTGTGTCGGTGCCGCCGATCAGGCGCAGCAAGGTCGACTTGCCGGCGCCGTTGCGTCCTACCAGGCCGACGTTGACTTTCGGCGGGATGGTGAACGACACGCCGCTCAATACCCACTTGCCGGGGCCATGTTCGGTGCGGTAACGCTTGTGGACGTCGTCGACGATGATCATTGGCTAGCCACCCGCGTTGCAAAGCGCACCTGCAGTGCCAGGCCCAGGAAAATCAGCACCAGCGCCCAGCCGTACAGATAACCCAGGCTCAGGTCGTTCAGCGTGTGGTAGTACGGCGCAAAGGCCTGGCGCGCCGTTTCCAGTCCATGCACCAGCGGATTCATCGCCAGGTAGCTACGGTAGGGTTCGGGAATTGCGCCGATCTGCACCATCACACCCGACATCAGGTAAGCAGGGAGCATGATGAAGCCGATCACACGCTGCATTTCCGGAATCAGTTCGACTGCGACCGAGCTCACCAGGCCAAATCCCAGACCGACCAGCCACAGGCCGGCCAGCGCGCCCAGCAGGGCCAGCGGGTCCACTGGGATCACGTCGTGGCCGAGCAGCGCCAGTACGCACATGGCGACAATCAGCACCAGCAGCATGAGGAAGCCTTCGCAGGCGGCGCGCACCAGTACGGTGTCGACCGGCTTGACCTGGCGATAGGTGAACAGCGCACGGTTGGCGCTGATGGCATTGGTGCACTGGTTGGCCGTGCGGCGGAACTGAAAAAAGGCGATCAGGCCGATCGCCAGCCAGAGCGTGGCGTCGATCCCGCCTATGTTCGTCACCCGCACCGCCATGAACATGGTCAGCATGAATGCGACGTGCACCAGCGGCTCGATCAGCAGCCAGGCCCAGGCGGCGCGACCGGCAGCAAGGCGGTTGACGGTTTCACGCAGAAGTAATGCTTTCCAGGTCGAGCACGTAATCGACAAAGCAGAACGGACAACGACACTCATGGACAATTCTTCGCTTACACCAGTGATTCAGCCGCAAGTGCGGGCCGGAAGTAAATACGGGCTGACGACTGGCGCAAGCGTGGAGCCTGCTCTGCGTAACCTCTGGGATGGCCGACCCGCATTCCCATCGCCTGGATGAGCAGAGTTCGGTTTATTTAAGGCCGGAAAGAATTGTAGTCGATCAATTTAAATTGCTCTAGTTATTCAAACGATCATAATTTCGACGGCGCACCGCTCAAGAAACAAAATTTCCTTTGGGAAATGCGATTAAGTGAGAGAATTTATTCAGGCCGTTTGGCGGATAACGGACTCTGAAAAGAGCTACCGGTAAATCCGGAAAGGATTGTGTGATTATTGGTGATAATGTCAGCGAAACGGGCAACATTCGCCGCAGCCGAAAACTCACCAATTCTCACGAAGATAAATACAAATGTATAGACGAAAAAAAACCACAGCTTTCAAATAAATTGAAGAGCTGTGGTTTTTTTGTAGAGCTATTTAAGACTGCATCGATGCCGGTTCGGATTCCATCGCCGGGAGCGGCACGCTCACTGCCGGCGGCCGTGTCGCGCGGCGGCGGCGGGCACGGGCGGCGCGCGCCATGTACCAATAGAAGGCCAGGTAGAGGCCGAAGCTGACCAGGGTTCCCTGCACCAGCGCTTCGGCGTTTTGCGGGAAGGAGACGGCGAACCAGGCCGGCACGGCTGCCAGGAACCACGAGAACGGCGACACGCAGGCATTGCGCAGCGGCGCGCTGAAGCGGCGGAAGTAGCGGCCGGCGACGGCGATCTTGACCAGGCTGTGCAGGTGGCAGCTGTCGGGCTGGCCCGGATGGCGACGGCACCAGAGACGGCGCACGATGGTGAAGACGGTTTCGAAGGTCGGGTAGGCGCAGGCCAGCAGGGGCGCCCAGCTCGAGACCTGCGGGTTACGGTAGACCAGGGTCACCGACAGCCAGGCCAGCAGGAAGCCCAGCAGGTAGGCCCCGCCATCGCCGAGGAACAATTTGCCGTACGGGAAATTGACGAGGAAGAAACCTGCCGTCACCGCACAGACGATGAAACAGGTACGCGCCAGTTCGAGGTCGCCGCAATCGAGGGCGATCATGCCGACAGCCACCAGGCCGATCACGACCGTGCCGCTGGCGAGGCCGTTGAAGCCATCGATGATGTTGACGGCATTCGCCACGCCGCCGACGGCGAAGGCGGTGAAGAGAACCGCGAGCGGCAGCCAGGCGAGCATCGTGTCGAGCAGGCCGATGCCGGTATGGGCGATGCTGACGCCGGTCAGTGCCCAGCAGGCCACGCCGCTGGCCATGGTGGCCACCAGGCGTGCGCCAATCGATACGCGGCGGGTCAGGTCTTCGGCGATACCGAACAGGAAAGCGGGTGCGGCGGCGGCCAGCAGGGGACCAAGCAGGGCCTGCTGCGTGACGGACGAGACCATGCATGCAAAGATCAATCCCAGCATGATCGCCAGGCCGCCGATACGGGGCGTGGGCACGCTATGGAACTTCTGGATACCACGCGTGGCGTCGAGCGTGAACCTGCCATGCCAGCGCGTGGTCGCAACCAGCAAGAGCGAGCACGCCAGCGAAACAGCCAGGCCGATTTCCAGAGCGATGATGTGAGGTGCGGTCAAATCCATAAAAGGAGCGTCATTAACCGCCGAATTCTATCGCATTTCTCCTAAGAAAGCAGCAGCTCGACGGCAATCGTGTGGGCCGGGAGCCGCAGGAGGCGCCTGCCTAGGCCTGTGCTAAGTGCCTGATTTTGCGTGGCGTTTTCCTGAATTTTTATCGAAATTGATCAACTGCAATAAAAACTTGCACCATCTTTCATAATATTTCCCGACATTTTGTTACAACTATTGACGTATTTATGCCACGTCGGCTCACTCAATATTTACATCCCGTTACACCTTTTATCCGGAGTGGGAATGTCTTTCTTTCCGTGTGTTCAAATTCGTTTCCTCATTTTATTGATTTCACCGGTTTTCGCTGTGCATGCTTATGCCCAAGGGGTATCCAGGGCGGAGCTGGATACGGCGAAAAGCGCACTCGAACTACGGATCCTGGAAGCGACCGCCGATGCGGCGCTGGCCCAGCGTGAAGCCGAGATACGCCAGGCCACGCGCGAAGCCGAGCGTGCCGCCCTGCTTGCGCGCCTGCCTCCAGGCGCAAGCCGGCCACTCGAGGGCAGCGTCGATACCCGCCAGTTCGGGGCGGCCGGCCTGGTGCGAGCCTTCGATCTGGCGCGCAGCCTGGCCCTCGAGGTGTGCGGCGCCCTGCCCCAGGACGCGCGCACGGCCGTCTACGATCCCGCCACCAGCGCCGGCATCACGGCCGCGCGCGGCGTCAACGACGCCCTGCTGCGCCTTGCCGACGAACTAGCGCGCCGCAACAAGGACATGCAGGCCTATATCGATGCCCACACGCCGCCCGGCGCCTTCGGCGGCACGCTGGCGGTCGCGTTGACGGTGGTGCCGAGCGTGCTACGCGCCTCGGCCGACAGCGCTTCGCTGTTCAAGACCGACGTCACGGCCTCGAGCCTGGCCTATGGCGAAGGCGCGCGCGCCCTCTTCGCCAGCGCCCTGGCCGAAGCCTGCCCGCAACGTATCGCGGGCCTGGGCAGCGGCTACCTGGGCGAACTCGACCCGGTCCAGCACGAACGCCTGCTCGGCAAGCTGCGCTCGCTCGCCACCCACCGCGCCGATTATGCAAACCGGATCGCCACCCTGCAAAAACTGGCCGATGGCGCGAAAGGCGACGAGAAACGCGACATGGCGGCCGTGGCGACGGCGGCCGGCGCGGTATTGAAAGCGGTGGACGCATTTATCGATTCATTGCGCGCCGGAGAAAGCGGCGATAAAAGCCCGCTCGCGAATGCCGCCCGCTATCTCGCTTATGCACAACGCACCGAAGGCGCCGCGCTGCTCGACTTCGATTTGCGCCTGGAGGGAATGAGCGTGGTGAAGGACAGTTTATTTACCGGACAAAAGTTGCGCCTGTCGGCAATCGGCCTGCTTTGGTATCGGATACACGGGCCGGACGGCAGTCTGATGCTGGCGCGGACGACGCGGAAAATGGCGCCGCCGCTGGAGGTGGATTTGCGGGGCGATATGGCGGGTGGTGCGTTTTGGGATGGACGCTAGTGAAATGCGGGCGCTGTAAAC
>Ga0308160_10001558_pt1 | contig 31558 bp, 38 predicted proteins | sample PhyFR1_FD_201036 | JGI IMG/M metagenome (GOLD analysis project Ga0308160, IMG submission 201036) | Phyllosphere microbial communities from UC Gill Tract Community Farm, Albany, California, United States - DLSLF.R1 | ecosystem: Host-associated > Plants > Phyllosphere > Unclassified | place: USA... | reverse complement strand
ATGTGGCACGCTCCGATCTGCGTCCCCTTCTCCCTGACCGGCCTCAGCCTCTACGCCCTCGACCAGCTCTACCGGCTGCTCCTGAAAAAGTCGCTCGTGCCGCAGCGAGCGACCGTCCATGCGCTCGCCGACGGCGAGACGACCGTCGTCGAGCTGCCGGGCCTCGTCGGAGGTTGGCGGGCGGGCATGTACGTCCATCTGAGGGTCCTGCCCGGGTCGGGCATGCCTTTGACGGCCGTCATCGAGAAGGTCGGTTCCGGACGCCCCTTCTCGTCGCTTCTCAGATGATCTCGAGCGGATCCCAAGAGAATCCCTGCGGGCCATCGCCTGACACCCCCCCCCCCCTTTCTCCCCGCCGGGGCCCTCTTCTTGCTCCCACGTTCCCAAAGCACCCTTTCACGATCGGCTCGGCCCCTGCGCTTGACGGGCCCGGCCTCCGGCTGTTCATCAAGGCCTCCGGCAGCTGGACGACCGCCCTCTACCGACTCGCCTCGGCCACCGAGGCCGACTACGGCCGGGGCGTCAGCGGCCGGCGGACGGTCCCCGTCCTGCTCGACGGCCCTTACGGCGGGCCGGGCAACGTCGTCTTCGAGGCGTTCGACAAGGTCGCCCTCGTCGTCGGCGGCTCGGGCATCTCGGCCGCCTTGGGCCTCGCGGGCAGTCTCGCCCAGGCGAGGGCGACCGGCGAAGCGAGAAGTCGGTTTCTCCGCCCCCCCCCTCTCCCCCCCGCTTGTGTCTTCTCGCGCTCCACGATAGGGGTTTCCGAAGCTGACGGCCCTCCTCCCTTGCCACCCCCCCTCCTCTCTATCGACCTCGGCTCGCTCGCACGAGCAGCCCGTCAGGTCGACGTCCATTGGTCGGTTCCTTCGCTCGCCAAGCTCGAAGCCTTCCTCCCCTACCTCGCCCCCCTCCTCGCCTCGACGACGATCCACATCTACCTCACCCGGTCGCCCTCACCTGCCGTCAACGGCGGCGGCGGCGGCGGCGGGCACCCCATCTCGGGCCATCCGAAGCTCACCATCTCCTTCGGTCGGCCCGACCTCGCCGCCCTCGTCGACGGCTCGATCGACCAGCTCGTCCAACTCCACAACGCCAGCAAGACGCCGCACGCCGCCGCCGGTCGGCTACCCTCCGGCTTGGCGCTCTTCGTCTGCGGACCGGCAGGCATGGTCGCCGGCTTGCGGGAGGCCGTCGGCGCGCTCGGCCCCGGGAGGGCAAAGAGCTGCGGCGGCTGCGAGCTTTTCACCGAGTCCGTCCCCCCGTCTCCAGTCCCCTCGTCTCCCTCCCCTCGTCTTCCTGCCCTTGGCAGTCGCTGACCTTTGCCCCGTTGCATCTTCTTCCAGGACGTTCGGGTTGTAGAGAGAGAGAAAGGGGTGTCGTCGCATCGTCAAGAGAGGCCGGGTCGTCAAAAGGGCTACTCGCGCGTGACTCTAGCGCCCGCCCGTTTACATGATCATGAGACCGCTGTCGTCACTCTCGCCGCCGCCGCCGTCGGCCTCCTCGTTCTCATCGTCCTCGTCGTCAGAGATGATCTGCCGCGGTCGCTTCTGGCCGGCTCGCTGACCACCGCTACCGCGGGCGCTGCTGCTGACTTTGGCGGCGGCGGCGACGTCTTCGTCGCTGCTGTCGACGACCTTGCCAATCTGTGCTTGGGCGCCCGAGTTGTCGCCGTCGCCGCCGGCACCACCGCCACGGCCGTCGCCGACGACCCGCTTGAGGCCTTGCCGCGGGACGACGAGGCTCTCCCACAGCGCGGCCTGGTCAAAGGCCTCCCACTCGTCCTCGTCGCCGTCGTCCTCGTCGCCAGTTGCAGGGCCGGCTGGGAGCTCGGCCCGCTCGGCCCGCTTCTTGGGCAGGCCAAAGGCGTCGTCCGAGCCTTCGTTGTCGTCGCTGCCGTCGTTGCGCCGGGTCCTGTGCCGGCCAGAGCGGTCGTCGTCACTCCCGACGATGTGGTCCGACTCCTCGTACGGCTCGTCGTCGTCGTCGTCGTTACCGCTACTCAGCTCCTGGATGGTCGGCGCCGCCGCCGTCGCTGCGCCGGCCTTGCCGCCTTTGACTGGCCGCTTGGCCGTCGTCGTCTTGGCCGTCACCTTCCTGCCCGGCGTGACCGGGAAGACGCATTCGATGCTGACGGCCGAGCCCGTGAGGTCCTCCTCGGCGAGGCGCGAGAGCCGGAGGGCGCGGGGAGAGGCCTGGATATAGACGTTGACCGTGTACGCCGTCTGCGAGAAAGCTGGTCGGGTGGGGGGAGGGTCCGGCGGCCGTCAGCGGGCCTGCGAGGCGGTTCATCTCGCGACATCGACGCACAGCGCTCGAGGTAGCCGCCGTTCTCGTTCAGCAGCAGATGGATCATGAGCCGCTCCGTGTCCTGCCAGCGCGAAAGGAGGGCAAAGTCAGTCTGGACGCACGACCGTCTCGAAATCAGCTGTGTCTTCCTCCTCCAAGACACACCTCGCGCGACATGGTGAGCTTGCCGCCGCAGACCGCCTCGAGGTCGATCGTCTCGCGGTTGTTCGTCAGCCGGGCGCGCTTGCGCTGGCCTTTGCCCTTGACGCCGATCGTGTCGAACGCGCCGCCTCCGAGGCCGCGGACGAGGTCGCCGAGGCCTGAGAGCGTCGTCCGACCGTTACGCGAGCTGACGTAGTTGGCGACGCGGCAGCTGCAGCGTCCCAGGCGAGGGGGTGCATTAAGGGGACGTCGTAAGCCGCATGCTTGCAGAAAAAACCGGCTGTAGCGGACTCACATCTTCCATGCGGCAAGGGTGCAGTCGAGCGTGGTGACGTTCTCCTGACTTCGTGTGCAATTATCTAGCAGGGGCAAAAGTCGGCCAGGGAACATCAGTAGCGAGCTAGATACTTCAGCGTCAAGAGACGCACCGCAGTGGCCGCATACGTCCTCCTCGACCGCCCAGGCCTGGGAGGGGAGGGAGGCGCTCGTTGTAAAGTAGCGGCCAAATAGGCTGCAGGCGAGTCGCATGACGACGAGTGTCAGCACTCGCGATGAAGGACAGGAAATGCCGAGCGGCGTGGGACCCACATCTTGCGGCACGTGCGGAGATCCTGCGCAAACGAGACCATGTCGTCCAACTTGCGCTGGCCCTCGGCCTCGCCCATCGTGAGGCCGGCCATGCGCGAGACGTCCATGGCCCTGTAGAAGAGCACACAAGAAGCTTGCTCGCCGTCGCGCCCAGCGCGGCCGGTCTCCCTGAGCGTCGGAGCAAACCATGCTCCGTCAGTAAAGCCAGGCACTGCGTGCGTCAGGGATGCGAGCAAGACCGACTGGTAGTAGCCGTCGAGCGTCTTGCTGAGGCTGTGGTGGATGACGAAGCGGACGTCGCCCTTGTCGATCTGCGGGCAGGCCCGGACATCGCGGGCGGTCAGCGTGGTGGTGAGGGTTGAAGCGCAACGGGCCGGCGCAGCTCACGCCGAGGCCGAAGGCGATCTGTTGCGTCGGAAACGGCCGCAGGAGGTCAGCGCGAGAGCAGCCGAGGAAGGAAGCGGCCTCGAGGGGGACACGCTGACGGTCGCGACGACGATCTTGACGTTGCCCTCGCGCCAGTGCCGGTGCAGTCCCTGCTTCTCCGCGTCGTCGACGTCGGCGTGGTAGACGCCGGCCTTGAGTCCGTGCTCATTGAAGCCAGCCGCCACCTCTTCGGCATCCTGGAGTCGAGGTCGAACAAGCGGCGGGCAGTCAGTGGCCCGTCCTCAGGAGCAAAGGGGCGGCACGCACCTTCTTGCTGAGCGTGTAGACGATGCCCGACTGAGAAGGGTGCTCGCGCTTGACAAATTCGGCCATGTCGGCGATGTTGTCGGACGACTTGGACGGCTTGGCGACGACGCGGTAGCGCAGGTTCGGGCGGTAGAGCGGCGACGTGAACAGGACCGAGCCGTCCCGGTCGGCCTGGGTCGGCGACGTGACGTCCTTCATGCCGAGCGTCCGGAGCAGGTCGGGCAGGACCTTGCGCGAGCATGTTGCGGTGACGGCGGTGATGGGAACGCCCGGATAGAGCGTGCGCAAGATGCCGAGCTTCTTGTAGTCTGGCCGGAAGTCATGGCCGACCTGGGAGACGCTGTCGGGCGCGAGACGGCCGCGGCAGAACGGCAATACGAGTCAGGAGACGTGCGTTCGAGCTCTGCGTACAAGGGCTTGGCGTGACCTACCAGTGTGCCTCGTCGACGACGATGCGACAAAGGGTGCCGGCGGTATGCATCTTTTGGAGGGCCGAGCCAAGCACCTTCGAGCGGGCGATGCGCTCGGGCGTGACGTAGAGCAGCTTGACCTCGCGCTCATCGACCGCTTCGGCGCCAGCCGGGTCGTCCGCGCCGAGGATGGCGTCGTCGATGTCGTCGTCGTCCATCTCCTGCTTCGCTCGACCTTTGCCCTTGCCGTTTTTGCGGCGTTCGCCTTTGTACTTGCCTTTCCCCTTGCCGCCTTTGCCGTCTCTGTGCTTCTGCTTGCCGCCCTCCTTCTTGCCCCAGTAGCGGAAGCCGACGCTCGTCGGGTCCTGGCCGGCGTCGGCGACGAGGCGCTTGAGGACGCGGCGCTGCTCGACCTGTTCGACCGTGCTCGTCAGCTGGGCGCACGCGATGCCCTGGCTCTCGAGGTGCAGCATCTGGTCTGCAAGTCAAAGGGCGATAACGAGACCGTCAGCTCGAGCGCCGGCCCGAGACGGCCCATGCCCCCGTTGACCTCGTACGCACCGGTGATGAGCGAGAGCAGCGGCGAGATGACGAGCGTCGTGCCCGGGCTTAGGAGGGCCGGTAGCTGGTAGCAGAGCGACTTGCCGCCACCGGTCGGCATGATGGCGACGACATCGCGGGCGTCCATCGCGGCATTGCAGACGCTGCCGGTCGGACGCCGTGCGTCAGCATCGGCTGCCTCGGACCCCTTGCGGCTGGCGGCGGTACGCACCCCTCCTGACAGAGCCGAAACGCGGCGATGCCAAAGACGTCCTTGGCCGTCTGCAGCAGCTCGCCGCTCCACTCGAACGAGCCGGCCATGTAATTGGTGCCAGCGCCCGCGGATCCCGATCCGCTCGGCCCGCCAAACGAGACCGTCTGCCGACTCGGCACGGCGCGGGCGGCCGGGTTGGTGAGCGACTCGGCCAGACGCTCGCGCTCGCTGTAGAGCGATTGGAGCAGCTGCTGGAGCCCTTCGAGTTGATTCTCAACCGAGGTGATCTACCCAAGGCGAAGACGCGTCGGAGGGCGAGAGCGGTCAGCAGGGGTGAGGGGGACGCGCGCGGCCGCAGTGCGTACCTCGTCGTCGAGCGCCGCGAGCCTACCGAACGCCTTCTGCCGCTCCGCCTGGCTCTGGCGAAAGTCATTGCCGCCGCCGTTTGTCCGCGAGGGGCCGGCCAAGGGCTGAGCAGGGCCGACCTCGGTGATCTCCTCGTCGTCGTCGCCATCGCGCGTGCCTTCGACCTTGGCGTCCCGCCGACGACGAGCGCGCTCGTCCGCAGCGGCGGCGGTACCCTGCGCCCGCTTGGTCGCGGGCGACCGACCGGGCCGCGACGACTCGCCAATGATCTCAACCTCGTCCTCCTCTTCGCGCTTGGGCTCGACCTTGAGCCGGATGGCGGCGGTGCGGCCTCCGATACTGACCGCCGGTGGGGCGACGACTGCGGTCGAGCTGCTGGCCGTGGGCTCTGACTTGACGACCCCTGCCCGGCGGCCAGGACCGGCCAATCCAGCGCCAGCAGAGGAGAAAGTACCGAGCGTGGAGAAGTCGACGGGCGGGTAGATTGACCGGCGGCCCGGCGCTGGGCGCGAGCTGGTTGCTGAGGTGGGCGCCTGGAGCGGAGCGGAGGGCCGAGCGCCATCGGGCAGCTCGCCGGCAGGAGGGGCGGCGGCGGGCATGGTCGGCTTGCGGTCGGCCTCGTCGTCAGACGAGAAGAAAGAGGTGAAGGCCGCCCAGCGGGCAGCCTCCGCATCGTCGTCGGTCATCGTGGAGCGCGCGACCTGTCCGAGGCTGTCGGCTGCAAGGCGGGGGGGGGGGGGGGGGGGGGAGGTCGTGGTCAAGGGCGGAAGAGTCGAGCGACCCCTTTCGCGTTTCAGCGGCCGAAAAGACCGAGAGAGAGAGCCCGAATCCTCGTCGAGCTGGCCGGCCAACAGCCATCATCTCGTTGCCAGCTTGCAGTTGTGACCGCAGACGGAGTTAAGCCAGCTCGACGACGAGTCTCTCTTGTTCGCGGATCTTCTTTCTCAAGCCCGCCCTCGGCCCGCCCCTCTACTCCGTCTCTTGTCCATGGCGCCGTCATCAGCCGCCTCGCTCCGGTCGCTCGTCGGTGCCTCGCGCATACCGGTCTTGACCTCGGTCCAGCAGATCCGGGCCTGGCGAGCGAGGGCGAGCAGGGCCGGCCAGGAGGTCGGCTTCGTACCGACGATGGGCTCGTGAGTCGGCGACTCGGCTGGCTAGAGATGGCCTGCAGCCTCCCCGTTGTGATTGGTCGTCGAGCTCGAGCGCTGCCTGACACGACTTCCCCCCCCCCCTTGCGCAGCCTCCATCAGGGCCATCTCGACCTCGGTCCGCCCCGCTAGCTCCTCGCCTGTCGGATAGCAGCGCCAAGCACTGACGTCCGCTTGGACTGCCCTCCTTGCGTCAGTGTCGCGGAGCATGGCCCGCTCGCCTCTCACGGTCCTCTCCATCTTCGTCAACCCCTCGCAATTCGCGCCGACCGAGGACCTGGCGACGTACCCGCGCAACCTGCCGCAAGACCTCTCGCTCCTCGAGTCGCTCCTCCCGCCCGCAGCCGAGCCGGCAGCTGGCCTTGCGGCCCTACAGGCACCGACCGTTGCCGCCCAGGAGGCGTCCGCGGCCGAGCGTGCCGAGCAGGACGATAGCCCGCTCGTCGTCTTCTGCCCAGACGTCCGCGAGATGTACCCGAACGGCATCACCACCGTTCGATCCGAGCAGCGAGGCACATTTGTCGAGGTTCAGGGCTTCGGAGACGTCCTGTGCGTTTGAATCGCGACCGCCCGCCCGTTCTGCCTTGCGTCTTCGCTGACGATGCTCGCTGGCCGCCGAACTGCAGCGAGGGCAAGACGCGGCCCAACTTCTTCCGCGGCGTCGCGACCGTCGTCAGCAAGCTGTTCAACATCATCCAGCCCGACGTCGCCCACTTTGGCCAGAAGGATATCCAGCAGGCGCTCCTGCTCCGGATCAGTGCGTACCTCTGGATGACGGACAATCGGACGCGACCTCGGCTGACCTGGCCAAATAACCAGTGCTGAGGGACCTGCACATGACGCTCCCGTCGGCGACCAACCTAGTCATCCACCCGACGACGCGATCGGCTCCGCCAGCCTCGCTTGCCCTCTCGTCGCGCAATGCCTACCTCTCGCCCGCCGGCCTCGCCGCGGCGCCGACGCTCTACCGTGCCCTCTCGGCCGCTCGCACGCTCTGGGCGTCAGAGGACGGCGCGACGGCGGCCGAAATGCAGCAGGCGGCGCTCGCCGTCATCAAGGACGAGGAATCGCAGACTGGCGGCCTCGTCCAGGCCGAGTACATCGAACTCTTCCACCCGTCGTCCTTCGGGCCGCCGGCGGCAGACGAGCGGCTGCGGCAGGCCGATGGGGGTGAGGGCTGGGTCCTCGCCGGGGCGATGCGGTGCGATGGCGTCCGCCTGATCGACAACCTGCTGCTCGACGTCGACGTCGGCGGTCAGCAGAGGCCCGAGGCAGATGATGCATGATGCCTTGATCTGCTAGCATTGTCTGTCAGACGAAGCCCCGGTCCTTGACCTGTGAGTCGCCGAAGGGTCGACGTGGCCGGCGATCGCGAGGGGACGCGCAGCAGCTCGGCCTCGAGCTCGCTCCTGGCTGGCCTGTCCTGCCAGCAAGCTGCCTGCTTCCTCTCGACCACCCCTCGTCCAGCCTCGACCTCTTTGACGTCAGTGGGGGTCCTGTAGTGCTGCTCACCCTCCAGCTCGGTTTCGATCGGCACTGCTCCTCGTCCTCTCAGCACGGACTCTGTGGCCGACGCACTGCCTGCTCTCCGGACTCGCTGCCCTGCTGCCCTCTGCCCATAAGTCCCGCCGGCTCGAAGGTCCGCCTGCGACATTCTGGAAGCTGGATGCTATCGACTCGCAGCTGAAGCCGTTCCAGCCGCGACTTGACCCGCGACGCAGGCCCTCGGCGCCAGCATGCCGCCCAAGCCATCCAAGCCGACGCCGACCAAGTCGACGAACGAGATCTTCAAGGACCCGGCCAACGACATCCTGCTCTGCTCGTCCGACAACGTCACCTTTCCCTTCCGCAAGCTGCATCTCGAGTCGGCCTCCGAGGTCTTCGAAGGCATGCTCAGCGTCGGTCGCGAGGGCCCGCGCAAGAAGCGGCGTTTCGACTCAGACGCGCTCGAGGTCGTCGACCTCGCCGAGGAAGCCAATCTGCTCGAGAAGTACCTCATCTTCCTGCATCCGCGGGTCGAGGACCCGGACATTGTGGAGTTCGAGGAGCTCGAGCAGTGTGTCGCCAGCTCTAGGCTCGTCTGCCCGTCCGCAATCTCAGCTGATTGCCAAGACGCCCCCCCTTCCATAGGCTCGTCGCGATCGCCGACAAGTATGCGAGCAGGTCGGCACTCATCGCCATGCTCGTCCAGGGCATCTGGTTCCTCCCCGACCATGCGCCGGCCTTGTTTGCGCTCGGCCTTATCTATGAGCCACCATTGCTGGCTGGCAAAGCCTTGCGGGCTTTCGGCTACACCGATCGCCACGGTCATCATGACCTGCGCTACGAGGTCCAGGCGATCCCTCACCATCTCTTCGAGCGACTACCGCACTACATGCTGCACTACCTCTTCTCGCGGCAAGCGGACATCAATGACGAAGACATCGACATTGAGAGCTGGGACGGGGACGCTGCTATCCTCGAAGATGTGAGCCGGCTGCTCATTCCTGCTGCCCTGGCCGCTTGACAGGCGGCGTGTGCTGACCGCGTCCTACAGGCACCGACCGACTGGCGGAGTGACAAAGAGAAACTGCTGACGCTCATCGAGGAACACCAACATGCGGGGCCGCACGTCTGTCCGAGGGTGATCGTGAAGCTGCGCTGACACATGGTCTTCTCTTCCTACAGGCGGCGTTTCTAGGCTCGCGAGTCATGGTACAATCTCTGTTCGCCCGAGCTCATCCTGGGCTCCCGGTCGCTCGCTTGCTTTGACGTCACCTGATGTTGCCCGGGGAGGCACCCGCCGATGTCGCGCAGGGCACATGGATGGCGGAAGCTTGTGTAGGGATCTCCTGCTGCGCTCCTCGAGCCCCGGACCGCCTGAACGCATGCCGTCGACCAACGGCCCGACCTTGAGCCAGATTGTACCCCGTCTGGCCCGTACGACGCCATCGGCAACATTCCGCTCAGCCCCTCCAACCTGCTGCCGTCCTCCCCCCCCCCCCAACAGAGCAGACGATGATCGAGATGAGAACGCGGGTGTCATGCGATGGCAGCGGGCGGCAAGGCAGGCGACGGGACCGCATTAGGCGCGGAGCGAGGTCTGGAGGTTCTCGAGGAGGTTGCCCTTGGGGCGGAGGACTGTCGGCGGCAGCGGCGGCGGCAGGTGTATGTCAGCAAGGAGCGCTTCCGCCAGGACGGGTCTCAGTCGGGCGGCCGAAAGGGCGACGTACACTGAACGTAGGCTCCGTCCTCGATGACCTTCTTCTCGGCGCGGAGGGCCTCGTACTCCGGGCGGTTGACGGGAGTGAAGCCCCACTTCTTCGAGACGATGATCTTCTGGCGTCCGGGGAACTTGTACCGGGCACGGCGGAGAGCCTCCATGATGACCGGCTTGTGGACGTCCTTGCAGCGGATCGAGATGAGGGGCTGGCCAATGTTGACACGGGCGACCTTGCCGTAGGGCTTACCCCAGGCACCACGCATACCCTGCGACAGCCGGTCCGCTCCGGCGCACGAGAGCGTCTTGTTGCAGCGGACGACGTGGAAGGGGTGGGCGCGGATGCGCATGTGGAACGACTCCTTGCCCGACGTCTTGACGATGTACTTGTTGGCGCAAATACGGGCGGCCTCGAGGGCCTCCGACGAGACCTGCTCGTACTCGTCAGAGACAAGGTGGCAGCAGAAGGGGAAGTCGTTGACCGAGGCCTTCTTGCGACCGAGGTCGTAGATGCGGATCTGGGAGCGGTGGGGACAGGTGCCGTACGTCAGCAGGCCGGCCTACTCGAGTCGCTGACACAATCAGCCTCGCAGCGGCGGCTTCGGACACACCTTGGGGTCCGGAACGGCACGGTTGAACCGCGACTTCGGGAACGGCTTGTTCTTGCAGTAGCCTGTTGATGAGGGGCAGGCAGGCACGTCAGCTGCTGCTGCTGACGACGGCGGCAGAGGGTGCTCGGCCAGGCGCTCGAGCCTTCGGGCGGCTCATGCGGCCGGGCCGGGCTCGCTCGGGATGGAGGAACGCACGGTAGCACTTCGCGGGGCGGCGTCCCATCTTGAACTGGTTGGGCGGGGAGGGCGGTGGCGGGTGGGTGGTGGCGGGAGGGTGGTGGTCAGTAGGATGAAGGAAAGATGAGGGCCAGGGGACCTCGGGCAAGGCAGCAGCACACCCCCTCCGAAGCCGACCTCATCAGTCAGCGCCGGCCGACCCTCCACGCCGAGGAACGAGCCTCGGCTGACCGACCCGCCCTCCCGCTCTTCGGCCGCTCGAGCACGCTGGACGACCGAACGTCCATTACGACCGGCTCGAACACGCGCGCTCTGCCATCGTCTCGCTCCGGTGCTGCTGCTGCTGCCTGCTCTGGCTGGGGAGAGGCGGGGGGGACCGACAGATTTCTTGATGTAAGGGGGTGACTAGAAGTGGGTTCAGGGAGGAGGCGGCCGGCGTCGTCCTCGCCTAGCGCCCGCGCCCGCGCCCGGGCGCGCTTCGGCCAGGCCAAGCAACGCAGCAGGTTGCTGCGTAACTGCTGGCGGCTGGTGTTACGCCGGCGTAAGAAAGCCTGGCGCTGTGCGCCTGATGCCAGGCGCCGCAAACCGACCCTTGCGAATGCTCCAGGGCAGGCAGACCTAGCGTTCACCGGCTTCCAGCGGCATGGGATGGAGGACAGACCGGTCTCCGGGAGGACGCAGCTAGTTCTCGCTCCTAACGAGACCAGGCACGCCTGCGTTGCGACTCTGATGGCTGCTCGAGGGCATTTGCCGTGGCTGCCCAGGGTCTTGCGCGGCCGTCGCGTGCTGCGGCCTGCTACTGGCGACCGTCTCTCCTGAAGCCCTGCTGTCAGGCCTCCACCTCACCGATCAACCCCAGTGACCTTGCCTAAGGCGCTCGCCCACTTGAGGTGACACATCCGTTCCTTCCACATGAGACGGCGAACGTCTGAACGGCAGGCGGCGAGGTGCATCCGGAGCGAAGAGACCAGCATTGTGCACCGGCAATGCGTCCTTGGGAGGAAGGCGTCCGTGCAAGAGCGTAGAGAAACGGGACGAGATCAGCAGAGGGAGCAACGAGCTGACTACATCCGCCATGTACGAGGGGAGGAGGAGGCCGGCGCAAGTGCTCAAAGCCAGGCAGGCGTACGCATCCTCGGCCTGCTCCGCCGCCCCGCCGATCGAGCGAGCGCTCTCGCCCAACGAACTGCCGACGACGGCGAGCGACCCGCCATCAGCATCATCTCGGCCACCTCCCATGCACCTGAGCTAGCCCTGCAACCAACCCGAGCGCCTGAGAGACAGCGCATCCGCCTGCCGCATCCCTATTCGTCATTCCCTCGCGGACGCACCGCCCGGCCCAGCACATCGCATCGCGCCGCGTCCCGTCGCGTCGTCTCTCCTCCACCGGCCCCGTCCTCCCGGCTCGCCTCACCGATGGAGACCCCTCCGCACGTGCTCGCCTTTATCGAGGCCCAGACGGCCAACCTACCGCTGTACGCGACCCAGGGCGCAGCCCTCATCGACTCGTACCTCTCGGCCCAGCCCCGGCAAGGGGCGCTCGTCGACGGCAGCAGCCGGGCGCGCAGCCGCAGCTCGGGCCTCGCCGTCGACGACCGACAGGACGACGATGGTCGGCAGCAGAAGCAGCAGCTCGAGCCGCCATCGTCGCCACCCGCACCGCACCCGCTGCTCGGCGCGGGCGGGGTGAGCGGCGTCGATGTCTTGAACGCAGCCCGGGCGGCCGAGCCACGCAGCTCGGCGAACGTCAAGATCGTGCCTGGACCGGCTGCGCCCCCGGCGGGCCGGCTCGTCCATCGCATGAAGGGTCGCGACGGCGCGGTTGCCGGCAGCAAGGTGGTCATCAAGACGTCGTTGAAGGTGGCTGCGCTCCAGTCTTCGACAGCTGCTGCAAAGGTGGTAGCGTCCGAGCAGCCAGTCGTCGACGCTGCGGCCCGTGCGCGCGAGGGCTCCGTCATCCAGACGAGGGCGGAGCTGCGCCGCGCTCGAGGCGGTCAGGCAGCCGACGTCGGAGACGAGGTGTGTCTGCAACCACCTGCGCTGCCTACTGCTGACCCCGTGCTCGATGGCTCCGGCGACCGATGCTGATCCTCTGGCGCATCGTGTTCATCTCAGGGCGCTGCCGTGCGCGTCGAAGCCGCCGTCGAGGGCAAGCACCGTCGCAGCACATCCGACAGACCCAAGGTCGACACCAAAGCGTCAGCATCGACCCCGGCCAAGGTCCATGGCGCATCGCATGCGAATGATGTACTCGGCGACGACAGCGTTGAGATCCAGCGGGCGGCTCGTAAGTCTCCGTCTTTCGCTCACCATGCTTGACTAGGCGCCGTGCTGACATCACGGTTCCTCTTGCCCCTTCTCCGACATCAGTCCTCGCAGAGCGGCGCCAGCGTCGGAGGGCCAAGGCGGCGATCGTCAAGCCCAAGCAGCCAGCCGTCACTGACAGTGAAGGGAGCGTCATCATCGTGGGCGGCTCTTCTGACGACGACGACGACAACTCGGAGACTACCCGGCGGCCGATCAAGCGTTCGAGACCGACAATCGACGCAGGAGCCGTTGCGAAGCGTGCCGCTAAGGACGTCCGCGGATCAACCGCGGTCAGGAAGCGGGCGGCGAGCGGCGACACTCGCAAGACGGCGGCCCCGGCGCGGGAGTCGCGACGGCTCGGCCTCGGTCCGCTCGACACCTTCAAGGCGACCAACGTTGTCGACGGCAGGCTGACGGTGCGTCGCTTTCGACGGGGCCGCACGCTCACCTCGCCGGTCTGCTGATGCTGTTCAACTACATCTGCAGCTGCGCCGCCGCGACGGCGCTCGGCCGGGCGTCTTCAACAAGGGCGTCGCCTCGTCCAAGGTCGCCCCCAAAAAGGGCGCTCGCGTCCGGGGCGGTGCGTCAACCCTGCAGCCTCCCCCGCGCTGACTGCTCTGACCCATCTTGAGCCGAACCGTCGTGTCGTGCCGTTGGTGAGAGCAGTTCCGGACCTCGTCTTTTCCGAGCGCGACTTTCTCGACCGGGCTCGGCCGACCTCGACCAAGTCTCGCCTCAGGAGCCTATCGCCCGCAGACGCGCATGGCAGCCCCTCGTCATCGTCCTCAACCACTACGAGCTCCTCTGCTCAGCCAGCTCCCGCACGGCGGCGTCCGGCGTTGACGACAACTTCCGCCCCGGCAGACTCGACTAAAGTGCGGCAGGTCGTCGAGCGACAGAAGAAAACGCTCGTGACGGTCGCCGCACCAGCGCCGCAGACTGTGCAGCCTGCAGCCGTCTCACGCTACTTCCGTTTCGCCAAGTCGAACGGCAACGGTCACGACGGCGGCGTCGCGCAGAAGATTGCCGAGAAGGCCACCACTCCGCGGCGCTCGCCGCCAGACAACGTGAGCATGGAGGCGGACGGCTCAAGGCCATACTCGCCGTCCTGGCCGGACTCGGACGAGGCCGAGGCCGAAGTGCAGAAGCGCGACGATGTTGTCGAGCGACCGGCCAGCAGCGACCGCCACCTCACATCGCCGGCTGTCCTCGGCGAACAGCGGTCTGCAGTCTCGCCTCGCTCACAAAGCCCAATGTTCGACCGCGCTTCGTCTCCGGTCAACCCTCCCGCCGCCAAAAGCCCTCGCGCTCGCTCAATCGACCGCAAGCCGAACCTCGACGTCGAGGCGCTCCTCTACCTGCCCCCGACCCTCACCCTCCGTCCGACGGCCGCCGACGCCGATTCGCTGCTTGACGAACGGGCCGCGGCGACGGACGACAATGCACTCCAGCAGTGGCTTGCGGCTGGCGTGGCCGACACGGACGCCTCGCATATCCCCGCCGGCCCTCCGTCGGACTGCAAAGACACACTGCCTCCCTTTGTCGCCCTTCGCGACGACGACTTCGAGCCAATGCAGTCCGACGGCTTCTTCGTCGACGACAACTGGCAGATGAACGATCCGATCGACGTGTGCCAGCCGCTTGACGACCACACGACGGGCAACTTTGACGCTAGTCTCTTCAGCGTGGCCCTCGGCGCCACCAACGACATCCTCCCGGCGCCCGCTGCTTACAACGGCCCTACGCTCGACGCCAGAGGCCTTGCGTCCTTCGTCGACGACCAGGCCGCTACCGAGGCGGCTTCCTGGGGCCGGTTCTCGAGAGACGGCAGGGGTGATCAGTTTCTTGTCGACCCGACGAACCGCGGCCTCATCTATCACTCGCTGCCGCTCGATGTCGACAACTCGTTTAGCTCGACGCCAGCCAGCGAGGGCACGTCAGACGGTGGCACGACAGACGGTGGAGACGACGACGACGATGACCCGCTCGACCTGCACGGCTCCTCGACCGCCGACGACGCCCTCGATCTCGCCCTCGCCCGCCACTGGCAGCCGCACCGGACCTGACGCTGTGATCTGCGACTCCTCGCTCGATCCTCCTCAATGGCAACCGACGTCGACGGCGCTGAGCATGACAAGCAGCGGCTCTGATGGATGTCCGTTTTCTCGACCTGCGCCTCGTTCCGGCTCGAGCTGCGCCCGAGCTCGGCCCTTGACGATTGAAGTCAACGGCGCCGCCGCCTGAGCCTCGCCGTTGAAGCCGTGCCGAACGGGCCGCGATGAGTAGGAAATGGGGCATGTGCATCCAAGCCCGCCGCATGACAGCCGACGCGAGACGAGATGCCTGGTCCCAAGAGGTCGGCCGCCTATGAGAAGAGCTTGCCGACCGACGTGCTGCCCTCTGCATTCTTCTTGAGAACCTTGGCGATCGCCATCTCAAAGTCCTCCCCGCCGACGTGGATCCGTCGCTCACGCAGCGCGTACATGCCTGATGTCGACGAGAAGGATGGGTTGTCAGTTGACCGTGCGAAGCAAGCAAATGGGAAGGCCGTCGACGACGGCCATGCGGGCACGCACCGGCCTCGGTGCAGATGCCGCGGACCTCGGCGCCCGAGCAGTTGCCCATCTTCTCAGCGAGCGAGCGGAAGTTGATCCCCCGCTGGAGGCTCATCTTGCGCGAGTGGATGCGGAGGATCGAGATGCGAGCCTCAGGCCCCGGCGGCGGGAACTCGATCTTGCGATCGATGCGGCCTGGCCGAAGGAGGGCCGAGTCGAGGATGTCTATGCGGTTGGTGGCCATGATGACCTGGCGGCAAAAGAGAGGAGCAAGCGTCAGTCGGCGACCCGATAGCATCGTCGCGGCGGGACGGCTCTCACCTTGATGTTCTTGGTCGGCTCAAAGCCGTCGAGCTGGTTCAGGAGCTCGAGCATCGTCCGCTGGACTTCCGAGTCGCCGCCCCCGCCGCCTCTCGAGCTGCCGATCGAGTCGATCTCGTCCATGAAGATGATGCTCGGCGCGTGCTCGCGCGCCATGACGAAGAGCTCGCGAACCATACGCGAACCCTCGCCGATGTACTTCTGGACGAGCTCCGATCCCGAGACGCGGATGAAGCGGCAGTCGGTGTGGTGGGCCACCGCCCGGGCGAGGAGCGTCTTGCCGGTACCTGGCGGGCCGTAGAGCAGCACGCCCTTGGGCTGGGCGATGCCGAGCGACTCGAACAGCTCGGGGTGCTTGATCGGGAGCTCAATGACCTCCTTGACCTCCTTGATCTGCTTATCGAGGCCGCCGACCATCTCGTACGTCGAGTCGGGCACCTTCTCGACCATCATGAGCGAGACGAGCGGGTCAATTTTGTTGGGCAGCACCTTGTGAAGCTTGTACGAGTCGGACCGGAGCGCGACGCGCAGGTTCGGCGTCAGGGTCGTGATGTCGATGTCGGGCGCGAGGTCGACGACTGATCGCGGTGGACGGCCAAGGTCAGCCGCTTGAGGCACGTTTCGGGCAGCACACGTCTAGCACAGGTCGACGTCGATAACGCACCGTATTTCCCTTCTGGCTGGACCTTGACGAGCACCTTCGTCTTGCCCATCACCTTGACGACCTCGCCGACGTAGGAGCCTGGCTCCTGCAGCAGCTGGAGCTCCTCTCGCAGCAAGCGTACTGGCGGGGAAGTACGGAGCGGCAATACAGACAGCCAGGTCAGCCAAGCCCTCGGCAGCGAGGCAACCAGAGAGCCCTTGGCCAGCTCCCGATGGACGACGCACCCCGGGCGTTGAGGGCATTCCGCTGAGCCTCGAGCCGGCGGAGGTTCTGCGTCTTGCGGTTGATCGAGAGCTCGGCCGCCTCGATCTTGGCCGTATAGTACGACTTGATGTCGCCGCCGCCAGGTTGCGACTGGACTGCTACGGGCGACATGGGGCTGAGAGAGCGATCTTGAAGAGGAGGAACGTTTGAGGGGGAAGGGTGGATGAGTGGAGGAGGGTGGGTACCCTGCGCGGAGAGATGAGGCCCGAGGGCTCGCTGGAGGCGGGGCGCGCGCGTCGTCGTCGTCCGTTGGCTGTGACGGGCTTACGCTCGTGAATGGAGCCGTGCGTGACCCTGACAATGACCCCCGTACGGCATGTCAGGCCCGGCTTTTCGCTTCGCATCATAGGTCATTATCGTACAAGAGAAGGAAGGGAGCCAGGCATCTAAGCTACGGTCTACCGGGGGGTGGCCCAAAACAGGAAGGAAGGAGGAAGAGGCAGGTCGCCGCTTCAGAGCGCCTTGCCGTCAAAGATGAGGAACTGCCACGAGTGCTGGCGGACGGCCCACGAGGCGGCCTTCTGCTCCCACTCCTTGGCGCTGAACTTGTGGACGGTCGGCGTGCAGACGGTCGGGTTCTCAAAGGTGTTCTGGAGGGTGAGCGCTGGTGGTCAGCGTCTGAGTCTCACGCGCGTGCGATCAGGTGCGCTCGCACCTTGGCCGTGAGGTCGTCCGAGTACATCTCGTGGATCTCAACCGTCTCAACCTCTGCCCATGAGGGATGCGGGAGACAGTCAGCAAGCGTCGGCATACAGCCAGATTCTGCGGCCAGTGACGCACCAAAGTCGTCAAACTTGAAGCCGCCCTCCCAGGCCGCGCTTGGGTGCCGGTTGATGACGCTCAGCCGGACGCTTTTCTTGCCGGCGCCGAGGTCTTTGGCGACGGCGACGGTGTCGACGTAAGCCGGGGCGGCGAGGTGCTGGACCCAGAGCGGGTACGTAGGACCCTTGCTGTCAAGGCGGAGGAGAACGCGCGGGGCGGTCAGCGAGGGAGCTTCTAGACATTGGGGCTCTCAAGGTGCGAACGAACTAAGTGGGCGAGACAGAGGGCAGAGACAGGACGTGGCCGTCCTTCATGTAGCGCGAGAACATCTTGAGGCTGTCGGTGGAGAGGGCGTCGGATCAGCAAGGAGGCGCAGGCCAGCGCAGCTTTGGTCGCAAAACGCACGGGAAGTAGGTCGTCTGGAAGAGGAGGCCGTCGGGACTCGTCATGAGGGGCGAGATGACGTTGACGCTCTGGGCGATGCAGGCGATGCCGACGTCGTAGCTCTTGCGGACGAGGATGTTGAGCCAGCCGGCGACGCCGAGCATGTCGGTAAAGTCGTAGTACTGCTCAAGGCCGTTCGAGCCGGGCGCCTTGACCTCGTCCCAAACGTTCCACTCGCTGCAAGGAGGGCAAGAGAGGGCCGTCAGGGAGGCCATCCAAGTGCAGAAAGCGCAGCGAGCACGACACACTCGTAACAGATCTTGACGTCGCGGGCGGCGAGCGAGCTGTCACCCTTGGGTGCCTGCTCGATCTTGGCGAGGTCGATGAGAGACTGGCAGATCTCGATGCCCCGCTCGGCGGCCTGCAGATATGCGCGCGTGTTCAGGCTCAGCATCGACTGAGCGAGTTTGAGTTACGGATAGCCGGACTGACCGCCGGGCCAAAGACGTTCTTCTCGTACGACATGCCCTGGTTGGTGGCGTTGAGCTCGTGCTGATAGCCGAGCATGGAGCTACGGACAAGCAGAGGCGCTGATGTCAGTGGGGTCTCGCTGCAATTCGAATGAAGTTAACGCACTAGAAGTGGATCGAGTGGAAGTCGACGACCGCGATGAGCTTCTGGAGAACCTCACGGTCCCACTCCGAGTTGCCCTGCGAGACGGGTACGGGTCGAGATGTCAGCCGGATGTAAACGGCCGGAGCGACTCGCTCGCGCCGGATCTCAGACGAACCTGGTTGCCGCACGAGACGAGCTGGATTGAAGGGTCAACGAGCCGGAGGCCGTGCGCCCAGCGATAGGCCTTCTTGGCGTAGTCGGTCGCAGAGAGCGCGCCGACCTGCCAAGCGCCGTGCATCTCGTTGCCGAGACCCCAGAGCTTGACATTGTGAGGCTCGTGCCGGCCGGTGTTCTTGCGTCGGAGGTTGGCCCAGTAGGTGTCGCCGGTGCCGTTGCAGTACTCGAGCCAAGCGAGGGCCTCCTCGTACGTGCCCGTGCCCACTGCAGACGTTCGACTGGGTCAGCCGCTGGATCTTGCTCGAAGGGAGGAGGGGTGAGGGGCGCACTGTTGAGGCAGAGGTAGGGCTCGACGCCGAGCGCGCGGGCGTAGTCGATGAACTCGTCGGTGCCAAACTTGTTGGACTCGGTCGACAGCCAGGCGAGCTCGGTCCGGACCGGCCGGTTCTCGATGGGGCCGATGCCGTCCTGCCAGTGGTAGTTGCTGACAAAGTCTGGAGGCGAGAGTGGGAGAGGGAAGCGAGAGGGAGAGAGGTACGGGAGGCGGGCGTCAGTCGAGCGCAAACGGAGGCGACGAGTGGCAGCAGTCGGACGTACTTCCTCCCGGCCACCTGGAGTGCGACAAGAGGAGGCGGGCTTTAATCAGTTTCGGCAAGCCATGAGCGACGAGTAGCAGCACGACTAACGCACCGGAGCATGGGCATCTCGAGGTCGCCCTTCTTTCCGATGACGTCCATGACGTCCTTGCGCCAGCCAAGGGCGCCGGCAATCTTGGACTTCTGCTCAATCAAGAGGTTCTCTGGGCTCGGCGCAGCCGGGTTGTCGACGATACCGCCATAGCTGGTGAGGGTGAGTGGCAAGAGGAAGGGGATCGCTTCAGCGACTGCACGAGGGGCTGCTGCGCCGCGAGCGCGGCCCAGGCGGCCCGGCAAAGCCGGGGGAAAGGCGGAAAGAGAGCTGACATGCCACGGCCGAGGTGCTCGACGAAGCCGCTGTACAGCTTGTCCGAGACGATGTGCTCTGCGCGAGAGACGGGCGCGGTCAGTCTCGAGCTCTGACGTGTAGCTCGACAGCAGGGCCGTCGACGGAGACTAACCCGAGGCGAGATGGTTCGGGCTGAGCGAGAGCGCGAGCTTGGGCAGCGCGGCCGGGTGCAGGTCCTTGGGCGCCTCGACGGCGGCCTCGGTGGCGGTCTTAGGGGCGGACGCGTAAGGGTTGACTCCAGCCATGATGCGAGTGCGAGCGGGACGATGAGGGTAGGGAGCTGGTGAGGGCAAGCGAAGGGATGGAGGTGAGCCGGTTGGGAGCAGAGCCGACGGCTCGCCAGGTAAAGGGCGGCAGGGCCTGCGGCGACAGGCCGCTTGGACGGACGCCGACCCCAGCGCAAGAGCGGACGAACCTCCTCGGTTCTTGATTTTCCCTTGCCAAGCAAGGGCAGCACGCCCCGGCTGACCGGCAACCAACGCTGGCCGGCCTTCGAGCCTCGCCTCTGCGGACAGAGGGCTCACCCGACCTCGTCGCCAGCGGGCGCGTGCCCCGACGGCCGGTGCGTCGAGGGACGCGACAACACACGCGCGCTTGCTCCCGTCGTGCCCGACATGCCCATCTGTTCATCGGACGCGCAAAGGCTCTGGCTGCTTTCAGAGGACCGCGGCCGCACGCAGCCTCGTCTGCAGCAGGAGAGGAGGGGTTCAGATCGCATTCGGACGGACCAGGGGCACCGCCGATTCTAGAGGGGATACAACAGGACGGGGCTGACGGGCCGCAGACGTGCAGGGTGTAGCGATACAGGAGGAGGAGCAAGACCTGCTCGGACGGGTCACAGCGGCTTGCGACCCAAGCCGCGCGAGAGTTTCGGCTTGGTCGACACGCCGCCGGCGCTGTCGGGCAAGACGGGGCTGTGACTGATGCTCGCGCCAGCCGGGGGGATCAACGTTGTCGTCCGCTCCGTCACCGACTTGCCAATGAGGCCTGCGCCGGCGGGCCGGCCGACCTTGTCGAGCCAGATGTACTGCTGGTGGGCGGCCGTGTCGCTGTCGGCGAGGCCGATCCGCATCACCTTGCGCAGGTGCCGGAGCCCGACCATCGACGAGATGACGGCGAGCGTGACGGCGAGCGATGTGATGTAGTAAAACATGTTGGGGTGCGTCTCGAAATGGTTTTGCAGCTGGCAGACCGACGGACGACGATCTGGGTCAGCGAGTCCCGCGGCCACCAACCGAGCTGTCGTCCGGGAACGACTCACGTTCATGCCGCCGAGACCTGCGAGGAGTGCAGCAGAGCCAACGCCGAGCGTCATGATCGAGACCTGCGGCAGGACGGAAAGCAGGATCAGCGCAAAGGCTCGGCGTGCCAATGCTGTCGTTCGTTCGCACCTTGAGATCGAGGGCGAGTAGCTTGTTGCGGTTCGCGTCGAGCATGAGCTCAACGATCTCTTGCGTCGACGAGACGTTGGCCTGCATGAGGAGGCGCCGGTCGGACGGTCGAGAGCATCAGGATTTGTGCGAAAGGAGGAGCCGTCCAGGGTAGGATCACGCACGATCGTCGTCTCGACCTCGTTGACGATCTCCTCGACCTGCTTCTGCACGCTCTCGAGCAGGATCTCGACCTCGGTGTGATCCTTGATGTCGCGCTCCTCCCCGGATGTCCGAGTAAGCTTCTCGGAAAGGTACATCTCGGACATGTCCTCGTCTGCGCAGGAACCAGGTCGGGTCAGTCTGAAACGTCTGGGGACTGATAGACCGGCCAGGCGACGCACCATTCTCGAGGACCTCCTCGATCGCATCCATGACTCCCGTGGCTCGGTTATTGAAGCCCGTCAGCCGGCGCGAGTGATGGAGCAGGCTCCGCAGCTTCTCCCGGCTGAGGTTATCTTCGAGCTCGAGCAGCAGGTCATTGACGATCTTCCTGCAGAAGTGCATTGGTTTGCATGGGGATGGTCAGCGCCGCATCCCAACGGACGCCGGCTTCCCGAGCTGGACGCACCGCGTGTACGTCAGCTCGGCCTCGAGGGCGCCGCAGACCGAAACGAGCACCGACTCGAGAGCGCTGTGGGATTTACATGTCAGCGGCTTCTTTCACGGTACATGTCGCCCGCTGAACAGACGAGCTGGCTCACCGGAACTCGTAGGGGATCGTCGTCTGCCGCATCTTGAGGTTGTTCTGCGCCGTGGCACGGGGCAGGCAGAGTCCTCGCGTCAGCCGTACGAGGGCCCAACCTCTCGAGGGCAATCTACCAGCAAGGGCGGGGACGACGCACGACGAGATGATCCACAAAGCCCGATTGCAGGCGCGAGTCCTTGCTGCCGACGACGTCAAAGACGACGACCGTGTCGGCCTTGATGAGCGCGCGGATGTGGAGCACGGTCGCCAGGATCGCATGCTGGCGGACGATGATGGTCGGCACGAGGTTGGGCGTGGCCGAGTCGACCCTACGCAGGTCTCTCGGCTGAAGGAAGGGGAAAGCGAGGCCGAAAATGCATGAGTTTGGCGACACACGAGTGCGGGGATGGCGCCGAGCTCAGTGCGGGACGCACGTCGAGCCCGTGAGCCGAGCAGAGGTCCGACTTCTTGAATTGCTGCCGGCTGACCTTGCCGTCCCTGTCAAAGATCGTGCCTGCGCGGGCGCGGTCGAGCGGTCGGGGTCGCCGACGACGGTCAGCTCTCGGCTGAGGGGCGTACGTGCGCGCGGCACGGAGCGGCGCGGATTGGGCGCACATCGGAGGACGAGCTCGCCGTCGCGACGGGCGCCGCTGACGGCGTACTTGTGGATGACCTCCTCGTACTGGGCTCGCGCGGCGGCGGCCTTGCCGTCCACCTTGGCCGCTGTGAGTGCGCTCGCGAGCGGCGCCTTGGTCGGCAAGGGCGAGAAGCGTTGACGTCGTGCTTCCGGCGTGGAGCCGAACGAGCGCAGGAGCTCGCCGGTGGGCGAGGACCGGGCAGGCGGGCGCGAGTGCCTGGCAAGGCCACCAAAACTGACAGAGGGTCGAGCGAGACGAGCAAAAGCCGCAGAGCACGCTGCTCTCGGCTGCATGAAGCGAAAGGCGGGCCGGCTGTCGAGGACGGAGACGACCGGGTGTGTGCAAGGTCGTCGAGTCGAGGGGGGACGGGGCTCAAGGCGACGGGCGGAACGGGAAGCTGCCGACGGCCCGGACGCGAGCTGACAGGTCAGCACAAGCTGAACCCGCCTAGGCGACTCTAGTGGGAAGACGCACACGCTGACGAGGGGTGCTGAGGAGTGCAGGCGAGGAGGAAGGCGGGTCTGATGATCGATGTGCTCGAGCCAGCAGCTCACCCACTCTCGAAGCTCACTCTGCGCTGGGCGGCGCGCCGGCAGCCTGCGCAGGCGGTGTGCGACGGCCAGCACGCCCAGGGTCGACGATGGCATGCCTCGTCATCTCGTCCGCCAGCTCACTCGTCCCTCCCGCCGGTGAGCGGTGATCCGCTCTCGGACGACGAAGGTCAGACTCCTGCTTCCTCGGTCGGGCTGGCTGGCCGGCCGGCCGGCTGGCGACGCCGTCCCTCGTCGTGCTGGCCGGAGATCCGGGCGTGCGCCTGCGCCGTCTTGACCGCGCCTTGCTCGCGCTCGCGCATCGACGGCGTCTTTCTGGCCGGCCCGCCCAACCCAGCCGTCGCCGACTCCGGCGCCTCGCGATGGCGTCGCGTCCTTGCCCTCACTCCGCGCAACGACGCCTGAACAAGGGCAGCACGCGGGGTCGGCGTCGTTCGGGCCGTTCTGTCATCCGGGGCGTCGACGGAACTCTGCGCCTCATCAGCGCCCGGCTGGGCGGTCGTCGGTGTTTGGTCCCTCCGAAGGTGGGCTGAGCCTCGCCGTTGGCACTGCGCCGCACAGGGCCCTCCGCTCCGTCTATGGGCCGGCGCCGGGTCAAACGGCTCGCCGGACGACGACCACACGAGACACCAGGGCGGGGTCCCTCCCCTTTCTTAAGGAAGGGCCGTCCGTCGGTCGACGTCTCTCCTCTCCACGACACCCTCTCCTCCCTTCGCCTCGCTCCGACCCAAGCAGAGGTACGGGCTCTCGCTAGCGACCGTCGCTCTGCCTTGGCTGACCTCAAGCTGCCCTCCTCGATCGGCCACTTCAGCTCTCGCTCATCTCCGCCGGTCGCCCTCCACTTTCAGAACCCTCGGCCAACGCCTTCCTCGCCTCTCGCCCTTCCTTAACCCCACGGGCTCAGCCTCAAGCTCACTACTCACGATGGAGCCCAAGCTCTACACCTGGCTCTGCGGAGTCTTCGTCGCCCTCGGCTCGGTCATGGTGCGTCGCTGCCAAGGCGGGGTGTCTTCGCAAGGGGAAGCCGTCTTGCTGACCCCTCTCCCCGCCGAAACCGTGCTCGTCCGCTCAACAGTTCGGCTACGATCTCGGTTCGTCCGATCGATCTCCTGGCCCCAGCCGCTCTGGCCATGCTTGAGCCTTCCAGCTGACCTCGAACGCGTCCTTCCTGTGTAGGTGTCATTGCTGGTGTCCTGCCCGCGGCCGACTTCATCAAGACGCTGGGGGACAAGGCCGACAACGCCAACTACATCGGCTTCATCGTCTCGTCGCTCCTGCTCGGCGCCCTTGTGGTCGGTCCTCGCTCGAACTTCCTGCGCTTGCCCCGGCCGTCGCTGACCCTCCTTTTCCCATCCGGTCTCACAGGGCTGCATCCCTTCCGCCTACGTCGCCGATCTCTTTGGCCGCAAGAAGGCAATTTTCGTCGGTGCCGTCATCTTCATCATGGGAGGTGCCATCCAGACGGTCAGTCTCTCAGCCTATCGAAGCGTATCTCGCTGCTTGGAGCTTCATCTGAGCCATCGCCCCCCTTGCCGCCGTCCACAGGCCGCCCAGAACGGCGAGATGATGCTCGCCGGTCGCTTCTTTGCCGGCTTCTCCATCGGCCAGCTCTCGTTCCTTGCGCCGCTCTACCAGTCCGAGATCGCGCACCCCTCGATCCGCGGTCGGCTCACAACGCTGCAGCAGTTTGCCCTCGGCTGGGGAGGTCCGTTGACCCCAATCCGAGCGGCCCCCGACCCCCGCCTCTTTCGCTGACGCCCCTGTCTTTTCGACGCTTGCAGCCTTCATCGCCTCGTTCGTCGTCTACGGCCTCGAGGTCCACAACAAGGGCTCCGTCTTCCAATGGCGCTTCCCGTTGGCCCTCCAGATCGTCCCGGCGATCCCGCTCGCCTGCCTGATCTGGGTCTTCCCCGAGTCGCCTCGGTGGCTCATCAAGGTCGGCCGCGAGGAGGAGGGTCTCGCCGCGCTCGCTCGCCTCCACGCCCGCGGCGACACGACCGACACCTTTGTCGTCGCCGAATTTGAGGAGATCCGCGCCTCGATCGCCGAGGAGAACATGCTCTCGCAGGGCGCCTTCACCCAGATCTTCACCAAGTTGACCAACTTCCGCCGGTTCGTTCCTCGCACCGGGTCCCGCACCGGAAGCACTCGACTGATCGAGTCCTTGCACTTCTCTCGCATGGCAGGGTTTTCCTCGGCGTCGCGCTCCAGTTCTCTGTCCAGATGACCGGTACGCAGGCCGTTCCCCTGTGCCCTCGAGGCGGGGTCTCTCACTGACCGCGCGGTTTTCCTTCATCCGCTCTCGCAGGTGTCTCCGTCCTGCAGTACTACTCGCCCGAGATCTTTGCCTCGATCGGCTTCTCGAACGAGAAGACCTTCCTGTTCCAGTCCATCAACTCGATCATCGCCCTCTGCGGCGAGGCGGCCTGCATGTGCGTTCCGCGCTCGGTTCGCCGCTCCTTCGCGATAGCTGACTGGGCTATTCTTCCTCCAGCCTCTACGTCGACAAGCTCGGTCGCCGCTGGCCCCTCATCGGAGCGAACCTCCTGTCGGGAGCTACCTTTGCGGTCGGAACTGCCATTCAGAAGGTGAGATTCCGGGTCTTGACGCGCGTACGAGGCTTACAGCTGCCGCGAACAAGCCGCTAAGCACCCCCTTGCCCCCAGGTCTATCCTGCATCGGCCAACAACACCTCGGCCTCGTACGCCTTCGTTATGATGACCTGGATTTGTACATCCTTCCGATTTTTCGACGATCTTTCGCCCATTAAGCCTTGTCAGATCAGGGCGCTGACTCTGGCCATTCCCCCACCGACTCGCCAGTCAACTTTGCCTTCTCGTCGGCTATCGGACCGATCTCGTGGGCCTACCCCGTCGAGATCATGAGCACAGCGATCCGCGCAAAGGGCACGGCCATCACCTCGTCGGCCGCGTGGATCTCCAACTTCATGATCGCGCAGGTCACCCCGATCGCCTTCCGCGAGATTGGCTGGCGGTGAGTGGTCTCTTGGCTATCGTCGCTCATCTCTGGCACCCTTCCTGATCCGGGCTGCCCATCTTCCCAGGTACTACATGGTCTTTGCCATCTGCGCCTGCACCAACGCGCTCTTCGTCTACGTCTTCTTCCCGTACGTCCCCCCCGTGGTCAATGGTATCGCTCACTCGAAGCTGACCCTCCCTTCTCCCCCTACTTGATCTAGTGAGACGAAGGGAAGAAGGTGCGTCGCCCCGGATTTCGCGTCCGTCAGCAGAAAAGCGAGACTGACGACTGCTCTCTTTTCTCCCTCCAGTCTCGAGGACATGAACGAGCTCTTCGCCAAGACGCACTGGATCGTTCCCCTCTCCAACTACGTCCCGACCGCTGCCGAGGAGCGCGAGAGCGAGCTCCGCGAGGGCAAGATCCGCGTCAATGGCCAGGTTCAGACCATCGGCGGCCACGACGGCAGCAGCAGCGGCGACAAGTCGGACGAGAAGGCTCGCAGCCTCGAGATCGAGCACTCGGACCGCATGGCCTGAGCGGCATCTCTGCCTCTGTCTCTCGCCGCGCTCTTCATATATCTTAGGGTTTCCGCTTGATCGTCTGCGCCTCTGCCCCTCATCCCACGCTGTTGTCGCTCGCCTCGCCCTCTGGTCGGCGGGCGGCCTCTAGCCCTCTCTACCGCTGTACTTCTTAGTGTCCCTGCTCTCTCCCAGCCCTCCCCTCGCGCCTTTGTACAATGGCGATGCCCCTTCCCCTCTCCCTTTCAGAGCTTGACGAACGACTCGACGAGAGCAACTTTGAGCAGGCGGAATTCATCTCATCAGACCGCGCCACTGCTACGGCCCATGGCGACCGCCGCACCCGCAAGCTCGGGCAGCGCCTTCTTGCCGCCGGCCGGCGGCGCATCGAGGAAGCCCGCCTTGACCAGCCAGGCGAGGTACCGGCCAAGGACGTCCTCGCTGACGTTCATGGCGTCCCGCTCGCCGGCGGCCTGGAGGAGGGCGCGCGTGTTGCTGTCGTCGAGCTCGGCCGACTTGGTGCTCGTCGGCAAGTCGTCGAGCACAAAGTGGAGGAGCGGGAAGAGGGCGTTGTCGCCGACCTCGAGGACGTGCTGCTCGAGCCTCGTCCGCCACTCGAGGTACGGGGTCGACTCAACCTTGTAGCCGTACGACTCGCCAAGTGGGAGGAGGAAGTCGTTGTACCGCGTCCGCGGCCGTGAGGTGACGTGGAGGACCGTCATCGCGCCGAACGGCGACGAGTCGGTCGGCGGGACCGAGACACCGGCGACGCCGGCGATCCGGGCGACGTGGTCGACGGGGACCATGTTAATCGCATTGTTGATGTCGGGCACGAGGCCGAGCTGGATCGAGCCCTTGACGAGCCGCCAGATGAAGTCGTCGGTGTTCGTGACTGCGAGACGGGAAGGAGCGGCCGGTCAGATCAGGAGCCTGCCCAGGTCAATGACGCGCAGACACAAACGACGCACCGGCCGACTCCGAGTCACCGACGATGTAGCCCGGACGAACGATCCAGCCGGGCAGGCCGCGCTTGCCGGCTTCAAGCAGCAGCTTCTCGGCGACCCACTTGGTCTGACCGTAGCCGGTTCCGAGGCCGGTCCGGCCTTCCTCGAGGTCGTCCGACTCGGGCACGCCGACGCCGCCGCCCTGGACGAGCGACTCCGACAGACGGACGTAGTGCTCCTTCTCGACCGTCGCCGTCGTCGAGACGAACGTAAGCGGCTTGGTGTGGTGCTCGGTCGCGAGCGCGATCGCCGTCAGCGTCGACAGCGTGTTGGGAGCCCGGAGGCGCTCATAGCCGTAGACCCAGTGGACCTGCGAGATTGTGAGTCAGGTCAGCTCGACAATTTAATCAATCTGCGACCGGCACCTCGGCAACGCACGAGCGCTCCGTTGTGAACAATGACGTCGGCCTCCTGGGCGATGCGCGACCAAGTCGCGTCGTCGAGGCCAAACTTGGCGTCGGCCAGGTCGCCGACGACGGCCTCGACGCGGCCGCCCGAGACCCACTCCTCGCTCCAAACGGCGCGGCCCTCGCCGCTCTCGCGCAGCCGGTCGAGCGCCTGCTCGCTCGACTTGGCGCGGACGAGACAGACGACCTTGGCGACACGCGAGCCCCGGCGCTCGAGCAGGTCGCGGAGGACGAAGGCGCCAAGAAAACCGGTCGCGCCGGTCAGGAAGACGGTGACTGGCTTCCCGGATAGACCGGCGGGCGCGGGCGCGTACGAGGGCGCGAGCTCCTTGAGGAGGGCATCGTAGTCCTTGCCGTAGTCGTCGGCGGACGCAGTCGACTTGTCGGCGCCGGCGGTCGACGATGAGGCGGCCGCGTTCTCGAAGCCAAGGTCACCCTGCCGAAGGGCGTCCATCGCGGCGGCCTGCTGGCGAATCGTCGGCGACTCAAAGACCATGCCGAGGGGGGCGTTGAGAACGAAAGCCTTGCGGATCTCAAAAATGAGCCGTGTAGCGAGGATCGAGTGGCCGCCAAGGTCAAAGAAGCTGTCGTCGAGCGGCAGCGGCGCCGAGGCCGAGGGCAGGAGCCGCAGCCAGATGCCGTGGATCGTCTCCTCTGAGGGCGTCATGCTCTGGGCGCTGCCAGCCTTGGCCGCAGCCGACTTGACCGAGCCGAGAGCGGCCGTGTCGGGGAAGGGCAGCGAAGGCTTGTCGATCTTGCCGTTCGGATTGAGCGGCATGCGGGCGAGAGGAATGTAGACTGCGGGCGACGATCAAGGTCAGTACAGAGCAGAAGGGTGCGAGTCTCGAACGAGGCGGGCGCTACGCACTCGACGGAACGGCGTAGCTCGCCAGCTTCTTCTTGAGGTGCTCGCGGATGTCGCGGATCAGCCGGCGGTACTTGACGACGCCCTTCTCGACCTCGGTCATGCGTCGGCGCTCGCCGGCGACCTCGACCTCCTCGTCGTCCTCGATGTCGCTCTCGAGCTCGCCGACCGCGCCCTGGGGCACAAAGTACGAGACGAGAACCTTCTCCTCGTTCTTGTCGCGCCGGACGAGCGTGACGTTCTCGCGGACGTGCCGGTGCCGGCTCAGGTGGGTGTCGATCTCGCCGAGCTCGATCCGGAAGCCGCGGATCTTGATCTGGTCGTCGGCCCGGCCGGTGCACTCGACGGTGCCGTCCGGCAGGTAGCGGCCGAGGTCACCCGAGCGGTACATGCGGTCGCGGACGCCGTGCCAGAACTCGCCCTCGGGCGTGCCCTGGAGCGTGTCGGCCCGGTCGACGCCCTGGCTGAACCAATTGTAGATGAACTTTTCCTTGGTCGCGTTCTCGTCGAGATAGCCCTCGGAAAGGCCGCCCGAGCGGACGTAAAGCTCGCCGACCTCGCCGACAGCGCACCGGACGTTGCGGTCAGCCTGGTTGACGACGAGCAGCTGGACGTCGATCATGCCTTGGCCGGCGGGCATAATGTCCTTCTGGGTCGAGAGGAAGGTCGAGTCCTCGCTGACGGGCGGGATCGCAAAGTACGAGACGGCCCGCTGCGTTTCCGTCGTGCCGTACATGTTGATGATGCGGACGTTGGCGGCCAACGCCTGGAGCCGCGTGCAGTCGCGCTTGGTCAGGACGTCGCCGACAAAGAAGGCGTTTTTGAGCTTGGGGATCTGCGCCGTCGCCTGGGCCGACAGGAGCTGGCCCATCGCTGCAGGGCACGAAAAGCAAGTCGCCATTAGCCGTGTCAGGGTCTGCGCGTGCCCCGTTCTGCGCCAAAGAGAGACCTCGACGCACCCGGCGTGAGGTGGGTCACGGTGACCTCGCTTTGGGCCATCCACTCGGCCAGGCGGCCGGGTGTGCCGATATCGTCCGCCGTCGGGACGTGCAGCTCGGCGCCGAGGAAGAGCGGCGTGAAGACTGGGCGCAGGTGGGAGACAGCGACGAGCCTGATCAGCGACGCGCTTGACACAGAAGAGTCGCACACACGAGGGCGCACTGTCACGCTGAATCGGGTCGTGGGCGATGCCGCTCAGCATCGTGTACTTGGCCGAGCTGTCGAGCCCGAAGCGCGTGCCCATCCAGGGGAAGAAGTGGGTAAGCGAGTAGTGCCGGCCCTTGACGCCCTTGGGGATGCCGGTCGAGCCGCTCGTGAATGATAGGGTCGCAAGCGAATCCGGGCCGAGGACGACGCCGGTCTGCTTGGCGGCGAGATGGGCGACCGAGGCGAGGACATCCTCGCCGGAGGTGTCGAGCGCAGGGCCGCCGAGGGCCTGGCCCGAGGGCTGGAGCCGGAGGGCGGGGACGATGAGCCGCAGCGGCTGCTTGAGCGAGTTAGCGACAAAGTCCTGGACGGTCGGGTGGAGCGTGCCGGCCTCCTCGAGGATGATGAGCGCCCGCGGGTTTGAGACGTCGAGGTAGACGGTCTGGCGCGAGGGCGGATAGGCCGGGTCGATGACGCTGAAGATGCAGCCCGCTTTAAGGACGCCCATGACGGCGACGACGAGCTCGACCCGCCGACCGGCGTAGATCATGACGACCTCGCCCCGCTGAAGGCCGGCCGCGAGCAGCCGATGGGCGACGAGGTTCGAGGCCTCGTCGACGGTCCGGTAGCTGAAGATGTTGCGGCCGGTGCTCGGCCCGTCGGCGTCGGCCGCCTGGTCAAACGATTCGATGACGCACGGCCGGTCCGGGTGGGCAGCGGCGTTGGCGGCAAAGATATGGGGGATCGCACCCTTGAAGCCGCACCAGTCGAGGTCGGCCGAGGGGTCGGGCAGGACCGCCTCCTGGTCGGCCGTCCGGAGCGGGAGCGTCAGGATCGAGCCCTGGGGCGCGCCGGCGGCGGCCGAGACAAGCTGGAGGAGCGATTGGAGCAGGTACTGGCTCCGGGCCGGGTTGAAGAGGAGCGAGTTGACGCTGAGGTCGAGCGACCTGGCGTCCTGGTCGAAGACGAGCGAGAGGTCGGTCTCGAGGCCCATCGGCTCCAGCTTGCCCTTGGCGACGGCGCCGTCGACGAACTTGACCCGGAACAGCGGACCCTCGCCCCGCTCGGGCTGGGCCTTGCGGAGCGCCTTCTCGATCTCCTCGAGCGGCGCGGCATCGTCCTGAGCCTCCTGCTCGACCCGGACGACCTGCTTGAGCAGGCTCTCAAATGTGTCCTCGGGCGCGATGTTGATGAGCAGCAGCAGCTGGACCGGCGTCGACTGGCCCTCGGGCAGGAACGACGTGCAGACGACGAGCGACGGGTCGGGCGTGTAACGGTGAAGGAGGACGATAAAGGCCGTCAGAAGGACCTGATAGGCCGACGGCCTGCCGAGCTGCTCCTGGAGCGAGCCAAGCGCCTGCGAGACGTTCGAAGTGAGAGCGACCGACTGGGCGGCCTCGACGACCCTCGCCGGGGCTGGCCGCGGGTAGTCGGTCGGCAGCGCCAGCGAGGGCACGGTCGCCAGCCGACTCGACCACCGCTGGAGCCGGTCCTCGATGTTGGACGAGGTCATGGCGAGAGGTGGGGAGGGGGGAGGGAAATGTGATGGGAACAGATAGAAGGGTTTGAAGATGTGGTTTGCAGCTCGCCCTTCGAAGTGCGGCAGCGGGGCTTGAGGCGTCGGAGCGTCGTCGCAGCGGCGAAGTCACCCTTTCGCACTTTTCGCCCGACGGCGCCAAGCGGCGGCCTCGTCGGGCGCCTCGAGCCGATGACGCTATATAGCCGGGACGACCCTTGCTTCTCTCCCACAGGAGGCTGGCGCACATGACGGTCATGACATCGTCGCTCATGGCAGACACGGAGCGCTCGAGACTAGGTGGGAGGGTGGGTTGCCAGTGTGCAGCCGCCCCGGGATCCGCAACAGCGCAGCGCGAAGCTAATCTAGCCGCCTCCGGTCAGGGGTCT
>Ga0308160_10001556_pt1 | contig 31580 bp, 42 predicted proteins | sample PhyFR1_FD_201036 | JGI IMG/M metagenome (GOLD analysis project Ga0308160, IMG submission 201036) | Phyllosphere microbial communities from UC Gill Tract Community Farm, Albany, California, United States - DLSLF.R1 | ecosystem: Host-associated > Plants > Phyllosphere > Unclassified | place: USA... | reverse complement strand
GGTTAGGCAGTTCTTTCCCTATTACATCAGAATTCGTCTCATGTCGAAAATATGGATAGACTAACGGCAACATCCTCAACCCTTAGCTTGATCTTCCTGAAACCCTGCTCGGGGTCGTTTTGTAGATCGGCAAGAGAGACCTCTAGAACTCGGCCCTTGAGGGAGTCGTTGGCGTTCTCTGAAAATTCGTCAGCTTCCCTCCATTTCATCCAATGTCTCCAAGAGACTCACTCAATCCCTGAGATCGGTTGACGAGGGTCTTTCCAACGTCACGCTTCTCGAAGAAAGAAGGAGCCTTGATATCGTACCAGTCTGTATAGTGGAAGTGGATGTGTCGAAATTACGAAATTTGATGTAATGTAGAATAGATGTATCGTCGAGAGAAGAAGCATGTGGTCAGCATGATATCCCTCACTCTCCTCCGTTGCCTCCAGGCTAGTAACTCACCCTTCCTTGTGAAAGGGTCGACGACCTTCTTCTTGATTCCCTTCTTTCCTTTTGAAAGTCTCTTGTTTTTTCCGACCGCCATACTGAGAGTGGGTTCGAATAGATTTGGAGTAGAGTAGTGGTAGTAGTATAGTAGAGCGATAGTCGAGAGAGAAGAGTATGTGGTTAGCTGACGTCCCTGTTGTCTATCGCTGTTACTCACTTGATTGATGGTTGCAACACTCTTACTCTCCCTCTCTCTAAGCTAGACTCATTCGCACGAAATGGATATTAGATTCCGTTATCCCGGTGTTATGCCGTGAATCCGACGTGGCACTTGACTTGTTGACTGATCTCATCGCGCGTCAACACATCGCTCTCTTAACGCCGACACTCACGCAATTGCCTGTCTTGGCGCGACATGACTATGCATATCGAGCAATTGCATGCAAACAGCCTTAAAAGATAGTATCGTCATATATATATTTATCGTATCAACCCCAGCACATAGCAAAGTAATCTACTGCAACAAACTCTCCAACTCTTCATTCTTCCTAACCCTAGCCTGGCTCTGCTTAGACTTGGACTTCCCCCCTCCCTCCACTACTGCACCACTAATAGCGCTCTTGGGGGAATACAAATCAGCCTCAGAGGAAGTAACGCCAGTATCCTCAGTCATGGAAGTTTCGACGTCGGAAGCGGAGGGTGAAGTTGATGCGGATGGGTGAGCGTCTCCGTCATTTTGGGAATGATCACCGCCATCAAGTTCGTTCATCTTGGTCTCGAGTCGTTTACCAACTGGGGTATGTCGTAATTGGGGAAGAGCAGTTCGGATCATTCCAAGGAGCTATCATCAGTTGCAGTCAAAGTGTGAAACTTACCTTCTCTCGTTGAGCCGGTTCAGCGACTTTCAATGCGGTCTACTCATCAGCTTATCCGAAAGACTAGGGGAAAAAAGCTGACCTGGATAGGGAAGTTCCCATAAGCATCCTTGAGAAGCTTGAACACTTGATTATTCCCATCGGACTGCTCTCCGATGAGCTCATCAATCATCTCCTCCCTCTCTTGTCGACCACCATGCTGGAGAGCTTTCTCAATAACGTTAGAAGCGAATTTATGTCGAGCCACTACCTATCAGCTCTATTGGAGTGAAAGGAACGGGACATACTATCTTGGAGATGACCTTTGAAAGCGGCAATCACTCGAGATCGATCTTCGGGAGTAGTCGAAGTGATCATACTCTGAACCACATAATCTAACATCAGCCCCATTCACCACCTCCAACCGTGGGAGGGGACTTACTTCCGAACGAATCATTAGTGAACCTAATGATATTCCCGTGCATCTCCTCAAGTAAATCCCTAGTCTGTTCAGAGGGTAGACATTCGAAAGTCTTCTGCAAGACTCGACATCCGTAAGGATGAGTAGCCAGCTCAGCGACGTGGTTAGAAAAGGATTGGGGGATAAAGTCTGGGCATCCGTCCAAAGTGATCAATCGCTGGATATTAGCTCTACTCCTCCAGGACTACGAAGAATTGTGCAGCTTACCTGAATGACGTGGTTACCGTTGTTATCCTTGACGCAATCGATGACTCGACCATTGAGTTCTGAGACGAGGCGATCCCTCTGATCCTTCAAGACATGCTCGAAAGCTTTCTGGACCACCTGATATCAGCTCATTTTCCCCTTCGGTGTGAAAGGAAGCGCTAAGGAGAGAAAAAGGGAGACGAGGGTGACAAGGGGAAAGAGGAGAAAGAGAGGAAGGGAAACTTGACAGGGTGGCTCCCCAAATCGCTTTTCCGAGGCTGCCAGCACGCTGGTGGGCCTCGAACAGGGACCTAGCTCCCTCCTTGGGTTCGACGGATACCGGGTGTGGAGAAGAATATGAACAAGAGGCGAAGGAAGAAGAGATTGAGGAGAAACGGGAAAGAACATGGAAAGAGGAAACGAAAAACCTACCCTACACCCATACATCTCCATAGAGAGTTTAAACACATTCCCCTCCATCTTACCTGCAATATCGACCTTTTGAGCCTGATCACAAACTTCAAACAATTTTTGAACGACATAATTCCCAAAGACATCCATCATCAATGCAAACAAGTTTGGAGTGATGTCAGCCAAGGCGATATTGATTTCTTCATCAAGACCTGATTCTAGGCGTTGTTGGATGAATCGAGATCCATGTTGGTCACCGCAGAATTCAACTACGTGTCCTCGGATGTGCTACTATCAGCTCATTTCTCAGCTCCTTTCTCGATAACAAGAACAAGTGAAAGGGCGATAGCAAGAAGAAGTGAAAAGAGAGGGGGACATACGGTAAGTTGCCACCTTGCTGATTTATTCATCCTAAACTCATCAAGCAATTGAGATCGAGGAGTCAGGTTCTCTCGTCGATTATAAGCGTTCATACCACCTCTCCAGATTCCGGGGGTGTAATTCGGGTGAAGACCATATTGGATCGGCATCTGCCCAGCCAAGATGTTAGAGTATGGATTACCATTATGTTGCGGATGATTAAAGTTGGAGTTGGTTGGTGATCCGATCGATCCCATGGGGAGGTGGTTGTAATCGTCGTTTCGGTATGGCTGTCTGTTTGTTCGTCCTCGGTTCTGCTATTAGCTGAAATACGGAAAGTCTACGAGGAAAGAAGGACGTACCGGTTTGCCTCTACCCCTGTAACCCATTCCTCCCACTGCTGGAGGATAATAATTCTCGCCACCCCCGTAACCATAATACTGCGACATCATGCCTGAAGTCATAGACATAGGGCTGGATGGTAGACTCTCTTCCCCTCCGTATCCTCCTCCATAACCATTCCCATGTCCATGTCCGTGTCCTTTACCATTGGCATAAGGAGTACTAACATTCCCATTAGTGACGGTAGTACTAACACTATCTCCCCTCTGTCGCGGGACAATCCCTCCATATACCCTCCTTCCTGGATTCTGGGGATTTCCATAAATATCAACCATCCCTTGACCTTGGCCCTGACCTTGTTGTTGATGATCGGATCCGTATTGTTGAAAGGTAGTGGCAACTGGTGAATTTCCAGCTGATTCAAATGCGGGAAAGTTCGAATATCCAGCTGAACCAGGTGCAGAAGCTGAAGTGTAATACGGATTAACATTCACATTAAGATTGGTAGGATAATCATGTAATCCATAAAGAGCTGGAGCGTGGAGTGATGAGAAAGGTTGTGGTTGTGCGGTAGGTGGTGGCGGTGCGTTTCCTTGTTGTTGTTGTTGTTGCAAGTGACCCTGAGATTGGGGGTATTGGTGATGACCTATCGACATGGCGGATACTCTTGATGAGAGATCTTCGTCAGGTTGTTGTCGGATCTGAGAAGGGGTGAGTCGGGATTGCGTTTGGGATCGGGAGGGAAATTGAGGAGTTGGAGTATGTGACATCGGAGTAGGTGTTATTTTGGCGATGTTGCACAGTGTTCCGATCGGTGGCGGTGCTGTTGGCAGAAGAGTATGTTGCCGACAGGTGGTGATGTTGTCGACAAGGAGAGGAGGATAGCAAGATCACACTAAAGTATAAGCAAAGCAAGAAAGCTTAGTTACACAGTATGTAAAGGTTATGGGGACAGTGTAGATGATAGTGGTAGATGGGATGTATGACAGTTTCGTAAGGAAAAGGGTAAGGGGTGTGGATGTAAAACAAAAGGATGAATACAGTAACTGATGAGAGAAGAGAGTGAATAGTAACGTACAATAAGAAGACACTAAGGTCGTGGCCTGACCGAGGTGTCAAAGGATGACGCGGACAAGGAGGGACAAGGGGGGAAAGGGTAAGAGGAGATGGTAGTCTCGATCACGGGGATGACGATTGGGGGCGTGTTTGTTTAGGTCGTGTTGCGTGTTTCGTCAAGGTCGGTGTCAAATAGGAGTAAGGCAAGAGGGGCGGCCGAGAGTATGACAATAGTTGGTCAAAGCGTTATTCCCATCCGTACCTTGCCGTCTACTCAAGTCTAGTGTGTGCCACCCAAAAGACCTCAAAGGAAGGTCGTGGAGTGAGTGGAGAACAGATCTGAGGGGTAGGTCAGCGGATTTCATGAGGGGCATGAAGAGAGAGATTGGGGAAGAATAAAGGATGGATTGGTCAAAGGGGAGAGGAGGAGATCATATTTTACCTCCCTGAGCCTACTGACTACTCACCGGGATTTAGATTCTTGATCAAGGGGAGATGGGATGTATGAAATAGGACATACCTTTGACCCCTTGTTTCTCGGAGTTCGTATTTCTTGGCCGAGATACTCGGATAAGTATAGATTATAGATACGGTCGACGTCGAGTATATACAAAAGACTGTGGATAGAGTTGTATAGAATCAATGAAGCATTAGGATACCTCGTCGTGAGATGTTTATAAAATCTGTGACGGAGTCCGTGATATTTAAGTTAGGGGTCAGATGTCAGAGATTCCCACACACACATGAGTTCATACACACACGAAGCGGTGCGGTCCGGCATCCTCGCATCGTTCAGTCCTTTCAACTACTCGATCGCACGTTTCGTGGTCCAGGCGATAAGAGAGCTGGAGGAGAATAGAGCTCTGGGTTGTAAGATGTAGTCAACCTGGGGAGGGTAGAGAAATATGGATATTTCCGGTTCTATGATCAATCATATCTTCTGGAGCATCCTCTGGGCCCCATTCGTCCGGTGATGCGGTCTAGCTTGCTTGACCGGTAGAAGACTAGGTGAATGGATGGGTATGGTAGGAGACAGCAGTCGCAATTGATCGCGTTCAAACGCGCGTCTCGATCGCTCCATCTCGATATCCGGAGTATCTGTATAGTGGCGCATGGACAATGCTCAGTCTGAAATAGACAGGTACGCAGTCGTCAAGTCATATACATCTCATCATAATTACGAGTGTCCACCTCTATTCCTAAGTATAGCAAGCGGTACATCCTCCCCATTCTCATCACCATCACTTTCATCCCAATCATCTTGAGCAGGTTCATAAACGTTATACCTCCCTCTTTCTTCCCATGGCATCTCCCTCGGTCTCTCCCCCACTTGTGGCTGCGGGTGATCAACGATATTCCAATCACCCATCGGCCTGACCTCGTACCCCTCACTCCCCTGCCTTACTCTATTGTGACGTGGCATCCTCTCTCCTAGGGCTAGAGGGCCGGAATTATCATAATCGTAATCAGACATGTATGGTTCCGGTGAAGACGATTCGGACAGTTCATCATTATCGCGTTCTGATCCACTTGAATAAACATTCCCTTCCCCTTCTTGTATTTGATGTCTCGATCTCAGAGAGGAATTTGAAGGTCTTAAAGCTGGATTGAAAGAATCGTTTCCATAAACAAATGCCGATCCGCTCGATTTATAGTATTCAGGTTCGGGCTGTGTTAATCGAGTCGGATCTTGAGGTGGCCAGGCGTATTGCGATTCAAAACCTACCTCATTAGCATTTACTATTTCATCAATTCCCATCCATATCCACCAATGAGGACTTACCTCAAACAATCTTTCCATCATCTCTCCTTCTGTGCCTTTCCTCCGAGAATCCTATCGTGTGGGATAGGTTCCTAGTTATACTTTCTCCTACGTCCCCGTCTCCATCCACCAGTGGCCTAGGGGCTACGAGATGCGCCCACTCTATGCCGGACTCACCACCTGAATCCTGGTTTACCGGGTAAACAAGTCCATCACCTTGCATCTCCTGAGGCCAGAGCCATAGGAGCGGGTTGGGCCCAAGGACAGATTTGAGATTCTTGATGAAGCCGACGTTCTATTATCAGTGACCAGTCCAATCCTAATCAAAGAGGAAGTGACGTACATAGGGATATTTGACATCGTGAATCTTTCCCCTGCGTACTAAAGTCGCAACTTTATCCTTCTCCCAACCCTCTATCGTCGTCGAATTGCCCGAAGCGAGGTAAAGGTGATACACCGAAAACATCCCAACGCAGAGCCAGACTGGTCCACAAGCTGCAAAGTTGAATATCAGGAATAACATATCTGTAAGTGTTGGTTCTTCCTGCGCTGTCAGCGTTCTTTCCGAGGGTAGCCTTATGAGAGGGGACGTACGGCGTATGTGGAAGCCATGGCGAAACACCTTGCTACCATCATCAAGAGATGATAGGACGTAGCGATATCGACCCATAATAAGAACCGAATAAAGTGTCCCTGATTGTAGAAACCAACACAATTATTCCCGAGCCATGGACAGTGGTCTAGTGTCAGCTCTTGCGACTTCAGGTGGTGTGAGCTCACGATCAAGCTATAATAGAAGACGAGTCAGTATTACTCATCCTTTGTTCCGTTGGACTTACCTTGAGCTGTCATGTTAGCTTGGTCCCAAAGACGTGATATCGGAAGCTTACAATACAAGTCTTACACTGTCTACAGTGATGCGCTATCATCAGCCCCTTCCCCTCCAAATTAGACAAGGGACATACCTCGAGGAGGTTTATAATGTTCACAAGTCTTACAATACCTAGGCGCATGATTTCCTTTCTTCACCTCCATACCATCTGAATCGTTCATATTTGGTTTCTACCATTAGCCCTCTATTCCGGATGCATTTCTATCCCTCCTGACCCGAGCAATTGAGAATACTAGGAATGGGAAAGAACGTACATATCCATCTGGGACACTACCTGGGTTGGTAGTAACGCATAATCGATAATTCCACCAAATCATCCCAACAGCCGCACTGCTATTAGCCCTGTCAATCGAACATGAAGAACATGCCCACAGGGGAGTGGAGGACGTACTTGAATGGAATCAGGAGCTTGAGGAGATCAACAGACAATGTCCTCCCGTACCATGGCCAGATTACCCATATTTGTGAGGTGTAGGATATAAATGATATTAAGAGGGATGTACCTATCACCCTGTCTGTTAGCTGCTATTCAAGCTCGCCTTGTTGAACCAGCAACCACGGTGGGAGATTGGAAGAACATACCATAACCTGTCCCATCTACGGGAAACCATAGCTACAGTGGACAGGTGGGGTGAAGTATAATGACGAGGTTAACGTTGAATTACGCGTCCAAGTTGATTTGCGGCTGTGCCCGACGGTCTCCAGCCAAGGGGAAGGTTGACTGCGAATTCAGATATACACCACATATGCCAATCTCTTCTGCAGTGGAAGGAGACTAGTGAAATACATTCACGATGCATATTATAATCACCGTCAATTGGTCCACTCGCTCTATAGTTCTAGACAACCCATTTCCGGACCCCACCTTACGATCTAATCCTTCCTTCCGACCTGAGGAGCGGGGATGAATCCAAGTACTCCAAATGTAACGGCATAAGCCGCAGTAGCTACTCATCAGCCTTTTCCCATTTGCCTCGACCCGGAAAATGAGGTCGGACCCGAGAAAGGATCACATACCTCCAGCCATCGACATGAATACCCCTAAACCCCTCGTTGTATTGCCTTTAAGCGCTTCCACGACGAGTGATGATTTCCCAGCTTGTGATAATGCGATGACATAAGAGATCCAGCCTAGTAGGATTGATAGTGTTAAAGCCTGATTGTCAGCTGTAAATACACGAAGAAGTGCTGGAAAAAGACGTACGGGTACGAGAGTCCTCAGACGAGCTGAAGCTTGCCATTTGGGGTACTGCTCATTAGCTATCCTCCAACACCCCAGGCGAAGCAGCTCACGTTTGGGATGTATCCCCTGAACCAGGGGAGGTAGAGGACTAGATATAGGAATATCAACTATTTCGTCAGCCTCGCTATACCTCATGGGTGACGACGTACCACTGTAGAAGCATGGAATCCAAGAGCGAGAACCATTAATCTACTATTGTCATCAGCCTTCTCTCCCTCGAACGAGGGAACACCTCAGTCTCCAAGGACGACTGACCTGATCCAAGGACGATCGATGTTAAGCACAGACCCCACTGCATCCACGAATCCCGTATACCACATGCCCCCAACACCCGCTAGGACGTATTTCCCATGTTTGATCAGGGCCATTGGTGGCTTGACAGTGGCCGGTGTGTCTATGTTCCGGAGGACATTTTCAGGTGCTGAAGAGGGGAAGGAAGGGCGACGTTTGCTTAATGTTGGTTTTGACATTGCGATATACCTGTGATGATTTCTCGAACAGGGGACAGTGTGACAGATGACTCGGTGGGTTGCGTATGTGCGCGAGGATTGGTACTGGTGCAGGCAGGTGGAATGTGGATGTGGATGTAGAAAAATCAAGTGGAAAGCAAGTGGGAGATTCCAATTGCTTACCCCACCCCAAGTCTCGCGTCATCCAGATCTACATTCCACGTACGTACATTATTGACTGGAATCTGTTTATGCTTGCATTGTACAACCACTTCCTATCACAAGTATACTAAGGACCATAGATACTCAATCCCTTCATTTCCTCCAATACTTCCTCAACTTGACCGTCTAGAGCTCCATTTGCATAATCCTCCCTGATGTTATCTGCGAAATATCGCTGAACACCACTCAATTTCTCATACCCCTCTTGGGCAAAGTTGAGCTGGCAACGGACCATCGCTTCGAATGATGGGTCCAGGTAGGCTTTCCCTTAGCTCAACACAAGGAGAGGAGATGGATGGGCTTACGGATACGGAGATCTACAAACTGAGGTAATTCAGTAACGAGCTGGTCGTTTAGAAGGTTGAAGATATCTCGGGCTTCGTCGTGTTCTTGCTGAGCCTACTTTGTCAGCTGAAGTCACATAAGCTCAAGACAGACTAGCTTACCCTGGGTAGCTTGGTGGTATCCTCAGCGGGCTTATCTACCAATCGCTTCATCTTGGCACGAGCAGCATCATAATCGGTCATCTACCCATCAGCTCATCTTCCTTTGAGAGCATATTAGCTTGCCTTGTGATTACGTTTCGTAATAGCGGTATTGATGGTACCATAGTAATTGTTCATTCTTCCAACCGGTTCAAGGACGGTAGCTCGGAAAGGTGCGTCCTGTCATTAGCTTTGACCAATTGAGTTCGGAAGCTACTCACTAGATCGCGACCGACACCGGCATCTAGTTCGTCGACAGCGGATTTGTATGCATGCCCAGCCATTGCTCCCTATTCATCAGTCCCAGTAGACTCGCAGTGATAGGTGTACATACATCACTAGTCCTATCCGCAGTGTAGAATAGAGCGACAGTCTCGGCAATTCGAGTTTGGGCAGAAGCCATCGCTACCAGTCAACACACCTCCCCAGAGTCATCTCAAGAGCATACCTCGCATTGCATCAAGATAAGTCTTGGCCTCCTTTTGCAAGTTGTTCGTCTCCTTCTCCATTCTACGCATCAGCTCATATCCCAAGTCTTGAATGGAGACATACGTTCGGTACCTGCCCTCCTCCTCTGCGAATTCCCTATCGATCGTCCTCTCTACTTGACCTGTCTTTTGCATGATAGACGTGCCCATACGGGACGTTGCTTTCTTGAATCTGGGTGATTAGTACAGGAAGGCTTGGCACCGCTTTGGGTGGTGTTGGAGGTGTACATACCCTCCCCTGTCTTGTCAGCCGGTGCTACTGAGTAAGTATGAGTGGGGCTCACCATGACATTGTTGTTGATGTTTAAGATGTGAATGTAGAGTGAGTGTAGATGGAGTGTAGAGTATAGGTATGTCTGTCTACTGTCTACGTAGCGTCACCGAAAGGGGAGAGTCCGGATAGTAGTAGTTACGTAATATGAGTGTAGATTCAGAGCAGTGACGTTTGTGAACGTTCAACTACTCGTATACATCATCATTGTAGAGTAACTTCCTATCCTCAAACACCTGGAATTATACCCGGGACTGTACATACATATCATCACAGTCATTCAAATATAGAGCCAGCTCGACCACAAAATGTCGCGACACCGTTTCGTAAAGAACCTCGATCTTGATGGTGAGCTTTCCAGATCTTTCATAAAGTCCCAGCTAACGCGTTAGCCGAGATGGAAGAAGAAGAAGAGGAAGAGGACGAGGGAATGACAGCCGAACAGAAGGGTATGTCACCTTTTCACTAGACCACACTCGCCCTGACACCTTAGCCCAGCTGGCAACATCGATGCCGATCGCTCGAGCACTCCTCAAAGATGTCAAGCCACCAATATCAGATACTGCAATCGCAGATTCATTATGGCATTACTGGTTCGATGTGGACAAATCAGTAGCATGGTTAAGGAAAGACTGGGAAAAGAAAGGTACGTTTATCCCTCTCTTTCTTCACTACACCCCCCTTCACATTTCGGGAGCAGCATCCTATCTATGTCTATGTGTCAATACCTCCGATCGAATACCGGCTGAGCCCGTCAGGCGAAGCTACGATACCGGCCAACTTGGAACCTACGCCCGACCAACAGCCTCGCCGAAAGGGAGCGAAACGACAACGAATGACTTCCCCCGAAATCCCTCTCTCAGCATTACAGCGATTATCTCTTGCTCGTAAAATCTCTCCTCCAGACCCCACGCCCGGACCGTCTGCCCCAACACCTGCAGCATCTACACCGGAAGGTGGGAAACCGAAATCAAAGTTGGCCCTCCTTGCTGAGCAGCGACGACTAGCTTCATCCAAAGCTAGTCCCAGTCAAACTCCTGCTACTTCCTCACCGACTCCCTCCACGTCACAGTTGCCGGCCGATGCTAGCCCTTCCAAACCACTTTCAAAATTGGCGCAAAAGATGGCAGCTGCCAGAGCGGCCAAGGCGGATGGATCGGCAAAACTCCCTACGAGCAAAAGCGGCGAAGCACCACGAGTGGACGCAATCAACGGAGCGGAAGAGGAAGTGGAGATTGATGAGGTCGATACTACCTTGTTCCCATCTTTCGCACCCAAAGCTCCCTCTCAATCGACCACAACGCCATCTACATTCTTCAATGTCCTCACTTCCACACATCGAAAACCACTACTCCCTTCCTCAGAATTATCAATGCACTTGCCTGCTATTGGCGATGCGGACGAACTACAACGAAGGATACGAACGGCATTTGGCGAAGGCGTAGAAAGTCCAGACGATATCGTGCTTCGAGCAAGAAGTGGGCGAGGCGGAATTACAGCTCCAGTCGCGATAGACAGCAAGACATAGATGGACATGCTACTCCCCTTCCCCCTTGCCTCACCTCTGCCTTGTTGACATGCTGACTGTGACAATGAGCTGACACACTAGTTGCAAAAGTATCTGCGCCGACAAAATCTGCTTCCATGCCTGGGAAGCCGCGGGCTACCCCAGCTCCCCAATCAGTAACTCCACGGACACAACCAAACAGTCCACAGACTAAAGGTCAATCAAGCAAATCATCAGTTGGAAATACCCCACTTTCAACCGCAACAATCAGTAGTACCACTAACGATATCGCCGGACTACATTTAGGCGATCAAGCTGAAGACGAAGCTGAGAAGGAAAAGTATAAAGAACAGCCTGGATTGAGCATGAAACAGGAGGAATTATTGGCTAAAGTCCGTAAAGATGAGGAAGAGTCGGATAAGAAGAATATCAGTCTTATCGTTGTTGGTGTGTATCAATCTCTTCTGAATGTACAGCGGCTGATGGCAGGTCACGTTGATGCTGGGAAATCAACTTTGATGGGTCGGTTGCTTTACGAAGTCGGCGAGTTGTCAGAGAAGGAAAGAACAGCGAATGAGAGGGGAAGTCAGAAAATTGGAAAAGGCAGTTTTGCTTTCGCATGGGGCCTAGATGCCTTGGGAGATGAGCGTGATCGGTACGTTTCCACCGCATTAATCCAGCTAACGAGTAGAGGGGTAACCATCGATATCGCCACTACACATTTCGAAACGCCTCACCGAAATATTACTCTACTAGATGCGCCTGGACACAAGGATTTCATCCCCGCCATGATCTCTGGAGCTGCTCAAGCGGACGTAGCGCTCATGGTGGTGGACGGTAGTCCAGGTGAATTCGAGGCTGGATTCGATAGAGGTGGGCAGACTAGGGAACATGCCTGGTTAGTTAGGAGTTTGGGTGTGAAGGAGATTATCATCGGAATCAACAAGATGGATATGGTAGGTCCCTTACTGAGGTGATGTCTGATGAAATAGGTCAACTGGTCTCAGGACCGATATGATGAGATTGTAGAAGCACTCAAACCGTTCCTTGTATCGGCTGGATTTGCCGCTTCAAAGACTACATACATGCCATTAGCAGCTATGGAGGGTATCAATGTTTTGGAAAATAACGAACCATTATTACAAAGCTGGTACACCGGCCCTACACTCATGACTACCCTTGGTTCGTGATTCTCATCATATGAGGGTGGGCTGACTTTCAGATAAGGTAGAAGTACCAAAACGACCATACGAGACTCCATTCCGTATACCGTTATCGAACGTTTTCAAGGGTCAAACTGCCGTTGCGTCTGGAGTAGCTGTCTCTGGACGATTATGCAGTGGTATCGTACAGGTTGGTGATCGTGTAAGGTCGGTTCCGGGAGATGAAGTCGGGACTATCCGAAGTGAGTCTCATTGTCCAGTCTTGTGTCACTATGTTGACGATCAGCAATTGAGGTGGATGACGATACTGCCCCATACGCTATTGCTGGACAAAACGTTACCCTGTACTTATCCGGTATCGACCCAATCCATCTCGCTATCGGATCTGTCCTCTGTCCGACATCACAGCCTGTTCCACTAGTAACGAAATTCACCGCTCAGATATTAGTCTTCGACCTCCAAAGTCCAATTATTACCGGTACTGCCGTATGTCCCCCTTACCTCGCCTGAGTCATACTGATGAATAGGTCGAATTGTTCCACCATTCAATCAATTTACCAGCTACAATCAGTCAGTTGATTTCAGTGAATGAAAAGGGCGGAAATGTCCGTCAGAAACCTAGGTCAGTCCCTTGTTCTCGTCTTCGGAGGTGGGCTGACGGATAGGGTATTACAAAAAGGCGTAACTGCAACTGTCGAACTTTCATTACGGGCTCTACCGAATAATTCGAGGCCTGCTACTATCCCTCTAGAGACTGCTTCTGGAAATAAAGAGATGGGTCGGGTATTGATCAGAAGGGGTGGAGAGACGATAGCTGCTGGTATGTCTCCTCTTTATTTATTGGACTAAAGCTGATTGATAGGTGTCGTATTGGAAATACTGAATTAATAATACTTTACAACTGCATGTATTCTACAATTGTCGTTCCAAAGTTCATTCCGCCGTCATCTGAACCACTCAGCTTCGAGGGATTGTAGGGGTATGTCTAGCTCTGTCACGTTCTGGTCCCCTCCTTCAACAGCACCCAGTTCGAAGGGTAATGACAAAAAGTCCATGTCTGCTTAATAGTCAGCAAATTATTCATATCGCAAAATGAGGACTCACCGATCCCATCAGATCCATTCGTGTTCATTAACATATCCCAAGTTCTAGGTGTGATCCCACTATCAACAACATCCCCCTTCACCGTATGCCTCGGAACACTCCCCGCATCAGGCAAACTGACATAACTCCCTAACGTCTCCGTAACATTGACCAAATCGACATCCTGAGCTTTAATACCCTGTATTCGCTGGGTCAAGGCTCCGGCAACCCAAGCGACTCCGGACCAGTAGGTTGTTAATTTCGCTAAACCTTGTTGGAGGGTTGTGATGTTGTTGGTCGCTACCGAAGTGAGCAGAGCGCGAGAGAGGGCTAATTGGCGTGGATCTCTTCTAGGAGGCGAAGGGGATGGTGCGTCGGATGGGGAATGGGGTGTCATATTGAGTGAGAGGGGGATTCGTTTAGGTGAGCCAGCAGGTGTCGGTCCCACGGAATGATGCTGTTCGATTTCTGCAATTAGCCGATTTCCACCTTGTCATCGAAAGGACTCACCCTTGACATAACAGCACCCAGCGACGTAGAACGCCTGATTCACAAATGGTAATGCCAAATACGAATGACCATTGATAATATCGCTCAAAACGAGTATGTCACCGATTGTCCGAGCTGAATTCCGCCAGATCGAACTAACAGTTGCAGAAGTGGGAGTGGCCGCTCCTGATTTCGTACCTGTACCGTTCGCATATGGTTTATGACGCCTTGATAGACTTTGACCGGTCAAGAAAGCCGACGCTAGGATTAAATGCATCCAGAGGTGGAGTTGGAGGAAGATGGGTGCTCGATTTGCTCGATTATGGCTCTGTAGACTGCTGGTCAGCTCACGCTATATGTAATGGAAGGAGACAGGGAATGACTCACTTGCCAACGTTCCATTGCATATCATCTGGAAGTTGATTATATTCCACCATACCAGCCGCCCTTGCATTTTGGATATCCGCATCCAATCTCACTGGATCTCGATCCCGATGATTGGCATTCAACATATTAATAAGTGGACCATAAATCATCATCTGCTTAGCAGCATATGGGAATGCTGATCCCGGTTCACCTTCCGGTATACCTCCGGGGTGTAGATCGGAAGAAGTGGGGAGTGAGACCGTAATATCCTCGATCCGGAAGGTTGTTTGACGACCTACTCCGAAGGCTAGGGCGTGATCCATTATTAGGACTGACCAGAATACTAGTCGGTTTAGGCGGCTTTCTTCTGATAATACGTCGGAGGGGTCTTCTGGTTCCTACCCGTCAACAATCATGGAGATGGGTGAGAGTCACGTACCAAATGTAGACCTAGATCATATGCCATTCGGACGGCACAACCAGTATACATCCACAAGTCCGATTCGGAATCTACCATCAGCTGCCACCCCTTTTTACACGCTCTTGACGCACCATTGGCAAAGCTAATATGTGACATCAAGACAAACGCAATGATCGTTTCTCGAGACGGTACTCCCAACATCGACCCAAGTAGGACCTTGGCCCGATCATTGAATACATTCCCATAAGCATGGGGTTGTAACCCAGGCACAGCGATAGAAGGATGCGAGGAGAATCTGGGAATCAGCTGCCTCCCTTCTTTCCGCCGACAATCGAACTGACCTAGCGGCAATACCAGCAATAGCATTAAACAAGAAAGCAGATCCCGTCCCAGCGTCCACTTGGGCCTCCAATTCCGTTTGATCGAGGAAAGGGAATTGACAGCCGAAATGAATGAAGAAGACGTCTAATAAATGACGCATTATGGTTGGATTTGGAAGGCCTGTGGGTCCTATGACTTGTAATGGGTTGTTGTTTCGATCAGAAGCTGATTGTGGGGTGGGAGGTTTCCATAGAGATGGGGATTCGGCCACCCGGACTTTTAGAGTTATCTTCTTTAGGCCTGATCTGTTAGCTAAGCTCGTTTGAACTATGTGATCGCGAGCTGACCTGGTGCAATGGCCGTCTTTGATCAGTCTAGCTCTCTTTTCGGATCATGATGGACTCACAGCTCCATGCGGTCTCCACCAAGTAACCTTGACAAGCTTACTCCCCTCCCCATCATTTGCCCTCTCCTTACCCTTCCTAGAAACCTGCTCTCCCAGATTAGGGGTAGGTCCCGAACCCCCCGAAACAGTTCCTACCCGCTCATCAAACGGACTCTCATCTTCAATCTGAGGTAATTGCGACGAAAGGGCCGAAATGAATTGAGTAGGATCGAAATCATATGGTGTCCCTTCCCCTAGACTGTTAGAGGGGCCTGCTTGTCCGTATACGAATCCAGGGATTTTACCGCCCATTGCTCCCGGGACGAAAGTATGATCTTCGGGTGGATGGAGTGTATTGAATAAGACTTGGAAAGAGGAGGGGTCCATTGCGAGACTCTGTGTTGGGGTTGGGGATATGGGTATGGGAGCTTGTATTTGCCCTTCAAAGTCTGGAATCAGTACTATCCCCACATGTGTAACGCGAGAGACTCACCTCGAGCCGCTTCGGTCAATTGCCCTTGAGCTAGAAAGCCCTCTAACCAACCATCATCACCACTTGCCATTGACTGTCCAGCATTCCCCACACCTAGATGATGATCCAAGAAGGCCTGCTGAGCTTTCTGCATCCTAGCCTTTGAAGACCTCCCATCTTCGCTTGGCCAGGTACAGCTTAATTTCGCTTCTATACAATTCGGACATGGCTCAGGTGGGCGGGCACCACACTTCGTCTTTCTGGATCGGCACTTTTCATCAGCCAACCCGCGAGAGGATATGGCTTACTTGTAAACAGGCAGTACGGGACCTCGAGAACTTTTGTTTCTTTGATGCTGGCTCTCCATCGGCTTCCTCCGAGTCTCCATTTCCATTTGTTTTCTCAGCGGATCTGGGCATCGGAACTTCCTCTGCAGATGTGGTCGGCTTGCCGACGATACTAGCGCGGCACGTGTATGAGATCCGCTGTTATGGCTAACGAGACATTGATCCCAATACCTTTCTCCGAGAATTCCGGACAGGTCTTGTCAAAGACCGATGAGTGGTACCGAATTTGACGTAGACGCCCCTCTCCAGCAGTTGATCCGAGAGTCGTGGGCAACAACGAGTGAACTGGCTATGTCAATATTGTCGATAATCTTGCTCCCCGATGCGAAGTACAGTTACCCCGGCATAGAATCCGGCTCACTCGTACTGCGAGGCACGACCCCACCTTTGTAATTACGTAAGACTCGGCTGAGTAGGCATTGATGCATCCCGGTAGTTAACAACCGAACAATTAACCCGGTCCGTCTCCTTGGTCGAGTCTGGATTATGGATAGCCTATACCCAGCTATGTATATAATGAGTTGATATCAAGGGAGAGTTCCCCGTGAATTAATCAATAACCATCATGGCACCTACCGCAGTTGATGAACCCCATGGAACTGTTGCTTCGCTCAAGAAACAGGAGCAGGCCATCACCGGGTCTGACAGTCATGTGATTGATCCAGAGGTTCGAACACGTCCCAATGTCGCTCTGTGGGTTAGCCAGGATCATAAGTGAGTGGTCCTTCATCGTGGAGCGAATAAGACTGATGCGCAGGATATGGATGAAGGAGGAATCTTTCCCTACCTGTCCCCCTGACGCCTGTGTTGTCCACGTCGTAAGTCACCCCTGTTGAGGGGAAGGGATCTAACAGTTCAGAAAGCAACTGGTATTTGTGGGTCGGAGATCCACTTTTGGAAGACTGGACGTATTGGAGATTGCTGTGTTACCCATGATATCATCCTAGGCCACGAATCTGCCGGACAGATCTTGGAGGTTGGAAGTAATGTGAAAGATTTCAAAATTGGCGACAGAGTCTCTATTGAGCCTGGAGTCAGTTGTTGGGAATGTGATATGTGCTTGAGGGGTCGGTCGAACATCTGCCCTAATGTCATGTGAGTCCACCGTAGCCTTTGCGTAGCATAGAGACTGACGACAGCTTTTCCGGATCTCCACCGAGTGACGGCACCATGCGTCGATTCGTCGCTCACCCCGCTCGATTTTTACACAAGATGCCAGAGGAAATGACATATGCCATCGGTGCTCTCATTGAACCATTGAGCGTAGCATATAACGCAGTAACGAGGGCAAAACCATACCTAGGTCAACCGGTAGTAGTAGCAGGAGCAGGTCCAATCGGTCTAGCAATGGCCCTATGTGCTCGAGCGGCTGGAGCTAATCCTGTTGTCATCACCGACTTAGAGGAGAATCGATTACAGCAAGCTAGGGAGATGGGTTTCGAGAGAACATTGAAGATCGATTTGGGATGGGATAGGTTGAAGACGGCAGAGAACATCAGGAAGGTTATGGGGTTGGGATGCTTGCCTCAGATTGTATTCGAGTGTACTGGGGCTGCTAGCAGTATCAATTCTGCTTGTTACGTGAGTCTCCGCTGTCGGTTTGAAGAACACTCCTGATGACCAGGCACTTGAGAACGGAGGAACCCTACTTCAGGTCGGATGTGGGAAACCAGAAGTCGAGATCCCACTCATGTCAATGGGTTTCAGAGAGGTGAGTCTTTGGTCGAAAATTTCATGGTAGAAGCTGATAATGAGGTAAACATTGTAACGTCTTTCCGATACACCCAGTCATGGCCAACAGTAATCCGCCTAACGCAAGAAGGAGTTTTCGGGGACGTCACAAAACTGATCACCCATGTTTTACCAATCGAGAAAGCAGTAGAAGCCATGGAGATTACCGCAGATAGGAGCAAGCTCGCGATCAAAGTACAGATTGTTGATTAGTACATCCCTTGATGATTTGATGAAGTTTATAGAGTTGATTGCATGTATATAGCTCTTGTGCTGATACATTGCTACAGACGGAGGCAAATTTCTGCCACCACTTGACATTTCGAAGTTGTAATTTCAGTTACACTACTACTTTGACTTTTCACGAACTAAATCGACAGACCATACGCATAGCTATAGCTGCTAAGCCACGACATCAGACGAGCTAGTATAGATTTATATAGCTGGACCCGAAAAACGAATCGCCAAAATGCCTATGCGTCCGGTAGCGGTCCGCAATGTCTTTGACAAAAAGAGGGCTTTACCTCGTATGGTAAGTGTCGATCTCCATGCTTATATACACTCGGAAGCTGATCAGACAGAGTTGGGCGCCAGAGAACCTATACAACTTATGGCAACGTACATCCTCCGATGGATCGTTGACACGTGAAACGGATTTCACCCGAACATCCATGACATTATACCAACAGCGATGGAAAGCACGACGTCTAATTAGGGGATATCACGGAGATCATATCGGTACAACAGCATTCGAACGTTGGTACCTACCCCCATCTTTACCTTCTATCCACTCGAGCACAACATCATCGCAGAATAATACGAGCTCATTAAGTAAATGGATCGAAGGTAAAGAGAGGGCAGGAGGACGGACCAAGGATGATTCTTTGGCGAAGAAAAAGGCAGAGGAAGGAATGGCTCCTGTGGGAACCATGATGTTTTCGGAAGTCGAGAGACGTCTGGATGTTTTGGTGTTTAGGAGTTGTTTTGCTAGTAGTGTTTGGCAGGCAAAGGCGTTTGTTGTCGGTGGAAAAGTCAAGTTGAATGGCAATGTGGTGAGCTCCCCCTCGACTTACATTGAGAATTAAGCTCATGTCCAGGTCCGTAATCCAAACACACTGTTGAATCCAGGAGATATCTTTACAGTGGATTGGAGAGCGATCCCGATGCTCCAGGCTCCCAAGGTCACGGCCGCACCCGCAGAGGAACCAACACCCGAGGCCGAGGTGACGGAAGACGCACCAACATCAGAGGAGGCCGAGACGACATCAGAAACCTCCGAAGCTACTACGACAGACCCCACCCCCACTCCTAAACCAGTCCAAACCGCTATCCCCACCCAGTCCGAACCCGCTTCATCTCATTTCAACCTACCCCCATTCGCCCAGCCCCATATCTTTATCCCCGCCTACCTATTACCATCATTCACGACCTGCTCATGTGTTTACGTACGACATCCAACTGCTCGTCCGAGATATTCCGAGATCCCATCACCGTTTGATGCTGGTGGAGAATTGATGAGTCTGGGTTGGGAGTGGTTCACAAAGATGGCACCTCGTATGCGAGGACGAGCACAGGGTAGATGGATGTCTCCACAGAGAGAGGGTGGAGAGGGTATTAAAGCTTTGGCTGGAAAGAAGGCTAAGGGGAAGGGATATGGCTTGTCATAGGTTATGGTCATCAAGGACGAGTACCAATGTATGATAGACAATGCATTATTGGCATAGATTAAATTACTCTGCGGACGCGGTGGGCTGGTCAAGTGGTGGTGCGAGTCCTTCCTTTGCTAGTAGCTTTTCTAGTTCTCCACTCTGGTGCACTGTCTGTCAGTACAGATCGGGGAGTTGCGAGCGGTACATACTGGAAAGAACGATATCACAGCCTCCGACGAATTCACCCTTGACGTATAGCTGGGGGATCGTAGGCCAGTCACTGACATAAGCTTGCTGCTGCCATTCACGCATCGCGAAGCTTACCTGTACTCCTTGATACCTTCTCTCAATTCCTGATCGGCAAGACAGTTGAAGCTCTTGATGGTCTCCCTTGGTACTCCCTGCTTATCAGCTCCATAGTGTCCATGAAAGAGGTTGACATACCTGAACATCCAAGATCTGACACACGGCCCTAGAGAATCCACATTGGGGCTGTTCCGGTGTACCTTTCATGAATAGGACTAATGGGTTCTCGGTGACAGCCTACTCGTCAGCTATCCCGTTGAGATGTTCGAGCTCAGCTTACACTGTCGATGAGCTTCTTGGCCTCGCTGGAGAGACTACGGCGGGCAAGGAGGGAAGCATGCTGTAGACGAGCGGGGGGTGCGGCGCGCTATATATCAGCACGGAATCTTCATAGCGCTCCAAGGATGGGCATACCAGGGTACGGAAACCGAATCGAGCGAAAGACATTGTGCAAATATATGGGTATTAGTAATGCAAAATAACGATCGAGCGGCGGAGTTCAAGTGGTTAAACGGCTTGAAATTGAAGGAACCGGATTGGTTCCGTCACTAGTCACTACCTCATGAGTCGTCATTATCTATACATGCATGCATGTACCTCTTATCTAGACTAAGTATACCACTACACACCATTCCGAGACGGATAGCATACAGTTCCAGATCAAGAATGTCATCTACACCGACTTACAAATACATTTCAGCCGAGGTCCGTGATCCATGACCTGCGCTGTTCCTGCGGCTGAAAGGGTAGGAATTGGCGGAAATGATCAAGTCGAAATCTGCAAATGAGCTCGAAAAGTTTGCGGTCGTCGATGTGAGAGATGGTGATTTCGTGGTAGGTCAAATCTCCTCGCGGAGTAGTGGGAGCTAACAGGCTAAGGGGGGCAATATCGTAGCAGCAGTCAATGTGCCCAGTGATACCTTTCACGTCAATGTCGAAGGTCTAGTCACCAAGTTTGACAAGGGTGAGTGATTCAACGGTTAGCACGAGACTGTAGCTAACGAATTAGTGGAGAAAGTAGTATTTCGTGAGTTGATTTGTGACTCCACCGCCACCATAGCTGATAGCAAGACTGTGCATTGTCCCAAGCAAGGTAAGCACACCCCATACGGCGGTCAATCTCAGCTAATGGAATAGAGGCCCAAAAGCAGCTCGTGTATGACTGTCCTCCAAACGCGTGGGATTCAGCTCATGATAGATATACGCCGAAACGCGCAAAGAGGTTGCGCCCGATGCTCCGCCTCAAGAGGTGTATGTATTGAGGGATGGATTTTCTGGGTTCCAGGCTCGTTATAGAGTAAGTCTTGCCCAATGTGATGAGGCATGGCTGATGGTAAGGATGATCCGGAATTGGTCGAAAAGTTCAATAAATATTACCATAACTGAGCTCCTGGTTAGAGGAGGAACAAGGGACCATAGCTTCTACACTCTCCGCATGATTAAGAGGTCCCAAGACATATCCTAGTATCACTATGCATGCATACATGGAAACACTTCGGATCCAAGCTCAATACTCGGATATACCTTAAAACCCGACCGGTAATCATCTCAGGGTCACACTCCGTCAAGCGATTCCACCCCACTCTATAAAGACTACTCGGGCCGTTCTACCGATTTCTCTCAATCATACTCATACATAGAACAACAATAATGTCATTAGGAAGAACAGTCACTCTGTAAGATTCGTCCATTTCAGCGAGATTTGAGCTGATAGTAGAAACAACGGGCTCACCATCCCTCAGATCGGATTTGGAACTTGGCAATCCGCCCCTGGGGAGGTTGAGAAGGCGTACGTTGTTGGATACTTGCACAAGGGCCAATAACTGATGTCAGCGTTGCTGAAGCTTTGAAAGTTGGGTATAGGCATATTGATTGTGCTTTAGTGAGTGCCTACTTTCGGCTGTCACGGTAGCTGACCCATAGATCTACCGTAAGCTGGCCCCCAATGCAAAGTCCCGGAACGCATACTAACCCCGCTTTCAGAAAACCAGAATGAGGTGAGCCGCCTGAATAAAGCGAATGCTGAAAGCTGATAAAAGGTCGCCGATGGTATCGCCCAGTCCGGTGTTCCCCGAGAAGAAATCACCCTAGTTTCGAAACTATGGAACAACTCCCACCGACCCGAAAACGTCGAAGCAGACCTCGACCTCACCTTATCCCAACTCAAAACACCCTACCTAGACGTCTACCTAATCCACTGGCCAGTCGCTTTCAAGCCCGGAAAAGAATTAGCACCAAACAACGAAGATGGAACTAAAGCTATTGATCTTGATGCTCCTGGAGTCGCTGCTACTTGGAAGGAAATGGTTAGGATCTCCAAGGAGACTGATAAAGTTAAAGCTGTTGGAGTTTCCAACTTTTCCGTGGAAATGTTGGAGAAGATTATCAAAGAGACTGGGGTCGTTCCTACCATGAACCAGATCGAGTGTCATCCTTCTTTGATCCAACCTGAGTTGTTTGCATACTGTACGTCCCATTCCCCATCTACGTCAAACACAGGCAGGCGATTGACCAAAAGGTAAAGAGAAGAAGATCATCATCACCGCCTACTCTCCACTAGGAAACAACATCACCGGCAAACCCCGAGTCATCGACGCACCAGCAGTCAAGGAAATCGCCAAGAAGGTCAACAAGACCCCCGCCCAGATCTTGATCGCATGGGGGGCACACCAAGGATTCGTCGTCATCCCCAAATCTGTCACTCCAGAGAGGATCAGGTCCAACTTTGAAGATTTCAAGCTTGAAGAGGAAGACTTTGAGGCTATCAATGATTGGGGTAAGAAGAACAGGGTCAGGTCGAATGCTCCCTACGAGTACAAGCCTCAGTACGTTTCTGCTCTGAAAATGTGATCGGGAGAAAATGCTGACTTACAGGTGGGATATCAACGTATTCGGCGAGGACTGTGAAAAGCCAGCTTCTCGATCTGTATGGTAGATCTAAATCAAGTCTATGCATACTCTCTTTCTATTTGACACGTTTCCCATTGATAGATCTGCAGTTCCCTGAAACTCACTCCTGACCAGTATAGGCATCGGTATTCTGGATGATAGCGTGAACCCATCGAACAATCTGATGATGTCCCGCAATGCTAGATCGCTCATTCACAGTATGCTAATCATTAGTCACTCTTGCCTTTCAGTCTGTATGAGGAACTTACTACGCCTCCGCCTCCTCCACTGGGTCCTCCCATGAACCGATAGACGTGCTTCGATAGATTGTAGTACATCTTGCAATCTGTGTTTCCGCTGATTATCAGCTCCAACCGGAATCGCTTTGAGACTAGCTCACGTTGAAATGTATGGTGCGACAATACGCTCTTGTCCCTTTGGATCGGGGATAGAAGCTCTGACATTGTCAGGTACACTCAACCTCTTGAAAAGATATCAACATACTTGACAGTCCCGGCGAATAGCTCCCAGACAGGTCCCTCTGATGGTGTCCTAGGAGCAGGTTCCAAAGCCTCACCAAGCTGTTCAACCTTGACGAACTTTCCCCCTTCTTTACCCTTACTTCCAAATCCAATAAACTCCAAATCATGTTTCTTAGCAATCTTCTTCAAGATAGCCTGAACATGTTCCTGAGCAAATGAAATGGATTCATCGAAATCAATCCTGAAATTGACTAGGGAGGTCACAACTTCAGGAAGAGCGTTCACCTTGACTCCGCCGTTGATCACGTCGACGGCTGTTGTTGTACCTAGCATTGCACGCTGGAAATCGGAAGTCTTGGCTAGGAATCGGGCGACTTTGTTCAATGCTCTGTTTGTTCCTACGCCGAGTTGATGGGCTAGGTGTTTAGGGAAAGATGGAGCGTGCGCGGCTGCGCAGGTTAGGGTTGTCAGGTATGGCGAGGCGGTGGTCAGCTGTACATTAGCTCGGCTCGATGTATGACCTTGATGTCTCACTTTGTTGTCGAATGGATTGTCCTCGAGGCCGGACACTACGTCGGCCATAATCCCTATACCGGTATGCTTTGGCGGAACAGATGAGTGCTGCTGTCAACATCGTTTCCACTTTCATAACTTACGCCTCCAGCAGTCCCAACGGTGATCTGATGATCAGCTAGGCCCCTCTAAGGAAGAGGAACATACCTTGATATCCATGTAACCTTTCTCACCCATATTCGGCATTGCAAAAGCAGCGCCGTAGTACTTCCATCAGTCAAAGCGAGGTATCAGACGTACATCATCATCAGTCCCACTCCCTTCATCAATGACCATCAGAATCCCATCTTTCCCATACCGTTTCTCCAAGAACGGGGCAATAGTCCCCTGACCCCTTCGAGCAAATACTTCTTCCTCGTCAAACCCATGAGACAAGATCAAAGTTCGTCGAGGTTTGAATCCTTTCTCTAGTAAATCGGTGATTGCTTCCCCTACTATCAGCCAAGTCGGTGATTGACGCACATTGAGCGACGAGGAGGGTCTTGTCGTCTGCTGCTCCTCTGCCCCAGACGTATGTTCCGTCGTTGAAACCTGAAAAGGCGGGATGGGTCCATCGATCTGCGGTCGAGTTTGGGGCGGGAACGACATCGTAGTGTGACATCCTAGATGTCAGCTAGGCTATACCAATGGGGAAGGGCATCGAACAGGATTAGTGGTTTAAGAGACTCGTCAGATCCTTGGAAGGTAGCAAGAATACCAAGCTCTACTCGATCAGCTCGACCCACACTACAGACTCACCATTGATGAACTCTACATTCGCAGTCTCCCAACTACACATCAGCTCATCCCCCTTCATCAAACGCAATGGCGTACGCTAGAGCGAACGTATCCTTCATCCAACCCTGAAAGACTCTGAATGGAGCCCACCTTGAATCCTCATTTGGCTCCCCGTTATCATCAAAACTCTCCGTAGGGATCCTCTATCTTATCAGCTCAATTGTAGAGGGTGACATACAACAGCTTGAGCAAGTAGATCCGCGCTTCGATCTAATTGAGCTTCACTAGGGTTCCAATCAAGTTTCGGATGGAGGGGTTTCGGCTGGTAGGGGCATTTCAAACTTGATTTGGAGGTTTGATAGGTTGGGTTGAGGGTGTAGATTGCTAGTCCTGATAAGGCCATCAACGCGAGGAGAGGTTTCCGCCATTTCTGCTTTGACTCGCTTCGCTCATCTGCCCAGCGGGGGAGAGGCTGTTCCTGGTAGCTCTCTGACTTTTGATGGTACTTGTCGTCCATATTCGAGTGAGAGTGGTGAAAGAGAAGCAGCGGATCCTTAGATTAGCTAAAGTGGGCATGAGGTCACCATCGGAGATGACCGATAGAGCCAAACGTAATTTTTCGGATTTCTCTCCTCTTTGGTGTGACTACGAGTAACAATGCGGTCGAACAGGCATCACGCACTGAGCCAGCCAGCAAGAGCCGAGGCATCTCAGAGTGAGTACTACGGGAAAACTTGGGGTAAGATGTATACCAAGAACAGTCCGCTTCGAAACGGTGACATGCTTCTTGTGTACACACACGTTGATTGTCCCTTGAAGGTCCGTGCTCACCTGACAAAATCTCGATATCATGAAACAATTCCCTTCTCTCTTCTCTCAATCATACTACTACTATCCTTCACTGTCGCCCATGACTGCAATCACGATGGACGTGGATGGTCTCGACAATCCTGAACGCGCTCAGCTCCTCAGCGTTGTTGACAAATTTAGGACGATAGGTATCAGCAAAGAGATCTCGCTTCCTCAGGTGGGTAATCTTGAAGGAGACGTCTTGATCCTAGCTGAGTTTCTAGCTGGTAGTTGTTGGAGATCAATCGAGTGGGAAGTCATCCCTACTCGAGGGTTTAACCGGTATCAGCTTCCCAACCCATAGCGGTCTCTGTACTCGATTCGCAACTCGAATCATCCTCCGTCGATCTGCCGAAAGACAAGTCAAGGTGTCCATCATACCCGGAGCGTCGTCCGCGAATGCTGCTCCACGAAGAAAGGCTCTATTGGCGTTTGCTTCGAAGCTCAATAGCAATGAACTGGTGGGACCGCGATTCACCGAAATCATGGATGAGGTTAGTTCAGACCCGCTATCTCAAAGCATGGATGAGGCTGAGTTGATCAGGCGGCCATCGCCATGGGTCTACCTCCGAGCACTCAGAAGAATGTAGATCATCTCGATAGAAGGTTCTCGGATGATGTCTTGTCCATAACTCTGAGTGGACCAGAACACCAACATCTCAGTATCATGGACGTTCCCGGGCTGTTCCACAGTAAGTCATGGTGGGACCAACGAGAGAGAAGAGACTGAACAGAGTAGATCCTACACCGACCCAAACTTAAGGAGACTTGAACACTATTCGAGCTATGATCAAATCATACATGGAGGATAAGCGAACCATCATGCTGTAAGTCTATATCTAGTCTATGTCGGTCTGTACTGATTCATAGAACGGTGATGGACGCCCTGAATAACTTTGCCAATCAAGAGATATTCAACATGGCCAAGGAAGCGGATGAGACTGGGGAAAGAATTGTCGGAGTCATTACCAAATGCGATGCAGTGAGCCCGGGAGACGAGGCACCGGTGAGTGGTTCGACGATGGACATGTGCATGGTGCTGATACTTAGATCATCAAAGTCGCACAGAATGAATCTTACGTCTTCCGACATGGTTGGTTCGCTGTTCGAAACCGATCGACCAAGGAGAAGAATAGCGGTTACACTATCGCTGACCGACATGCCAAGGAAGAAGAGTTTTTCCAACAAGATCCTTGCTCTCAACTATCCAAGGATCGAGTTGGAATTCCGGCCCTGAAGACCTACCTCGCCCAAATCCTCTATGACCACATCCGAAATGAGTTCCCGCAGCTCGTTGACGACATCAGGACAAAGATGCTCGAGACTCGTAAGCAAGTGGACGGCTTCGGCGAATCTCGAAATGCACCGTCGGAGCAGAGGCGATTCCTTACTCGAATTGCGAATCAATTTCAGAATGGGAACAACGAGGCATCACGAGGCACGTATGGACCCACTTTAAAATCCAAGGATCCCCGCAAACTTCGAATGCATATCGCTGCTGAAAATGACAAGCTCGCTCCGAAAGTTCACGCCAAAGGCCACATGTTCAAGTTCAAACGGGCCAAAGATGTCGATCAGAATCAGGTCCAACATCAGGACCAACACGTGGGTGATCGGACAGATGACGACGAGGGAGTTCAGTCAGAAGGGGAGACTGCCAAAGCCAAGCCGCCAGCTGCAGCCGCTACCAAGAAGGGGTCATCGAATGACTCGGAATCCGAGAGCGAAGAAGAACAAGAAGAAAAGACTGGCTTCATCGACATCTACGATTGGATTCGAACGCAATACCGAAACTCCAGAGGCGCCGAACTCCCTGGTACCGTCAATCCTGCGGTACTAGAGGGCCTCTTTAGGCAGCAAGCGGCAAGCTGGGAGCCGATTGCGAAAGACTATCTCATTAAAGTCAACAAGGCGGTACTTCGACACATCAAGCGATCATGTGAGGATCTGATCACGGACAAAACAATTCGAAAGAGAATCGGGGACCGAAACAAAAGAGCAGTCGCCAAATCATTCCAGCTCGCTTCTGCGCAACTCGATCAGATTCTCCAAGACGAGCTAGGTGGGGTTCTACAGACCACAAACAATTACTTTGCCGAGAACCTCGCCAAAAATCGTCACGATCGAGTCCTGATCAGATTGCAGAAGTTTCTGGCTCCTATGGAGCAAACGGCGGAAGGTGGCATACCCGCTTACGTCGGTTTGAATCTCGACGACTTGATCAAGCGAACCCACCTCAGCAATGAAGACTCGGCGGTATACGACATTCACGATATTCTCAAAGCATACTACAAGGTCGCGATGAAGCGATTTGTCGATAATGTCACACTTCAAGTAACCGAGCGACACTACATGGGACCGACCGGACCGCTCAAGTACTTTTCGCCCGGCTATGTCGGTGGACTCTCGGACGACGAGCTCAAGAATCTCGCCGGAGAGAGTAAAGCTACTACCATGGAGCGAGAACGACTTACCACGCTCCTCGGCCAGCTCGAGAAAGCGTTGAAGCTGGGAGAGGCTCAACAGTGATGGTAGCGTATAGTGGATGACGGTATCGTTGTAGGTGGTAGCTCGAGCGTCAGTCAGTGCCAAAGTTGTAGGAAATGTGAAGAAGGATGTAAATAGTGTCGAAGGCCTATTACATTTGTGCGTCTGTCATGGAGACGGTCGATGTTGCTGCAAAGATTGCAAGCCGCCACACTCATGTTTATAACCCTATGTTACCCTGAACAGTGGTAAGCCGCAATTGGCCCGGACCGGCTCCCCTCTCCACCCTGGGGCTCTTGGCTTCCATATACTCTCCCTCTTCTATATACTTCTATAACCTCACCTAAAAGCTCAAGTCATAGAGCAACCATGTCGGCCTTCCTCAAACTCATCAACACAGTCATGCCACCGCCTGCTCAGCCCGCTCCTAGGGATTACAGCGGGCTAGAGTACAAATGGCGATTCGTCACATTCAGGCCCGCATACTTCAAGTTTGAAGCTATTGCTTTCGCTGTTCTATTGAGTTATTTGGCTCTGCATATGATCGGTCGATTCGTCAACATGGCTCGAGCTAAGGCTGCGTGAGCCTCTACCTCTCTATCATGCTATGCCGGCTGACTCTTAGGCTCCAGCCATACAAGTCATTACTCGACTCTCAATTCTCGCAGACCAAAGCCACCGTCTCGTCTTCCCCCTCGCAGCACCTCGTCTACTCGTCAGGTCGACGAAACTTGTTGTCCCTACATACTACGCTCAAGTTGACCCCTTTCCACGACCCCATGACTTTGATTGTCGATACCTTCAAGTCGATTGTCGAGCCTACACACGATAATTCCGAGACTCTGCTGTTCAACTTTACCCTCGGACGAGGTCAACAAGGTCGACAAGGAGAAGGACTTGGCGTTTGGTCCATTGTTGACAAGAGTGCTATGCGAGAGACCAAGTCCAAGCGATGGGATCTTGTAAGCGAAACTGACCAAATGGGAGTGCTGGCTGACGCCTAGACCTTTGCCAGGCTACATGACCTTGCCTCCATCCCCATCACCCACGCTCTATTCGCCGAGCACTCGGACGTCACCGATGTCATCATGAAGACTCCCCTTGTTGGTTTCTCCGAGCTCCTGTCCAACCCCAAGGCAAACGCTGTCCTCAAGTATTTCTTGGTGAGTCTTTCACGATATAAAATCAGTATGTGAGCTGATGATAGATCACCGACATCCCCGCTCGACGACCTGCCAAAGGTGCTCTAAACCCCAAGCTCCGATCCCGAGAGATCGTCCTCGCGTGCTACAACCCCAAGAACGCCGAGCAGGTCGAAGCTGTCAAGGCATGGGTCCAGGTTGCACTCAACATTGTCGATCTCATGGATAGGCAAAACCTCTTGAAGCCTGATGTACGTCCACTGCTCTTCATGTAAAAGAAACTTACAAGTAGGTCTCGCGTAAACTCATCAACACCCGAAAGACAGTCGATCTCGACCTAGAAAAAGACTTCAAGGTCCGACAGAGCGAGGATGCTCCCGTCGAAGAGACTGCCGAAGAGAAGAAGGCCGCTAAAAAGAGGGCCGAAAGGGCTAATTTGAGCGAAAAGGAACGAAAGAGGGTAGAGGAGCTAGACAAGAAGAGGGAGTTTAGGAAGATGCAGAAGAAGCAGCAGGCCAAGTAGGCGAGTGGATGAAATAAGTCGGGGGAAGGCATAGTGGTTCCGTGGGCGACAGCTGGGATAGAGAGAGAGGAAACACATTAAAAGAGACTAATAACAAACAACATGCATCATTCCGGGCTGAAATCAAAATCAATCTACCATCCGTGCTCACCGTCCAGAGCCATGAACCTGCCCTCTTCACCTTCATGCTCCCCATCTACAAACCCCCTGACCCATTCTCCGGCCACTTCCGGCCCAGGCATTCCCATCGCCGCCTTTTCCGCTGCTGGCCCACCCCCAAACTCCGTAGCATACCCAGACATGGCAAGTATATAACACTTGACTCCGTCGTTGAGTAATGTCCGATACCACTCTCTAGCCATCATGTTGAATGCGGCCTTGCTTGATCGATAGGCGGTAGGGTTGAATCCTGGAGCTTTGGGCCAGCCGGCCTCGGGGGCCGAGTCCATCATGGGGATACCTTTGTTGACTTGAGATGTAATTGAGCCGACTCTTGATGATACGAAGATGATAGATGGGGATTCCGATTTTAGGAGCAGGGGGACGAATGCTTCGGTAAAGAAATGGGTGCAGGTGACGTTGAGGGAATATGATTTGGTCCAGGCTTCTTTTGGGGTCATCTCTCCTTTCTGCGCTTGTCCATCATATGCGGCACCTGTCGTCAGCCAGGTCGGTCGGGGGAACGTACCAGCATTGTTGATCAAGATGTCTACCCTTCCATACTCTTTCTCGATAGCCTTGACCAGCTCATCCACTTGTCCCTCATTCTCGATATCACATCCGTATCCAGCTACTTGCGTCTCGTTGAGCTCTTTTGCGGCAGCTTTGGCGGCGTCGGCGTTCCGGGCCGTGATGATGATCTTGTAGGTAGACGCTTTGAGACCTTTGAGGATAGCTTCGACATAGGCTCGACCAAGACCTCGGTTTCCGCCAGTGATGAGTACGACAGTTGACATCTTTTACACAAGGATACCTGGAGTGCCAGTTCCACTGCGAGGGTGTAGACTACTTCCTTATATGCTTGATACCACCTCGGGCTTCGGTGATCCTTGCATTAATAGATGGGCAGGACAAGTGGAGGGCAATCTTGTCGGCTATGACCGAGGTCATGACGACACTTCTATTTGACGATGATAGGGATACATAGATGTACAAATGTTCATGGAGGCAGCGTTAATAGCAGTAACGACATCGGCTGCCGGCTCTGGAGACAGCTTGAGGTTCGCGAGAAATGCAGGCCTCAGCGCTACGAGATATGCTATGATTGATTGTGCTCTGCTTACGTAAACACCGACCAATGGACACAGCAGGGGAAAGGGAGTGTTTGTCTACAATCAAATAGTATATCACATGCCTGCACTCTTCTCACTCTTATTCCCACTATGGTCCTCACTACATTTTGCCCCATCACATTCGCTGCTACTCACTTGCCCTTGAATGAGTGCTCTTCAGTAATTTCTGACGGCTGCTCCGTGAGGATGCTGCGAGTCGGTAAAGGATCTTTGAAGCCATCAAACCAAGCTTCGTCGATGTAAAGCACTGGTCGGGATCCCTACACTTTCGAAAGAAAGAAGATGAATCACCGCTGGTCACCATTTGAACTACGGGGATAGTCTGCCACCGGCCGTGGTCGGAGCAGCGGTGCGCCATGTAAACCTATCCGTCGAGGATGTTGAGGATACACCTTTTGTCAAGTTCAAGAATGGTACCCTTATCTTCACCGATCTCGCCGGTCCTCATCTGT
>Ga0308160_10001555_pt1 | contig 31584 bp, 29 predicted proteins | sample PhyFR1_FD_201036 | JGI IMG/M metagenome (GOLD analysis project Ga0308160, IMG submission 201036) | Phyllosphere microbial communities from UC Gill Tract Community Farm, Albany, California, United States - DLSLF.R1 | ecosystem: Host-associated > Plants > Phyllosphere > Unclassified | place: USA... | reverse complement strand
TCGGGCAAGACCACGACCTTGTACGCGGCCCTGACCGAGATCCACAACGGGCGCGAGAAGATCATCACCATCGAAGACCCGGTCGAGTACCAGCTGCCCGGCATCCTGCAGATTCCGGTCAACGAAAAGAAGGGGCTGACCTTCGCCAAGGGCCTGCGCTCGATCCTGCGCCACGATCCGGACAAGATCATGGTCGGCGAGATCCGCGACCGCGAGACCGCCGAGATCGCGGTGCAGTCGGCGCTGACCGGCCACCTGGTGCTGACGACCGTCCACGCCAACAACGTGTTCGACGTGTTCGGGCGTTTCACGCACACGGGGATCGATCCATATGCCTTCGTGTCGGCGCTGAACGGCATCTGGGCGCAGCGCCTGATCCGCATGAACTGCCCGCGCTGCGCCGTGCAATACGAACCGGAGGAAGCGGAGCTGGCGTCGGTGCACCTGACGGTCGACAATGTTCACGGCTACCGCTTCATGCGCGGCCTGGGTTGCGGCGATTGCCGCGGCACCGGCTACAAGGGCCGCCGCTCGATCGCCGAGATCCTGACGCTGAACGACGAGATCCGCGAGCTGATCGTCGACAAGCAGCCGATCCGCCGCATCAAGGCCGCGGCCGCCGCCAATGGCACGCGCAGCCTGCGCCTGGCCGCGCTCGACCTGGTCCAGCGCGGCGCCACCACGATCGAAGAAATCCGCCGGGTGACCCTGCATGCTTGAATTGTTCACTCCATTGACTGGTCGCTCGCTGCGCGTGGGCGTCGCACCCGACGCGCTGGCGCTGCTGCGCACCAGCGTCTGGCCGCATGAGCCGGCGCGCTTGCTGGGCACGACGCGCTTCGATGCCGCCGATGGTCCCGCTGCCGCGGGCGCCGCACTGGCTGGCCTGCTGGCCGAACATCGGGCGCGCGGCTGGCCTTTGCGCCTGGTGCTGGCCGACGAGCTGGTGCGCCTGTGGCAAGTCACGCCGCCGCAATACGCCACGCGCCAGGCTGACCTGCAGGGCGCCGCCGCGTTGCGCTTCCAGGCGCTGTTCGGCGCGAGTACGGCCGGCTGGCACGTCCAGGCCGACTGGAGCGCGACCGCGCCTTTCCTGGCGGCGGCGCTGCCGCAAGCGCTCCTGGACGCATTGGCTGGCGCCGCGCGCGCGCAGCACGCGCCGGTGGTGGAAATCGTGCCTCACTTCGTGGCCACGCTCAATCGCTTGCGCCGCGCGACGTCCGCCACGGCGTGGTTCGCCCTCGTGCACGGCAAGGTATTGAGCCTGGCTGTCTTCGACCGCAAGTTGCTGGCGGCAGTGCGCACGACCTTGATTCCGCCCGCGGCCGATCGCGCCTGGCTCGAGGCTTTCGTCGCGCGCGAGGCGCTGCGCGCCAACCTGGCCTGTCCGCAGCGCTTGCACGTGCATGGCGCGGCGCCGCAGGGCTGGACCGGCACGGCGGAGCGCGCGAAGTTCGACTGCGTCCTGTCCGGCGATGCCGTCGATCCGCTGTGGCCGGACGTGGCGCTCGTGGCGCTGAGCGGGAGCCGCCCATGAACCGGAGGCGCCGATGAAAAAGCTAGGCATCGATTTTGCACCGCCCAGCCTGGGCCGGCTGTTGTTGCGCGGACCGCGCCCAGTGCTGGCCTTGCTGGCCGTCGCGCTGGCGCTGGCGCCGCTGCTGGCCACGAACCTTGCGCATTACCGCCGACTGCGGGCCGAACAAGACGCTTTCCAGTCACGGGCCGAAGCCGTGGCAGCGCGCGCACGGGCCTGGGCGCGCGCACCGGCGCCCGTGCGGGCAGCGGTGCCGCCGGCCCAGGCCGATGCCGTCAACGCGGCCGTGTTGCAGCTGAACCTGCCGTGGCGCGCGCTGCACGACGCGGTGCAAGCCGGCACGCCTGCCGGTATCGCCTTGCTCGCACTGGAGCCGGACGCCAAGCGGCGCAGCCTGCGCATCACCGCCGAGGCCAAAACCAGCGACGACATGATTGGCTACGTCGAGCAGCTGCGCCAGCAGAACTGGTTCGACGCGGTCGCGCTGGTGCGCCACGAGATCAACGAGCAAGACCCGAACCGGCCGATCCGTTTCCAGATCGATGCCGCATGGAGCACCCCATGAGCACCGCGATGTTTGCCAGGCTCCTGTTGCGTACGCGCCTGGCGCTGGCGCGCGTCGACCCGCTGGCCGCCGGCGCCGCCGCGCTGCTGCTGGCGGTGGCCGGCAGCCTGGCCTGGACCGTCCAAGCGCTGCGTGCGCTGGAAGCGACGCACTCAGCGCAGCTTGCCGGCGCGGCGGCGGCCGCACGCACTGCCGCGGCCGCGCCTGCCGTTCTCAAGGTGGCGCTCACCGCGCCGGCCGCGCAGGACAAGCCGCCCGACAACCTGGCCGCCTTTTACGCTGCGCTGGGCGAGCGCAAAACCGCCGGGGAGCAGATCAAGACCCTGTTCGCGCTGGCGGCGCAGAACGGCCTCACGCTGGTCCAGGGCGAATACAAGCCGGCTTACGAGCACAACGCCCGCGTTCACACCTATCAGGTCAACCTGCCGGTCAAGGGCAGTTATACGGCGATCTGGCGCTTCGCCTTCGACGTCCTGCGCGCGATCCCGTTCGCATCGCTGGACGACATCGGCTTCCGGCGCGATGCGATCGGCGACGCGCAGGTCGAGGCGCGCCTGCGCCTGACCCTGTATCTAACGGACGCCCCGGCAGCGGTCACGGGAGGCGCGCCATGAAACCGCGTCGACTAATCCTGGGCGCCGCACTGATCGGCGCGGCCGCGCTGGCGGCCTTCGGCGACCGCAACCCGTCCGACGATGTCGCCGAAGCGGTCGTGCGGCCGGCGCCCGCGCGCCTGCCCACGCCCGCGCCCGCGCGCGCAGACGCGAGCGCGACGACGGCGCCCGCCACCAAGGTCCAGCGCATCCTGGCGCTGGCGCCGCGCGAGTCGCTGATCGGCGCGGACGATGCCGCGTTCGGCCAGGCCGCCAACGGCGCCGGCGCGCAGGGCGATCCCTTCGGCCGCCATGACTGGATGCCGCCGCCGCCGCCGCCGGCCCCGGCCGCGCCGCCTGCGCCGCCGTCGGCGCCGCCGCTGCCGTTCACCTTCATCGGCAAGGCGGTCGCCGATGGCGTCTGGGAAGTCTACCTGGCGCGCGGCGACCGCACCTACGTCGTGCGCGACAAGGACACCATCGACGGCGCCTACCGCGTCGATGCGATCGCGCCGCCCGTCCTGACCCTGACCTACCTGCCGCTCAAGCAAGTCCAGCAGCTCAATATTGGAGTATTCGATTGATCGTTCGTGCATCGGCAGGCCTCAAGCGCCTGCTTCCGTTTCACCTGGCCGCGCCGGCCGCGCTGGCCTTGCTGCTGGCCGGCTGCGCCGCCCAGAACGCCTACCGCGCCGGCAACGAGCTCGTCGCCCACGACCAGGTCGAGGCCGGCCTGCTGAAGTACCGCGAAGCGCTTGCGGCCGATCCGGACAACCCAGTCTACAAGCTCGGCTATCTGCGCGCGCGCGACGGCGCCGCCAACCGCCTGCTGACCCAGGCCGACCGCGCACTGGCCGAGGGTAAGGGCGTCCTGGCGCAGCAGGATTACGCGCGCGTGCTGGCGCTCGACCCGGTCAACGATCGCGCCCGCGCCGGCCTGCGCCAGGTCGAAGCCGACACGCGCCATGCAGCGATGATGCAGGAGGCGCGCGACCTGGCCGGACGCAAGGAAGTCGAGGCCGCGCGGCGCAAGCTGGACGCGATCCTGACCGAGCGTCCCAACTACGAACCTGCGCGACGGCTGCTGGCCGAACTCGACGCGCAAGGCGATGCCGCACTTGGCGAGCAGGCGCTGGCGGCGGCTTTTCGCACGCCGATCAGCCTGGAATTCCGCGATGCGCCGCTGAAGCAGGTATTCGAAGTCATCGCGCGCCATGCGGGATTGAACTTCCTGTTCGACAAGGACGTCAAGACTGACCAGCGCGCTTCGATCTTCCTGAAGAACAGCACGGTCGAAGCCGCGGTCGATTATCTGTTGATGAGCAACCAGCTCGAACGCCAGGTCATGGACGGCAACACCATCATGATCTATCCGAACCTGCCGGCCAAGCAGAAGGATTACCAGGAGATGGTGGTCAAGACCTTTTACCTTGCCAATGCCGAGGCCAAGAACGTCGCCAACACGCTCAAGACCATCCTCAAGTCGCGCGACGTCGTGGTCGACGAAAAGCTCAACTTGCTGATCGTGCGCGACAGTCCCGAGGCGATCCGGCTGGCATCGCGCCTGGTGGCGCTGCAGGACGTGCCCGAGGCCGAGGTGGTGCTGGATGTCGAAGTGCTCGAGGTGCAGCGCAACCGCTTGCTCGACCTCGGCGTCGACTGGCCGACCCGGCTGGCCTTTGCGCCCTTGAGCGCCGGCGCCGGCGCCGCGCTGACGATCGACGACCTGCGCCACCTGAACGGCTCGACGATCGGCGTGACCGGCGCCAAGGGTGCAATCGCAGCCGGGCAGACCGATGGCGACTCGAACCTGCTGGCCGCGCCGCGCATCCGCGTGCGCAACCACGAGAAGGCCAAGGTCGTCATCGGCGACAAGCTGCCGACCATCACCACCACCATCTCGTCGGGCGTGGGTGGCTTCGCGTCGGAGTCGGTCAACTACGTCGACGTCGGCCTGAAGCTCGACGTCGAGCCGACCATCTACCTGAACAACGAAGTCGGCATCCGCATCTCGCTCGAGGTCAGCAACCTGGTCGACACCATCACCACCAGCACCGGCACCACCGCGTACCGCATCGGCACGCGCTCGGCCAGCACCATGCTGCAGCTGAAGGATGGCGAAAACCAGGTGCTGGCCGGCCTGATCCAGAACGAAGACCGCAGCAGCGCTACGCACCTGCCCGGCGTCGGCAGCCTGCCGCTGGTCGGCCGCCTGTTCGGCAGCAGCCAGGATACCAACAACAAGACCGAGGTCGTGCTGTCGATCACGCCGCACCTGGTGCGTACCTTGCAGCGCCCGGCGGCGGCGGCGTCCGAATTCAGCGCCGGCACCGAATCGAACTTCCGGCGCCGTCCCGACACGGCCGTGCGCGCGCCCGCACGCGCGCCGGGCGCTGCGCTTGGGGCGGCGCAGCAGGGCCAGGCGCAGCCGGCCTCCCCGCAGCCAGTCTCTCAGCAGACGGTTGGACCTGCGCGCGGCGCAATGGTCCCGGCCACCAGCGTCACCGACAGCGGCGCGCTGCCGCCGGCGCCGCGCTCGATCCCGGCGACCTCGCTGCCGGCCACGCCCGGCGTGCAAGTCCATCCACTGGCGCCGCCTGCAGCCGATCCGCAACGGCCATGAAAGCACGGACACAGCGCGGCTTCACGCTGATCGAGCTGCTGGTCACGCTCGCCATCCTGGCCTTGCTCGGGACCGTGGTGGCGCCCGTGGCCCAGGTGACGATTCAGCGCCGTCACGAAGCGGAGCTGCGCTCGGCGTTGCGCGAGATCCGCAGCGCCATCGACGCCTATAAAAAGGCCGTCGACGAGAGCCGCATCGCCAAGGCGGCCGGCGCCACCGGCTATCCGGCCAAGCTAGAATTGCTGGCCGAGGGCGCGCTCGACCTGCGCAGCCCGAAAAAAGCCAAAATCTATTTCCTGCGCCGTCTGCCGCGCGACCCGTTCAGCCCCGATCCCGAGCTGAGCGACGGCCAGACCTGGGGCAAGCGCAGCTATGCCAGCGAAGCCGACGAGCCGAAGGAAGGCGAAGACGTGTACGACGTCTTCTCGACTTCGAACCGGGTCGGCCTCAACGGCATCCCATACCGGCGTTGGTGAGGACAGCATGAGCCATAAACACAATGACGGGATGCGCGCGCGCGGCTTCACGCTGATCGAGCTGCTGGTGGTGCTGGGCATCGTCGCGCTGCTGCTGACGCTGGCGGCGCCACGCTTCTTCCCCAGCATCGACGGCGCAAAGGAGACCATCCTGGCCGAGAACCTGCGCAACACGCGCGCGGTGATCGACCAGTTCTACGCCGACACCGGGCGCTATCCGGATTCGCTGGACCAGCTGGTCGAGAAAAAATACCTGCCCGGCCTGCCGTTCGATCCGGTGCTCGATTCGGCTGCCGGCTGGGCCGTCGTGCCGCCCGAGGATCCCACCCGAGGCGGCGTCTACGACCTGCACAGCGGCGCGCCGGGCAAGGGCCGCAACGGCCGGCCGTATTCGGAATGGTGAGGTCCTGCGCGAAGACGAGGGCGAGCGTGCGCATGGGCGGCTTCACCTGTCTCGGCCTGATCGTCACGGTGGCCATCATCGGCCTCGTGGGCGCGGCCACGCTGAAGGTCGATGCGCTGCTGCGGCGCGCCGCCGCCGAGGCTGAACTGCTGGAAATCGGCGCGGCCTTCAGCGCGGCCCTGCGCAGCTACGCCGACGCGACTCCGCGCGGCCAGCCGCCGTTGCCGCCGCCGTCGCTGCAATACCTGTTGCGGGACCCGCGCTATCCCGGCGCGCGGCGCCACCTGCGCAAGATCTTCGTCGATCCGATGACGGGCAAAGCGGAGTGGGGCATCGTCTATGCCGGTAGCCCGAACGGCGGCATTCTCAGCGGCGGCGGGCGTGGCGTGCTGGCCGTGTACAGCCTCGCGCAAGCCAGGCCGCTCAAGCGCGCCAACTTCGATGCGCGTTTCCAGAACCTCGACAACAAGGAGCACGTCTCAGACTGGAAATTCGCCGCAACCGGACAGAGCGTGGCAGCCGGACAGGCAGCGTCAGGACAAGCCACGTCGGCCCAGTCGCCTGCGCAATCGCTGTTCGGACAGGCGTCGCCCGATTCGCCGCCGGCGTCTAGCGACCAGCCGGTGACGGCATTCGACGCCGGTGCGACGCCCTGACCTGGCGCCCGGCTTGTGGCGCCTGGGGGGCCTCCCGGCATCAATCGTGCTCGTCCTCGTCCTCCCCGCGCGCGAGTTGCGGAATCACCTTCACCAGCAGGATGCGCGGCCCATTGGTCTTGCGCACTACCACGTCGAACTTCGGAAATTCGATCCTCTGTCCCTGCTTGGGGATATCGCCCAGCTTGGCCATCAACAGGCCGCCCACCGATTCGACCTCGTCCAGGCCCATTTCCTCGTTGTCGATGTCGATGCCGAGCACGCGCTCGAGCGAGACGATCGGCAGGCTGGCCTTGCCGATGAAGGTGCCGTCGGCCTGCTTCATCCAGTCGTTTTCGTTGAGGCGGAATTCGTCGCGGATCTCGCCGACGATGGCGCCGAGCAGGTTGTCCAGCGTGATGAAACCGACCGGGCGCTTGCCCTTTTCGCCGATCAGCGCGAAGTGCGGGGCGCCGCTGCGAAAGCGCCGGAACAGCTCGATCGCGGGCGTGCGCGCGGAGATCATCTCGACCGGGCGCAGGTACTCGGTCAGGTCGGTGGTGTCCTTGCCGGCCTGGTCGGCGAAGAACAGGTCCTTCAGGTGGATCACGCCCAGCACCTCCTCGCCTTCCTCGTCGAAGTAGGGGTAGCGCGAGAAGCGGTTGCGGCGCATGGTGTCGAGGTTCTGCTCGAGCGTGCGGCTGGCGTACAGCGCGCTGACCTCGTTAATCGGGCGCATCAGGTCGGCCACCGAGTGCTGCGAAAACTCCAGCGACTGCGCCAGGATGTGGCGCTCGTCGTAGGTGAATTTTTCGCCGCGCGTGCTGGTGTTCGAGCGCAGGATCATCTTCAGCTCGTCGTTCGAATAGTGCGTCTCGTGGCCGCCGGCGCCCGCCAGGCCGGCGATGCGCAGCACCAGGTTGGCGCTGGCGTTGAGCAGCCAGATGGCCGGGTACATCGTCCAGTAAAAGCCGTACAGCGGCAACGCGCTCCACAGGCCGACCGCTTCCGGAATGCGGATCGCCAAGGATTTGGGCGCCAGTTCGCCGACGACGATGTGCAGGAACGAGATCACGCCGAACGCGATCACGAACGAGACGCCGTGGATCACCTGCGGGCTGGTCACGCCGACGAGGGCGAACACCGGCTCGAGCAGTGCGGCGAAGGCCGGCTCGCCGACCCAGCCCAGGCCGAGCGAGGCCAGGGTGATGCCGAGCTGGCAGGCCGACAGGTAAGCGTCGAGCTGGCCGTGCACCTTGGCCAGGATGCGGCCGCGCAGGCCGGCGGTCTTGGCGATCGCGCGTACGCGCGTCTTGCGCAGGGTGACGATGCCGAATTCGGCCGCCACGAAAAAGCCGTTCAGCGCGACCAGGAACAGCGCGAGAACGACGAGGAGAACATTATGCATATGAGTGTTGGTTTATCTTGTCGCCCCGGCGCAGGCCGGGGGCCATGCAGCGTTTCCGAATTCGGAAGCGGGCTATGGGTCCCGGCCTCCGCCGGGACGACGGAAATCGAAGTCTTATTGTAGCGCTCAGCCGGCCGCCGGCGTTCCATCGTGCACCGCGGCCAGCATCGCCTCGACCGCCGGGTGCTGGATCTTGCGGTCGTTCGAAATCATGTAGAACTGTTCGCGCACGCCGGCCGCGACGCCGACCTGCGCCGCGCCGAACTGCTCGGCCACGTCGGGCGCCAGCGCGGCCGGGGCGAAGAACAGGCCCAGGCCGCGCCGCCCGAAGGTGTTGACCAGCGCATTGTCCTCGAATTCGCCGACCACGTCGGGCCGCACGCCATGCTGCACGAACCATTCGTCGATCTTGCCGCGCAGGGCATTATTACGTGTCGGTAGCAGGAACGGCGCGCCGTTCAGGTTGTTCGGGAAGCCTTCGCGGTAGACCTCGGCCAGCGCCGGCACGCCCACCACCACCAGCTCGCTGTCGAACAGGCGGTGGCTGAACACCTTCATCGTGGCGCCGGCGCGCACCTCGCGGTCGGTCAGCACCACGTCCAGCTTGTGCAGCGCGAGGTCGGCCAGCAGCGCCTCGAACTGGTCTTCGTAGCAGACCAGGCGCACCGGGCGGTCCATCTGCGTAACCGCTTCCAGCATGCGGTAGGCCGACAGTTTGGGCAGCGAATCGGAGATGCCGACCGTCAGGCGCAGGCGCCCGCTGTCGGCCTCGTGCAGCGCTTCCTGCATCTGCTCGCTCAGCAGGAAAATCTGGTCGGCGTAGTTCATCGCCAGGCGCCCGGCCTCGGTCAGCACCAGGCGCCGGCCCTGCTGCGCGAACAGGGCCTTGCCGAGCGATTGCTCGAGCAGGGTCAGCTGGGCGCTGACGGTCTGCACCGCCAGGCCGAGGCGCTCGGCCGCACGCGTGATGCCGCCTTCCTTGGCCACCACCCAGAAGTAGTACAGGTGGCGGAAATTGAGTTCGTTTTTCATGTTCGATGGCTTGATGCTCAGGTTTTATCGAAGTAACTCTCATATTATCTGCGCTTTTTACTTAAAGCGTACAGCTTTAGACTGCTTCCCTGTCAAATGCGCAATCGCATTACGCAAACGACCATATAAATACAAAGGGGCTGGAAATGAAACATTTTAGAGTGTCGTTCATCGTCACCGCGCTCTGTCTGGCGTTGTCCGCCTGGTGGGGCTACGAGCACGCAGGCATTGGCGGCGCGCTGACCGGCATCGGCGTCGCCGCGATCCTGGCGGTGATGGAAGTCTCGCTCTCGTTCGACAACGCGGTGGTCAACGCCTCCGTGCTCAAGACCTGGAGCCCGTTCTGGAAGAAGCTGTTCCTGGGCGTCGGCATCATCGTCGCCGTGTTCGGCATGCGCCTGCTGTTCCCGCTGGTGATCGTCGCGGTGGCGGCCGACATCGGCATGATCGACGTCTGGCACATGGCGCTGCAGGACCCGAAGCAGTACTCGATGCACCTGACCAACCACCACGCGGAAGTGGCGGCCTTTGGCGGCATGTTCCTGCTGCTGGTGTTCCTGAACTTCCTGTTCGACGACGAGAAGGAACACCACTGGCTCGGCAACGTCGAAGAGAAGCTGGCGTCGCTCGGCAAGACCTCGTCGGTCTCGATCATGGTCGCGCTGGGCGCGCTGATGGCCAGCCTCGGCCTGGTGACGGAAGCGCAGAAGATGGTGGTCCTGATGTCGGGCCTGTGGGGCATCCTGGTCTACGTCGGCGTCGACGTGCTGTCGAACTTGCTGGAGAAGTCGGAAGCGGGCGCAGATGGCGTCGGCAACATGGTCAAGGCCGGCGGCGTCGGCGGCTTCCTTTACCTGGAAGTGCTGGATGCATCGTTCAGCTTCGACGGCGTGATCGGTGCGTTTGCGATCACCAACGACGTCGTGATCATCATGCTGGGCCTGGCCATCGGCGCGATGTTCGTGCGCTCGCTGACGGTGTTCCTGGTGGAGAAGGGCACGCTCGACCAGTTCGTCTACCTGGAGCACGGCGCGCACTACGCCATCGGTATCCTGGCCGTCATCATGCTGGCCAGCATGAAGTTCCACGTACCGGAAATCGTGACCGGCCTGGCAGGTGTAGCCTTTATCGGCGCCTCGGTCTGGTCGTCGATCCGGTACCGCAAGCAGCAAGAGGCGCTGGGCGTACATGGCCAAGCCGTCGCCCACGCCGAATGAAACAAGCAGTGAAGCAACTAACCTCGTTGTACAACCACGAAGCATCGTAAAAGGAGAATCACCATGGCAATCAGCCTGCAAAAAGGCGGCAACGTCAACCTGTCCAAAGAAGCGCCGGGCCTTACCCAGCTGCAGGTCGGCCTGGGCTGGGACGTGCGTTCCACCGATGGCGCGGCGTTCGACCTCGACGGCGTCGTGTTCCTGCTGAACGCGAGCGGCAAGGTGCGCGGCGACGGCGACTTCATCTTCTACAACAACCTGCGTTCGACCGACGGCTCGGTGGTCCACTCGGGCGACAACCGCACCGGCGCCGGCGAAGGCGACGACGAGACCGTCAACATCGACCTGTCGAAGGTGCCGGCCGACGTCGAGCGCATCGCGCTGGCGGTGACGATCCACGAAGCCGATGCGCGCCGCCAGAACTTCGGCCAGATCGCCAAAGCGTTTGTGCGCTGCGTGAACGGCGCCAACGGCAGCGAGATCGCCCGCTACGACCTGTCGGAAGATTCGTCGACCGAAGCGGCGATGATCTTCGGCGAGGTCTACCGCAACGGCGCCGACTGGAAGTTCCGCGCCGTCGGCCAGGGCTTCCAGGGCGGCCTCGGGCCGCTGGCCAAGAACTACGGCGTGAACGTCTGAGCGGAGAAGCGCGATGCCTAGATTTACCGTAACCGGTGACATCGATCCCTTCCTGCACGTCGCCTTGAAGCAGGGCGAAACCATCTACTGCGAGTCCGACGCAATGGTGATGATGGAAGCCACGCTCGACCTGAAGGGCAAGATGAAGGGCGGCCTGGGCAGCGCGCTGATGCGCACCTTCGCCAACGGCGAATCCTTCTTCCAGCAGCACATCGAAGCCACGCGCGGCGACGGCGATTGCCTGCTGTCGCCCACGCTGCCCGGCGCGATGCAGGTGGTCGACTGCGGCCCGAGCCAGTACATCATCAGCGACGGCGCCTTCGTCGCCGCCACCAGCGCCATCGACCTGCGCGTGCGCACCCAAAGCCTGGGCAATGCGCTATTCGCGCAGAGCGGCGGCTTCTTCGTCACCGAGACCAGTGGCCAGGGCCAGGTGGTGGTGTCGGGCTTCGGCTCGATGCACATGCTGGACGTCGAGCCGGGCAAGGACGCGATCATCGACAACGCCCACGTGGTCGCCTGGGACAGCACGCTGCGCTACGAAATCTCGATCACGACCGGGACCAGCGGCGGCTTCCTGGGCAACCTGATCAACAGCCAGACCAGTGGCGAAGGCATGGTGCTGCGCTTTTCCGGGCGTGGCAAGGTGTACGTCTGCTCGCGCAACCGCGACGCGTTCAAGGCCTGGATGCAGTCGCCCAAAGGCTAATTAAAGGAGTTCATCATGGCAGTGAATTTACAAAAAGGGCAGAAGATCTCGCTCGAGAAGGAAGCCGGCGGCGCGCTGTCGCGCGTCACCATGGGCCTGGGCTGGGACGTCGCGCAAAAGCGCGGTTTTCTGGGCTTTGGTGGCGGCAAGGGCGATCCGATCGACCTGGATGCATCCTGCGTGCTGTTCGACGAGAGCAACCGTCCGGTCGACGTGGTCTGGTTCCGCCAGCTGAAAAGCCGCGACGGCAGCATCACGCACACCGGCGACAACCGCACCGGCGCCGGCGATGGCGACGACGAGCAGATCGTGGTCGAGCTGAACCGCGTGCCGGAGCACGTGAAGTCGCTGGTGTTCACCGTCAACAGCTTTACGGGCCAGAGCTTCGCCCAAGTGGCGAACGCCTTCTGCCGCCTGGTCGATACCGGCTCGGGGCGCGAAGTCGCGCGCTACGATTTGTCGGTGCAGGGCTCGCACACGGCCCAGATCATGGCCAAGCTGTACCGTCACAACGGCGAATGGAAGATGCACGCGATCGGCGAGAACGGCACCGGCCGCACCATCGACGAGCTGCTGCCGCAGATCCTGCCGCACCTGTAATCATGTAATCGACGTTTTACATCGTCTTCGCCCGCGCCGGCCAGTCCCTCCCGGCGCGGGCAAGCGGGCAGCCTGCGCCCGTCCTTTCACGGCTCCGCCTTCCCTGCGGAGCCGTTTTTTTTTTGTTCCCCCGTCTGATATTTTGTCTGCAGCGATCCTGAAGATGCACAGTGAGTTTCGCACACCGGTCACTAATCGCCAGATTTTTCTCGGTTTCCGAGCGCTTTGGCAGTCACTAGGGCTCGGGTGGTAGATACGGCCTGGCCAGTTCGTCGGACTTTTGGGATTCAACGGCTCGACCCGGCTGGGCGGCACGGCTTCCTGCATGAACTGTATGGCGAAGTAATGGAGCGCGGCACCACGGTGGCGCTCTCGGTCCTACGTTTTTTCACCGGCAGAACCTGAAGCAAACAGGTGATTTTGATAGCTTGCAATTCAATAAAAACGCAAGAGGCTGATGGTAGAGACTACTCATGTCGAATTCGTATTTTTAAATTAAGCGAAGCATTTACTTTATCAGTTACAGAATGTTATTCTAATCAATAATTTTAAAAGCCCATGGGCATAGTGTCGTGCTAATGTGAGAATCGGTTATAGTTCTATCTTGAAAATATATTCAAACCTTTCAAGTCTAATATAAGTTAACGAAAGAAAATATGAAATCCATTGCGTTTTTCACAAATAAAGGGGGGGTCGGGAAAACGACTCTGGTCTGTAATTTGGCGACGTATTTATCAAGACATCAAAACAAGAAGATTTTAGTGGTGGATGCAGATCCTCAGACAAATGCTACTCAGTACATGTTTGACGATAAAGTCTTGGCGGAGATCTATGACAAAAAGACTGCATTTACTATCTATTCAATGGCGCGTCCTCTTTCCCAAGGGAAGGGATATTCGACGGCAAATGAGTTTAGACGTTCAACGGCATTTGGTGTTGATGTCCTCCTAGGAGACCCGCGCCTTGCGTTGGTCGAGGATACTTTGGCATCGGATTGGAATAGTGGTGGAGTACGGGGAGTGCGCACAACTTACATGTTCAGAGAGTTTTTGGCGCATTGTAAGGATTATGATTATGTGTTTTTTGATATGGGCCCGTCTTTAGGTTCGATTAACAGGGCCGTGCTGATTGCTTGCGATTATTTTGTGATTCCGTTATCAATGGATATATTCAGTATCAGAGCTACCGAAAATATTTCAACTTGGCTGACCGAGTGGCGAGGTAAGCTCAATTTACAATTAGCCGCACTACCGGCACCAGAAGAAACCGAAGTTTCTGATCTCGAATTTCGTCTCCGTCTCTTAGGCTATGTTAATCAGCAATATACGGCTAAGCGAGATGCGAATGGGGAGCGACGAGCCGTTAAGGCTTACGAGAAGATTATGTCTGACGTTCCTAAAGCAATCAGCAACACATTAATAAAAAATCAACCAGATCCTAAGGGACTTGATTATCAACTTGGAGCCATACCGAACTTGCATAGTCTCATTCCGATGTCGCAGAACAGTAAAAAGCCTGTGTTTGAATTGAAAAGTTCTGATGGAATCGTAGGCGCACACTTCGTTAAGGTTCGAGATTCATTTGAATTATTTGAAAATATCGGGAAAAAGTTTCTTGAAAACATGAGGGCATTCGATGATCAACTGGCCGCTTGAGTTAGTAAGCTCGATCGCGAGAAGGCGGTCCGTCGTATTTTTAGGGGCTGGAACATCAATGTCATCAGTGGATGCGAAGGGAAATCGTCCACCATCATGGAAAGAATTTTTGGAAAAAGGAATTCAGCGTTGTGGTGGTGCTCAAACTGAGATGAAGCGCTTGCTTAAGAATGGCGACTACTTAAGTTGCTGTCAATTCATAAAATATAAGCTTGACCATGATTGGGTTCCATTGGTCGAGGAGACTTTCTTACATCCCAATTTTTCGCCAAACGACTTACATCGCGCTATCTTTTCGTTAGACTCTTCAATCGTATTAACACCGAATTTTGATAAAATATTTGATGTTTATGCGACAGCTAATGCTGCGGTCCTGAAGATCAAAAAATACTACGATGAGGATATTCCTAGAGCACTGCGGGCAACTGGAAGTCAGCGCTTGATTTTAAAAATTCATGGGTGCATTGATACTCCTGATAAGCTTATCTTTACTCGTGAAGACTATGCCAATATCAGAAACGAACATGCGAATTTTTATCGTGCAGTGGACTCGTTAGTGTTCACTAACACATTTTTATTCTTGGGTTGCGGCATGAACGATCCTGATCTTTCTTTAATCTTAGAACAATATGCACGTTCTTTTGGGGCGGCGCCGCCTCATTACGTTGCGTTAGCCGGGAAAATATCGCCCGAATACAAGAGAATGCTATCGAAAAATTACAACCTTAGGATTTTAGAATATTCTTCAGCTAACAATCATAAGGAGCTATTGGATTCTGTTCAACAGTTGGTTGTTATGGTTGAGAACGAGCGAGCAAATCTTGCTATTTCTACGTTGTGGTAGATGACGGTAAAGGATTAATTGGCAGTGTTAATAGTGCTAACCCAAGTCAGTATCGTTAATTAATTGTGAGAGCTTAAGTGGGCAAGTGCCTCCTGTTCTAGTGTGCATCGTGCTGCTTGGCCGGCTAGGTTTCGGCGATTCTCAATGCTTGGCGCTACACGCCGTCGTGGCGGCAGCCTTCAAAGGGGAGAATCGCGTTCGGCTTGGGCTGGTATGCCAGCTCCTCGATATGCGCCCACCGATCCTCGCTGTCTACGCCATTCTCCATCTGCTATCGAGCTGGCGCCGCATGCTCGACGTGTGGTTTCGTTTCCGACCCGCTACCGGGCCTGACGCACGGCAGCGGGGAACACTTCGTTCACCCTCGCTCAGTGCCCGCGCTTCTGCACCAGCGCCGTGCCGGTGCCGTGCCGCTTGCCTTCGCTGACCGCGGTCACGCTGCCGTCCGGATTGAACACGATGGCGTTCGCCGCGCCGATGTCTTCGGGGCTGACCGTCCACTTGTGGCCGAACCCCTCGAGCGCCCTGGCCTGGGTGCTGCCGGTGAAGCCGGCTTCGACTTCGGTCGCGGCGTCGTTGCGCTCGGACAGGCGCGGCGCGTCGATCGCCTGGTCCATCGGCATGCCGAAGTCGACGTAGTTGACGATGGTCTGCAGCACGGTCGTGATGATGGTCGCGCCGCCCGGGCTGCCGATGGTGAAGGCCGGCTTGCCATCCTTGAAGGCGATGGTCGGCGCCATCGACGAGCGCGGGCGCTTGCCGGCTTCCGGAATGTTCGGGGCCGGGCCGCTGAAGTCGAAGTCGGTCATCTCGTTATTCAGCAGGAAGCCGTAGCCCGGCACGACGATGCCGCTGCCGCCCCAGGATTCGATGGTGAAGGTGTAGGAGACGATATTGCCTTCCTTGTCCGACACCGTCAGGTGGGTCGTGTGCACGCCTTCGCGCATGATCTGGTTCTGCATCGGGCGCAGCGGGAAGCTCTGGTCGTTCTCGTACAAGAACGCGTCGCCGGCCGGGACCGGCTTGGGCGCGGCGCGGTTCGGATTGATCAGCGAGCGGCGCTGGGCCGCGAACTGCTTGGACAGCATGCCGTCGAGCGGCGCGTCGACGTATTCCGGGTCGCCCAGAAAGGCGTTGCGGTCGGCAAAAGCGAGGCGGCTGGCTTCCAGGTACAGGTGCTCGGCATTCGCGCGCGGCATCGACTTCAGGTCGTAGCCCTCCAAAATGTTGAGCGCCTCGGCCACCGTCGCGCCTCCGCTGCTGGGCGGCGCCATGCCGTACAAATCGTAGCCGCGGTAGGTCGAGTGCACCGGCTGGCGGATGCGCGCCTCGTAGTTGGCAAGGTCGGCGAGCGTCATGCCGCCGGCGCGCACCGACGCGCCCGCGACGAGCGGCGGACGGTTGACGGCATCGACCACGGCCTGCGCCATCGGGCCTTCGTAGAATGCCTTGTAGCCGCGCGCGGCCAGTTCGCGGTAGGCCTTGGCCAGGTCCGGATTCTTGACGATGGTGCCGACCGGGAGCGCCTTGCCGTTCTTGAGGTAGAGCTGGCTGGTGCTGCCGAACAGGCTGAACTTCTTCTCGTTCTCGGCCATCAGGCCGTGCAGCGTCGGCGTGACCGGGTAGCCTTTGGTGGCCACTTGAATGGCCGGCGCCAGCACCTGCTTGAACGACATCGTGCCGTAGCGCTCGAGCGCCTCGTGCCAGCCGCGCACGGTGCCCGGCACGCCGACCGACGCGCCGCTGGCGACCGCGGTGTCGAAGTCGATCGGCTTGCCGTTGTCCTGGAACACGGCCGGCGTGAACGAGTTCGGCGCGGTCTCGCGGTGGTCGATCGTGACCACGCGTTTGTCCTTGGACAGGTAGATCACCATGAAGCCGCCGCCGCCGATGCCGCAGCTGAACGGATCGGTGACGCCCAGCGTCGCGGCCGCCGCCACCGTGGCGTCGATGGCGTTGCCGCCCTTGTTGAGGATGGCGAGCGCCGATTGCGAGGCCTTTTCGCTGATGGTCGCGACCGCGCCGCCGGTGCCGGTGGCGACCGGCGGCGCGGCGAAGGCGAGGGGACAGGCCAGCGCGATCGCCAGCAGCAGGGGTTTGACGTGGGTGGTCATGGTCGGGGTGGTTTCGAGGTGGAAGGGGAAGCGGGCGTGCCGGCCTGGCTGATCCTGAGCGTGACGGCCAGCGGGTCGGCCGCGTGTGCACCGGCGCCCGCGCGCGCGAGCGGGAGCGCGCGCACGTCGAGCGACACTTGCGCACCGTGCAGCGCATTGGGCGCCGCCACCGGCTGGTCGGGGCCGAGGCTGAATTCTTCGCGGCCGCCGGGCGCGTCGACGATGAAGCGCAGGATCAGCCGGCCGGCCCAGATACATTGGGTGTTGGCCGGGCAGCGGCTGTCGCTGAAGCTGTCGTAGGTGAGTGTGGTGCCCGGCGCCAGCGTCACCGTCTGTTCGGGCTGGAGCGGATAGACGCCGTCGTGGATCGGATTGGCCGCGCAGCCGCCCAGCAGGGCGCCGGCGGCCATGACGAGAACAGCGGCGCTGGCGGACAAGCGGGGCGGGAACCGCGATGGCATCATCGGACGTCCAGGAATTTGCATTAAGCAAATAGTATCAAAACGCGGCGCATGCACAATTCGCGACCCGGATGGCGTATCCTGTTGAGCGAATGCCAACAGACACGGAGACCAGGATGAAACGCTTGACCTCGAACGACTTCGATCCCGAAGTCCTGAAACTATTCGACGGCTACGTGCACGGCCGCCTGTCGCGGCGCGACTTCTTATCCCGTGCCGGGCGCTATGCCGTCGGCGGGGCGACCGCGGCCACGCTGCTGGCCCAGCTGTCGCCGTCGTTCGCCGCGCCGGTGGTGGCGCCGTCGGATGCGCGCATCACGACGCGTTACCAGGAATTTCCGTCGCCGCAGGGCTACGGCAAGCTGCGCGGCTACCTGGCGATGCCCGCCAACGCCAAGGGCAAGCTGCCGGCGATCCTGGTGGTGCACGAAAACCGCGGCCTGAACCCGCACATCGAAGACATCGCGCGCCGCCTGGCGCTGGAAGGCTTCATCGCGTTCGCGCCGGACGCGCTGTTCCCGCTCGGCGGCTATCCCGGCGACGAGGACAAGGCGCGCGAGCTGTTCCCCAAGCTCGACCAGACCAAGACGCGCGCCGATTTCGTCGCCGCGGCCCAGCTGCTCAAGACGCTGCCGCAAGCCAGCGGCAAGGTCGGCGTGGTCGGCTTTTGCTATGGCGGTGGCATCGCCAATTACCTGGCCACGCAACTACCTGACCTGGCGGCCGTCGTGCCGTTCTACGGCGCCCAGCCGCAAGCGGCCGAGGTGGCGAAGATCCGTTCGCCGCTGCTGATCCACGATGCCGGCAAGGACGAGCGCATCCTGGGCGGCTGGCCGGCGTACGAAGCCGCGCTCAAGGCCAACCACGTCGACTACCAGCATTTCGTCTACGCGGACGCCCAGCACGGCTTCAACAACGACACCACGCCGCGCTTCGACGAAGCGGCCGCCAAGCTGGCGTGGGAGCGCACGGTGGCGTTCTTCAAGCAGAAGCTGGCCTGAATCCGATCGCAGCGTAGCTCAAGCGAGCGCGAAGCGGCGCAGGGCCGGCAGGGTTTCCGCCCACGCCGACCAGGCCGCCAGGCGCGGGTACAGCTCGGCCTGGACGATCTGCGGCAGCATCAGCTGCATGAAGGCCCAGGCGACCGCCGTACTCACGCCGCCCTGGTCGATCCTGCCGGTCTGCGCGCCGGCAGGCGGCGCATCGCAGGCGTGCTCGAGCAGGCTGCAGGCGCCCAGCAGCTGGGCTTGCACCCGGTCGAGCCAGGGCTGGTGCTGTTTTTCCGGCGGACGCAGCTTGAACTCGTAGACCATCTGCATGGTCTTTTCGCAGGCCGCCAGCGCCAGGCCGACCCGGGCCAGGACGCGTGCCCGATCGGCCGGCGCATCCGGCAGCAAGGCGCGCCCGGCCAGACACTCGGCATAGTCGATGATGAGGTTCGAGTCCATCAGGCAGGTGCCGTCGTCCAGCACCAGGGTGGGCGCTTTGACCACCGGATTGATCCCGGCATACGTGTCGAAGTCGCGGAACACGGACAGCGGCCGGTGCTCGAACGCAATACCGAGCAGGTCGAGGCTGATGGCGGTACGGCGAACGTAGGGCGAATCGAGCATGCCGATGAGTTGCATGAGGTCTCCGGTCGAAGTCAGGGCGTAAAAAAGGCAGCCTGGGCTGCCTTTTTCGATATTACCGCAGAAAAGAATCCGGCCTCAGAAATCGAGGTGGTATTGCAGCTGCAAGGCGCGGGTTTTCGCCTGGCTCAGATTCCATGCATCGGATTGCAGCATCAGGCGGAAATTGCCGGCTTCGACAGCGAGGCCGGCGCTGTCGAAGCGTGTCTCCACGTTCGCGCGCACGGTCACCCAGCCGAAGCGGCGCGACAGCGACAGCGTCGGAATGGTCTCGCCCGCATAGCGCGCCACCTGCACGCCGGCGTCCCAGTCCTGGTAGCGGTAGGCGAGGGTGGCGGCGGTATAACGGGGAATCCTGAAGTCGCGCTCGATCTGCTGCTTGCGGCCGCGCAGCATGGGCGCGTAGTTGATGTAGCCGTTCGCGTCGTATGAGCTTGACGCCGTGTTCAGCGTCTCGGTATTGAGCGGCAGTCTTTTCCAGCGCAGGCGGCTGGCCAGATCGTCGGCCTGTACGCGCAGCGTCCAGGCGTCAAACAGCGGCAGCGTGGCCGCCAGCGACAGGCTGGCGCCGGATGCGCTCGGCGCATCGCCCATGAAGGGATAGGTCATGCGGCTGTCGGCGTCGACGTGGCTGGCTGTCGCGCCATAGGTACCGTCCTGCGCATAGGTGAGGATGCCGTTCACGCTGCGTTCGCGCAGGCGCTGCTTGCCGTATGCCGCGGCGCTGAGCGTGATGGTGCTGTCCTGGCTGCCCAGGTGCGGGCCGTCGAAGACGTAGCCGAGGCGCAGGCCTCGAGCGCGCCAGGAGAAGTAGCGTGCCTGCAGCGGAAAACTGGCGGGCGCGTCGGGCTTGTCCTTGCGCTGGACCATCACGTAGACGTCGGTGCTGGCGCGGTCGGTGATCAGGTAGGCATCCTGGCGGTATTCGACGCCGAGACGCCAGCGGTTCCTGGCGATGCCGATCGCGGCGCTGGCGCGCATGAGCGCGGTATTGCGGCCGGTACGCGGCGAATAATCGGTCCAGGTGCCGTCGATCTGGCTGATCGGCACGGTATCGCTGGCCTGCCAGGCGGAGACGTCGGTATAGACGCTCCAGCCGTCCGTGGGGGTCTCGGGGAGCGTGTGGGCGCCGGCTGCGCCGCAAGCCAGTGCGCCGGCAAACAAGATTGATCGCATGATGGAAGTAACAAAAAAAGCCTGGCGCGTGGCGCCAGGCTCGAGACCGGATCGTCCGGATTACTTGATCGACTCGGTAGTGCCGTCGACGTAGGTGATCATGCCCCTGGCGAAGTTCAGTTCGGCCACGACGGCGCCGTCCTTGGTCACCCTCACCGGGTTCGAGGTGTCACCGAACGAGAACGAGACACCGTCGACGCTTGCCACTTTCAGCAGCGGCTTGGCGCCGGCCTTGGCAGTGACGCTGGCGTTGATCACCGTCGTGCCGTCGCGGTATTGCGCGCTGATGTCGGCGGCATCCTTGCCGGTGCGGGTGGCGCCGACGGTCAGGGTCAGATCCGGACGGCTCGGCACCGACAGCGTGCCGCTGAGCTGCACGGCGTCCGCGATGAAGTTCGTATCGGACACCGCGGCAGTGGCGTCGTAGCTCTCGTAGCCGCCGCGCGCCAGCGTCGCGCTGCCGCTGAAGACCGTTGCGTCCTTGTGCTTGAGCGTGCCGTCGAACGACAGGTTGGTCGCCGTATGGGTGGTCTTGCTCTTGTCCTGCTTGTCGTCCTTGGCGTGGAAAGTGCCCTTGACGGTGGTGTCACCCAGGGTACCGCTCAGCGTCAGCTGCACTTCGTTGGCGGCGTCCTGGGCGATCCTGCCGGTGCTGTCCGGCAGCGATACGCGCGCGAACGAGCTGTCGTCGATCACCACCTTGCCGCCGGCCTGGTCACCCTGGTAGGCGGTGGCCGATCCGGAGATCTTGTACAGGTACAGGCCGCTCAGTTCCTGGGTGCGGGTCACGTTCAGCGCCCAGTCTTCGCGGTCGCTGACAAGGCTGCCGTCGCCGGCCATGCGGCCGGTCACGCCACCTTTCAAAGTGAACTGCGACAGCGCGTTGCCGCTGCTGGCGTAGGTGATGCTGCCGCTCTGGACGGCGCCGATCTGCTCCGTCACCGGCTGACCCGTGATCGAGTAGAGGCTGTACTGCGCCGTGGTCTTCTGCAGGTAGGTCGAGTAGGTGTAGTCGGTGGTGCTGTTCGCGCTCTGCTGGAGCGTGAAGACGCGGCTTGCATACACCATCGTGCCCGAAGCGATACCGGTCGCCATGGAACCCGGCAGGTTGTTGGCCTGGACGACCGTGCAGGTGATGCTGAGCGGGCTCTTGCTGATCGTGCAACCGCCGCTGCCATACCTGATGTTATAGCTTCCGTACGAGCGGAACGCGACGTCGTTGTTGACCACGGCGTTCGTGGGGTAGTTGTAGGCGCCGGCGCTGCGGGTAATGTCCAGCAGGTCGGCCATGCTCGGAATCAGTTTCGTCAGGCCGGCGACGTCGTTGGCCAGCGGGGCGACCGTGCCGTTCAGGTCGGTCTCGATGGCGTCGGCGGTCGACCGGAAGGCGTCGTTCTGGTCGAGCGCGAGCAGGTTGGTGCGCAGGCTGGCGAACAGACCCTTGGCAGCGGCCACCTGATCGGTGCTCGCAGTCGGCAGGGCCGTCGTCGAGCCCGTCGGGGCCGGCGGGGTCAGCAGGGGAATGCCGACGACCTTGTCCTTGCCGGTATGGTTGATGGCCTTGTCCTTGGCCACGGCCTGGATCGCGGCGGTGAACTGTGCCAGGGTGTTCCGGTCGAGCGATGGCTGGCCGTTGGCGACCTTGACCGACGAGGTCAGTTTGGTGACAACGCAGGCGATGCGCTCGCCCGGGTTGCTTTGGCCGCAGTCGGCAGAGGCGGCGCTGCCCATCTTCGAGATGGCGGCCAGGGCCAGGCTCTGGTTCTTTTCGTCTTCGCTCGCGTTGGCGACAGCGTCGCTGTTCGAATTGATCGGCTTGACAGTTTCGGGGTCGAAACCGAGCAGGGCGCGCACGTTGATCTTGGCTTGCGCGACGGCCGCCTGCAGCAGCTTGCCATCGGACGTCTCGGCGCTGCGGACGATCATCTCGGTCAGCGGCGAAACAGTGCTGTCGTAGGTATCGCCGGCATTACTTGACAGCATTACCACGCTGCGCAGCTTCAGGCTGTCGGGAATGGCGATGTCGGTGCCGGTCGCTTCGTCGGCCATCACGGCGCCGGTCGCGGTGGTGACCTCGATCACGAAATTCTGTACGGAAGCAGGAATCTGCATCTTGTAGCTGCCATCGGCGCCGGTGATGGCGCTCGCCAGCGCGGTCGCAGCACGTACGCCCTGGGCGTCCAGTACGTACACGCTGACCTTGCCGCCCTTGATCAAGCCTTTGGCCGCCGTGCCACCCACGGTGCGTTGTGCGGTCGGGGCTGCCGGGGTCGTTGCGGTCGGAGTGCTTGCCAAAGGGGTGCTGCCGCCACCGCCACCACCGCAGCCAGCCAATGCCAGCGCAAGCGCGATCGCGCTCGTCTTTAATACCGTTCCAGTCATTCCTTGCATGATTTCCCTGTCAATTTCTCTAATGGTGTGTCCGTCGATCGGACAACTTATTGCGCGATGGAAATTTTACGCAATTCAAATGAAAGGTTACAACGAGGAAACGATTTATTTAGGGAAACTCGGCTCGAAAAACCACAAGTGGGAGAATTGGTGATCTTCCATGTCAACGTGGGCGCAGACTGATGCTGGGCGCGCGTTTGCGCAGCGTGAGCATGTGTGGGAATGTAAATTGGTGCATCAGCGGCAAAAGATGCGGCGTGGGTAAGGCGACCGCTCATCAGCGGACAAATGTGTCAAAAGAAAAGGCGCCCGAAGGCGCCTTTCTCAGTGTTGCGGTAACAAATCAGACATAAGCGGCCAGCGCCGTTTTCATCTTCTTCAGTGCTGCGGTCTCGATCTGGCGGATGCGCTCGGCCGAAACGCCGAACTCTTCGGCCAGCGTGTGCAGCGTGGCGCCCGAGCCGTCGTCGTTGGCCAGCCAGCGCGCTTCCACGATCCGGCGCGAGCGCGGATCGAGTTTGCCCAGCGCCGTTTCCAGGCCTTCCGACTGCAGGCGCACCACTTCTTCGGCTTCCAGCACCTTGGTTGGCTCCTGCTGGTCGGACGACAGATAGGCGATCGGCGAGAATTTGTCGTCTTCGTCGTCGGTCGGCGCTTCCAGCGCGATGTCGCGGCCCGACAGGCGGGTTTCCATCTCGATCACTTCTTCACGCTTGACGTCGAGCATCTTGGCCAGATCGTCGACTTGCTGCGGCGACATTGCGTCGAGACCTTGCTTGTTGCTGCGCAGGTTGAAGAACAGTTTGCGCTGGGCCTTGGTCGTCGCGACCTTGACCAGACGCCAGTTCTTCAAGATGTATTCGTGCATCTCTGCCTTGATCCAGTGCATCGCGTAAGACACAAGGCGCACGCCCTGGTTCGGGTCGAAACGCTTGACTGCCTTCATCAGGCCGATATTGCCTTCCTGGATCAGGTCGGCATGCGGCAGGCCGTAGCCCAGGTAGCCGCGTGCGATGGACACCACCAGGCGCAGGTGCGACAGCACCATCTTTTGCGCGGCGTCCAGATCGTTGTCGTCGCGCAGCCGCTTCGCCAGCGAGACCTCTTCCTCGTGGGTCAGCATCGGCAGGCGGTTCACCATGGAGATATAGGCGTCGATGTTGCCGAGATTGCCGTTGAAACCCAGTCCAAGAGCACGGCTGCCGGACGGTACCAATGCGGATTGTGCGGACATGTTCACTCCCTCGTAAAAAGCTGCTGCATCGTCAATGCCATAAAGGCTGCCCCGGAGGCGCGGCGATTATGGGATGCGGACGGGACGCTTCTGATAGCCAAAACCCGTCGTACGGACAACATATTAGCACTCTCTTGAGGTGAGTGCTAGGCGCCACCATATCTCCACTGACGTCCTTAAGTTTCGTTAAAGTGTTGCTTACAGGAATCGAAAAACGGTCGGTTTAACTGTAGAGGTAGGCATTGCGATGCAGATGATTTAAGTCAAACGTGGGGCTTGAAACGTTTGAAATCGGTAGAAGATAGGTTATGCCTACCAGTTACAGAGGTCTGTGAACTGGCGCACCGAGGCATGTAGGCCTACGCCTTGCGTACGCCGCAGGTTTGACTGGCGAACAGCGGAAGAGTTCACAAAACGCAAGATGTAAATTTCCTGAGTACAGCATCTACACCGGGTTACCGCTCCCGAATCCTGGTGACGTGGCAGTCGGACGCGCCGCAATCACCTCATATGTTACGTTCATCATCAAAGCAGTTCACCCAGGCTGCATACGAAGTGATGGTCTGACATGAGGGAGCAATCCAATGAGCAAGAATTTTGAAGCAAACGCCGCTTACCAGAATTTCGACAAGCTATTCATCGATGGACGCTGGAAAGCGGGCGGATCGAAGCCCAGGCCCAACCTGAACCCGTGGACCGAACAGCCGATCGGCGAAGTCGCCCAGGCCAGCGAAGCGGACCTGAACGCCGCCTATGACGCCGCAACGCGCGCCCAGCCGGCATGGGCGGCCAAGCTGCCGTCGGAACGCGCCCAGGTGTTCGCCAAGGTGGCGCAGATCATGGAGCAGCGCCGCGACGAGATCATCGGCTGGATCGTACGCGAAGCCGGCGGCACGCTGCTCAAGGCTTCGCTCGAGTGGAAGTCGGTGCAGGGTGTGATGCTGGAAGCGTCGTCTCTGCCATATATGGTCGAAGGCAAGATCCTGCCCAACGACACCCTCGGCAAGGAAAGCCGTGTCTACCGCAAACCGGTCGGCGTGGTCGGCGTGATCTCGCCGTGGAACTGGCCGTTCCAGCTCTCGGCCCGTTCGCTGGCGCCGGCCATGGCGGTCGGCAATGCGGTGGTGCTCAAGCCGGCATCGGACACGCCAATCACCGGCGGCCTGCTGTTTGCCAAGCTGTTCGAGGAGGCCGGCTTGCCGCCCGGCATCCTGAACGTCATCCCGGGCTCGGGCGGCGAGATCGGCGATGCTTTCGTCAAGCATCCGGCGCCGCGCGTGATTTCGTTCACCGGCTCGACGCCGGTCGGCCGCGGGATCGGCAAGATCGCCTACGAAGCGGCGATCATCAAGCGCCTCGAACTGGAGCTCGGCGGCGACAGCCCGCTGGTGGTGCTGGCCGACGCCGATCTCGACCTGGCGGTCGAAGCCGCCGTGTTCGGCAAGTTCCTGCACCAGGGGCAGATCTGCATGATCTCGAATCGCCTGATCGTCGAAGCGCCGATCTACGACGAGTTCGTCGACCGCTTCACCGCACGCGTAAAAGGGCTCAAGATGAATGGACCCGACGATCCCGAAACCTTCATCGGCCCGATCATCAACCGCGACCAGCTGAAAAGCGTGCAGGAGACGATCGCCCTGGCACGCGGCGCCGGCTACCGCCAGCTGGCCGGCGGCGAGGCGCAGGGACTGCTGCTGCCGCCGCACGTGTTTGCCGGCGTCGAGCCGGAAGGCGCGCTGTACCGGCGCGAGATCTTCGGGCCGGTGGCGCCGGTGATCCGCGCGGCGAACGCGGACGAGGCGCTGCGCATCGCCAACGATACCGATTACGGTCTGTCGTCGGCGGTGTTCACCCGTGACCTGGAAAAAGGCGTGCGTTTCGCGCGGTCGATCGAGGCCGGCATGGCGCACGTCAACGACCAGCCGGTCAACGACTTGCCGTTCAGTCCCTTCGGCGGCGAGAAGAACAGCGGCATCGGCCGCTTCAACGGCCGCTGGGCGGTCGATGCCTTCACCACCGACCAGTGGGTCACGCTGCAGCACGAAGCGCGTCCGTATCCGTTCGATGCGCGCATCCTGAGCCCGGGCGCGTCGGAAAGCGTGGGCGGCTAAGGCTGCCGAAGAGGTTCGGCGCGCCCGGCCCGAGGCGGAGCGCGCCGATGAAGCTTTATTTCAACCGCGCCAGGTGGCGCTGCACCGACAGCATCGCGCCGGCCAGCCCGAGGCCGGCGCTGATCGCCAGCAGGGCGACCAGGCCGAGCGGCGGCAGCGGCGCCAGCTGGAACTCGGACGCGTACAGGCGCGCGAATTCAGCGATCGCCGTGTTCAGCGGACGCAGCGCCAGCGTGACCGCGCCCAGCGCCACCGCGCCGGCGCACAGGCCGAGCAGGGCGCCGGTGTAATAGAAGGGGCGGTGGATGAAGTCGTTGGTCGCGCCCAGCAGCTTGGAGACGGCGATCTCCTCGCGCTGGGTCAGCACCTGCAGGCGGATCGTGTTGAACACCACCGCGATCACCACCACGCCCAGCGTCAGCGCCAGCAGCAGCAGCGCCATGCGCAGCACGTTTAGCAGCGCGGCCAGGCGCTTGACCCAGGCCGAGTCGACCTGCACCGAGTCGACGCCCGGCAGCGCGCGCATCTGCTCGGCCAGGCCGTCGACGCGCGCGGCATCGGCATTGCTGTTGGCGAAGCCGTCCAGCTTCATCACGTAGCTGTCCGGCAGCGGGTTGTCGCCCAAGGTTTCCAGCACGTCGGTAAGGCCGCTCTTGGCACGCAGGCTGTCCAGCGCCTGCTCGCGCGGCACGAAGCTAACCTTGGCATGGCTGCCGGCCAGGATGTGCTGCAGTTGCGGATCGACGGCCTGGGCCTGCTCGCGCGTCGCGTCCTGCTTCATGAACAGGCTGATCTCGGGATCGACTGACAACTGCTGCGACAGCGGCCGCACGTTTTCCAACAGGGTCACGCCGGCGAAGGGCAGCGCGAGCGCCACCGCCACCACCAGCACGTTGAACAGGAAGCTGCCGGGCGTCTTGCGCACCTGGCCGAAGGCCGCGCCGAGGGCGAAGCGATGCTGGCGGAACCACACGTTCATGCCTGGCCTCCTTCAGGATGGCCGGCCACGTCGCCGATCGCATCGGCCACCAGCGCGCCATGTTCGAGGCGGATCACGCGCGCGTTCGACGAGCCCAGCACGAAATCGTCATGGGTCGAGATCACGCAGGTCACACCCACCGAGTGAAAGGCGCGCAGCGCGTCGAGCACGCGGTCGGCCGCGGCGCGGTCGAGGTTGGCGGTGGGCTCGTCGGCCAGGATGATCTGCGGGCGGTTGACGATCGCGCGCGCGATCGCCACGCGCTGCTGCTCGCCGCCCGACAGCTCCATCGGCAGGGCGTTGGCGCGCTCGAGCAGGCCGACCTTGTCCAGCGCCGCGCGCGCGCGCCCCTCGGCCTGGCTCTTGGGCGAGCCGGTGACGAGCAGCGGCAGCATCACGTTGGCCAGGATGCTGCGGTCGTTGAGCAGGCGCTGGTGCTGGAAGATCAGGCCGAGGTTACGGCGCAGGAAGGGCACGCCGGCCTTCTTGATGCGGCCGATGTCCTGGCCGTTGACGATCACCCGGCCCGAAGTCGGACGTTCGATCGCGGCCACCATCTTCATCAGCGTGGACTTGCCGGCGCCGGACGGACCGGCCAGGTAGACCAGCTCGCCCTTGCCGATGTTCAGCGAGACATCCTGCAGGGCGAGCGCGTCGGCGGAATATTGTTTCGAGACGGACTGGAATTCGATCATGGGCATGCTTAGCCGAGCAGCGCTTCGGCAAATTCGTCGGCGCTGAAGGGCTGCAGGTCTTCCAGCTTTTCGCCGACGCCGATGAAGTACACCGGCACCGGACGCGTGCGCGCGATCGCGGCCAGGATGCCGCCCTTGGCCGTGCCGTCCAGCTTGGTGATCACCAGGCCGGTCAGCTGCAGCGCATCGTCGAAGGCTTTTACTTGCGCCAGCGCGTTCTGGCCGGTGTTGCCGTCGATGACCAGCAGGATCTCGTGCGGCGCATCGATCATGCCCTTGCCGATCACGCGCTTGATCTTTTTCAGCTCTTCCATCAGGTGCAGCTGGGTCGGCAGGCGGCCGGCGGTGTCGACCATGACGACGTCGACGCCGCGCGCCTTGCCCGACTGGACCGCGTCGAACGCGACCGCGGCCGGGTCGCCCGACTGCTGCGAGATGACGGTCACGTTGTTGCGCTGGCCCCAGACCATCAGCTGCTCGCGCGCGGCGGCGCGGAAGGTGTCGCCGGCGGCCAGCAGCACCGACTGGTCGGAGCGCTGCATGTGCTTGGCCAGCTTGCCGATGGTGGTGGTCTTGCCGGCGCCGTTCACGCCCGCGATCATCATCACCAGCGGCTCGTGGCGGCCCAGTTCCAGCGGCTTTTCCAGCGGACGCAGCAGGTCGACCAGCAGCGCCTTGAGCGCGGCCTTGACGGCGATCGGCTCGAGCAGTTTTTCCTCTTTCACCCTGCGCCGCAGGTTGTCGAGCAGATACTGGGTCGCGTCCATGCCGGCGTCCGACATCAGCAGCGCGCCTTCGAGTTCTTCGTACAGGTCTTCGTCGATGCGCGCGCCGACGAACAGCAGCGACAGGTTGTTCGAGGTCTTGGCCAGGCCGGCCTTCAGGCGCGACATCCAGGTGCGCTTGGCTTCGACCGGGCTGACCGGGCGTTCGGCGGTTTCGGGGAACAGCTGGCCTTCGTAGGCGGTGCCGATCGATTCGGCCGGCAGAGTGGCGTCGAGCTCGGCGCTGGCGGCGGCTTGCGCTTCGGCTTCGGCCGCGGCGTCTTCGTCAGGCACGAAGGCGGGCGTGTCGTTGTTGCCGAACAGGCGTTGCAGGAAACCAGGCTGGGCGGCAGGCGCTTCGGCCTCGGGCGCAGCCGGGGCCGGCGCGGCCGCTTCGGCCGGCGTCGGCTGGGCCGGCGTCTCGGCTTCAGGCTTTTTCTTTTTGAAAAAACTAAACATGGTGTCGTGGGGAGGAACTGCGTGCGATGCCCGCGGGGAGCGGGCATACCAAAAAGAGTCGCGCGTATTCTACCAGAGCGGGCAGGCTTTTCCCTGCCACGGCCGCCGAGCCGGCCACTGTGGCGGGTGCGACACCGCTGAGCGTACGGCCTGCGTCAGCTCGGCGATTTCGTGGCGAGAATGCAGCTCATCATCGAACTTGACGAAACCGCTTGTTGGACGAAGGGCGGGGGCTGGGTTAGATTGTGAAGATGCCAAGAACAGAAGGGGGCGTGCGCCATGATCTCCAGGTTCCTCAAGCGGCTGATTGCCGGCGACAACGCGTCGAGCGACAGTGCGGCGTCGCCGCGCAACCTCGTCGTCTGGATCTTCATCATGCTGGTCGCGCTGTTCCTGACCCACCCGTCGGGCGGACCGTTCAGCGCGTCGGATACGCCGGTGCCGTGGCCGGCCGAGCTGGGGCTGGATAATCAGTTCGGCATATAGTTGCCGGCAAAACCGTCGCTCCGCTATAACCGTCGCTCCGGCGAAGGCCGGAGCCTAGGTTGGTTGGCGACTTCGGTGACATTGCATGGGTCCCGGCCTGCGCCGGGACGACGATGCAGAGGCCGGGACGACGTCGATAAGGCTCAGCCCTGCTTGGCCGCCTGCGCATTGGCCCGAATCGTCTCCAGCGTCGCATTCGGCGTGATCAGGTTGCCGTCGTAGCGCAGCTCGATCAGCGCCGGCAGCGATTTCTCGCGCGTGAACGCGATCGCGCGCGCGAGCGCGGGCGCGAAGTCGGCGGTCGCTTCGACCACTTCTCCCTGGCCGCCGTAGGCGCGCGCCAGCGCGGCGAAATCCGGATTGTGCAGCTGGGTGCCCGAGACGCGCCCCGGATACTCGCGCTCCTGGTGCATGCGGATCGTACCGAACATGCCATTGTTGAAGACCAGGAAGATCACGCCGGCGCCGTACTGCACGGCCGTGGCCAGCTCCTGGCCGGTCATCATGAATTCGCCGTCGCCGGCAAACGTCACCACGCTGCGCGCCGGGTCGACGATCTTGGCGGCGACGCCGGCCGGCACGCCATAGCCCATCGCGCCGCTGGTCGGGGCCAGCTGGGTACGCATGGCGCCGTAGCGCCAGAAGCGGTGCGCCCAGGTCGCGTAATTGCCGGCGCCGTTGGTGATGATGGTGTCGTGGGGCAGGGCGGACTGTAATGCCTGCACCAGCTGCCACAGGTCGAGCGGCGCCTCGCCACTTTTGAAAATCGGCGGCTGCGCCTGCCAGGCCTGCAGTTCGGCCTTGGCTTGCTCGACCGTATGGCGCCAGCTCGACGCATCGACCGGTTCCATCGCCGCCAGCATCCGCGCGGCTTGCGGCGCGCCGCTGGCGATCATCAGCTCGGCCTGGTAGACGCTGCCCAGCTCCTCGGGATCGGGGTGGATGTGCACCAGCGTCTGTTTCGGCACCGGCGCGGCCAGCAGCGAATAGCCGCTCGTCGTCATCTCGCCCAGGCGCGGGCCGAAGGCGATGATCAGGTCGGCCTCGCGCACGCGCGCGGCCAGCTTCGGATTGATGCCGATGCCGACGTCGCCGACATAGTGCGGGTGGTCGTTGTCGAGCAGGTCCTGGAAGCGGAACGCGCAGGCGACCGGCAGCGCATTGGCTTCGGCGAAGCGCCGGACGTCGGCGCAGGCTTCATCGGTCCAGGTGGCGCCGCCCAGCAGCAGCAGCGGCTTCTTGGCCGCGGCCAGCAGCATGCGCAGCGTGGCGATCTGTTCAAGCGAAGGCGCGCCCTGCACCGGCTGGTAGCGGCGGGTGTCGGGCACTTGCGCTGTCGAGACCAGCATGTCCTCGGGCAGCGCCAGCACCACCGGACCGGGACGGCCGCTGGTGGCGACCTGGAAAGCGCGCGCCAGATATTCGGGGATGCGCTCGGCGCGGTCGATCTGCGCCACCCATTTTGCCATCTGGCCATACATGCGGCGGTAGTCGACTTCCTGGAAGGCTTCGCGGTCCATGAAGTCGCCGCCGACCTGGCCGATGAACAGGATCATCGGCGTGGAGTCCTGGTAGGCCGTGTGCACGCCGATCGAGGCATTGGTCGCGCCCGGCCCGCGCGTGACGAAGCAGATGCCGGGCTTGCCGGTCAGCTTGCCGTAGGCCTCGGCCATGAACGCGGCGCCGCCCTCCTGGCGATTGATGATGAAGCGGACGTTCGAGTCGTGCAGGGCGTCGAGCACGTCGAGGTAGCTTTCGCCGGGTACGCCGAAGGCGATGTCCACGCCGTGGACTTGCAGGGCGTCGACCAGGATCTGGCCGCCGGTGCGGGAGGGGTGCGTCATGGAAGGGTGTCCTTATCGAAGAAGCATCGCGCAATTCTAGGGGAGGGCGCTCGTGCTGGCTTGCGAAATAACGACACCGAATTTCAAGAAAGAGGTCGCGGCCCCGCGATCCGCGGCCACAACGACGCGCATCGGGTAAAATAGCGCCCGTGAAGCAGGCCAAGGCAGCCGCTGGCCCACGCCGCAAGGTCGTGGGCGGGAGGAAGGTCCGGACTCCATAGAGCAGGGTGACGGTTAACGGCCGTCCGCTGAAAGCCGGCGCAAGCCGGTATAAGGCGAGGAATAGGGCCACAGAGACGAGCG
>Ga0308160_10001554_pt1 | contig 31612 bp, 27 predicted proteins | sample PhyFR1_FD_201036 | JGI IMG/M metagenome (GOLD analysis project Ga0308160, IMG submission 201036) | Phyllosphere microbial communities from UC Gill Tract Community Farm, Albany, California, United States - DLSLF.R1 | ecosystem: Host-associated > Plants > Phyllosphere > Unclassified | place: USA... | reverse complement strand
GAGCAGTGCGAACAGTGCGTTAGCGTCCTGTCGCGAGGTGGCGTATATTACGCTTTCCTCCTGCAGAGTCAACCTCTTTCTCAGAAGTTTTTCTCCGGCGGCGCAGTCTCCTGTGCCTCTCAACCCGTTTCCCGTTGCCGGTGTTCCGTGTTGATGGATGCGCATTATAGGGAGTTGCCTGAGAGGCGCAACCCATAAATTGCATAAAAAAGAGCGTTCGCTGCATTCCACAGCAAAAGCGGCTGTTATACGCAGTTACACACAATGTTATCCACATTAGTCGGGCCAGATAAATTTAGGCGAGCATCACGCAAACGTTTTCGCTACAATGCCGGGCGAAGTTCCGGACCCCCCTTTTCGGGGCGTTACCTGAGGTTTTTGATTTTTTCTTCCTGTATAGAGAAGAGAAAACCGCTGTAAAGCCTGATGTAACGCTCTTATATACGCGAAACAAAGCCAAGGGATAAACCACCATGCAACAAACTCGTCCTGTACGCCGCGCATTGCTCAGTGTCTCTGACAAAGCCGGTATCCTCGAATTTGCTCAGGCGCTCTCAAGTCGCGGTGTCGAACTGCTCTCCACAGGCGGAACAGCTCGCCTGCTGGCGGATGCGGGTCTGGCTGTCACAGAAGTCTCTGACTACACCGGTTTCCCGGAAATGATGGATGGACGCGTCAAAACCCTGCATCCCAAAGTGCATGGCGGCATTTTAGGTCGTCGTGGCCAGGATGATGCCATTATGGCGCAGCACGACATCAGCCCAATCGACATGGTGGTCGTTAACCTCTATCCCTTTGCACAGACCGTCGCCCGTGAAGGATGTTCACTGGAAGATGCAGTGGAAAATATCGACATCGGTGGCCCGACCATGGTGCGCTCTGCTGCCAAGAACCATAAAGATGTGGCAATCGTGGTCAGCAGCGGCGACTACGAAGCGATCATTGCCGAAATGGATGCCCATGAAAATGGTCTGAAGCTTGAGACCCGTTTCGATCTGGCGATCAAAGCGTTTGAACACACCGCCGCGTATGACAGCATGATCGCTAACTACTTTGGCAGCCTGGTACCCGCCTATCACGGTGATCGTAATCAGCCTGCTGGCCGTTTCCCGCGTACCCTGAATCTGAACTTCATTAAGAAGCAGGATATGCGCTACGGTGAAAACAGCCATCAGGATGCTGCCTTCTATATAGAAGAGAACATCACTGAAGCTTCAGTGGCGACGGCCCGGCAGGTTCAGGGCAAAGCGCTCTCCTATAACAACATTGCTGACACGGATGCTGCACTGGAGTGCGTAAAAGAGTTCAGTGAACCCGCCTGCGTCATCGTCAAACATGCGAACCCTTGTGGCGTAGCGACCGGTGACTCGCTGCTGGCAGCCTATGAGCGTGCTTACCAGACCGATCCGACCTCCGCATTTGGCGGCATCATCGCCTTTAACCGCGAGCTGGATGAAGCAACTGCGCAGGCCATTATCAGCCGCCAGTTTGTTGAGGTGATTATCGCGCCAGCCGTTTCTGAGGCCGCGCTGAAAATTACCGCCGCGAAGCAGAATGTCCGTGTCCTGATCTGCGGCCAATGGCAAAACCGTACTGCTGCACTGGATTTCAAACGCGTCAACGGGGGTCTGCTGGTACAGGATCGCGATCTCGGCATGGTCGATGCCAGCCAGCTGCGCGTCGTCAGTAAACGTCAGCCAACCGAACAGGAACTGCGTGATGCGCTGTTCTGCTGGAAAGTGGCGAAGTTCGTTAAGTCTAACGCCATTGTTTATGCACGCGACAACATGACCATCGGTATCGGTGCCGGACAGATGAGCCGTGTCTATTCCGCTAAGATTGCCGGCATTAAAGCAGCCGATGAAGGGCTGGAAGTAAAAGGATCAGCCATGGCGTCGGATGCCTTCTTCCCGTTCCGTGATGGTATTGATGCGGCAGCCGCGTCAGGCGTGAGCTGCGTCATCCAGCCTGGCGGCTCCATCCGCGATGAAGAGGTAATTGCGGCGGCAGATGAGCACGGCATTGCCATGATCTTCACCGACATGCGTCACTTCCGCCATTAATCGTTCTGGAGAGAAACAGATGAAAATTTTAGTAATCGGCAATGGCGGACGTGAACATGCTCTGGCCTGGAAAGCTGTCCAGTCGCCGCTGGCGGAAACCGTGTTTGTGGCACCGGGTAACGCGGGCACCGCATTAGAGCCTGCGCTGCAGAATGTCGCGATTAGTGCAACTGATGTCCCTGCCCTGCTTGAGTTTGCCCGGCGTGAAAAGATTGATCTGACGATTGTCGGCCCCGAAGCGCCGCTGGTGATTGGCATCGTGGATGCCTTCCGTGAGGCCGGGCTGGCTATCTTTGGTCCGACTCAGGCCGCTGCGCAGCTGGAAGGCTCTAAAGCTTTCACCAAGGATTTCCTGGCGCGTCATAAGATCCCGAGTGCGGAATACCAGAACTTCACCGAGGTTGAGCCCGCTCTCGCGTATCTGCGTGAGAAAGGCGCCCCTATCGTCATCAAAGCCGACGGCCTGGCCGCAGGTAAAGGCGTGATTGTGGCGATGACGCTGCAGGAAGCTGAGGATGCGGTTCAGGATATGCTGGCCGGAAACGCCTTTGGCGATGCCGGACACCGCATTGTGATTGAAGAGTTTCTGGATGGCGAAGAAGCCAGCTTCATCGTGATGGTGGACGGCGAGCATGTGCTGCCCATGGCCACCAGCCAGGATCACAAACGCGTGGGCGATGGCGATACCGGTCCGAACACCGGCGGAATGGGTGCCTACTCTCCGGCTCCGGTTGTCACCGATGAGATCCACCAGCGCGTTATGGATCAGGTTATCTGGCCGACCGTGCGCGGCATGGCGGCTGAAGGCAACGTCTATACCGGTTTTCTCTATGCCGGCCTGATGATCGATCACACCGGGCAGCCGAAAGTAATCGAATTCAACTGCCGCTTCGGCGATCCGGAGACTCAGCCGATCATGCTGCGCCTGCAGTCGGATCTGGTCGATCTTTGCCTGGCCGCCTGTGACGGTAAACTGGATCAGAAAACGTCACAATGGGATCCCCGCCCTGCGCTGGGTGTGGTGCTGGCGGCGGGCGGTTATCCGGGTGACTACGCTCAGGGCGATCAGATTCACGGTCTGCCACTCGAAGAAGTGGCTGACGGCAAGGTATTCCACGCCGGAACACGGCTGGAAGAGGATCGGGTGCTGACAAACGGTGGCCGCGTGTTGTGCGTAACCGCGCTGGGCGACGATGTGGCCGCGGCACAAAAGCGGGCTTATGAGCTGACACAGCCGATCTCATGGCAGGGCAGCTTCTGTCGCCGCGATATCGGCTACCGCGCCATTAATCGTAAATAAGTTCAGGGGGCACCAGGTGCCCCCTTTTCAATTCACATATCTTCTTCTGTCGGCTGCTGTGAGCAGTCATCTTGCTGACTGACCCGCAATAGCTGTATCCCTTCCGGCGCTTCAAGCCATGACACCATCAGCGGTGCCGATACGCGGCGTTGCTGCTGTGTCAGCATCTGCAGAGCGTCGGCGTCAAAAGCGGGTCTGACCTGCTGGCCTTCGCAACTCTCCAGCACATTGTTTCCCAGCCAGTGTCCCTGTCTGAGGAACACCTGACCGCTTAATAGCGCATCGCTGAGGTTACGCATCCGCTCGGCATCAAACTTATAGAGCTCAACCGCATCCGGGCTGACCGCTTCACGCCGGCCTGAAAGCTGGCGCTGCATAAAGTTAAGACCGCCAGCCTGGTCAAAGCGCAGGGTCACATCATCAGGCTGGTTGCCCTTCACCTGACGCTGAATGCTGATCAACGACTCTTCCAGCCAGACATAATCCGTCACTTCACCCTCACCCCCACTGAACGGCGTATAGAAGGTGCGGATATGGACAGACTGGTGGTCGCTGTTTTTACGCCAGATACGAACAACACCACGATCGGCAAGATAGCCACTGGCAGAAAAGGGGGGAATATCCGGAGTAGAGCTGCAACCGAAAAGAAACAGGGAGAGAAACAGAACAGATAAACGCTGAAACAGCGGGGTCATGATGGCTGGCCTCTTAAACAAAAGGGGCGAAACGCCCCCTGTTTTAAAGCTTAACCGCAGTGCGACGTCTTACTTAACGGCGTCTTTCAGCGCTTTACCAGACACGAATGCCGGTACATTTGCTGCAGCGATTTTGATCTCTTTGCCAGTCTGCGGGTTACGACCGGTACGCTCAGCGCGGTGGTTCACTTTAAAAGTACCAAAACCAACCAGTTGTACAGCATCACCATCTTTCAGAGACTCAGTGATCGCAGCCAGAGTAGATTCCAGCGCTGCCTTTGCCTGGGTTTTAGACAGGTCAGCTTTTTCTGCGATCACATCAATCAGTTGAGTCTTGTTCATAAGTTATCCTTAAAGTGTATTTATCGCTTGCTAAGCAACGAGTGCGAGGGAAAAGCCATATTCTGGCACTCTTCTGCCTGCACGCACCGATAGCCACAATTTTCAGCCCCCCAAATGTAGACCAGACAGGGGGCCAATGTGAAGCCTCCAGGCGCGCTAATTCGGGCCTGAAGTCACGTTTTATCGCCTTACTGCTGGAAATTTATACCGATGTTGCTAATTCCCGCTTCACGCAGGTCAGATCGCAGACCTTTAATCAATTCAAGGTCGCGCTCTTCACACTCCGCCAGCAGGCGGAAAATCTCCCACTGAAGGTCCCACTCATCGATGATAGCCGGGTTTTCACGCAGCTCTTCGTCGGTCATTTCGCGTCCAGCCTGGGTCATTTCCAGCATGGCGATAGTAGTAATTGAGGTCTCGCTGACTTCAATTGCATGCTCAAGAGTTTCACCGCTCAGCTGCGCATGGACGACTTCGCTTAATGCCACACAGGCATCGATAGCCGGATAAACGCCGTAAACCTCAAACGCATCACCATCCGGAATGGCGGCTTCGAGCTTTTCCAGCTGGCTGTCGAAGTTAATCTTCGCATCTTTGACCGTCAGGTTTTCCCAGATCAGATCAAGAATGCGGCGATAGAGTGCCGGATCGGCAAATTCAGTCTGCTCGCAGAACGCACGATAGTTGGGATACATGCGCTCGCACAGGCAGGCCATAAAAGTAAGGTGCTGCCAGCTTTCCAGCTTCGCCAGACGCAGATGAACGGGATTTTGTAACATAAAGGTGGCTCTTATTCGTTTCGCTGGCCGCAGTGTAACTGCAAAACCGCAGCACAAACAGTGTTAAAGCGCGTTTTGCCAGCGCTGGAAAGCGGTTCGGTTCGAGGCAACCGCGTCGGCCCAGCGGGTCGGTTCCGGCAGCCGGTAACCACGCGTACAGTTTTCGACCCACTGCAGCGCGGTATCCAGGCTGACACGATGGCCGGTGGCGACAAACAGCGGATTACACCGCAGCTTGCTGCGCCATACCCAGCCTATCTGCTCACCTTTGTCGATCAGTGGCTGACGACTGCCAGGCTGCGCATCCAGATCGGCAAAACGGCCACACAGGCGACTTTTCGCGACACCAATGGTGGGCACATCGACCAGCAGGCCAAAATGTGACGCGACGCCAAGTCGTCGTGGATGCGAAATACCGTGTCCATCCACAAACAGCAGGTCCGGCTTTTGCTCCAGCATCTGCCAGGCGGCCATCAGCGCTGGATATTCACGGAATGAGAGAAAGCCCGGAATATAAGGCATGGTGGTCTCAACGCGTGCGATGCGGTGCTCCACCAGCTTTAAGGAGGGATACTCCAGTATCACCATCGCCGCCCGGGTGATAGTGCCTTCCTGCTCAAATCCAACGTCCGCCCCGCCGATAAAGCGGGGTGGCAGCACATCAAAATCATCTTCACGCACCACATCAGCGGCGCGTTGTAACTGCTCAGCGCGAAGTGCGGCAATATCCATGATTACTCCTGATGCCAGGGACGTGATAAACGGTGTACCGCCTCAACAAAGACGCCCGCATTTTCCGGTGGCACATCCAGATGAATACCATGACCCAGATTAAAGACATGCCCGGTGCCCGAGCCAAAGCGCTCCAGGATCCCAGCCACTTCCTGTTCGATACGCTCAGGTGCCGCATAGAGCATAGAAGGATCCATGTTGCCCTGCAGGGCTACTTTGTCGCCCACGCGACGGCGTGCGTCATCAATATCGGTGGTCCAGTCGAGACCCAGCGCGTCACAACCGGTGGCGGCCATCGCTTCCAGCCACTGTCCGCCGCCTTTGGTGAAGAGCGTCACCGGCACGCGGCGACCGTCGTTTTCACGCAGCAGGCCATCGACAATTTTGTGCATGTAATGGAGTGAGAATTCGCGGTAATCACGACCGGTCAGCACGCCACCCCAGGTATCAAACACCATAACGGACTGCGCACCGGCGCGGATCTGAGCATTGAGATAGAGGATGACGCTGTCGGCCAGCTTATCCAGCATCGCGTGGAGCGTAGCGGGATCGGCATACATCATCTTCTTAATTTTGGTAAACGCCTTGCTGCTCCCGCCTTCCACCATATAGGTGGCCAGCGTCCACGGACTGCCGGAGAAGCCAATCAGCGGCAGATCGCCGTTCAGGTTCTTACGGATGGTACGGACAGCATTCATCACATAGCCCAGCTCCATTTCGGGATCGGGCACCGGTAAACGCTCAACGTCAGCGCGACAGGTCACAGGGTTTGAGAAACGCGGGCCTTCGCCGGTTTCAAAGTAGAGACCCAATCCCATCGCATCCGGAATGGTCAGGATGTCACTGAAGAGGATGGCGGCATCCAGCGGATAACGGCGCAGCGGCTGCAGGGTAACTTCACAGGCCAGCTCGGCGTTTTTGCACAGCGACATAAAGTCACCCGCCTGGGCGCGTGTCGCTTTGTACTCCGGCAAATAGCGCCCGGCTTGTCGCATCATCCAGACCGGCGTGACATCAACCGGCTGACGTAACAGGGCACGCAAATAACGATCGTTCTTCAGTTCACTCATCTCAACACTCTCTCAATAACAGGCGTGTAGTGTAGCACTTTCACACTTCGGCGCGGCACAGGGCGACGGTATCTTCAATCAGGCGGCGCGCCACGGTGCCTGGCGGTGGCAGCAACGGCAGCTCATCAAAACGGAACCAGGCCGCATCCAGCAGCTCTTTACCGTCGTGCTGCAGATCGCCGCTGTCATACTCCGCCATAAAGGCTGTCATCAGCGATTGCGGGAAGGGCCACGGCTGGGAGGTAACGTAACGGACGTTTTTGACGCGGATATTGCTCTCTTCCATCACTTCGCGGGCAACGGCCTGCTCCAGCGTCTCGCCCACCTCCACAAAACCCGCCAGCACGGTGTAGACCTTGTTGCGATGGCGGGCATGATTCGCCAGCAGGATTTCATCACCGCGACGGATAGCCACAATGATGCAGGGTGCGATCTGCGGATAGTAACGCTCGCGACAATGGCTGCAGAGACAGGCAAATTCATGTTTGCTTTGGTGCATTTCATGGCCGCAATAGCCGCACCAGCGATGAGAACGGTAGAATTCCGCCAGTTGCACACCGCGACCCACCAGCTGAAACAGCGCCACATCCTGATCGATCAGCTGTCGTACTGAGAACATATCGGCAGAACGCGGCTCACAAATCAGCCAGACTTTTTCGCCCTGCCACTCACCGATGGTCCGGGCTTTACTGCCGGTCAAACCAAATTTTTCGGCGTTTCCGTGGGGTAAATCACCTTGTGGTAACCAAAGTTTCTGTTCATGGCTGACAATCCACCATCCAGCGTCTACGCTTGAGATTTCGCATTGCATTTATTTCGTCATCCTTAGCGTCAACTCGCACGCTGAAGTCCTGATGTTAAGTGTGTAGATAAACAACTATAACTCACATGGAGTTAGATATGCTTAACCAGTTAGACGTCCTGGCTGAACGCGTAGGTGGCAGTAATGAACTGGTCGATTCGTGGCTTGAAGCCCGTCGTCAGCTACTGGTGACCTATTATCACCTGGTCGGACTTAAACCAAACAAAGAGGCGCTGACGCGTCTTGATGAGCAGGCTCTGGACAACTTCTGTCATGGTCTGGTCGATTATCTTTCTGCGGGTCACTTCAGTATCTATGAACGCGTGATCAGTGAAATGAGTGGCGACAGCCCGATGATTGCCGCCGCACAGATCTATCCACCGCTGGAAGCCAATACTGAGCGTCTGATGCAGCTGTATGACGGCCACCTGCAGCAGGCGATCGACGACGAGAACTGCATGACCTTCCAGCAGGCACTCTCCGAAGTGGGTGAAGTGCTGGAAGCACGCTTTACGCTGGAAGATAAGCTGATCCAGCTGGCATGGGACAACCAGCTTGTCCCCCCGCCGGTTGCCAATGACAGCCATATCGCGCGTCCGGCTTAATCATCATCTCCGGCAAAGGGGTTGAGATTATCCCGTAGCCCTTTTATGCTGAACAGGTTCTGAGGAGAGTGCTCCAAAGAACCTTTTTTATTTTTGCTTTGAAATATAAGGTTTTTACGCCTGGCTCTGTTATCAGACACCCGCGTAAAAACAGCTTCTTGTCGGAGTGCCCAAGTTGGGCTGAGACCGTTAATTCGGGATCCGCGGAACCTGATCAGGTTAGAACCTGCGAAGGGAACAAGAGTAAATATTCTCTGTATACCAGCATGCTTACGCTGTCTATACGGTTACTCCTTCCGAACTCCGGACAAGCATCGTTCCCCCTTAACAGGAAGATTGCTATGTCTGACCAAAAAACAACTCGTCGTGAACAGCGTGCCCAGGCGCAGGAATTTATCGATTCCCTGCAAAGCGGCAGTGCATTTCCCCAGTCCCGCCGCATCTGGATTACCGGCAGCCGCGAGGATATTCGCGTTCCCATGCGTGAAATCGTGCTAAGCCCGACTCACATCGGCGGCAGCAAAGAACAGCCTCTCTATGAGCAGAACGAAGCGGTACCGGTCTATGACACGGCGGGTGCCTATGGCGATCCCGCGGCACAGATCGATGTTCATCGTGGCCTGGAAAAGCTGCGCGCCCGCTGGATTGCTGAACGCGACGACAGCGAACTTCTCGAACAGAACAGCTCAGGCTATACCCAGCAGCGGCTGTCTGACGAGGGGCTGGATCATCTGCGTTTCGATCAACTGCCGACACCGCGCCGTGCCCGCGCAGGCTGCTGCGTCACGCAATTGCACTATGCCCGCCAGGGGATCATCACCCCGGAGATGGAATTTATCGCACTGCGGGAAAACATGGGCCGTGAGCGGATCCGCAGTGAGGTATTGCTGCAACAGCATCCTGGCCACAGTTTTGGCGCGCATCTGCCAGCCAGTATCACGCCCGAGTTTGTGCGTCAGGAGGTCGCTGCCGGACGCGCCATTATCCCTGCCAATATCAATCACCCTGAATCGGAGCCGATGATCATTGGCCGCAACTTTCTGGTTAAGGTCAATGCCAACATCGGTAACTCGGCGGTGACCTCTTCTATTGAGGAAGAGGTGGAAAAACTGGTCTGGTCGACTCGCTGGGGTGCCGATACGGTGATGGATCTCTCTACCGGTCGTTATATTCATGAAACGCGCGAATGGATTTTGCGAAACAGCCCGGTGCCAATCGGTACAGTGCCGATTTATCAGGCGCTGGAAAAAGTGAATGGCGTGGCCGAGGCGCTGAACTGGGAAATATTCCGCGATACGCTGCTTGAGCAGGCGGAACAGGGTGTCGATTATTTCACTATCCACGCTGGCGTGCTGCTGCGTTATGTCCCGATGACGGCGAAACGTCTGACCGGAATTGTATCGCGGGGTGGATCTATCATGGCGAAATGGTGCCTGTCGCATCATCAGGAGAGCTTCCTGTATCAGCACTTCCGGGAGATTTGTGAAATCTGCGCCGCCTATGATGTCTCCCTGTCGCTGGGCGATGGCCTTCGTCCGGGTTCCATTCAGGATGCCAACGATGAGGCGCAGTTTGCCGAACTGCGTACCCTGGGCGAACTGACCCGTATTGCCTGGGAATATGACGTTCAGGTCATGATTGAAGGCCCGGGGCACGTCCCGATGCATATGATCCGCCGCAACATGACCGAACAGCTCGACCTGTGCGATGAAGCCCCCTTCTACACCCTTGGCCCGCTGACCACCGACATCGCGCCCGGCTATGACCATTTCACCTCCGGTATCGGTGCTGCCATGATTGGCTGGTTTGGTTGCGCCATGTTGTGTTACGTCACGCCCAAAGAGCATCTGGGTCTGCCGAACAAAGAGGATGTGAAGCAGGGATTGATCACCTACAAAATAGCAGCGCATGCCGCCGATCTGGCGAAAGGCCATCCGGGTGCGCAGATCCGTGATAACGCCATGTCCAAAGCGCGCTTTGAGTTCCGCTGGGAAGATCAGTTTAATCTGGCGCTGGATCCCCATACGGCGCGGGCTATGCATGATGAAACCCTGCCGCAGGAGTCGGGCAAAGTGGCCCATTTCTGCTCGATGTGTGGCCCTAAGTTCTGCTCGATGAAAATTTCACAGGAGGTGCGCGAGTTCGCAGCACGTCAGGATACGCGCGCCGAGCCCGTTGAAGTGGGCATGGCGCAGATGTCAGACCGTTTTCGTCGGCGCGGCGGTGAGCTTTATCATCCCGCCGATGCCATTAAGGAGGAGTAACGATGCCCGCATTTCCCGCTACCGCCCCGCGCCTGGGGCTTTATCCGGTGGTTGATAGCCCCGACTGGATTGAGCGCCTGCTGAAGATGGGCGTTCGTACACTGCAGCTGCGCATCAAAGATCAGCCCGATGAGATCGCCGAACCCGCCATCGCTCAGGCGATTGCACTGGGTAAACGCTATGACGCGCGCCTGTTTATCAATGACTATTGGCAGCTGGCGATAAAGCATCAGGCTTATGGCGTGCATCTGGGTCAGGAGGATCTCGATGTCGCCGATCTTGCCCGGATTCATCAGGCAGGATTGCGTCTGGGGCTCTCCACCCATGACGATGCTGAACTGGACCGCGCACTGGCAATCCAGCCCTCTTACATCGCGCTTGGACATATTTTCCCGACGCAGACCAAAGAGATGCCTTCCGCGCCGCAGGGCATTGAGCAGCTGAAGCGGCATCTGACGCGCCTGACGCATATCCCCACCGTGGCAATTGGCGGTATCTCAATTGCTCGGGCACCTGACGTGCTGGCAACCGGCGTGGGCAGTATTGCGGTGGTAAGTGCGATTACCCAGGCAGATGACTGGCGTGAAGCAACACGAACCCTGCTGGCGCTGGCAGAGCCTCACCAATAAGGATTTGTGGAAGCTGTCCCGCATAGCGGCTGCAAAACCAGTAACGCCAGCGTTTCTGCCGGGAAAGCGGTGCGCAAAAGCGTAAGTTGCCGCTGGCGTGCTCTGATCCAAAACCTTAACGTGGCCTCCGTCAGGTTAAGGTTATCTGACCAGGGCCGGTTCCCTCCTCTTGCCGGCCCTGCTTCTTCTTTTCGCTATGCGAGAGTTGAAGCTGAAATCTGCGTTTCATGCTGGCACGAGAGCATGGCGCGTTCGACGGCTGCACCCACCAGCGCCAGCGCCTTTTCAGTCTGCTCGTTGATCGGCAGCCCGTAGTTTAAGCGCAGACAGTTACGGTATTTACCCGAGGCCGAAAAGAGTGAGCCTACGGCTATCTGAATTTTTGACTCGCGCAATTCGCGGTTGAGCCGGACCGCATCAAACGCTTCGGGGAGCTCTATCCACATCAGAAAACCGCCCTGAGGACGGGAAACGCAGATGCCGCAGGGAAAGTAGTGGCGCACCCAGCAGCTAAAGGTTTCATAGTTACGATGATAGATTTGCCGCATCCGGCGCAGATGGGGCTGATAATGGCCCTGGCGGATAAACTCGGAGACCGCATGCTGAGGCTGTGTGGCGGTGGAACCTGTGACGATATATTTCATATGCAGTACACGGTCGCGATAGCGGCCGGGTGCAACCCAGCCGACACGCAAACCTGGCGCCAGCGTTTTGGAAAAGGAGCTGCACAGCAGAACCCGGCCATCGAGATCCAGCGCTTTAATGGTCGCTGGGCGCGGATATTCCCAGGCTAACTCACCATAAACATCATCTTCAATGACCGCCGCGTCAAACCGCTGCGCCAGGGCAAGCAATGCCCGCTTACGCGGCTCAGGCATGATAAATCCCAGCGGATTATTACAGTTCGGCACAACAACGACTGCTTTAATCGGCCATTGATCAAACGCCAGTTCCAGCGCTTCCAGGCTGATGCCGGTTACCGCATCGGTCGGGATCTCGATGGCACGAATGCCAAAGCCGCGCAGGGTTTGCATGATCCCGTGAAAAGAAGGCGACTCAACGGCAATGATATCGCCCGGCTCGCAGACCGCACGCACGGCTACCGATAACGCTTCATGGCAGCCGGTGGTAATAACAATGTCATCGGCGGTGAGCTGGCAACCGCTATCTATCGCCAGTCGTGCAACCTGTTGCCGCAGTGCGAGAACACCATAGAGGTTGTCATAATTGAGCAGCGCGATGTCCTGCTTCTGAGCCTGACGGCTGAAGGCTTTCCACAGCGGCTTAAGCGTCGGTTGGGTCAGATCGGGCATACCGCTTCCCAGCTGCAACACATCATCTTCCAGACGGCTGTTAATCAGCTCCAGCACCGCATCCCACTGCGTTACCTCAACCGGCCTCTGTGCGGGACGGGTCAGCGCAGGCATCGGGGGCGTCGCCTTACGCGAGGCCACAAAATAGCCAGAGCGCGACTGCGGCGTAATCATCTGCTTCTCTTCCAGCAGATGATAAGCCTGCTGCACGGTGCTGATACTGACGCCATGTTCGGCACTCAGACTGCGTACCGAGGGCAGGCGCTCACCACTGCGATATAAACCGTGTTCGATACGCTGAGCCAGCAGCGTGGCCAGATGTTCATATCGCGTCATTGTATTTCCTCTGACTCAGGAGCTGAGCATTAACCGGTACAGTTATGCCTCTTTTCTACCATTCAGATCGCCATTACTGCAATCTGTATGTTAAAGAAAGGTGATTTTTGCGTCTGTATCATACAGAGCGATCCGCTGAGAATAGTCCTCAGACAATTCACTGAGGGCACTATCATGGGATACGACGAGAATCGTGCAGCTAAACCGTTTACAGGCACGCCTTACCAGTTGGTTCGCTATCTTTGGCGCAGTTATAAACGCTGGCAGCTGCGGCGTGAGACGCGCGTCATCCTGTCTAAGCTGAGTGACAGTCAGCTGAAAGACATTGGACTTGGCCGTAACGACTGGAATGTCTGAATCAGAGACAAAAAAAAACCCTGCCGAGGCAGGGTTTTTATCAGGCAAAGGACGATTAATCGTCTTTGTTGCCGCCGAGACCGGCGTTCAACAGTTCAGCCAGGCTGGCTGAGGCTTCATCCGCAGTAACCTGCGGTGCAACCGGAACTTCACCTGCCGCTTTGCGGCGCATACGATCCTGATGGTACGCATAACCGGTACCGGCCGGGATAAGACGACCCACGATTACGTTCTCTTTCAGGCCGCGCAGTTCATCGCGCTTACCTGCTACTGCTGCTTCGGTCAGGACACGCGTGGTTTCCTGGAACGATGCTGCAGAGATGAACGATTCGGTAGCCAGTGACGCTTTGGTAATACCCAGCAGGTCACGCATGAAGGTTGCGCCAACTTTTCCGTTCGCTTCCAGATCACGGTTAGAGATCTTGATGCGAGAGAATTCAGCCTGCTCACCTTCCAGGAAGTCTGCACTTCCTGCGCTCACGATGGTTGCTTTACGCAGCATCTGACGAACGATGACTTCGATGTGCTTATCGTTAATCTTAACGCCTTGCAGACGGTAAACTTCCTGCACTTCGTTAGTGATGTAACGGGTCACCGCATGCACGCCACGCAAGCGCAGGATGTCATGTGGAGACTCTGGGCCATCGGAAACCACGTCACCGCGCTCAACACGTTCACCTTCGAACACGTTCAGCTGACGCCATTTCGGAATCATCTCTTCGTACGGCTCACTGCCATCCAGCGGAGTGATGACCAGACGACGCTTACCTTTGGTCTCTTTACCGAAGGAGATGATGCCGCTGATCTCCGCCAGAATAGCTGGCTCTTTCGGACGACGCGCTTCGAACAGGTCAGCAACGCGTGGCAGACCACCGGTAATATCCTTGGTACCGCCAGATTCCTGCGGAACACGCGCCAGCGTGTCACCAGCACTGATCTTCACGCCATCTTCCAGCTGAACAATCGCTTTACCAGGCAGGAAGTACTGAGCCGGCATGTCGGTGCCCGGGATCAGAACGTCGTTGCCGTTGGCATCAACAATTTTCAGCGCAGGACGCAGATCTTTACCGCCCGCAGTACGTTCAGCACTGTCCAGAACCACCAGCGAAGAAAGACCGGTTAAGTCATCTGTCTGACGGGTAATGGTCTGGCCATCAACCATGTCCGTGAAGCGAATGAAACCGCCCACTTCGGTGATGACTGGCATGGTATGCGGATCCCAGTTTGCGACGGTTTCGCCCGCTGCAACCTGCTCACCATCACCTTTCGCCATGGTAGAACCATAAGGAACTTTATAGCTCTCTTTGGTACGACCAAATTCGTCGATCATTTTCAGTTCAACGTTACGCGAGGTGATCACCAGCTTACCTGCCGAGTTCGTTACCGACTTAGCGTTGGTCAGCTTGATGGTACCTTTGTTCTTCACCTGAATGCTGGATTCAGCAGCCGCACGTGATGCCGCACCACCGATGTGGAACGTACGCATCGTCAGCTGTGTACCTGGCTCACCGATGGACTGTGCCGCGATAACACCGATCGCTTCACCTTTGTTGATGATGTGACCACGTGCCAGGTCGCGACCATAGCAATGCGCACACACACCAAAGTCGGTTTCACAACCTACTACTGAGCGAACTTTCAGGCTATCGACTGAGTTCAGTTCCAGCACGTCACACCAGTGCTCATCGAGCAGCGTGTTGCGTGGAACCAGAATGTCAGCAGTACCCGGCTTCAGAACGTCTTCAGCGGTCACACGACCCAGTACACGTTCACGCAGTGGCTCTTTAACGTCGCCACCTTCGATGACAGGTGTCATCATGATGCCTTCGTGTGTACCACAGTCATCTTCGGTAACAACCAGATCCTGTGCAACGTCAACCAGACGACGCGTCAGATAACCGGAGTTCGCCGTTTTCAGTGCGGTATCCGCCAGACCTTTACGAGCACCGTGGGTTGAGATGAAGTACTGGAGTACGTTCAACCCTTCACGGAAGTTCGCCGTGATTGGTGTTTCGATGATGGAGCCATCTGGCTTCGCCATCAGACCACGCATACCGGCCAGCTGACGAATCTGTGCAGCAGAACCACGCGCACCGGAGTCAGCCATCATAAAGATGCTGTTAAAGGAAACCTGTCGCTCTTCTACGCCGTCACGGTTAATAACGGTCTCGGTTGAGAGGTTTTCCATCATCGCCTTGGCAACACGTTCGTTGGCTGCTGCCCAGATATCGATGACTTTGTTGTAACGTTCGCCTGCGGTTACCAGACCAGACTGGAACTGCTCCTGGATCTCAGCCACTTCAGCTTCCGCTTCGGTGATGATTTCCACTTTCTTCTCTGGAATAACCATGTCGTCGATGCCGACAGACGCGCCTGAACGGGCTGCGTAAGCGAAACCGGTGTACATGGTCTGGTCAGCAAAGATAACGGTCGGCTTCAGGCCCAGAATGCGGTAACAGGTGTTCAGCATTTTGGAGATAGCTTTTTTGCCCAGCGCCTGGTTAACGATGGAGAAAGGCAGACCTTTTGGCACGATCATCCACAGGATGGCACGGCCAACAGTGGTGTCGATGATGCTGGTTTTAGCAACCCACTCATCCTGCTCATTTTTCTCGTGTTCGGTGATACGCACCTTAACGCGAGCATGCAGCGATGCGAGGCCAGCGCGATAAATACGCTCAGCTTCTTTCGGGCCAGTCAGCACCATGCCTTCGCCTTTGGCGTTAACACAGTCACGGGTCATGTAGTACAGACCCAGTACAACGTCCTGAGAAGGAACGATGATTGGCTCGCCGTTCGCAGGTGACAGGATGTTGTTGGTCGACATCATCAGCGCACGTGCTTCCAGCTGGGCTTCCAGCGTCAGCGGTACGTGAACAGCCATCTGGTCACCATCGAAGTCGGCGTTGTATGCCGCACAAACCAGCGGGTGCAGCTGGATCGCTTTACCTTCGATCAGAACCGGTTCAAAGGCCTGAATACCCAGACGGTGCAGCGTAGGCGCACGGTTCAGCAGAACCGGGTGCTCACGGATCACTTCGTCGAGGATATCCCAGACAACCGCTTCTTCGCGCTCAACCATTTTCTTCGCGGCTTTGATGGTGGTGGCCAGGCCACGCAGTTCCAGCTTGCCGTAAATGAACGGTTTGAACAGTTCGAGTGCCATTTTCTTCGGCAGACCGCACTGATGCAGGCGCAGGTATGGACCTACGGTGATAACCGAACGACCAGAATAGTCGACACGTTTACCCAGCAGGTTCTGACGGAAACGACCCTGCTTACCTTTGATCATGTCAGCCAGCGATTTCAGCGGACGCTTGTTGGAACCGGTGATCGCACGACCGCGACGACCGTTGTCCAGCAGTGCATCGACCGCTTCCTGCAACATACGCTTTTCGTTGCGCACGATGATATCTGGCGCAGCCAGATCCAGCAGGCGTTTCAGGCGGTTGTTACGGTTGATCACGCGACGATAGAGATCGTTCAGATCCGACGTTGCGAAACGGCCACCATCCAGCGGTACCAGCGGACGCAGATCCGGTGGCAGAACAGGCAGCACGGTCAGGATCATCCACTCTGGCTTGTTGCCAGACTGTACGAACGCTTCCAGCAGCTTGATGCGCTTGGTCAGTTTTTTACGTTTGGTTTCGGAGTTAGTTTCGTTCAGCTCTTCACGCAGCTGCTCGCACTCCTGCTCCAGATCCATGTTTTTCAACAGGGCCTGGATCGCTTCGGCGCCCATTTTGGCGTCGAACTCGTCACCGAACTCTTCCAGAGCGTCAAGGTACTGCTCTTCAGTCAGAATCTGACGCTTCTCGAGGTTGGTCATGCCACCTTCGATTACTACGTAAGATTCAAAATAGAGCACGCGCTCGATGTCACGCAGTGGCATATCCAGCAGTAAGCCGATACGCGATGGCAGTGACTTCAGGAACCAGATGTGCGCAGTCGGCGACGCCAGTTCGATGTGGCCCATACGCTCACGGCGTACTTTAGTCTGGGTCACTTCAACGCCGCACTTCTCACAAATCACACCACGGTGTTTCAGGCGCTTGTATTTGCCGCACAGGCACTCATAGTCTTTTACCGGCCCGAAGATACGGGCACAGAACAGACCATCGCGCTCTGGCTTAAAAGTACGGTAGTTAATGGTTTCTGGCTTTTTCACTTCACCAAAAGACCAGGAACGGATCATGTCTGGCGAAGCCAGCGCAATTTTGATCGCATCAAACTCTTCGGTCTTAGTTTGCGCTTTCAGAAACTTAAGTAAGTCTTTCACGGATTAGCTCCCGTCGGAGTGAGACTCAGAGGGCGTCCAACCGAAATTGAACGCCCCGTAACCAGTACAATTGCGAGCGCTTTAAACCCTGCGCTTTCAGGCGGCGGCGAACCGCAGCCTGAAAAGGGGGTTACTCGTCTTCCAGCTCGATGTTGATACCCAGCGAGCGAATCTCTTTCAACAGTACGTTGAAGGATTCCGGCATGCCCGGTTCCATCTGATGGTTACCGTCAACGATGTTTTTATACATCTTGGTACGGCCGTTGACGTCATCAGACTTAACGGTAAGCATTTCCTGCAGGGTATACGCGGCACCATATGCTTCCAGTGCCCATACTTCCATCTCACCAAAGCGCTGACCACCGAACTGTGCCTTACCACCCAGCGGCTGCTGAGTAACCAGGCTGTAGGAACCGGTTGAACGCGCATGCATCTTGTCATCAACCAGGTGGTTGAGTTTCAGCATGTACATGTAGCCAACGGTTACCTGACGTTCGAACTGCTCACCGGTACGGCCGTCAAACAGGGTAATCTGACCGGAAGAAGGCAAGCCGCCGAGCTGCAGCAGCTCTTTGATTTCGCTCTCTTTCGCGCCATCAAACACCGGAGTGGCGATTGGCATACCTTTCTTCAGGTTCTCAGCCAGACGCAATACTTCGTCGTCGGAGAAGGTGTTCAGGTCAACTTTCTGACGCAGATCGCTACCCAGGTCATAGGCGCGCTGGATGAATTCGCGCAGTTTCGCGACGTCTTCCTGCTTTTTGAGCATGGCGTTGATCTTCTCGCCGATGCCTTTCGCTGCCATACCCAGGTGGGTTTCCAGAATCTGACCGATGTTCATACGCGATGGTACGCCCAGCGGGTTCAGAACGATGTCAACCGGCGTGCCGTTTTCATCGTAAGGCATATCTTCGATCGGGTTGATCTTAGAGATAACACCTTTGTTACCGTGACGGCCTGCCATTTTGTCACCCGGCTGAATCTGACGCTTAACAGCCAGATAAACCTTAACGATTTTCAGCACGCCTGGTGCCAGATCATCGCCCTGGGTGATTTTACGACGCTTACCTTCAAGTTTTTTCTCAAACTCGTGCTTCAGCTCGTCGTACTGCTCTGCCAGCTGCTCCAGCTGGTTTTGCTTGGCTTCGTCAGTCAGACCCAGTTCCAGCCAGCGCTCGCGCGGCAGCTTGTCCAGTTTGTCTGCTTCAACGCCACCAGAAATCAATACGTTCTGGATACGGCTGAACAGGCCCGCTTCCAGAATCTGCAGTTCTTCAGACAGGTCTTTCTTGGCCTGCTTCAGCTGCATCTCTTCAATTTCCAGCGCACGTTTGTCTTTTTCCACGCCATCGCGGGTAAAGACCTGAACGTCGATCACGGTGCCTGACACGCCATTCGGTACGCGCAGTGACGAATCTTTCACGTCAGAGGCTTTTTCACCGAAGATAGCGCGCAGCAGTTTCTCTTCTGGCGTCAGCTGGGTTTCACCTTTTGGCGTAACCTTACCAACCAGAATGTCACCACCGGTCACTTCAGCACCGATGTAGACGATGCCTGACTCATCCAGTTTAGAGAGTGCAGCTTCACCCACGTTCGGGATATCAGCGGTAATCTCTTCCGGCCCCAGTTTGGTGTCACGCGACACGCAAGCCAGTTCCTGAATGTGGATAGTCGTAAAGCGATCTTCCTGAACCACACGCTCGGAGACCAGGATGGAGTCTTCGAAGTTGTAACCGTTCCACGGCATGAACGCTACGCGCATGTTCTGGCCCAGCGCCAGTTCACCCAGATCGGTGGACGGGCCATCTGCCAGCACGTCGCCGCGCTCAACCGGCTCACCCAGAGAAACACATGGCATCTGGTTGATGCAGGTGTTCTGGTTAGAACGGGTATATTTGGTCAGGTTGTAGATGTCGATACCGGCTTCGCCAGCATGCATTTCGTCTTCGTTAACTTTGATAACGATACGTGATGCGTCGACGTACTGTACGGTACCGCCACGTTTGGCAACGGCAGTTACACCGGAGTCAACGGCAACAGCACGTTCCATACCCGTACCAACCAGCGGCTTATCAGCACGCAGAGTCGGAACGGCCTGACGTTGCATGTTCGCACCCATCAGGGCGCGGTTAGCATCATCGTGTTCCAGGAACGGGATCAGGGACGCACCGACAGAAACGATCTGTTGAGTCGAAACGTCCATGTAGTCAACCTGATCGCGGCTGAACAGACTTGATTCGCCTTTGCTACGGCAGGTGACCAGGTCATCAACAAACGCGCCGTTATCATCAAGAGGGGCGTTCGCCTGAGCGATAACGTAGTTACCCTCTTCGATAGCAGAGAGGTAGTGAATCTCGTCAGAAACCAGACCGTCGATAACACGGCGGTAAGGCGTCTCAAGGAAACCGTACTCGTTGGTCTGTGCATACACAGACAAGGAGTTGATCAGACCGATGTTCGGGCCTTCAGGGGTTTCGATTGGGCAGACACGACCGTAGTGCGTTGGGTGTACGTCACGCACTTCGAAGCCGGCACGCTCACGCGTCAAACCACCCGGGCCGAGAGCAGAGATACGACGTTTGTGCGTAATCTCTGACAGCGGGTTGTTCTGATCCATAAACTGAGAAAGCTGGCTGGAACCAAAGAACTCTTTCACCGCGGCCGAAATTGGCTTCGCGTTGATCATGTCCTGTGGCATCAGGGTATCAAGGTCGCCCAGTGACAGACGCTCTTTCACCGCACGCTCAACACGTACCAGACCGACACGGAACTGGTTCTCAGCCATTTCACCGACTGAACGAATACGACGGTTACCGAGGTGGTCGATATCGTCCACTTCGCCTTTACCGTTACGGATGTCGATCAGCTTCTTCATCACTTCGATGATGTCATCTTTGCTCAGGATGCCTGAACCTTCGATTTCATCACGCAGCAATGAACGGTTGAACTTCATACGACCCACAGCAGAAAGATCGTAACGATCTTCAGAGAAGAACAGGTTCTCAAACAGGTTCTCTGCTGCTTCGCGTGTTGGCGGCTCACCAGGACGCATCATGCGGTAGATCTCAACCAGTGCGCTCAGACGATCGCTGGTTGGGTCGACACGCAGGGTCTCGGACATATATGGACCGTGGTCCAGATCGTTGGTGAACAGCGTTTCGATGCGCTTGTGACCGGACTGGCTCAGTTTGGCCAGCAGATCCAGTGACAGTTCCATGTTCGCTGCAATGATCAGCTCACCGGTGCTCTCATCGATGTAGTCTTTAGCGACCACTTTGCCCGCGATATATTCAACCGGAACTTCGATGTGCTGAATGCCATCTTTTTCCAGCTGACGGATATGGCGCGCAGTAATACGGCGTGCTTTTTCGACGTAGACGGTGCCGTTCGCTTCGATATCGAAGGTCGCAGTTTCACCGCGCAGGCGCTCAGGCACCAGCTCCATCTGCAGCTTGTTGTCGCGAATTTCAAACACCACTTTCTCGAAGAAGATATCGAGGATCTGAGGTGTAGTGAACTGCAACGCACGCAGGATGATAGTGGCCGGCAGCTTACGACGACGGTCAATACGGACAAACAGGTTATCTTTCGGGTCAAACTCAAAGTCGAGCCATGAACCGCGGTAAGGGATGATACGTGCGTTGTAGAGCACTTTACCCGATGAGTGGGTTTTACCCTTATCGCTATCAAAGAACACGCCAGGACTACGGTGCAGCTGAGAAACGATAACGCGCTCGGTACCATTGATAACAAAGGTACCATTGTCGGTCATGAGCGGAATTTCGCCCATGTAGACTTCTTGTTCTTTAATGTCTTTTACGGTGCCTTCTGGCGCTTCGCGCTCATAGACCACCAGACGCAGTTTCACGCGCAGCGGTGCCGAATAGGTCACGCCACGGATCTGACACTCTTTCACGTCAAAGACAGGTTCACCCAGGCGATAGCTGACATACTGCAACTCAGAGTTGCCGCTGTAGCTCGCAATAGGGAATACAGAGCGGAATGCAGCTTCCAGTCCGTACTGACCTTCTGGATCTTGCTCGATAAACTTCTGGAACGAGTCGAGCTGGATGGAAAGGAGATAAGGTATGTCCAGTACTTGCGGACGTTTACCAAAATCCTTACGAATACGTTTTTTCTCGGTATAGGAGTAAACCATAGGGTTCCTCAGCTAGCTGACAAGTCGACCCACGCTGTCCGTCCTGACAGGACAGTTCATGCAACACGATTTTGTTTGATTCACTGGCTGCGCAGCAGCAGTGCAATACCTCTTTCTATCACGCTTAAATCATTTCATCGCTGTTGCGAGGGCAGGGAACCCGCACAGGTAGAGCGGTATATTAAGTCGTCGATAGAGAAAGATATTGAAGAGTAACAATGGACAAACAGTGTGAAACCCCATTGAGACCCTGTAGCGCAAAAAGGCTGGTGACCAAAAAGTCACCAGCCATCAGCCTGAAACTACTCAGACTGCAACCCGAAGGCTGTCTTACTTAACTTCAACTTCAGCGCCAGCTTCTTTCAGAGCAGCTTCAAGTGCAGCTGCGTCATCTTTGCTGATCGCTTCTTTGATTACGCCAGTTGCTTCAACCAGATCTTTGGCTTCTTTCAGGCCCAGACCAGTTGCAGTACGTACGGCTTTGATTACTGCAACCTTGTTCGGGCCAACAGCTTTCAGGACTACGTCGAATTCAGTTTTTTCTTCAACAGCTTCAGCCGGGCCCGCAGCAACAGCTACAGCAGCAGCAGCAGAAACGCCGAATTTTTCTTCCATAGCAGAAACCAGCTCAACTACTTCCATTACGGACATCGCTGCAACAGCTTCCAGAATTTGGTCTTTAGTAATAGACATGACAATTGTTCCTAAGAATCAGAAAAAGTTTATACGTAAGCAAGTACGAAGAAAAGAATATGGCCTTAAGCCGCTTCTTTTGCATCGCGTACAGCAGCCAGAGTGCGGACCAGTTTGCCGGCAGCGGCTTCTTTCATGGTCGACATCAGACGTGCCAGTGCTTCTTCGTAGGTCGGCAGCGTTGCCAGACGGTCAATATTGGCCGCCGTGATCAGCTCACCTTCAAAGGCTGCAGCTTTGACCTCAAATTTTGCATTCGCTTTCGCGAAATCTTTGAACAGACGAGCAGCAGCGCCCGGGTGTTCCATAGAATATGCAATCAGGGTCGGACCAACAAACGTGTCTTTCAGGCACTCAAACTGAGTTCCTTCAACGACGCGGCGCAGCAGGGTGTTACGAACAACACGCATGTAAACGCCAGCTTCACGGCCTGCTTTACGCAGTTCGGTCATTTTATCAACGGTAACGCCACGGGAATCCGCAACAACCGCTGAAAGCGCACCTTTGGCTACTTCGCTGACTTCAGCAACAATCGCTTGTTTGTCTTGAAGATTTAATGCCATTAGCTTTTGCTCCTGGATTTGACCGGGAAAGGATTTCCCCGGAACTCACTTCGCTTACTCACCCCAAAGGGAAATAAGCGCTCGAACACGGTGAGCAGAATCCAGCTAAGAAAAAATTCTTTTGGTTCTGTCACCGTCTACGCAGGGTATTAAGCGGAATATCCGGAGATAAGCAGCTCCTGCGGTCTTGGACGGAGGCCAGGATAAGGCCTGGCTCCAACCTAAATTCTGTGCGACGCAGCAGAGTCAGAGGGAAAGGCGATACACGCAACAATCAGTTCTGGCTCTCTGGTGTCCTGTTCCGTTAATAACAGAACAACGGGCGTAAGATTCTAGGTGAATTTTTCGCCCGTTTCAAGCAGCAATTAGTTTGCTGTTGCGTTCAGACCAGCCTGGTCAACGGCAACGCCGGCGCCCATGGTGGTTGAAAGGCTAACTTTCTTGATGTACACGCCTTTCGCCTGAGATGGTTTTGCTTTTTTCAGCGCAACCAGCAGAGATTCCAGGTTTTCTTTCAGTTTGTCAGCGTCAAAGTCCACTTTACCGATAGTAGTGTGGATGATGCCGTTTTTGTCGTTACGATAACGAACCTGACCCGCTTTAGCGTTCTTAACCGCTTCAGCAACGTTAGGCGTTACAGTACCGACTTTCGGGTTTGGCATCAGGCCACGTGGACCCAGAATCTGGCCCAGCTGGCCAACAACGCGCATTGCATCCGGAGAAGCAATAACAACGTCAAAATTCATTTCGCCTTTCTTGATCTGATCAGCCAGGTCTTCCATGCCTACCAGCTCAGCGCCTGCTGCTTTAGCAGCTTCAGCGTTGGCGCCCTGGGCGAAGACAGCAACACGTACTGAACGACCAGTACCGTGTGGCAGAACGGTCGCGCCGCGAACGTTCTGATCAGATTTACGTGCATCAATGCCGAGGTTGACAGCAACGTCAACGCTTTCAACGAACTTGGCAGTAGCCAGTTCTTTCAGCAGAGCAACAGCTTCAGCAATATCATACTGCTTGGTCGCGTCAACTTTGTCGCGAATTACGGTCATGCGCTTGGTCAGCTTAGCCATTTCTTAGTCCTCTACTACCAGGCCCATGGAACGAGCAGTACCTTCGATTGAGCGAGTCATCGCTTCAACGTCAGAACCAGTCATGTCCGCAGCTTTAGTTTCTGCGATTTCACGTACCTGAGCACGAGTCACTTTACCGACTTTATCTTTGTTCGGCTTACCAGAACCAGACTTGATGCCCGCTGCTTTTTTCAGCAGTACGGCAGCCGGAGGCGTTTTGGTAATGAAGGTAAAAGAACGGTCGCTGTATACGGTGATAACAACAGGAGTCGGCAGACCTTTTTCCAGAGATTCGGTCTTAGCGTTGAACGCTTTGCAGAATTCCATGATGTTAACACCCTGCTGACCCAGAGCTGGACCAACCGGTGGACTTGGGTTCGCCATACCAGCTGCAACCTGCAGCTTGACGTAGGCTTGGACTTTCTTAGCCATGATATTTCCTCAATTGGGTTATAGCGCCTGTAAAGGCTCCCCGTGATAACGATTTACACGCTGTTGCCAGCGCATAAAAACAAAAGGCGCGAAATTGTAGTTAAATTTCGCGCCTGCTGCAACAGCTAATTTGTGAGCGGAAAGAGGTTAACCTTTCTCCACCTGACCGAAGTCGAGCTCAACCGGCGTGGCACGTCCAAAGATGGAAACGGATACCGTCAGGCGGCTCTTCTCGTAATCCACATCTTCAACCACACCGTTAAAGTCAGCAAAAGGACCGTCATTAACGCGAACCATTTCACCTGGCTCAAACAGCGTTTTCGGACGAGGCTTGTCGCCGACCTGCTGCAGACGGTTCATGATCGCATCAACTTCTTTATCGCTGATAGGTGCCGGACGGTCAGATGTACCGCCGATGAAACCCATCACGCGTGGGACGCTGCGTACCAGGTGCCAGCTGGCGTCATTCATCACCATCTGAACCAGTACGTATCCCGGGAAAAACTTGCGCTCGCTCTTACGACGCTGGCCACCACGAATTTCAACGACTTCTTCAGTCGGAACCATGACGTCGCCAAACAGCTCTTCCATGTTGTGCAATTTGATATGCTCGCGCAGCGATTGTGCTACGCGGCCTTCAAAACCGGAAAACGCCTGTACGACGTACCAGCGTTTCTTTGGAGCTTCAGACATCTCAGAACCTCAGGCCAGTGATAAACGATACCAGACGGACCAGAATACCATCCAGCCCCCACAAAATCAGTGACATCACGGCAGTAACCGCGGCAACGATTAACGTGGTGTGCAGCGTTTCCTGGCGGGTTGGCCAGATAACCTTACGCATTTCTGTTCTTGCTTCACGAGCAAAAGCCACGGTCGCTTTGCCTTTGGTCGTTAAAAGCGCAATGCCGCCAGCCGCTGCAATCAGTACAACTACGGCTAAAGCACGCAGTGGCAGTGACACATCACGATAGAGGTAGTTACCTACAATCGCTGCAAGCAGCAGTAACACGACTACTACCCACTTTACCGCTTCCAGGCCACGCCCGCTCCCTTGAGCTTCGGTATTCGCACTCATAAACCAACCTGCCACAATAATTCAGAAACTATTCTGCCCCGCAGTGCGAGGCGTCCAAACCGAATGAGCTTTTGGGGCGTAACTCGGTATCCAACGCCGCATAACAGAGCCTGTCTCAGCAATGATTATGATTCAAAAAATCACTGATGAGCCAGGTTCTATGAAACAGCGTGCAAAAAGGGCATCAAATGATGCCCTTTCCGTGTGCATTGCGTCAAACGTTATCGGTAATTATGCGATAACTTTAGCAACAACACCCGCGCCAACGGTACGGCCACCTTCGCGGATTGCGAAGCGCAGACCTTCGTCCATTGCGATTGGGTGGATCAGGGTAACAACCATTTTGATGTTGTCGCCTGGCATGACCATTTCAACGCCTTCTGGCAGCTCTACTGAGCCGGTTACGTCAGTTGTACGGAAGTAGAACTGTGGACGATAGCCTTTGAAGAACGGAGTATGGCGACCACCTTCGTCTTTAGACAGAACGTAAACTTCTGACTCGAACTGGGTGTGCGGCTTGATTGAGCCTGGCTTAGCCAGAACCTGGCCACGCTGGATGTCTTCACGCTTGATACCGCGCAGCAGAACACCACAGTTTTCGCCTGCCTGACCCTGGTCCAGCAGCTTACGGAACATCTCAACACCGGTACAGGTTGATTTCGCAGTATCTTTGATACCCACGATTTCAACTTCGTCGCCGACTTTAACGATGCCGCGCTCAACACGACCGGTAACAACGGTACCACGGCCAGAGATTGAGAATACGTCTTCGATTGGCAGCAGGAACGGCATGTCGATCGCACGGACTGGATCCGGGATGTAGTTGTCCAGGTGTTCAGCCAGCTCAACGATTTTTGCTTCCCACTCAGGAACGCCTTCCAGCGCTTTCAGAGCAGAACCACGAACGATTGGAGTGTCGTCGCCTGGGAAGTCGTACTGTGACAGCAGGTCACGTACTTCCATCTCTACCAGTTCCAGCAGCTCTTCATCATCAACCATGTCACACTTGTTCAGGAACACGATGATGTAAGGAACGCCAACCTGACGACCCAGCAGGATGTGCTCACGGGTCTGTGGCATTGGGCCATCAGTCGCAGCAACAACCAGGATCGCGCCGTCCATCTGCGCAGCACCGGTGATCATGTTTTTCACATAGTCGGCGTGGCCTGGGCAGTCAACGTGAGCGTAGTGACGTGCAGCAGTCTCATACTCAACGTGTGCGGTGTTGATGGTGATACCGCGGGCTTTTTCTTCAGGCGTGCTGTCGATCTGATCGAATGCACGAGCCTGGCCGCCGTTGGTTTTAGCCAGTACGGTAGTGATAGCTGCAGTCAGGGTGGTTTTACCGTGGTCAACGTGACCGATGGTGCCCACGTTTACGTGCAGTTTGTTACGTTGAAATTGCTCTTTAGCCATCGCTAGTCCCTCTAAGACACGGATATATCAATGATATCATCACATTAACCAGGCAATGCCTGACTGCAAGGAAGTTACAGAGAAAATCAGGAGGGAGATTAAAGGAAGTGGTGCTGATACCCAGAGTCGAACTGGGGACCTCACCCTTACCAAGGGTGCGCTCTACCAACTGAGCCATATCAGCACATCTGGAGCGGGCAGCGGGAATCGAACCCGCATCATCAGCTTGGAAGGCTGAGGTAATAGCCATTATACGATGCCCGCATCCTGGAACTCGGCTACCTGTTCTTTCTGTAGCTTGCAGATAACAGAGATGTTTCTCTACTATCTACTGCCTGTCAGCGAAGCTGACCGACTTTGACTTCGCTAACGCTCAGTCTGAATTCAGGGTGATAAGTGACTCACCTGACAGATAAACAGGTTGTTTATCTGCGTACCCAACCGCGAGGTTGAGATGGTGGTGGGAGAAGGATTCGAACCTTCGAAGTCTGTGACGGCAGATTTACAGTCTGCTCCCTTTGGCCGCTCGGGAATCCCACCTACTTGATGGTGCCGGCTACCGGAATCGAACTGGTGACCTACTGATTACAAGTCAGTTGCTCTACCAACTGAGCTAAGCCGGCATCAAGTGGAGCGCATTCTAGGAAGGTCGGGCTCTGGATGCAACTAAAAAATCGCTTATTTTTTTCTATCGCTTACTATTTGTGCAAATCATCGCATTTTAGTGTTTTTGTGCAGAATATTTGTGCAATCTGGTCCTGTTTTCATAGGATCAGTCGGCTCGCGCTAATGCCTCACGCCTCTCCCTGGGTCGCTTTTCAGCAGGTAAATGATCTGCAGGCAGTATTTTTATTTCACACGCCTGTACCGAACGATGCTTTTTTGACCTCGCCTGCGCTTTTTTTTCATGTGCAGGCACTTTTCTGTAGAAAGCAGGCCTGTTTTGACATGCGTGTCCCTTATGTCGGTACGACGATGACCAGGCGTGGAGCCTTTCAAAATGACTCTACGCCGTTTGTTCTTTTGCTGAAGTTCTTATGGGACATATTGAATTTGTACCGCATCAGCCTCTCTCTATGCCCTTATAGCGGCGTTTTGTCATTCAGACGTGTCAGATGTAAAAAGCAGATAAAAGCCGCACATGCGCTGTGATGACCTGCAATATCATAAACAACGATAAAGCAGTAAAAATTAAAGCCACCATGATGTTTTGTGGGTATGCCGACGAAAGCGAGATCACGTTTATCTTTTTACTTCTGTTAAAAGCCATACTGGTGATACCCTCCAGCCCATTGTTCTCACTGATAAACCAGCGATTCGTGATTCACTTCACCTGTGCTGTCCTGCTTATCGGATAACACGCGGTTGATAGCCATGAATTTGCGGTCAGATGCATGCTTATGGATAAAACGACCCCCCTGACAACGCCTTATTTAGAGTTCACTCGTGAGCAATGGGCTGCATTACGTGATTCCGTTCCTATGACGCTGTCAGAGGAAGAGATCGCGCAGCTGGAGGGCATCAACGAGGATCTCTCGCTGGAGGAAGTAGCGGAAATTTATCTGCCACTTTCGCGTCTGCTTAATTTTTATATAAGTTCTAACGTTCGCCGGCAGGCTGTACTGGAGCAATTTCTGGGCACCAATGGCCAGAAAATCCCCTATATCATCAGTATTGCGGGTAGCGTAGCGGTCGGTAAAAGCACGACTGCGCGTGTCTTGCAGGCTTTGCTCAGCCGCTGGCCTGAACATCGCAAAGTCGAATTGATCACTACTGATGGCTTCCTTCATCCTAATGCCGTGCTGAAAGAGCGTGGGTTAATGAAGAAAAAAGGATTCCCGCAATCCTACGATATGCACCGGTTGGTCAATTTCGTCTCCGATTTGAAGTCGGGAGCCAGTCAGGTGACTGCTCCGGTCTATTCACATCTGATTTATGATGTCATCCCTGATGGCGATAAAGTGATACAGCAGCCTGATATTCTGATTCTGGAAGGTCTGAATGTATTACAGAGTGGAATGGACTATCCCCACGATCCCCATCATGTCTTTGTTTCAGACTTCGTCGATTTTTCTATCTATGTTGATGCAGAGGAAGATCTCCTGCAAAGCTGGTATATCAATCGATTCCTGAAATTCCGCCAGGGCGCATTTACCAATCCGGACTCCTATTTCCATCATTACGCCCAGCTCTCAGAGGCAGAAGCAGTTGAAATTGCTGGCAATTTATGGAAAGAGATTAACTGGCTTAACCTGCAGGAAAATATCCTGCCGACGCGCGAGCGAGCCAGCCTGATCATGACCAAAAGTGGCGATCATGCGGTCGATAAGGTTCGCTTGCGTAAATAACTGCTGTCATAAAAAAGCCTGCGTTGCTGCAGGCTTTTTTTACTCAGACAGGACGCAGTGATATTTCTCCACCCACCCAGGCTTTTATTTCGCCATCCTGTTCCAGTAACAGGCCACCCTGGCTGTCTACGCCTCGCGCAATACCATGGACCTCACGTTCACCGATAAGCAGCTTAACCGGCCGGTTAATAAAATTATCCAGCGCAGCCCAGCGTGCGACAAACGGGGTTAATCCCTCCTGCTCAAAGAGCGGCAGAGCTTCGCGCAGACTATTGATCAGACGTGCCGCCAGCTCATTGCGGTTTACCGTTACCCCGGCCTCCTGCAGGTTAATCCAGCCCTGATTAATCTGTGATGCATCGGCTGTTCGCATCGCCAGGTTAATCCCCGCACCAATCACGATCTGCGCAGCATCGCCGGTTTTACCTGTCAGTTCAACCAGAATACCCGCCAGTTTACGATCGTTCAGGTAAATATCATTGGGCCATTTTACGCGGACATCATCGGCCCCTAATGAACGTAATGTCTCAGCCATGATAATGCCAATTACCAGGCTCAGACCCATCGCCGCTGCCGGCCCCTGCTCCAGACGCCAGTACATAGACATGTAGAGGTTTGCGCCAAAGGGCGAAAACCACTGACGGCCACGACGGCCGCGACCCGCCTGCTGATATTCCGCAATGCAGGCAGCACCCGACTCCATTTCATGCATACGTTCCAGCAGATACTGATTTGTGGAATCAATCACCGGGATTACCGAGACGTTACCCTGCGTAACCTGTGAGAGTATCGCCTGCTCATCCAGCAGCTGTATCGGGGCAGAGAGACTGTAACCTTTACCTGTCACGGTATAGACGTCAAGACCCCAGCTTTTTAACGTCTGGATATGCTTATTTATGGCTGCGCGACTCATGCCCAGCGTTTCACCCAGTTGCTCACCGGAATGGAACTCACCATCAGATAAGATATCAACCAGCTTTAGCGGAACATTATGGTCTTTCATGCGATCACCCCGACGGCATTACACTCACCCTGCGCCTGAATAAAGCGCACTTCGGGCTCAAGCCAGACATCAAATTTTTCACCAACCTGAGCGCGTACGGTTTTTGCCAGCGCAACGATATCGTCGGGAGTGGCATTTTCAGCGTTGATCAGCACCAGAGCCTGTTGCTGGTGAACTGCCGCGCCCCCGATGCGATAACCTTTCAGCTGGCACTGATCGATAAGCCATCCTGCTGCCAGTTTGATTTCACCATTTGGCATCAGATAGTGTGGCAAAGCCGGAAAATGCGTCAGTAGTGAGCTGCACTGCGCCTCGGTGACGACAGGATTTTTAAAAAAGCTGCCTACATTACCGGTGACTTTCGGATCGGGTAATTTGCTCTGCCGCATCTGGCATACCGCGTGATAGACATCCCAGGCATTGGCCGTCACCGGATTGAGCGTTTTCAGATCGCCGTAGGTTAATACCGGTTGCCATTGCTTAGGCAATATTATCCCGACTGCGACGATGACATAGCCTGACTGGTAGTGATGTTTAAAAATGCTGTCACGATAGCCAAACTCACAGGCTTCACGATCGAGACGTTCTGTCTGACCACTGTGCAGATTAAGTACATCCACGTATTCGCAGACGTCTTTTAATTCCACGCCATAAGCACCTATGTTCTGAATCGGTGCCGAACCGGTCATACCAGGGATCAACGCCAGATTTTCCAGGCCTGTAATCCCTTTTTCCAGCGTGCTTTTAACCAGCTGATGCCAGTTCTCACCTGCCCCAACGTGCAATTTCCAGCACTCATATTCATCCTGAATTTTGATGCCTTTGATGCGGTTCAGCACCACTGTACCGGCAAAATCTTCCAGGAAGAGGACATTGCTGCCTTCACCGAGCACGAGGAAAGGCGTTTGATCACTCTGGCTGGCCTGCCATGCTGCCAGAATGGCGGCTGGCGTCTCGGCGACGATGCGTTTCTGTGTATGTACTTCAAGCCCAAGCGTATTGTCGGCTTTTAAGGAGGGATGCTGGCTGGACATTTGACGGCCTTTACTGAGTTATCTGGCCGTAGTTTACCGTATCAGAGAGGGGTTCTCAGGCTGTTTTCGGGGGTTATGATGAGGTTTTTCACGATCTGCAGACGTAAAAAAGCCCCGCACTTCCGTGCGGGGCTTCTTCACTTATTTAATGCCTGGCAGTTCCCTACTCTCGCATGGGGAGACCCCACACTACCATCGGCGCTACGGCGTTTCACTTCTGAGTTCGGCATGGGGTCAGGTGGGACCACCG
>Ga0308160_10001553_pt1 | contig 31703 bp, 30 predicted proteins | sample PhyFR1_FD_201036 | JGI IMG/M metagenome (GOLD analysis project Ga0308160, IMG submission 201036) | Phyllosphere microbial communities from UC Gill Tract Community Farm, Albany, California, United States - DLSLF.R1 | ecosystem: Host-associated > Plants > Phyllosphere > Unclassified | place: USA... | reverse complement strand
ATAAATGGAATTAAAAAGAGTAGTAGTAACAGGGTTGGGTGCGCTCACTCCTATAGGCAATAATGTTCCCGATTTTTGGGAAGGATTGACTAACGGGGTGAGTGGCGCTGCTCCTATTAAGGGTTTTAACACTGAAAAGTTTAAAACTAAATTCGCTTGCGAGGTAAAAAACTTTAATCCAGAAGACTTTTTGGATAAAAAAGAAGCCCGTAAATTAGATCCGTTTGTACAATATGCTCTTGTATCAACAGAGGAAGCGGTGAAGGACGGTGGTTTTGATTTTGAAAAATTAGATACCAACCGGATCGGTGTAATCTGGGGTGCGGGCATAGGTGGATTAAAAACTTTCCTGGATGAAATTTCAAATTTCGCCAAAGGAGATGGTACGCCAAGGTACAATCCATTTTTTATTCCTAAAATGATTGTAGATATTGCTCCAGGGCATATCTCGATCAAATACGGCTTACGTGGGCCGAATTTTGCAACTGTTTCGGCATGTGCTTCTTCTACCAATGCCATGATCGATGCATTTAACTATATCCGTTTGGGTATGGCAGATGTAATTATCAGCGGAGGTTCTGAAGCGATCATTAACGAAGCAGGTATGGGTGGTTTTAACGCCATGCATGCATTATCAACACGTAACGATGATCCGGCAACGGCATCGCGTCCTTTTGACAAAGACCGTGATGGATTTGTGGCTGGTGAAGGTGCGGGAACCATTATTTTAGAAGAACTTGAACATGCAAAGGCAAGGGGTGCAAAAATTTATGCAGAACTTGTTGGCGGTGGAATGAGTGCCGATGCTAATCACATCACGGCGCCACATCCTGAAGGTTTGGGTGCCAGAATGGTAATGACCAATGCACTAAAAGATGCTGGTTTAACAACTGCTGATATAGATTACATCAATGTTCATGGTACTTCTACCCCATTGGGTGATATTAGTGAAACCAAGGCCATTGGTACATTGTTTGGTGAAGATGCTTATCGTTTAAACATCAGTTCAACCAAATCAATGACGGGTCACCTTTTAGGTGCAGCCGGGGCTATTGAAGCTATTGCAGCAATCCTTTCTGTTAAAAACGATATTGTTCCACCAACAATTAATCACTTTACAGATGATCCTGCATTTGACCCTAAATTGAATTTTACTTTTAACAAAGCGCAAAAACGTACCGTTAGGGCTGCTTTAAGTAATACATTCGGTTTTGGAGGCCACAACGCTTCTGTGATTTTCAAGAAATACGAAGATTAATTTAAAACAGCGCTGCTATATAATTTGTATGCTAATTAAAAATAGATAACTTAGTTAAATATGCTAATTAGCCGTTAATTGTGTTATTTATTTAATGCCGATCTTAAAATTATATAAACTTTATCTCTCTCCCGAAAAGGAGTTTGTTAAAAAGCTGAAAAATATCTTAGGCTTTGTTCCTGGCAATGTTACGCTTTATAAAATGGCGTTCAGGCACCGTTCTGTAGCAAAAGTTTTAAAAAACGGAAGCAGAAGCAGTAACGAACGTTTAGAGTTTCTTGGGGATGCTGTTCTGGGCTCGGTAATAGCCGAGCTGCTTTTTAAGCATTATCCATACAAAGAAGAAGGTTTTTTGACCGAAATGCGTTCTAAGATTGTAAACAGGGCTAATTTAAACCAATTGGCAAAGAAAATTGGTTTCGATAAGCTTATACAGTTCGATCAGCGTTCGGTGAGTATACAAACTAAGCACAATTCGATGCTGGGCGATGCTTTTGAAGCCATAGTAGGCGCCATTTACATGGATAAGGGTTATAACTTTACCAAAGAGTTTTTATTACGCAGAATTGTAAAACCGCATATCGATATCCACACTTTAGAACTTACTGAAACAAATTTCAAAAGTAAACTGATTGAATGGTGCCAGCGCCATGGTAAGGACGTAATGTTCGAACTGGCAGAAAATGGCGAGGGCGAAAGCGCGAAACTATTTACCATTAGTGCCGTAGTAGAAGGCGAAAAAGTTGGTACTGGAAGAGATTACAACAAGAAAAACGCAGAAAAATTAGCGGCGGAGAAGGCTTGTGAAGCGTTGAGTATATAGGTTCATTGGTTCAATAGTCATTTGTTTATTGGGGGTATTGGGTTAATTGTTTAAACTGGTTAATCGGTTAACTGTACAGGTGCGTTAAAATTACCGCTAAACGAATTATTCATTGGTTAATTGTTCAAATTGGTTAATCGGTTAACTGAAAAAATTGTTAATTCAGAATTGCTTGATAGTTAGGATTGTTAGGAATATCGATTAATTGTCGATATGGTTTAAAACTTCCGACTAAGGACTAAAGGACTCCCGACTAAATCTACTTCCCTTTCCCCAGCGTATCGGTGAACTTCTTCGAAGATTCTTTGATGTATTTAATGTAATCGTAGCTGTTCCAATATTGGGCCTTGTCAAATTCCGGGCGACAGTTTAGCATGTATTTTTCTAGAGTATCACCCCTTAATTCGGTATTGTTTTTAATGATGCTCTGATTGAAATATACATCGATCTGCGATTGTTTGATCTCATTATCGGCATATCGGCCAAATCTTCGGGCGTTTTTTGGATCGGTACCAAATAAATTATATAATGCATTTAACGGACTAAATATAGCCGACAAAACCGTCGTTTTACCACCATTATATACCCCCTTATTTTTAAATTCACGTTTAATATCGTCAAGGTCTTGCTTTTTTGTATTTCCTACAATGGTTACATCTGCTAAAGTGGTGCTTCCCCTAACCAGGTAAATGACCAAGTCCTTTTCGCTGTTTACTACCACGCGTTGATCGATCAGGTCGCGTTTAATAACTAAAAGCGTGTCACCAATTTTAGCTTTAAGCTGGAACATACCGATATCGTTACTGCCTACGCCAATTCCGGTACGTAAGTTGGTAATTTCTGATAAGGCAATCCTGATATTTGAGCCCTTTTCGATAACCACACCTCTGATAATAAATTCTTGTGCCTTTGCGATAAAGCCAAGTGAAGTAAGAAGGAAAAGTATGATGGCAAATTTTAAATTTTTCATTGTGTAGCTAATTTGTGTGCTTCAGGGTATCGGTATATTGTTTGGCCGATTCCCTGATGTATTTAACAGCATCGTAATTGTTCCAGTTACTCACCATGCTGCGGGTTGGGTAATAATCGAGCAAAAATTTGTCGAGGTCTTTCCCTTTTAATGTGGTATTATTTGAAACCAGGCTTTTATTGAAGAATTTATCCACTTCCATTAGGCCTAATTCCTTTTTGTAATAACGGTTAAAGTTACGTGCCCTGGTTGGTGTTTTCCCAAATAATTCGTAGAAAAACGTTAACGGACTACCACCGAAGGGATTTAGTAAAATTAATGGAGGTTTACCTTCAAAAAATGATCCATTTCTTTTAAAGTCGCGCTTAACACTTTCCATCTCCTGCTTTTTAGTCTGGCCTTTAACCGTCACCTCTTCAAGCATGGTACTCCCTCTCTGCAAATATACCACCAGATCATCATCGGTATTGATCACCAATTTCTGATCGGTTAAATTTTTCTTTGTAATCAACAAAGTATCACCAATCCTGGCTTTTAGCTGAAACATCCCGATATCATTACTGGTGGCGCCCATTTTACTCCGTAAATTGGTTATCCCAGCTAAAGCAACACGCACATTAGAACCTTTTTCTATCACCACACCTTTCAATACAAAATCCTGAGCTTTAATTTTTAAGCCTTGCATTAAGATGATGAGAAACAGAATAGCTTTTAAAGGTTTCATTTTATTATAATGAGGTGTTTAAAGTATCTAAATACTGTTTTGCCGATTTTTTGATGTAATCAGCGGCATCATAGGTATTCCAGTTTTTAATCTGTTTATGCTTTGGCCTATAATCCAACATAAACTTACTCATTTGCTTTCCAGTTAAACTGGTGTTATTTTTAACCAGGCTGACATTGAAAAACCTGTCTATTTCCAACTCTTTTGTCTCGTTATCATAATAACGGTCAAAACGTTTTGCATTTTTCCGTTCTGCGCTAAACAGCTCCATTATTGCGGCCAACGGGTAACGCATATAATAAAGCGGGTTTCTCTTTTTACCATAAAAATAAGTTTTCTTACGGTGCTCTAACCTAACAGCTGATAGGTTTTGTTGTTTGTTTTCCGCCTTAATTGTTACATCATCAAGCAGCATATCGGCTCTAACCAGGTTAATAACCAAATCCTGATTGCCAGGCACAACCACATAAATATTATCGAAATGCCTTTTGGTAATCAATAGGGTATCGCCGGGTTTGGCTTTAACCTGAAAGAACCCCATATCGTTACTTCCTACCGCCTGTTTATTATTAATATTGGTTACTACAGCCAATGCAATACGAATCTGAGTTCCTTTTTCTAAAATAACTCCTTTTGCTGATGTAATTTGAGCGAGCGTTTTTTCAGGTAAAATGAACAATAGCAATGAAAGTGATAACATGATCAAAAATGCTTTCATATCTATAAGATATTTTTTGTAAAATTAACATTTGTTAACCTTGCAAACTGTTAAAGAAACGTTAATCCCCATGAGAAAACTATTGGGCGGATTTTATTTACTGTATTCGGCAGTGGTGTTCTTTCTGCTCATGCTCGTAGTTTGCCCTTTTATCATTATCAGTATGGGTATTTTTAACGAGAAAACCGGAAGAAAAATCTCTTTCTATTTTTTAAAATGCTGGGCATGGGGTTTTAGCCTGTTAACTTTCCTGTGGTTTTCGGCAGGAGGAGCAAAGATCGATACCACGAGATCGTATATCTATGTGGGCAATCACAGTTCTTTTTTAGATGCTGTAGCCATTGTAATCTGCATTCCACAGGCTTTTAGTCCGCTGGGGAAGATAGAAATGCTTAAAATTCCGGTATTTGGATGGATTTACAAACGTTTGGTGGTGATGATTGACCGCAGCAGCAGGGAAAGCCGCGACCGTTCGGTAGCCGAACTGCGTAAAGATCTGGCTGATGGTCAATCAATTTTGATTTTTCCTGAAGGCACGATGAACAAATCTCAGCTGCCTTTAAATCCATTTTATGATGGGGCATTCCGTTTGGCGATAGAGACACAAACACCTATTTTACCTTTTGCGATATTGAACAGCCGAGCACATTTACCGAGAACAGATCCATCATTATTGAAGCCCGGATTGATTAAAACAGTATTTGGCGAAGCAATCGAGGTGAAGGGTTTAGTAGCACAGGATCTGGAAGAATTGAAAGCAAAAACTTTTAAAGCTATTTTGAGCATGTTGGAAAAGTAGCCTCATTTATTATCAGGAAATGAGGGCTCCGGCACTTTTGGCTAAACCTGTCCTGCTGTCCGTTTTATCCCGATGAAAAATCGGGGATGCTCACTCCCATCAGGTTTAAACACTTCGGTATGCACGCTGTGGTGATCAGACCCAAGCCAAAAGCTGCCCACTTTGTACATAAACCCGATTGCAGCGAACACGGAGTGTAACGAAGTAAAGCGTAAAGCGGGGATACAGTTCCCGAAGAAATGGAGAACATTCGTTTTCAAAATGTCAAGAACACTATTCTCATCTTTTCAATTTTAGGCACCCCGTACAATATTATTTCTCCTTTCCGCTTAAAACCCTATCTTTGCACATGATAAAATCCATGACAGGATACGGCTTAGCAACAGCCGATTATGCAAATGCAAAGTATAGTGTCGAAATCAAATCGCTCAACAGTAAATTCCTTGAGCTGAATTTAAAATATCCTAAAGCTTTTTCTGATAAAGAACTGATCTTGCGCAACATCTGCAGCAAAGACATCGAACGCGGAAAGGTAAGTTTAAGCATCAATGTAGAACGTACCAATGGTGAAGTTACAGGTGCTACCATTAATACCGCATTATTAAGCCACTACTACAAGCAACTTATTGCCGTTAATAACGAATTAGGCGCTGAGAGCAGCAACTTATTGCAAACGGCATTAACCTTCCCTGACGTAATCAGTTATAAGGAAGAAAGTGTGAGTGAGGATGAGTGGAATCATTTATTCCAGATTTTTACCTCGGCCTTGGCCAATTTCAATAAATTTAGGGAAGACGAAGGTTCAGTTTTAAAGGCTGATTTAGAACTGAGGATTAAAAACATCCTTTCTTATTTTAAATCTGTTGAGGAGCTGGAACCTAAAAGGATTTCGGCTATCCGCGATAAATTTACCCAGTTCTTAGATGATGCTGTGGGTAAAGTAAACATCGATCAGAATCGTTTTGAGCAGGAATTGATCTATTACATCGATAAAATCGATATTACCGAAGAAAAAACACGTTTAAAAAGTCATTGCGATTATTTCTTGCAAACTTTGGCAAGCAAAGAGGCAAATGGTAAAAAAATGGGTTTCATCTCGCAGGAAATTGGCCGGGAAATTAATACCATGGGAGCAAAAGCAAATGATGCCCAGATGCAACAGTTTGTTGTGGGTATGAAAGAAGAATTAGAAAAGATAAAAGAACAGTTACTGAATGTGTTGTAGCGTTAGGCGGATAGCGATAAGCGCTTAACGCCATACGCCAATCGCAAAACTTTTAAAAAGCATGCAAGGCAAATTAATCATATTTTCGGCACCATCAGGAGCAGGTAAAACCACTATAGTACATCATTTATTAACGAAATTTCCTGAGCTGAGCTTTTCCATTTCTGCAACAACCCGCGAATTGAGAGGCGCTGAAACACATGAAAACGATTACTATTTTATTAGTAAGGAAGAATTTTTACACAAAGTTGCCCGTCAGGAATTTGTGGAATTTGAAGAGGTTTATAACGGAACTTTTTATGGCACTTTACGTTCAGAGATCGAACGCATCTGGAATGATGGTAAACATGTTATTTTCGATATTGATGTAGAAGGCGGTATCCGTTTAAAAAGAAAATACGAAGAGGACGCACTTGCCATTTTTGTACAGCCACCATCTTTAGAGGTACTGAAAGAACGTTTAAGCGGCCGCGGAACAGATAGCGCAGAAAAATTACAGGAGCGTTTTATCAAAGCGGAGAAAGAATTGCTTTATGCGGATAAGTTTGATGTGATCTTAAAAAATTACGATCTGGCTACAGCTTGCGCAGAAGCAGAAAAATTGGTGGGGGATTTTTTGAAAAGTTAGCAGTTTGTAGTATCCAATTTTCAGTTCTGGGTGTATAAGGGAATTACACTTTAAAATACAAAAGTCAATCTATGGGCGATTTTTTTGATTTATTGGTTTATAAGAAGTCATTTGAGCTGGCTATGAATATTTTCGAGCTCAGCAAGTCTTTCCCAAAAGATGAAATGTACTCATTAACCGATCAGATTAGAAGATCTTCGCGCTCTACAAATATTTGTTTAGTTGAAGCCTATAGGAAACGAAGATATAAAGCCCATTTCATTAGTAAACTTTCGGATAGCGACATGGAGAATAGTGAGACTAAAGGCTGGTTAAAGTTTGCATTTGAATGTAGATATATTACTGAAAAACAATACGAAAAATTAACATTACAAAGTGACGAAGTTGGTAAACTGCTAAATCACATGATCAATAATCCTGAGAAATACGGTGTTGCTTAACTGTTTATTAATCAACGTAGCGAACTGAAAAATGTCAACTGAAAACTATAAACTAAAAACTGGTCTTTTCTTCGGTTCGTATAACCCCATCCATACCGGACATTTAATTATTGCCAATTATATGGCTAATCATACCGAACTTGATGAAGTATGGCTGGTAGTTTCTCCACACAATCCATTGAAAGATAAAAGTGGTTTAACCAATATGTATGATCGTTTGGAAATGGCAAAGTTAGCTACAGAAAATGCAGAGCACATTCGCGTGAGTGATATTGAATTTGCGTTGCCACAGCCTTCGTATACTATTGATACTTTAACTTATCTCCACGAAAAATACCCGGAAAAGGAATTTGTACTGATCATGGGCGCTGATAACCTTGTTTCATTTAAAAAATGGAAAAACTACGAGGTGCTGTTAAAAAACTACCATATTTACGTGTATCCACGCCTGGGTGCAGATGTAAGCGAATGGGGCAACCATCCTGCAATTACTTTTACCAGTACTCCTTTAATGGAAATATCCTCAACCTTTATCCGCAAAGCCATTAAAGAGAAAAAAAATGTACAGTTTTTCCTTCCTGATAAAGTAATCGACTTCATAGAGGGTAAAGGGATGTACAGATAGCATCTATCTTTGCTGCCATAAATCAACAGGCTTACAACAAATTGTATTAAATCGATTACTTGGATTGGTTTTTGTTTAATTAGCCTTTAGATGATTAATTTAGCAGCTGATACAACAAAACACGTGAGAAGAAATTTATTTATACTGATTGCCCTCTGCGGCACTGCATTTTCTGTAAGTGCACAACAAAAAACCTATTTAGAATTACTGGCCAACCAACCGAAATGGGTGGATTCGGTTTTTAACAGACTTAACCGCCGGGAGCGCATTGCACAGCTATTTTTTGTGCGGGCGCATACCAATCTGGGTAAAAAATACACCGATTCAGTTGGTCAGGTAATTAAAAAAGAGCAATTGGGCGGGGTAATCTTTTTCCAGGGCGGTCCGGGCAGGCAGGTTTTAGCGACTAATGCCTATCAAAAACTGAGCAGGGTACCTTTAATTGTGGCAAACGATGGTGAATGGGGTTTGGGTATGCGTTTGGATAGTACCATTTCGTATCCTTATCAAATGACTTTAGGCGCCATTCAAAACAAAGAATTATTGTATAAGATGGGCCTTGAAGTGGCTAAAGATTACAAGCGTATGGGTATGCAGATGAATTTAGCGCCTGACGCCGATATCAATAACAACCCAAAAAATCCCGTAATCAATTACCGTTCTTTTGGCGAAAATAAATACAATGTAGCTACTAAGGTTGCCGCCTATATGAAAGGTATGCAGGATGGCGGTTTATTAACCACATTGAAACATTTCCCTGGCCATGGTGATACCGATGTAGATTCACATTATGATTTACCGCAGCTTACTTTCTCTGCTACACGATTGGATACGTTAGAAATGTATCCTTTTAAAGAGCTGATTAAACAAGGCGCTTCCGGGGTAATGATTGCCCACATGAACATTCCTTCCTTAGATGCCACACCAAACTTACCTTCTACCCTATCTAAACCCATCGTAACGGGCATTTTAAAGCAGAAATTAGGCTTCAAAGGTTTAATCATTTCTGATGCAATGGATATGAAAGGCGTCGTAAAATATTTCAAAGATGGTGAAGCGGATTTAATGGGTATTATAGCCGGAAACGATATTATAGAACTTTCAGAAAACAGCGACAGGGCCATTAAACTGGTTCGTAAAGCCGTAAGGCAAGATCGCGTGAGCATGGCCGAAATTGACCAAAGCGTACGTAAGATCTTAACTGCAAAATATTGGGCTGGTTTAGCTAAACGCGATACGATTGTAACGCAGGGTGTTGTTGCAGGTGTAAACCGCAACTCGAGCAATGCTTTGGTACAAGAACTCGCCAATGCATCAGTAACCTTGTTAAAAGGTAAAGATTATATCAAGCGCCTTATTCCAATCAGAAGAACAGCCATAATCAGCATTGGCGTACCTTCGGTTACCACTTTCCAGAAAGAAGTTTCTAAAGGCTATTACAACTCTGTTTATTATGTGTTGGATAAAGATGCTAGCGCCACACAGATTTCGAACATTGCCCGCGAAATCGGTGCATTTGATCAGGTGATTGTGGGTATTCACGATAACCGATCGAGACCAGCAAATAACATTCCTCTAAATGCTGGTGTAAAAAACTTTATCAAAGAATTATCGGCCAAAAATGCGGTCTTTGCTTTGTTTGCCAATCCGTATAACCTGGCTGGCTTATCGGGTTTAGAAAACAGCAAAGGTTTGGTTGTAGCTTATCAGAGAGAAGATTTTATGCAGATTTCTGCAGCAGCTGTGATCAATAACAGATTGGTACCAACAGGTAAATTACCGGTTAGTGTGGCTCCGTTTTATAAATTTGGGGAAGGGTTTTAATTGTTCACCACAAAGGCACGAAGACACAAAGAATTAGTATTGTCATTCTGAGCGCAGCGAAGAATCCTTTACCCACGAAGAACTGAGTATTACATCATAAGTCTTTCAGCTTTAGTCTTTGAACTCTTACCTTTCAGCTTTTTCCTAAAACAATTCTGCCTTCAAAATGATTATCTAATGATAAAACCTCAATGTTATGATAGATCCAGAAGATGACAATTATTCAAATGATCCGAACGATGCTTTGCGCAGAGAAGACGACGTAGAAAATATCAATGAAATTACTGGCGACGATACCAGTATTGAGCATGATAAAGATTTGCTGGAACAAGCCGATGAAGCTTCAAGAGCCTCTTATGAGCTAAACCTCGATGATGAGACAGACGAAGATGAACTAGACGATTAACAAGAAAGCCGTTCCGATTTACATCCGAACGGCTTTTTTTATTTCTTTAAGCTGCCTTGTTTTACCTTATGCCTTAAACCTTCCGCCCTATACCTTATTTAGCTTTCGCTTTATAAGTTTCAGGATTTACAGCAGTGGTGGTCCAGCCTTTTAAAAATGAGGTAATTTTTTTAACGTCGTGTCCAACTTTCTTTTTACCATTGACAGCAACTTCATCCGTTTCTAAATAAGATGAATTTTCAATGTGTAATACTTTTCCTTTGCCGTCTAAAATTAAAAATACCGGGAAACCAAAACGTTGAGGATATCCTAAGCTCGCCAAAACACTTTCGTTTTTATTCTCAGGACTGTAATTAACCAAAACGGTTTCAAAATTATCGTTGATGTATTTTTTCAATGTAGCGGTGCTGTCAACCAGGTTATGGAATGCGATACACCAGCTGCACCAGTTACCGCCAACCTGCAATAAAACATGCTTATTTTCTTTAGCCGCTTTTGTAACAGCAGAAGCAATTTCTGCTTTGGCATCGGCCTGCGGATTATAAATATGAACGCCTTCTTTTTTCGCCTGACTAAACGCAGCAGTCGAAATCAACACGGCAGTTAATAAAATGAGTAATCTTTTCATGATTTTTTAGAATAATAATAGCAAATGTAATAAAGTCTAGTAATGTTATAGATTATTTAGCAAATTCTTTACAGAGCGTAAACATTGGTCATTTTCTGTGCTGTCAGATGTTACCATCTGACAAACTACTAAATTAACAGTAAAAGGTAGCAACTCCATTGATTCAAAATTATTTTTTAAAGTGTCAGATAGAAATATCTAACACCACGACTAAACCTCCTTCCCCACCAAAACATTATCTTTGCCTCGCAATGGATTTCCTAGACATACATACCCACAAAGTTGCCACCCAACCTGGAATAATCAGCATTCAAAGTTTGTCGTTAACCAGCGATATCTTTTTAGCGATGCCTAAAACCAAACCAATTTCGGTTGGGTTGCATCCCTGGTTTGCTAAAATTGATCAGAACGAACTGCAGATGAAATACCTGAGTGTTGTGGCCAACCAAACAAATGTAAAACAGATTGGTGAGTGTGGTTTAGACCGGCTTAGGGGTGAAAAACTGGAGAACCAGCTCATTATTCTGGAAAAACAGATCGAACTGGCAGAAAAAATCAATAAACCCCTGATTTTACATTGTGTTAAATGCTTTTCGGAGTTAATTGCCATTAAAGAACGATTAAAAGTTAAAGTACCGATGATTATCCATGGTTTTAACAAAAATGAGCAGCTTGGCAAACAGCTATTAGATAAAGGATTCCTTCTTTCTTTCGGAATTGCAGCCTTAAAGGAAAATTCCAGCGCAGCTAAGCTGATTCAAAGTACAGATCACTTTTTCTTAGAAACTGATGATGCTGATATTTCGATTAAAGAAATTTACCAGGCCGCAGCCATTTTAAAAAAATGTACAGTGGATGAACTTAAAGCTCGTATTTTTGCTGACTGTAAAAATTTGAATTTAATATAGACTTGTCATTCTGAGCCTGTCGAAGAATAATGCGGTCAAATACACGAAAATATGTCTGATGTTAGCTGGCTTTCGCGCTCTGCCCTCCTTGTAGGAAATGATGGAATAGATAAACTCCAATCAAAACACGTTTTGGTAATTGGTTTAGGCGGCGTAGGTTCTTTTGCTGCCGAATTTATCTGTCGTTCTGGCATTGGCGAAATGACTATTGTTGATGGCGACGTTGTCGATCCAACCAACCGGAACAGGCAACTGCCAGCCCTGGCAACCAATCATGGTGTAAGTAAAGCGGCAATTATGCAGGAACGTTTACTGGCTATTAATCCTGAGTTAAAGCTCCATGTGGTAAATACCTTTCTAACGCCTGAAAAATGCAGGGAAATTTTAGAATCGAAATTCGATTATATTATGGATTGCATTGATAGTGTAATGCCAAAAATCACATTGCTATCTACCGCCCTTGAAAAAAATATTCCAATTGTAAGTTCAATGGGTGCAGGGGGTAAAATGGATCCAACACGATTGAGAATTACACTTCTTCCTGATACTTATCAATGCGTATTTGCCAGTTACGTGCGTAAAAGGTTGAATAAGCTTGCAAATGCAAGTAAAATCAAAGCCGTTTTCTCCACAGAAGAAATGGATAAAAACTCCATGATCATGACTGATGGAAGTAATTTCAAACGTTCTGCTTATGGTACAGTTTCTTACCTTCCTGCGGCATTTGGCGGTGCATGCGCATCTGTGGTCATCCGCGATTTGCTTGGCCTGCCCATCGAAATGGCCGAACGCCCGGCAAGGATCAGTCATAAAACACTCAATAAAAAGAAGAAGAAAAAACCGTAAATGGGTTGGAATGTTGATATCATGATTTCGGGAAAATTTTAAATTGTTGTAAGTTAGGGTAAGATAAGTGATTAGGTGTAATAATGGCTAACCACCTAATCGTTACAATAAACTAATGACCACCCCGCCCTGCGGGCACCCCTCCAGAGGAGGGGAATAACCTGACTAAAATGCAAAAGAAAACTAACACCCCTGCCGGTTTAGGCACCCAGCATTCCCCTCTTTCAGAGGGGTGTCCGCAGGACGGGGTGTTAAAAAAGAATTTGCAAAATGAAATTGTAGTAAATGGCACAACTTTAACCGCAATACCTATTACTGATTTACCTTATCAACCCCGATTAAAAGAGAGAGCAAAAGCACTTCGGCAAGCAGGAAATTTACCAGAAGTCTTATTTTGGATGCAGGTAACCAAAAAGCGATTTCATAAAATAGATTTTGACAGGCAGCGTATAATCGGAAATTACATCGTTGATTTTTATATCAAGCGGCTTGGTTTAGTAATAGAAATTGATGGCTGTAGTCACGATGATAAACAAGTTTATGATAAATTGAGAGAAGAATATTTAATTTCATTAGGATTAAAAATATATCGGATTACGGTTGATGATGTCATGAAACAAATGGATTTTGTAATTATGGGTTTGGAAGAGTATATTATTAGAGAATATGGAAAGCAACTATCCTAAACATTAATTAAAAGAGATTAAACCACCCCGCCCTGCGGGCACCTCCCGATAAATCGGGAGAAATAAATAACATATTATGCCCCAACCCCTCAAAATTCTTCAGGCCTCCGCAGGTTCCGGTAAAACGTTCAGTCTTACTGCGCATTACCTCACTTTGCTGTTTAGTGGCGACAATAAATACCGCGAAATTTTAGCAGTAACCTTTACCAATAAGGCCACCGAAGAAATGAAAACCAGAATTTTGGAGGTACTTCTTGGACTGGCAAAGGGCAATCCATCAAAAAAAATTGAAGACTATCGGAAATTGATTTTACTCGCCTATCCGATATTAAGCCCGCAGGAACTACAATTTAAAGCAGATAAGATTTACCGAAAGATTCTGCACGATTATAGCCGTTTTTCAGTAAGTACCATTGATGGTTTTGTGCAGAAAGTAATCCGCGGTTTTGCTTTCGAGCTGGGACTGAATGCCGATTATAATTTAGAAATGAATTATGATAAGGTAAAAGATGATCTCGTAAACAAACTAGATGAAGCTTTAGATCATAATAAACAGCTTTTGCAATGGATAATCGATCTGGCCATCGAGCGCATCAGTGATAACAAAAGCTGGAATTACAAATTCGAACTCTATAACCTGATCGGCGAAATATTTTCTGAACGTTTCCAGATTTTTGAAGATGCGGTTAGTGCTTTAGGCTTAGAAAATATCGACGAATTATTTAAAAAATACATCAGTGTTACCAAGGCAGAAATCAAAAACTTTGAAGAGGGACTGATTTCCCTGGCAACTGAAGCAAACGAAGCATTGAACGTAATCGGTGTAGAAACCGAACACTTGAAAGGGAAATCAAGAAGTCCACTGGCTAAAATTATTTTAGTCGCCAGAGGCGATTTTTCTAAAGTAGAGCCCCTTTTCAATTTAATTGACGAGCCGGATGAGTGGTTTCAAAAAAATGCAAATTTCCCCGAAGCTTATGATACGGTAAATCCCATTCTTCAAAAGTTAAAAACGCATTATTTAACGCATTTACCAAATTACAGTTTGGCTATTGCCTTTAATAAAAACCTCTACTATTTAAGGTTGATGCAGGAAATTGCGGTACTTTTGAAAGAATATCGGGCTGAAAATGATAACCTCCTGATCAGCGATGCACAAAAACTGATTTCTGGAATTACTGAAGATGCCGGCGATAACCCTTCTTTCATTTGGGAAAAAGTAGGCAACCGATACCGTAATTTCTTGTTTGACGAGTTTCAGGATACCTCTACCAGTCAGTGGGGAAGTTTTAAATCATTGTTAACCAATGCGATGGCTACGCCGAGTCAGGATCTGATCGATCACCTGATTGTTGGCGATACTAAACAATCCATTTACCGCTGGCGTAATGGCGACTGGAATATCTTGCATAAACACGCCAAGCTTGATGTTGGTGCAGAAAATGTACTCGAAGAAAGTTTGGAAGAAAATTACCGCAGCGCAGAAAACATCATCACTTTTAATAATTTCCTTTACAAAGCCATTCCAATTACCTTGCAGAATGAGCTGAATGAAAATCTGGCTACCAAACCCGAAAGCATTTCCAAATGGTGGCAAGAGCAGCAATATCAACAGATCATTACTGATATTTATAGTGGTTCCACCCAAAATTTTGCAACCAATACGCTAAAAGGCGGAACGATAAAAATTAAAAAATTTCGTAAAGATCATGCACCAAATGAAGCACGTTTTACAGAAACTGTTTTTAGGGATATTGCCTTAGACGATATTGTTGAAGAAATAAATTACCTCAAAAATGAGCAGCAATATGCGCTAAAAGATATTGCCATTTTGGTACGCTCCAACAGCGAAGCTTTACTAACGGTTAAAAAATTAATGGAGCACAAATTGCCTGTTTTGTCGGGCGATGCCTTATTGATTTCGAATAACTCAGCTATACAGCTCATCATTAATACCTTAAAGGTGCTGATTGGTTTAGAAACGCAAACGGCCCTGTACAAAGCCAATTGTATAGCACTTTATCATTCTTTGCACGATAAAGAGATTGATGCCAATTATTATCTCAACCTCACCAATAAACCTTTAAGCACGCTTACCGCGGTTTTACCCGTTGCTTTGTGCGAAAACTGGCAAAGCTGGCTGCAGCTTCCGCTACCAGAGTTGGTGGAGATTTTAATTGAAAGCTACGGTTTAAAAAACTTAACTGCCAACCTACCCTATCTGTTAGCATTTAGAGACCTAACCGCTTCTGCCGGAAAACTTGGCGAAAAAGGCATCATTTCATTTTTAACCTGGTGGGAAGAAGACGGTATTAAAAAATCATTGCCTTCACCAGAAGGTGCTGACGCCATACAGATCATTACCATCCACAAATCAAAAGGATTAGCCTTTAGGGCTGTTTTTGTACCTTTTTGCAATTGGGAAATTAAAGGTAAGCCTAATGGTACTTTCTGGGTTTCTTCTGAAGAAACAGTTTATAAAGAGTTGAAAGGAATTCCATTAAAATACAATGAAGCCCTGGCCGATTCAGCGATTTCGAAAGCGTATTACGAAGAGCTTCTCTACAATAATATGGACGCGCTGAATATGCTTTATGTAGCCACCACGCGTTCTAAAGATTATTTGTATATCGCCACCATGGCTAAAAAGGAATTGAAACTATCTAACATGGGTGATGTAATCAATTTCACATTCGATGAGCAGTTTGATGAAAATGGCGTGTATGAAATTATTGAAAATGTAACTGTTGAAAATAAAACAGAAGAATCTAATTTCATTAATTTAAATAGTTACCCAACCACAACCCGTTTGTCGGAACTCTATGTCCCCTCAGCAGAAAAACATTTAAAACACCTGGTTAACATTGAAAAATCGGGGAGAAAAGGTTCCTTATTACACGATATCCTTGCCAGTGCCAGTAATAAAAAAGAAGTTGAAGATTATACGATAACCCTGCTTTTACAGGGCATTATTAAAGAAGAAGAAAAGCAGAAATTAATTGATTCTGCACTTGAAGTATTAAACAACCCCGAGCTTAAAGAAATTTTAGATAAAGCAAGCGAAAGCATTGTAGAAAAAAACATCATCGATGCCAAAGGAAAGCTTCACCGCCCCGATCGTGTATTGATCAACGCAGATGAAGTGATTATCCTCGATTATAAATTTACTTTGGAAGAAAGCGATAAACACATCGAGCAGGTAAATAATTACAAAATTTTACTTACAGAAATGGGCTATCAAAACATTAAAACCTATCTTTTTTACGCGGTTAAAGGCAAATTGAAATTAGTATAATATGGAAAAAGCAAACGATTTATACGGCAACATATTAAATATACTGAAAAGATATAGAACCGATGCTTACCGAGCGGTTAATACGGCTATGGTGATTTCCTATTGGCAGATTGGGAAAGAAATAGTAGAAAATGAGCAGGAGGGGAATGTAAAAGCGACTTATGGAAAAGAAGTTATTAAAACATTGTCAAAAAAACTATCTTCAGAATTTGGCAAAGGTTTCTCTGTAGCAACTTTAGAAAGTTTCAGAAAATTCTACCTTACCTATTCAGATATTGAAAACTCAAATAATCCAATTTCCTACGCACTGCGTAGGAAATTAGAAACCACTGATAATCAACAAAATGAAATATCGTACGCACTGCGTAGCAATTTGAGCTGGACACATCACCGACTAATCATGAGGGTTGATGACGCGCAGGCAAGGGCATATTATTTAAGTGAAGCAGAAAGCCAGCAATGGAGCTCAAGGGAACTGGAAAGAAATATTAATTCATCATATTTTCAAAGGTTACTATCTAATCAGAAAGAATCAAAACCTGTCATTAATGAAGTACAGCTTTCTGAAAATTTCATTAAAGACCCCTATGTTTTAGAATTTCTAAAAATAGAAGAACCTTCAACACTAAATGAGAAAAAAATAGAAATCAGGATAATTAATCATCTTCAGCAATTTTTATTAGAGCTGGGCAAAGGCTTTTCTTTTGTAGGCAGACAGTTTAGAATAAGTACCGAAACCAGCCATTTTTATATTGATCTGGTTTTCTACAATTATATCCTTAAATGTTTTGTGTTATTTGATTTAAAAACCAATAAACTTACCCATCAGGATGTTGGTCAAATGGATATGTATATCAAAATGTTTGATGATTTAAAGAAACAGGAAAATGATAATCCAACAATCGGCATTATTCTTTGCACCGATAAAGAAGAAACTATTGTTAAATATTCGATGTTGAAAGATAGTAAACAGTTATTCGCGTCAAAATACCAGATGTACTTGCCTACAGAGAAACAGCTGGCAGATTGGATTGAAAACGATAAAGCAATTATCGAATTGCAATTAAAAAACCAGGGCAACGATTAAAACGCCATACATGAAACCATTTTTACAGGAAGTTGCCGAAGATTTAGTTGCCCGTTTTGGAAATCAGCTGGAAAATTATGCCATTGTTTTTAACAACAAACGCCCGTCTGCGTATTTGCAGAAACATTTTGCCGATATCATTGGAAAACCGTTTTTCAGTCCGTCGTTTTTTACCATACAGGAATTCTTTGCCAGCTCTACCAGTTATAAAATAGCCGATTTTTATCTTCAGTTTTTCACCCTTCACAGAATTTATAACCAACTGCTCGCGGAAGAGAAACTCGAAAATATATCGAGCCACAAGTTTTTCCCTCTAGCAAAAATCATCCTTAGTGATTTTAACCAGATTGATGCCGATTTGGTAGATGCAGAGAAATTGTACCGCGATCTGGAAGATATCTCGGTCATCAATAAAGATTTCGATTATTTAAGTACCGAACAATACGAGTTTCTTGCACAGTTCTGGACATCCTATTCGGAAGGGAAACATAAAAAACAGCAGGAACTGTTTATCAAAATGTGGCGCAGGATGCCTAAACTTTACCATAAATACCATACTACGCTTAAAGAGCAGGGTTATTTAACCAATGGTTCGGTTTACCGTTATCTGGCGGATGATATTACAAACCATCAGGAATTTATTTCCAATTTTGATAAAGGGAAGATTATTTTCGTCGGTTTTAATGCTTTGAGCAGTGCCGAGGCTAAAATATTTACCCAGTTACAGGAAACCGGCAAAGCATTGTTTTATTTTGATGCCGACACTTATTATTTAGACGATGTTTCGCAGGAAGCAGGTTTGTTTTTGCGTAAAGCCATCAATCAGCTTGGTTTGAAAAATGAATTTGCAGGGCAGGAAAGTTTAATGAAATCTGGCCCACACCATGTAAATATTTTTAAGGTTCAGGGACAATCGGCACAGGCTAAAATCCTGAACAATATTTTAGCCGAAGATTATACCGCAGCCGAAACTATTGGAAAAACAGTAGTTGTTTTGGCTGATGAAAGCCTGTTGATTCCGACACTGCAAACGATTCCAACTCACCTGAAAGGAAAAGAAATTGACCTCAATGTAACTATGGGTTTTGCCCTCTCCACCTCAAGCATTTTTGGCCTGGTTGATTTATGGTTAGGGAGTCAGCTGGAGATTTTACAGCGGGACAAAGTAAGTTACAAAAATGTAGAAGCTTTTTTAACCCATCCCTTAACAGGCCTTACCCAAAAAATGCGGGATAAAATTTTGACCGCATTGCTGGAAGAAAACCAGGTGGAGATCGACCATAAACGTTTATTACGCCAAAGTGGCCTGTTTGAAACTTTTTATAAAAAAATCGATGATCCGCAGCATGTAGTCACCAATTTACTGGATGTGCTGGATTATGTATTAACACGATTATCTAATGCCAAAACGCTCAAAAAAATCGATGCAGAACTGTTTGTAAAAACGATACAGGAGTTAAACCGTTTGCACGATACCTTTAGCAACCACATCGGTAAAGAAGAAATTCCTTTTGTAATTTACCTCGTTCAAAAATCGCTGCAGGCCATTGCAGTGCCGCTTTCAGGAGATCCACTGAACGGGATACAGGTAATGGGATTACTAGAAACCCGAAACTTAAACTTTGATAAAGTGGTTATTTTAGGTTTTAACGAAGGCATTATTCCAAAATCATCCATTGGCAATAGTTTTATTCCTGATTCCATCCGCCGTGTTTATGGTCTTCCTGTCCTTGAAAATCTGGATGCCATTTCCTCTTACATGGTGTACCGTCTATTACAGAGAGCAAAGAATATCAATTTTGTCTATAATAGCCTAACAGATGAATCTACTTCAGGTGAAGCCAGCAGGATTTTAAAGCAGCTTGAGTACGAAAGTGGTTTCGATTTCAACTATAACGAACTTAATCTCGAAGTAAAAACAGAACCTTTTAAGGAAGTCAAGATCGAAAAGACCAATAATGCATTTATCCAGGAAACACTTCAAAAATACCTCGATAAAAAGAAGGTGCTTTCGCCATCGGCACTTACTCAATATATTTCCAATCCGATAGATTTCTTTTTCAATTACATTGCAGGTATTAAAGAACCCAAAGAAATCAGTGCAGTGGTGGAAGCCAACGAAATCGGTTCGATTTTGCACAAAGTGATGGAATATTTTTATGAGGATTTAAGATCCGCAGAAATTACAGCAGAACGGATTAAAGAAAAAAGAAAACAAATTCCTGCATTAATACAAAAAGGCTTTAATGCAGTGATGTTCAAAAATCCTGATACGGTAATGGAGTATAAGGGCATGCAAAAGGTAATTTTATCGATTGTTGATGCATATGTAAACATTATTTTAAATCAGGACGAATCCCAAGCACCATTCAACATCATCAGTCTCGAACAAAAAGTAGAAGCAGAGATTAGTTTCCCTCTAAAAGGAAAAGAAGCCAGCGTGAAGATATTTGGTTTTATCGATCGTGTGGATCTAAAAGATGGAGTAACCAAAATTATCGATTACAAAACCGGAAGCGATAAGTTAACCTTTAAAGATATTCCTGAGTTGTTCAATTCAGATGGAAAGCACATCAACAAGGCTTTAATCCAAACCTTATTGTACACCTATGCTTATGAACAATTCTCGGGGAAAACTTTTGTAGAGCCCAATTTATATGTGGTAAAAACCATGAGTGTAGATGGCGTTTGGTTTAAATCAGGCAGGCAAAATTTATCAGGTGCCTATTTAGAAGAAATTAAGCCTGAATTTCTTGCCGAATTAAGAAAAAAACTGACCGAACTCTTCGAAGCGCCTTATTTTGTAGCCAGCGCGGTTGAGGATAACTACAAATATTCTATTTATAAAACTTTGTTTGGGAAATAGGTAAATCATATAAATAAATCGTCATTGCGAGGCGGCTTTTTCAGCCAACGAAGCAATCTTACAACGATCGCTGCTAACCCGAAAGCATTAAGATTGCTTCGTACCTCGCAATGACGACCAACAAAAAACTTCTTAAACTAAAGAGGTTAACTATCCCAATATGAAAAATTAAAACTTTTTGCTTTGGTCTTTTACCTTTAAGCTTATCTTTAAAAATGCTAACCTTAAATTTCACAAAATTCCCTGTACTCGAAACCGAACGCCTAATCCTTCGCGAACACGATCTTGGTGATGCTGAAGCACTTTTTGCCATGCGCACCAATGAAATGGTAATGAAATACATCGATAGGGAAAGACCAAAAGATATTTTTGAAATCAAAGATTTTATTTCCCGTTTCAGAAATGGCTATGAAAATGGCGACAACCTGGCCTGGGTAATTGCTTTAAAAGAAAACCCCAACCAGATGATTGGCTCTGTAGGTTATTGGCGTACCGATTTTGCCAACCACCGTGCAGAAATAGGTTATATGCTTCACCCAGATTATTGGAGACAGGGAATTATAGCTGAAGCCTTAAAAAGATCAATTGATTTTGGTTTTAAAGAGGTTAACCTGCATACCATCAGCGCAAACATCAATGTAGGAAACGATGCATCAAGGCAAATGCTAATTAAACATGGCTTTGTAAAAGAAGCGCATTTTAAACAAGATTATTATTTTAGAAGCCAGTTTCTAGATAGCGAGATTTATGGCTTATTAAATCCAAATCATTAAATTATAATCCTAACTAAAATGCTTAAAACCGCAACACCAATTCTCGCCTCGTTAAATGCTGATGAAACCATCAAATTCTATACAGAAAAACTCGGTTTCACTTTTCATAACAATTGGGATGGCTATGTTATTTTCAGCAAAGATGATATCAGCATACACCTGTGGCCAACTGCTGATGAAAGCATCCCTAAAAATACGGGCTGTTATATCTACTTTACAGCTGTTGACGAACTTTATGCCGAATATACCGAACAAGGTGTTGTTCACCCAAACGGGAAGTTAAAAAATATGCCTTGGGGCATGCGCCAGTTTTCCATTTTAGACAATAGCGGCAATATTATTCATTTTGGAGAAGATGTTTCGGAAAAAGCATAAGCTTTGATACAAAAAGCTTAACAAAAAGGCAATTGCCCAATAATATTTCTTACTTAAACCAATTAACAAAAAATACCGCTTAAAAAACGCTAAACAATGAATTAAAACACCTATAATTATTACAAAACATAGGCATTTTAGCCTTTGGTTTCAAAGCGATTAATAATTATATTTGCCACCGTTATTAAAATTTACAATGAGAGAAATCCAATTTAGAGAAGCACTACGCGAAGCCATGAGCGAAGAAATGCGTAAAGATGACCGCGTTTTTTTATTAGGTGAAGAAGTAGCAGAATATAACGGAGCGTACAAAGTAAGTCAGGGTATGCTTGACGAGTTTGGTGCGAAACGTATTATCGATACCCCGATTGCCGAATTAGGTTTCGCAGGTATTGCAACTGGTGCCGCAACAGCAGGCCTTATTCCAATTGTGGAATTTATGACCTTTAACTTCTCATTAGTAGCTATTGATCAGATTATCAACGGTGCTGCTAAAATTTTATCAATGAGCGGTGGTCAGTTCTCATGCCCTATGGTTTTCCGTGGCCCAACAGGTAACGCAGGTCAATTAGGCGCACAGCACTCTCAAAACTTCGAAAACTGGTTTGCAAATACACCAGGTTTAAAAGTTGTTGTTCCTTCAACTCCTTATGATGCAAAAGGGTTATTAAAACAAGCTATCATTGATCCGGATCCGGTTATTTTCATGGAATCTGAGGTAATGTACGGCGATAAAGGCGACGTTCCTGCAGAAGAATATTATATCGAATTTGGTAAAGCTAATGTAACTAAACAAGGTACTGATGTAACCATCGTAACTTTCGGTAAAATGTTAACACGCGTTGTTAATCCTGCTGTAGAAGAATTAACTAAAGAAGGAATCAATGTTGAGGTGATCGATTTACGTACCGTACGCCCTATCGATTATGATACCATTATAGCTTCAGTTAAAAAAACAAACCGTTTGGTTGTTGTAGAAGAAGCCTGGCCTTTGGCATCTCTTTCTGGAGAGATTGCTTTCATGGTACAGAAACATGCATTTGATTATTTAGATGCGCCAGTTTTACGTATCACTTGTGCCGATGTTCCACTTCCATATTCACCAACTTTAATCGCCGCCAGCTTACCAAATGCTGATCGTGTAGTTAAAGCGGTAAAAGAAGTAATGTACGTTAAAAAATAAAATTGACCGTCTGAGCGTAGTCGAAGACCAAAAACATATAAATCCTCCAAAGAAATTTGGGGGATTTTTTATTTCCCCTTTTCTGTGTCCTCTGTGTTTCCGTGGCAAATATTCGAAAATTTATGTTCAGTAATCCTTCTGTCTCATCAGCCCCGCCATTCATTGCAATCTTTTTGGATAAGCTTGTCATGCGCTGAGGCACGAAGCATCTACCACTTATGAAACAGATGCTTCGTGCCTCAGCATAACAGCATATTCAAGGTTGCTGCAACCAAAAAGTATTTCCATTTCTGTCTGGTTTAGTTAACCCCCTGTCTGTATAAAAAACACAATTCAGTTTCCTGCTCAAAGCCAAAAAACCACACTATTTTTTTATATTCGTCGTAAAATAAATTCCTTATATGCCCGACAATTACATAGCCGACCAAACATTCGAAAAAACCGATTTTACCATACGGGGACTCCCAAAAGCAGAATACGAAAACTGTAAATTTATTAACTGCGATTTCTCCAGTTCAGATTTAAGCGGTGTTAAATTTTTAGACTGCGAATTTGTTTCCTGCAATTTAAGTTTGGCTGGCTTAACCAAAACCTCCTTAATTGACATCAATTTTCAAGGCTGTAAAATGCTGGGATTAAGATTCGAAAACTGCAATGATTTTGGTTTAGCATTCAGCTTTAACAACTGCAAACTGGATCATTCTTCTTTTTATAAATTAAAGCTGAAGAAAACGGCTTTTAAAAATTCACAATTGCATGAAGTCGATTTTTCAGAAAGTGATTTAGCCAATGCGACGTTCGACAACTGCGACCTGCTAAATGCTACTTTCGATAGGACTATCCTCGAAAAGGCAGATTTTAAAACAGCTTACAATTATTCCATAGATCCGGATAACAACAGGATCAAAAAAGCAAGATTTTCAAAATCTGGACTTGCAGGGCTATTGCATAAATACGATATACAGATTAGCGAATAATATTTGTAAATTCAGCTTGCAAAACCATCAGATATGGATCAGCTTAAACCAGAAAATATCGACCAATATATTTCCAGTTTCCCTGCTGAAACGCAAAAGACATTGCAAAAGGTTCGTGAAACGATCCGCCAGGCGGCACCAGAAGCTAAAGAGGTAATCAGCTACGGTATGCCAGCTTTTAAACAACACACTGTACTGGTATATTTTGCAGGTTATACTAAACACATCGGTTTTTATCCAACCAGCTCAGGAATAGAGGCTTTTAAAGATCAATTTGAAAATTATAAATGGAGTAAAGGGGCAGTTCAATTCCCTTTGCATAAGCCTTTGCCGTTAGATTTAATTACGAGGATAATAAAATTTAAAGTAGAACGCGATCTGGAAAAAACGAAGAAAAAGAAACCAGCTTAGCATCAGTTTCTCAAAAACTTACTCACAAATTTCGGTGGAAAACTTCATTTTAAAAATCCTTAAATCCCGCAAATCCTCATTAGCTTTGCTTCCTTTAATTTTACCCATTAGGATATGTTAAGCCACCATAAAATAATTGCAGCTGAATTAAAAGTTGCAGAAAAACAAGTAACCGCAACCGTAAACCTGTTAGATGAAGGTGCAACAGTACCTTTTATTTCACGTTACCGTAAAGAGGCAACCGGTAGTTTAGACGAGGTTGAGGTAGCCGCAATCCGCGATAGGGTGTTGCAATTACGCGATTTGGACAAACGCCGTGAAGCGATTTTAAAATCGATGACGGAACTGGGTAAGTTAACACCCGAACTCGAAAAACAGATTAACGAAGCAGAAACGATTTCGCTTCTCGAAGACATTTACCTGCCATATAAACCGAAACGCAAAACACGTGCGTCGGTTGCAAAAGAAAAAGGATTAGAACCATTGGCCTTGCAAATATTTGAGCAGAATGCTTTTGATCTGGATACTGAAGCAGATAAATTTATCGATACTGAGAAAGGTGTAAACTCCCTCGATGAAGCTTTGGCTGGTGCCAGGGATATCATTGCCGAAATGATATCTGAAAATGCTGAAGCCCGTACCAAAATGCGTACTTATTTTCAGGAAAAATCAGCTTTTAAATCGGAAGTAATCAAAGGAAAAGAAGAAGAAGGTATTAAATACAAAGATTACTTCGAATGGAGCGAGCCGGTTAAAACGGCTGCATCACACCGGGTTTTAGCCATGCGCCGTGGTGAAAAAGAGTTGATTTTAAGGTTAGATGCATTACCACCATCCGAAGACGCCGTTGCCATTTTAGAAAACCAGTTTATTTTAGGCAATAATGCAGCGTCAAAACAAGTTCAGCAAGCTTTAGAGGATGGTTATAAACGTTTGTTGGAACCAGCAATGGAAACTGAGTTACGCGTATTAACCAAACAGAAGGCAGATGAAGAAGCGATCCGTGTTTTTGCAGAAAATGCACGTCAGTTGTTATTGGCGGCACCAATGGGACAAAAAAATGTATTGGCGATCGATCCTGGTTTCCGTACGGGTTGTAAAGTGGTTTGCTTAGATAAACAAGGTCAGTTGTTAGAAAACACAGCGATTTATCCGCATACGGGGCAGGGCAATGTAAAAAATGCCGAATTCACCATCCAACAGCTTTGCGAAAAACACAATGTTGAAGCCATCGCTATTGGTAACGGTACTGCAGGGAGAGAAACTGAAGCTTTTGTTCGTGCATTGAATTTACCACACATCACCATTGTAATGGTTAACGAAAGTGGTGCATCTATTTATTCGGCTTCAGATGTGGCAAGGGAAGAATTCCCAACGCAGGATATTACCGTGCGTGGTGCAGTTTCAATTGGTCGCCGTTTAATGGACCCGTTGGCGGAACTAGTGAAAATCGATCCAAAATCTATCGGAGTTGGCCAATACCAGCACGATGTTGATCAGAATAAATTGCAGGCGAGTTTAGATGATACCGTAATCAGTGCGGTAAATGCGGTTGGAGTAGAACTCAATACCGCTTCTAAACAAATTTTGGCTTATGTTTCTGGCTTAGGACCAACTTTAGCACAGAACATTGTTGATTACAGAAATACCCATGGTGCATTTAAAAACCGCGAAAGTTTAAAAAAAGTGCCTCGCTTAGGCGACAAAGCTTATGAGCAGGCTGCAGGCTTCTTACGCATTCGCAATGCAGAAAATGTTTTGGATGCCAGTGGCGTTCACCCCGAGCGCTATAATGTAGTAGATAAAATGGCGAAAGACCTGGGTACTACGGTTGCAGCCTTAATGAAAGATACACAACTGCAAAAACAGATCAAACCCCAACAATACGTAACCGACGAAATCGGATTGCCAACCCTAAACGATATTGTAAAAGAGCTGGCAAAACCAGGCCGCGATCCACGTGAGCAGTTTGAAGCTTTTAGCTTTACTGATGGTGTAAACGAAATTGCCGATTTAAGAACAGGTATGAAATTACCAGGAATTGTGACCAATATTACCAATTTCGGAGCCTTTGTTGACATTGGCGTTCATCAGGATGGTTTGGTTCATACCAGTCAATTGGCAAATCGTTTTGTAGCAAATCCTAATGATATAGTAAAAGTGCATCAAAAAGTAGAGGTAACCGTAATGGAAGTTGATGTTGCCCGTAAAAGGATTTCACTATCGATGAAAACTGAAGCTAGTCCAAAGTCGGAAGTCCGTAGTCGGGAGTCTAAAGAACATAAGCCAAAGCAAGAATACAAACCTAACAGCAGTAAGCCTAATTTTAAACCCCGCAATGAGCCAAAAGATGCTGATGGCGATTTACAGGAAAAATTAGCAAAGCTAAAAGGGATGTTTAAATAACTTTAACTGTCATACTGAGCCTGTCGAAATATCTAGTGGTCTTCGACAAGCTCAGACTGACACGGCTTTTATATACGCTACAACTTATCTCTAAACTCCAATCTTTTCTTCGGTAAGCTTTCCGGATAATTTGTTTGAATAAACGAAATCATGGCTTCCCTTACATAACACCTCAAATCGAAAGCTCTGGAAGAATTTGAAGCACTCATTAAAAAACGCACCTCAATAGCGCCATCTTTTGTACTGTCGGTAACCTGTACTACATTTACGCGTTTATCCCACAATACATTTGCGTTCAGCAATCTTGTCAATTCCTGTCTCATGGGTTCAATAGGAATCGTATAATCGAGGTATAAAAAAACAGTTCCCAATAAATCTGCCGAAACACGTGTCCAGTTTTGAAAAGGTTTTTCGATAAAATAGGTAATCGGCAAAATGAGCCTCCGTTGATCCCAGATATTAACCACCACATAGGTTAGCGTTATTTCTTCTACCTTTCCCCACTCACCTTCTACAATTAAAACATCATCAATCCTGATGGGTTGTGTAAAGGCAATCTGAAAACCGGCCAATAAATTACCCAGTGATTTCTGCGCCGCAAAACCAATGATGATCCCACCTATCCCAACGCCGGTAAGTAAACCCGCTCCTATTTTACGCATACTCTCAAAACTCAACAAAATGATAGCTGCAGTAATTAAAATGATGAGCGAAACGATAAATTTCCTTACAAACTGCAACTGTGTCCTGATTTTGCGCTCTTTAAGGTTATTTTCCTTATTCAGATCGTATTTCAAATAGAAATAATCCTCTAAAACATTAATTAAGCGCACCAATATTAATGCAAAAGTGATGGTTAATGCAATTTCTAATGCTTTCGTAATGGGTAACCTAAATGAGGGCGACATCTCCATTAATGTAAGCGAAAAATTAAGCAACAACAATGGAATAAAAACCGCAATTGGCCTTCTTAAATGTTTAATGGTTGATTTTATAATAATAAAATCCCACCAACGCGAAAGCAGGATAAAAGTTTTGTGGATGATAAACTTGATAATAATTCCCAGCAAAACTGCTGCTAAACCAATAATCAGGTTCTTGAAAAACAAAGGAATAGGATAACCGAAAATCTGGTCAATATACTGCATACAAGAAATTTGCTGGTTAATAAATACGGCGATAAGCCAATAGATATTCTTATAACAGCTATATTTTTGGATTGTTTGCCAACAGAAAATCAATAGCCGCAAATAAATTATTTACATTAGCATTTTGTATACTTCCAAAAAGAAAAAGATGGATTTTTTTGATGCCCATAGTATATTTTTTACGGTTCTTGGCTATAAAATGAGCTACCTGGAATTTTTTGCTGTAATTACCGGGGTTATTTCAGTTATTCTTTCTGCAAAAGCCAGTGTTTGGAGTTGGCCAGCAGGCATCGTTAATGTATTCTTGTCGGCCTTTTTATATTATCAAAGCCAGCTTTACCCTGATATGTTTTTGATGGTTTTCTTTTTTGTAACCAACATTATGGGCTGGTGGCGCTGGACAAATCCGAAACCCGGGGAAGAAGATAAAAACAAAGAACTCAAAATCAGTTTCATGCCGATAAAACAGTTCTTCATCTTGCTGGCTGTTGGCATTATTGGCACACTACTCATGGGTACTTTGGCAAGTCAGCTCCATAATTGGCTTCCATTGTTATTTAATTTACCAAGTGCCTATCCTTTTGTCGATTCATTTATTTTTGTAATGAGTGTAATCACCACCTTTCTGATGATCCAGAAAAGGGTAGAATGTTGGATTATCTGGCTAATTATTGACGTTGTGGCCACTTACTTATATTTTTTAAAAGGCATCAAGTTTATGGGGGTAGAATATTTCGTCTTCACTATTATAGCGGCCTTTGCACTATGGCATTGGGTTAAAGAATACAGGAGTTATTCTAAAACAGCATGAAAAGGGGATTAGTTATCGGCAAGTTTATGCCAATCCATAAAGGGCATATTGCCCTGATTAATTTTGCTGCTGCACATTGCGATGAATTGATTGTATCGATGAGTTTCACACCTGAGGATACAATTGACCCGGTATTGCGTTTCAAATGGATCAAGCAAATATTTAAAAGCAAGCCGAATATTAAGCCTGCCATTATTGATGATGATTTTGATGATGAAACCTTACCTTTAAGTGAGCGGACCAATATATGGGCCATCAGAATGCGGGAGGTTTATCCAAAAATCGACATGCTATTCAGTTCTGAATTTTATGGATCGCCCTTCGCCCATAATTTACAGGCAGAACATATCCTCTTTGATGAGCCAAGGAAATTCATCCCAATTTCTGCAACGCTGATCAGAAACCATCCTTTCCAATATTGGGAATTTATTCCTGAACAAGTGAGGCCATATTTTACAAAAAAGATTTGTTTCTACGGACCAGAAAGCACCGGAAAATCGACCATGGCCGAAAAAATGGCTTTATATTATCATACCGTTTTTGTTCCCGAAGTTGCACGCGAATTAATTACCTCTAACGATATCACTGTTGACGACATTATCAAAATAGGGAAAGCACAAACAGAAAGGGTAAAAGAAAAAACAAGCATTGCCAATAAAATCGTTTTTTGCGACACGGACTTAATCACCACAAAAATATATTCACAATATTATTTAAATCAGGTTCCAGATATTCTTAACGATCTTGAAAATGAAATCAGGTACGATTTATATTTCTTATTGGATATTGATGTAGATTGGGTTGCTGATCATCTCCGCGATTTTGGCGAAAGGCGTTCAGAAATGTTTGATCTGTTTAAAAGTGAGCTCGAAAAGCGGGGTATTGACTATATCCACATAAGTGGAAATTATCATGAACGGGAAGAGAAAATCAAAAAAATTATAGATTCCATTTTGCTATAAATAATTCTATTTTTTGTATCTTCAATTCAAATTCAAAATGATATGACAGCTAAACAAGTGCTTCCTATCATCCCTGACAATATTGTAGTTAATAAGATTTACGAGGTAAGAGGCCTTAAAGTAATGCTTGATAGTGATCTGGCTGAGCTTTATGGTGTAGAAACTAAACGCCTTAATGAGCAAGTTGGGCGAAATCCTGATCGATTCCCCGATGATTTCATGTTCCAACTCACTGATGAAGAGTGGTTAAACTTGAAGTCGCAAATTGCGACCTCAAGTTGGGGCGGCAGAAGAAAACTCCCCTTTGTTTTTACTGAACACGGTGTTCTTATGCTGTCCAGCGTATTAAACAGCAAGCAAGCCATTCAGGTGAATATTCAGATTGTAAGGATTTTCACGCGCATACGTCAATTCATTATCGACAGTGGCGAACTTAAACTCGAAATTGAAGAAATTAAACAAAAAGTAAGTAATCAGGATAAAAACATCGAACTGGTTTTTACCTATCTTGATAAACTCATCGATAAAAAAATTGGGCCAAGGAAGAGGATTGGTTATATGCCTGATGATTTGTAATTTTTATTTTCTCTTTAAAATGCTATTTTTGAGTATCTAATCCTCAATAATGAAAAAATATACGCTCTTACTTGCTCTTATAAGTATTCTTTTCTATTCATGCGCTAAGAAAGGTGAAAATTCACAATCCACACCTAAGAAAATTGAAAGGATTATCATTTCGCCGGAGTACCTGCTTCAATCTAAATCATCAGAAGTATATATCGGAGTCAGGTATTTTAAAGATTACAGCGACAAAGATAATATCACGCTTAGCTTAAACGGCCAGACTGGAACTCAGCTATCAGAAGTAACTGCACAGCTAGAGGGAACCAGTTTGTTATTCAAATTTAATGCAGTAAATCAAACAGGCGATTTTAAGATTAGATGTGTAGTTAAAAATGACCAGAACTCTCTTGATCAGGAACAAACCTTAAGGCTTGTTAACGATTTTAGCATAAACTCGGTTTGGAACAGCCTTGATAAAAATTATTCATCGTCATTTTCCAGTTATGCCGACAGGCTTAAAACAACTGGTTATATTCTAAGACCCATTTCAAGCACAAGCACGAATGTTCAGTTTGGTGCGTATTTTGAAAACTATGCCTATTCAAATCTATATGTCAGTAAATCTTTCATCGCAGGGCTTGCAGGTATTTACACCCTTGTTTATAATGACCTTGGCCTTCAGCAAATAAAAATCAACAATGGATCACCAGACGTTGATCAAAACTTTTCGACAGCTAAGTTCTATGCAGATGTAACTGCAAATTATGGCAATTATGTTTCACTGAGCAACACCGGCAGTGGGAAAGTTACCGTATTTAAAAACGGAATCTATACCCTGACGGTTACCGAAACGCCAGCTTTGGTATCTACAATAATTACAAAGTCTTAGAATTGTATTTTTAGATTAGCCCGTTTTTTTTAAAAACTTAACATACTTCCGCCAACCCACATTTCCTAAACGGGATTGCAGCGATACCCTTTTTTGTTTTTCGCTTTGACAAATTAATAGCACTGAAGCAAGAAATTTGTCAAAGCTTTAAAAAACAAAAAAGATTTAGCGCAAAGCCCGACTGGAACAACCAAAAGAACTACAGGTTTTGCTTTACAAAAAATCGCCAATTAGATTGCCACATCGCTGCGCTCTTCGCAATGGCGACAATTTTATATCAAAAATTTTCTCTTCAACTATTTGATAATAAAAGTATTCTACCTATCTTTGCAGTCCCAAATTTAATGGGAATAATAAATTGTTTAATAAATTAAATACAAGCAAGTGAATACGTTAAGTTACAAAACTGTCTCGGCCAATGCGAAAACTGTTAACAAACAGTGGATTG
>Ga0308160_10001552_pt1 | contig 31714 bp, 51 predicted proteins | sample PhyFR1_FD_201036 | JGI IMG/M metagenome (GOLD analysis project Ga0308160, IMG submission 201036) | Phyllosphere microbial communities from UC Gill Tract Community Farm, Albany, California, United States - DLSLF.R1 | ecosystem: Host-associated > Plants > Phyllosphere > Unclassified | place: USA... | reverse complement strand
GCGCCCCCCCCCGCCGCGCGTGATCGAGTCAGTCCTACAAACAGCAGCGACGACATCGAGCAGCGCACCCCGAAGGGAACGAGGAGGAGGGGACGCACTGCTTTGCCGCGACCTCGACCGTCCGAGCGATCGTGCTCCGGACCTTGCCGTCCTCGAGGCAGAGCAAGCCGGCGATCGTGCACCCGCCGGGCGTCGTTACCTGGTCGCGCAGCTGGGCCGGATGGGTGCCCGTCTCGAGGATCATCCTCGCCGAGCCTTGCATCATCTGGGCGGCCATCTCGAGCGCCTCGCGCCGCGGCAGGCCGCACATGACGGCGCCGTCGGCGAGCGACTCGAGGAACATGCACGCGAAGGCCGGGCCCGAGCCCGAGAGGGCCGTGCAGACGTCAAAGAACTTCTCCTCGAGCGTGATCGTCCGGCCGACCGAGTCAAAGATGTAGTGCAGGAGCTTCGTCGGTGAGGGGATCGTCGGCAGGTGGACTGAGGCCGGCACGGGCGTTAGGATCGTCATGCCTTGCCGGATCTTCCAAGGGAAGAACCGAGCAAGTAGGAGGCGGCGTCAGCCTTGCACAGCACGAGAGCAGGGGCCTGACGAAGGTTGGCGCACCCGGGAGGGCGTGTTGGGCATCGCCCGGACGACGCCGCAGCTAGTCGGCACCCATGACTGCATCTGGCCGATGGTGAGGCCCGCGCAGATCGAGATGAGGAGCTTGCCCTCGAGCGCCTCCTTCGGGATCGCGTCGATCAGGCCCTTGGCCAGCTGGGGTTTGCATCTGAGGCGGGCGAAAGCGGGCGGGTTCATTAGGCGTGGGCTGAGTGGGAGAGGCGCAGCGCCTGAGGAGACAGGACGAACGCGAGCAGGATCAAATCGGCCGCCTGTACAGCCTCGCCGTTGCGGTCGCCGCTCCAGACCTCGACCCGGTCGGCGCCCAGACCGAGCGCCTCAAACGTCTTCCGCAGCCGCTTGACGCTCTCTGGGCTGTTTGTAAGGAAGGAGGCGAAGGCGGGTCGCGGGTCAGGCTCGGAGCTCGCGCCGGGGGAGCCGGGCGGCTAGACCGGGCGTGCCCGAGGATGAGGGACGCACCGGCCGACGGTGGCGATGAAGCGCGAGAGCTGGACGTCGTTGTCGGGCTCGAGCGGAGTCGTCGTCCCGCTTGCGGGCACCCGCGGGAGCGGGTCGATGAGCGACTGGAGGACGCCTACCGAGGAGGTGGGGCGAGAGGGTGGTTTCGTTCGAGTCAGGAACCTGAGGCGCGCAGGCGGTCGGGCGAGGTAGGCCAGGCGACGCACCGGAAAGGACGGCGACACCCATCGTGCCGCAGCCGAGGACGTGCATGGTAAGGCCGGCCATCTTGAGGAGAGCAGCTGGAGAAAGTCAAGGAGGAGATGGGAGGAAGAAGTGGTCGTTGAGAGGCGATAGACCCTCTGGGGTCCCGTCGTCGGCTCGCCGTCGGCCGTCGTTGGTCAAGGCTCGCGCCGACATTTGATCTGCCCAGCTCGTCCCGTGGGTTCCCACCCTCGGAGGCCAAGGGCAGGCACCAGGACCGTCGGCAGAGAACGAAAGGAGGCCGGTTGCTCACGAGCAGCCAGCAAGATGGACATGAAGTCCGCGTCGCTCGTCGCTGTCTTCGGGCTGATTAGCCGGCAGTTGTCGCGGCGGCGGCGACGGCAGCGGCGGCGGTGCGCAGCCAATCAAACGGAGCGGCATCGCATCACGAGAGGAAGACGAGTGCAGTGGGAAAGGGATACAAGGACGGGCAGAGAGGAGGAGGGAACAGTTGTCTAGCGGTACGTCGGCGTCGGCTGCATCTCGAGCTTGTTGTTGACGGGCGAGCCGACCTCGACGTCGCCGTCAACCGCCTTGGGCGCCGCGCCAGCCAAGAGCGGGAGGAAGGTGCCCGGCCAGAAGATGACGTAGGGCGCCATGCAGATGACGAGCGGGAGGCTGTCGAGCATGTAGGCGTAGATCTCGGTCGTCGCCAGGGTGCCATCGAAGCCCCCGTAGAACTCAACGCAACGGAAAACGCAGCTGGAGGAAGAGGTGCAGGTTGGGGGTCAGCTCTGTGGGCTAGGAGTGCGAGGGAGGGGCTAGGGAACGGACCGGATGAAGAGGCCGATGCAGGCAAAGAGCGTGCAGTAGAGGACGACCTTCCAGTGGTCGTTTCCGCGTCGGTTGAAAAGGTAGGACGGCCGGAGCGAGACATCGCTGTCGCGGCGGTTGTACGTCGCCGGGTGCGAGGCTCGCAGCCGCTTGGCCCAGATAAGGAGCAGGACGCAGAAGAGAGCAAACGAGCAGACCTGGACGACGAGGCCTGCGAACGCAATGTAGTCTGTTTTGAGCCGGGAAGGCGGTCAGAATGGGATGCGACGGATGTGACGGCTGGAGGGGGAGGACGCACGACCGATCTTTGCAATCGACTCGTTGATCATCTGCGAGCTCGAGCCAACGGCTTGCACCTGCGGTGACGGTCGAAGAGGCCGCGGTCAGAACGGAGCACTGCGGACGCGAGCGGCCGAAGGGGGATGAGAACTCACAATGAAGGTCGTGATGTCAGAGATGACGCTGTTAAAGGAAGGGCGAGGATCAGTCTCTCGACCTTCTCGAAGGCAGCATCAGCGTTGTAAGCTGGTGGAGATGTACAAAATCTTGCTGATGAGCGAGGCACGGATGAGCAGGCAGTCCTGGGCGTCGAGGTGGACAGCCATCCGGCCGAGAAGGACATAGCAGGTCGCAAGGAAGCCGCCTGTGCAGTAGAAAAAGGTGCCTCGGTCAATGGTGCTTCGGAGGACGAGAACAATGGTGCGGAAGAGGAAACGAACAGGGCGAGAGCAGGATTAGTAGCATTTGAATGGCGTAAATGCCGACCCCGAAAGGCGAGTTGTGGGCGACGATGCGGAGGACGAATCCGATCGTCATGGCCGTCAAGGAGATCGGAAGGATGAGAACGTAGCGCCGGACGGCCCAGTAGTCTGCAGAGAGGCGAAGGGCGTGTCAGCAAGAGACGGCAGAGGTGGCTACTCTATGTGGTAGGGAGGACAAACGCCACCAGGAGAGGACGGTCAGGAAGCCGAAGAGGACGGCAAAGATCGCGGCTGGCCACATGATGGGTATGTAGCCGGCGCTGGAAGCAAATCGAAAGCGTGCAAAATCTGTCAGAGTCTGCTGCGGGCGATAACGGACGCAAGAGATAACTCACATGGGCCGCCGGTAGTAGGGCCCATTCGGGTCGGAGGTCTGCCAGTTATCCTCGGTCCACTCCTGTGCCTGTGATGTGAGAGGTGCGACCGGAGGGGGGTCAGCTCCAGGCGTCGGACGCAACAACAGTAGTGTAAGCGAGGGGTAGGACGCACGACGGCGGGCAGAGCCGAAAGAGCGATGCCGTTGAGCGAGGGTTGAAGGAGGAGAGCATAGGGTGTAGCGAGCGGCTGGAGGCGAGGCAGGAAGCTGAGGGTGTCGCTGGATGAGGGTGAACAGATGATGAGCCTTTCTTCCTCTCTCTCTGGCTTGCGTCCTGCTCGCTCTTGTAGGAGACGACCCATGCCGGACGAAGGCCAGTTCCGGTGCGCGGTCGTCGAGGGAGGCCGGCGGCGTGTTGGCCGAGCCGCACTGGCCCCAGCTTGGCCGTCGCCGCCCGAATCGACCGCAGGCGATCGACAAGGCGCGCGACAGACACAGCCAGCAGCCAACGGTGCCCAAACCTCCTCGGTCACCACACATGGGGCCCGATCTTGGAGACGGAGCGGAGCGATGACCGAGCTGGCCGGAGATTACGGGTGCAAGCTTCGGCGGCCGACCAAGGGAGGCAAGACGGGGTCAGCAATAGAGCAGCTGGCGGTGGCCGTCGGCGACAACGGCGCAACGCGTCCCCCCTGCAACGACAGGTCGTGAAGCGAGAACAGCAGCGGACTCGTCGGCTCGACATGACGACAGGCCCCTCCCTTCGCTCTCTCTCTCCTGCACTCGTCTGGCGTGCAATATCCGTCTCGTACGCGTGCCCGGCCTCGTACCGACTCGTCCCCGACTGGCATCGTAGAAGGACCGGCCACGTTGGCCGATGCTGCCTGCTGCCCTCGATCGCCCTCCGCCTCGAGTTGGCCGTCTCCTCTGTTGGCCGGCGCTCGTTTGGCCGAGCCGCCCTCGCCCACGGCGTCGCCGCCGCTATCGACCTCGACCTGTCGGTCGGCCCGGCCAGCGAGAGTGACCCGCCGACAGCGATCAACGGCGTCCGACGCCCAGCCCACGTCTCAACCTTCCCCAGCCAAGGCTCCCCTTCTGCCGCCGAAAATGGACCGCCGGCCGAGCGCGACGGCCGAGATGATGCTCGAGTACGACCGTCGGTCGACAGGCTCGCAGCACGAGAGCGACTCGGACGACGACGACGACAACTCGCCCCAAGCTGGAGGGCCCTCGACCTCAGCCTCGCAGCTCGCTCGCAAGCGGAAGCGAGAACGGGCCTGTACGTGACCGCTCTGCTTCCGCAAGCGAGGTCGGGCGGGCCGCAAGGCCGCGGCCGACCTATTGCTGGACGCAAGTGTGCCACCGAGGGCTGACCCTCTGCTCTCTGTCGCTGCCAGGCGATCACTGTCGATCTAGGAAGCGAGTCGACACTCAGCCTAGCTGTCGCACCTTCGCTTTCGGACTGACGAGAGGATTGCTCCCGCTGCGTTCGACAGGGTTCGCTGCGACGGCCACCGGTTTGAGGACAGGGGTGCGCTCATCGGCGTTGCCCGCAGCCTGTGCCCTCTTGCGCAGCCAACCGCTGACGCCAAGGTCCCTTACCCCGCACGTCGCCTACTCCAGTGTGCATGCTCTGCCGCAAGTCGGTGCGTCCTCTCGCACACCGGAGCCCCTCTTCATGTCCAGTCGCTGATGCCTGTCGATATGTACGGCGTCGTCGTGTAGGGCATCACCTGCTCGTACGTCATGAAGTCCAAGAAGCGCAACAATCCGCCGCGGCCGTTGAGCGGGCCCGGCTCGACAGGGCCCAAGGTGCGCACTCAGCTGGCATGAGAAGGCTTCGATGCGACTGAGGGTTGACCTTTGCGCAACCTCGTCTCGACCTCAGCAGGTTCAGCCTTCGCCCACCGAGTCGTCCTCGGCCAAGGCCCCGAATGCCGGCGGCAGTGATGATGTCGAGCGTTCGCAGGCTCAGCGCGACCACGAGGCGGCCCAGAGCATGATGCTCGTCTTCCGGCCCCAGGCTCTGCCGCACCCAGACGAGCCCGAACCCAAGGTGCCGACGCCACCGGCTCGGCCGCCGCCGAGCAGCCGGCTCTACATGGGCCAGAGCTCGACCCTCTGGCTGACCCAAGCGGCCGCTCGTCTCGCACGCGGGGGCGCCAATGTCCCAATGCACCGTGAGTTGCCGCTCCTCGTCAGCGTCATGCTGGACAGTCCGCCTAACTGACGCCTGACTGTGCGATCTCGGCAGCCCGGCCTGCGCCCGCGGCCCCGGGCCAGTCCGCCGCACCCGTCTTCAGCCTCGGCGCCTCGCCCGTCTGGGAGACGCCCGAGTATGCCGAGAGTCTGAGCGGGCTCGACTTTTGGCCGCCGGACGACCTCGCCTCGGCGCTCATCGACAGCTTCTTTGACAGGATCCACCCCGTCGGTCCAGGCGTTACAGTGGCCGCCGCCGCCTCGACGACGCTGACAGACCTTCGCAACCCTCTACCTTCGCAACCCTCTAGGTATTGCCTTTCCTTCGGGAAGGACCGTTCCGCTCGTGAGCAGCCGTGCTGTAACTCTCAGCACGGAGCTCGCTTGCTGATCACGCGTCTCCCCTCGTGTCGCAGTCGCTTACGGGACCGCGACTACCTTGGCGACGTTGGCTTTCGCAACGTCTGCCTGCTGGTGCGTCTCGGATCTTGCCTCTCCCGCTTGACGCTTCTCTCACCATCTTGATCGACTTGCCCTTCCAGATCTTTGCTGTTACTAGCAGCCATGGCTTCTCCGACAGTGGGTACCGTCGACTCTCTTCTCAGCGGTAATTCCAGCTGATCTCTCTCATCGCCACCCCTCCAGGTCGCTGTTGTGCTCCTGGGGACCCTCGGCATCTCGTCGCGCCCACTCGGCTCGGACTGCACAGCAGTGGTTGGGTCTTCGTGCGTCCCTTCTGCTTGCCGGGTGACAACGCCCTTTGGCTGACGACATTCTGCCGTTGGCGCCTTTTTCACTCGCGCGCAGTATCATCAGAGCACACGGAACCCTCGGTCGCGGCTGCGGCCGGCCAGCCTCTACGACCTACAAATCAGCATCGTGCGCCCTCCCACCTCGCAGCAGACTAGAATCACGATTGGAGGCTGACGCCGACTGGGTCGCTCCGGTTTGCAGCTGACGGCCATCTTTCTTGGCCACTCGAGCAATCCCACCGTGTCCTGGGCAGTCCGTGAGTCCTTGTCGCTGAGTGCTCGTCTTGGCTTACACCTCTGGCTGACGAAGACGACGGCCCGCGCTCAGTCGGCGAGGGGCTCATTTACGCAAAGGTCCGACAACGACGTCCCTCCGAAATACGAACTGGCGCTGATCGACTCCCCTCTGTGACCCGCAAACAGGAGCTTGGTGCCCATCGAGGAGACGTGCCGCTTAACGACGACCCGGCGGTGTGCGACCTCCTGCGGCGCGCCTTCTGGAGCCTGCTCGTGCTTGACGCTGAGCTATCGGGTGCCACCGGCCGACCATCGCACATCGCTCCGGGCTCGTACGATGCGCCGATGCCTGTTTTCGAGCTAGACGGTGTGCCCGATCCAAACGTTACCGCTCTTGCGCTGCTTGTCGAGGCGGCCGAGCTGCTGCGCAAGAGCGTCGAGACGATGGTGCGTGTTTTTCGGGAAGCTGCCTGCATGCTGGATGCTGACCGACAGTCGGCCGGATTCAAAACAGTTCTCGATCGCAAACCAGTCGCGGACCAAGACGTGGACGCTCCAGCAGATGGCGATGCTGACGGCCGAGATTGATGCTTTCCAATACGCGCTTCCGCCAAAGTCAGTCGGACGGGGGACTCGCCATTGACGTAGTCTCGGCTGACCTGGGCGAGATCTGCAACCTTTGCCAGCCTCAGATGGACGGCGTCACAGACCGACACGCGGCTCTTTCATCAAGCGACGACCGTCCGTTCGGCTCTGCGCTTTTTGCTCTCATCAATGCTGGCTGACGCACCTGGCGCTCCTCACCTTCAGATCCAGCTGATTATCTACAGCGCCCGTATCTACGTTACGCGCTCGGCCCTGCCGCAAGCTCAGGCGCCGTCGCAACCATCGATCTCAACCTCGTTCTGCGAGGTCTGCGTCGCCTCCGCGCTCAAGATCTCGGTCATCCTCGAGGCGCAAACGCTCCGCTCAGGCCCGGGCCTGCCCTTAATCTCGCCAGCCCTTCAGATCGCTGGCAGCGTTCTTGCCATCGCGCTCTTTGGCGGCGGCGCGGCAGGCATCGTCGATGACGAGGCCAGTCTCGAGGCGGGCCTGAAGCGCTGCTACCGGATCAACAAGGCCTCGCAAGAGATCTGGCTGACAGCAGGCATGCGGACGTGAGCACCCGTTCCGTTTTTCACCCTCGCCGCGCTTGCAGCTGACGCATGCCCTCATTATCTGCCCTCTCGACAGCGGCTGGATCAACCAGCTCTTGGTCCTTCGCGGCGCGGGCGAGCAGCCCGCCCCGCAGCCCGCCCAGCAACCGTCAACAAACCCGGTCGCGGCCGAATCACTGCTCGCCCTGGCCCAGCACGGTGCGGCCCCAGCATCAACGACTCAGACGGCCGCCCCGGTCATGCCGACGGCACCATACGTCGACGCACAGGGCGGCATGCCCTTCGACTTTGACTTTGGCTTCTTCCCGTTCACCGGCGAGACGGCCAACGAGGTCGACCTCTCGTGGTGGTACGGAGACCTCGGCGCCGGGCTCGGCTGAACGGCGAGGCTAAGAACGAGAGCTGGGGGCGGCGTCGCAATTGTACTTGCCTCTACTCATGTTGTCGATACGCACTCGTGCCTGATTGCCTCTCGCGAACGTACTTGCCCGCCGGGGCGTCGTCGCGTCGTTGTCACAAGAGACGGCCGTGGCGCGGCCCAGAGTACGTACGACCGCGCGCCGCTGCAGCCGCTCGCCTGTTTTCGGCCCGCTTGTTTCGCTCGGCCCGCGCCCTAGTTCATAACCTCTCTCGCCCACCCTCTTGCCGATGCTATTCCTGCCCTCGTACCCCTCAAGAGCACAACGCGGACACTCGACCTGCCGGGCCGAGGACATGTATCTAGCTCGAGGCCGTCGACCGAGGCAGGCGATGGCATCGAACTGGCCGCTGTCCCGTCTTTTTCTTTCGCCCCAGCTGGCTTACAAGGCACGCCACCCATACGGGCCGTCAACCCGCCCTCGCCCAGCCCGCGTCGACAAGCAGTCTGGTCGAGCACGACGACAGGAACACTCCTTTCTGGCAGCAGCACCGACTCGACATGAGGGCGATACCTGCTGCTACATGGACGGCGGCTGGCCCATCTCGCTCGGCACGGGCCCGTCGCGTCGCCGCGTCGGCTCGCCGCGCGCGCAAGCTCATTTCCCAGGCACGCCGCCCGTCTGTCGGCTGGGCAAGGCGATGGCGGCCCCTTCTCCCCGACACCATACATTCGGCAGGCGCTGCAGCTGGGATCGCGGGCAGAGCCTGCCGATGGGCTGACGATGGGTGCTGACAATCTGCGGGGCGAGCCTCCCTCGCCTGCGGCGCGGCTGCGGCGCGACGACGCGTCGTCTTTCCCCCCGGGGCCGGTCCCGCGCGGGCAGGGCGCAAGTGTCCATCAATGTGCCTGCCGACCGCGCCCTCTCTTTCGCTCTCACTCCACTTCTCAAGCAGCGGCTTCAAGGACCGGCTGGCATCAGACGTCCCGTGCGGTGTTAAAGGTCAACTCGGGCGAGCCGAGTGCGACGGGGTCGGAAGATGGGCGGCGCGTGTGTCGTCACCGACGCCGGCACGATGCGCCACTAATTGACTCGGATGTGCCTGTCGTCGTCTTCTTGGCCTCGGGCGCTCGTCCGTTGAGCGCTCAGCGAACCCGAGAGACGTATCACTCACTCGCTCACCCGTCTGGTGCCCATGCGCATCCTCCCGACACCTTACCTCTGTCCTCGTCTGCTCGAGGGAGGGCCTGAACCTCGGTTGACCTCCGGTAGGCGGAGGCACGCTTCCCGCTTCTAACTCCCACCTCCCCTCCTCATACTCTGCACATCGCACACCCCTTGCGCGCACCCATCCAATTCTCACACACCCACATACACACCGCCATGGTCACCACCCGTAGCCAGGCTGCTCGCGCCGCTTCGGCGGCCGAGCCCGTCGCCCCTCCCGCCCCCGCCCCGGTTCGGACCAAGCGGGCGACCAAGACGACGGCCACGCCGCCGCCGCCGCCGGCCCAGACTCAGCTCTCGATGCCCATCCGCAAGTCGAGCACCGAGTCGAAGGCCGAGCGGATTAAGACCGGAACGAGCGCCATCCGGCCTCGCCCGGTGACGCGTGCCTCGTCGGCGGAGGCAGCGGCGGTCAAGAAGGAGTCCGAGACGACGGCCAAGAGCGACACGACGGCGATGACGGCGGCCGAAACGGAGTCGACCGAGACGGAGTCGGCCGAGACGGAGACGGCCGAGATGGACGACGAGCAGACGGCGACCGAGGAGCGAGCCGTGGAGGGGATGCTGCCGGGCGAGCAGGAGCGGATCGACGAGACAGCGGTCAAGAACAGCAAGACGAAGCCGGTCGAGCCGGATCGGGCCGAGAAGACAGCGGTCATGTCGACGTCAGCGCGGCTGGCGGTTGACGAGCAGGAGGAGCGGGCAAAGCAGGGGGAGCAGGAGGTAAAGGAGCAGGAGGCGGAGGGTGCAGGGGCGGCCGGCGAGGTGGCGACGGCGGTCGAAGAGGAGTCGGCCGTCGCGGCCGCCCAAGGGTCCTCGGACGGTAAGTCGTCTGCCTACACCTACTGGGACTGGAATGCGGTCAGGAAGCTCCGGTACGGTAAGTCGAACGGTAAGCCCTTCCCTTTGATCTCCCCGCCCGCCTTCATCGGCAAGGCCCCCGAGCCGAGCGCGAATCTGTTTGAGCAGACCTCCTGGCCGATCATCGGCCAGACCTGTACGAAGCTCGAGGTGACGAACAATGAGGTAGGCGGTAGGTGGCCGACGTTCTCGATCCCTTGCTACGACTGGTCCATGGCCAGGGCGTACGCCGAGTGGACCGGCAGCTCGTCGGCCTACGCGCTCCCTTTCTTCGACTGGACCTCCTACTCTACCGCTGCTGCCGCCGCTGCCGTCGACAGGCTCGAGAGGCTCAGCACCTGGCTGTCAATCTCGAGGGCCAGGCTGCAGACCGAAAAGGCTGACGCGCCGCGCGTAAAAGCCATCTCCCTGCCTGTCTGGGAGCCTATCGACTCGACGTCCTGCTAGGAAGCGGTCACGGAGGAGTACGAGATTGGTCTCGAGTACCGGCTGCTCAGGCCCCCGCCCTTCGTCAGCGAAGAGGGCCCTCTGCCGGCCGGCTGGGATCGTCGGTCGGAGCCCGGCACCGGCCGAGTTTACTTCTGGTCCCGGTACGTGTTGCGTTTGCTGCATCCTCTTGTCGGCCGAGACTGAGGTCCTTCCGCCTCCTGCTGTGTTTCGACTCGCAGCCACAGTCAAAAGATCAAGTACCGCCTTCCGACGAGGGTGGACCGCAGGCCACGCAAGCGTGGCGTCCTCATTAAGCAGGTCTTCAGACTGATTCAGTGGCAGTACGAGGACGGTACCCGGCACCAGGGCTGAGGGCCGGCATCAGTCCTGCTAAGCTAAGCGTCTCGGATCGCGCGAGGTAGTTTACTTGCCCAAACCGTCTTGCTCTCCTTGATCGAGGTCGCTCTGCCGACGCTGAATTTGGGTCTCGGCCCTCTTGTCTCCGCGCTCGACAGGAAGCTTCGCATCGCCTGTGACTGCTTTCGGCACGACCAGATCGTCTCGGCAAGCGCATCGCTCGCTCGCATCGGTCCGTCTTCTTCCCCATCATCACTGGACGCCTGTGACTGACCTCGTCGCTCTCTTCATTTGCTTTCACTAGCTGTTTTGGAAAGGAAGGACAGGAACAAGGTCTCGGTCCTCCATATGGGTCGATCGGTCCGTCCCTCGTCGCTTTGCCGCTTGCTCGCCTTTACCGGCTCTGGCTAATAACCTCAAACTCTCATCTCTGGTCGTCGTCCTCGCCCCTGTCAGCCGCGTCTGGCTTGCGCTCTCGTTCGCTCCCGTCACGGCCTCCAATAGCTGCACTTCTGCATGTGAGGTGCTCGTCCTCTCAATCAGAGACACCGCTCGAGACCTTGAGCTGACCCAACGGCAGTCTCTCTGCGCATTTCACGCAACTGCTTCGTCGTCCTCGGCTGCCGCCAGGGACATCTTCTGCTCCTGGTCATCTCGGACGCCCCGGTCGGCCTCTCTCGACATCTCTCTTTCTTCTCGTGCACTCTTGATGGTCCTTCACTTCGTTGTACAACGTACTGCTCTCAGCTTCCTTGCCCGCTAGCAGCACAGTGTTCAGTATGCGGCCCCGATTTCTCGAGAAAGTAAGAAGGCAGCGCGGAACGGGCCATGACAGCAAAGGGGTCGGTGACAGCGAGTGTGGCGAGGAGGGGCGGTGACAAGCTAGCCCAATAGGGCGTTCAGACGTGATCCCAGGTCGAGCTCCGAGTCTGCGTGAGCGGCACGAGCTTGTGCTCGCCCCTTGCGCTGGAGCCCGAGCTCGATAGATAGCGCGCCGGCCAGAACCAGGCGTAGAGCAGCATGGCGAGCGCGAGCGGGATCGCGTCGAAGACGTAGGCGTACCACTCTGGAAGGGGGTGCAGGAATCGTTGACAGGTCAGGAAGGAAGCGAGGCAAGGACGCTGGCCCGCGACAGAAATGGGACGGACCGGTCGTGGCGATCTTGCCATCGAAGCCGAAGTAAAACTCGATGACGCTCAAGAGAGAAACTTGCGTCGGTCAGCGTCATGGTCTGCCGGTCCGGAGAAAGGGAGGACGCTTCACGCACCGGAAGACGCAGCGGATCATGATGAGCGCGCATGCGAGCTTAGTCGTGTAGAGGACGACCTTCCAGTTGTCGATGTCGTTACCGCCAAGCATGCGCAGCGGGTTCCACGAGAAGTGACCGTCATTGTGCCGCCAGAGCTCCGGGTACATGGCGGCGCTGAGGGCCAGGGGGGTCAGCCTTGGGGACTGCTGCCGTTACGTGTCGTTTCAGGGAAGGGCCCACACTCGAAGGCCGAAGAGGACAAGCAAGACGCAGTAGACGCTGAAGCTGACGAGCTGGATGGCGAGGCCGACCAGGGCCGCCCAGTGGCCGATCTTGGCCACGTTCCCGCCTGCAGCCGCGGCGCCCGAGCCTGCAGCTTGGATCTGCAGAGTGTGGAGCCGAGAGCGCAGGAGTTCTCAGCGCACAGGACGTGGAAGAGCAGGAGGCGAGAGGGGACCGACGATGAAGGTGACGATGTCGCTCGTGACAAAGATCTTGGTGATCAGACCGGTCCGGATCGGCAGGCAGTTGACCGCAACGGTCTCGGGCCCAAGCGTGTTGGCCATGGCGCCCAGCAGCTGATAGCTGTCGTCCGAGTGCCGTCAGTGGTCAGCAGTTGCAGGTCGTGCGGGGGCGGCGGAGGAGATTTCAGACTGACCATGCCGCGAGGAAGGCACAGGGTGACAGGAGGACGAGCATCTCATGAGCGATTGGACGACAGACTGAGGTCAGCCTAGGCTCATGCCAGCACAGACAGTCTCGCGTTCATCCGCAGACGTACCTGCGAGATCGAGAAGATCATGACACTGCAGCCGACGGGGGGAGCCGCGTTAGCCCAACGCCATACGGGTAGCAGCAGTCGTGGAGCAACAAGCTCACCTGTACGACTGGCTGTGGCAGACGATGCGGACGCCAAAGCCGGCCGCCATCGCGGTCAGGCCGAGCGGCAGGACGAAGATGAGTCGCCGGCGAAGGTACTCTGTGGGTGCCGTCGAGGGTGGATCAGTGACAAGTAGAGCCTGGAGGAGGCAGCAGGAGACGCACGGATCCAGCAGATGATTGCGAGGAGGCCAAAGATGCCGGCAGATAGGACAGCTGGTAGCACCGATGGGATGAAGCCGGCGCTGCGCGGATCACCAATTCGGAGTCAGCATCACTGTTGAGGGCCTGCAGCACGCTGGCTGCCGCCCCGGAGACGTACACGGGCCGCTTGTAGCTGGGGTCGGCCGGGTCGGTCGAGAAGACCTCGTCGTCGGCGGCCTTGTCGAGCAGAGCCAGAGGGGGGGGGGGGAGGGTCAGTCGACACCGAAAAGCAGCTTCGAACGGTTGGACGCAGAGCCAAGCGCGGATGTACGCGGACGACCGTGCCGGCGAGCGTGAGGGAGGCCAGGCCGGCAGCGACTACGGATGAGCGGATGGGCATGAAGCAAGAGGATCAGAGGATGTCGGAGGGTAAGCGAGCGGTCCCATCTTGCTTCTCTTGTCTGCTATATGAGGCTTGCCAAAGCAGCGGGCTGGCCGAGCCAGGCGTCAGTTGGCTCGCACGCACAGGATCGAGGAAGCCGGCGCGTCGGCCTACCGCAGCGAGACGGCCAACGGGCGGCGCGGCGGCGCCGGGCTGAAGTCAGTGCGGGGTAGCGAGCCGCCAGACGGTGTCCCCAGCGGGGAGACGACCGCGCGAGCGAAGCGGGTGACAGCAAGAGGTCAGTGCGGGTCACGTCGCGCTGTAGTAGTAGCAGGGAAGCGAGAGAGGCTCATGGTTTGAAGGACAGGTCGACAGGGCGGCGTTGGCGACCGCGCCGGGTCCTGTTTCGTGCGGGGTATCGTGAGTTCGCGCGGGTTGGTTCGACAGCCAGCGACGACGACGGCGACCAACAGCTTCCTCCTTCGACAGCGACATCGAGACGATCCAGACATGGAAGCCGGACCCTCCCGTCGGACGAGCATCGGCAGCCCAGGCCGGTCGGACGACAGTGACTCGGATGACGGCAACGAGGGCGAGAGCGGCCCGTTAACCGTCGGCGCCGTCGCCGCCGCCAAGCGCAAGCGGCGCGAGCGAGCCTGTCGGTCCCGCCTCCTTTGATCTGCTGCTGCTGCTCGACCGATGGATCCCTCGCTGACGTGCCTGGCGACCATGCTCAGGCGACCTCTGCCGCTCGAGAAAGGTCAAGTGCGACGGGCCAGGCAAGTACGACCGCACCTGCACCCTCTGCCGAAGTAAGTCGTCTCCGCATGGGCTCCGCAGCGGCCGACAGGCCCGGTCGCATCTCCGTCGCGAGCAGACCTGTCGCTGTCAAGATGCTCGGCGTCGAGCATTGCTGCCTTCTCCTGTGTTTCTAACCATCTGCCTTTCGCTCTCTGTCTGCAGCCCAGAGTCGTCCGTGCACGGTACGGCCTCTTTCACCCCTTCGTTCGCTCGAGCGAAGTGCAGCTGACGCCCTGCACTCGTACGACAGTACGTCTCCAAGTCGAACAAGCGCAAGAACCGGCCGCGTCCGGCCACCAAGATCGAGCCAGGTCTCGTCGTTCCGCCTTCAGCTCGACCCGACAACAGCCGTGGGAACGGCGGCAAAGGTAGCGGGAGCGGCGGCAACGGCGGTGTCGTCCCGCCGGACGCCGACAGCGAGCCCGTCGAGGGCGAACGTCCTAGCCCGTCCCACCAGTCGTACGAGCTTCTCGAGCTGCGGCCGCACTCAGCTCAAATCAATGCCGCTGCAGCGCACGACAGTCCCGAGTCGTCGATCAGCTCGACGCCATTGGCGGGCCAGCCGAGCAAGATCTGGCTCGGCAAGGTGCGTGCCGTTGCCGTTGAGGATCGTTTCTGACCAAGGTGCTGACCGCCCAACTCGCTCGTCTCCGTCCTCGATGCGTCCCCAACCTCGTAGAGCAGCACGTTTGCCGCCATAAGCAACCTCTTCGGCCTGGCCGAGGCTGCTGGTTTCCCGCATAGCCTGCCCGAGCCGCACGAGTCGAGTCGACGACGACCGGTCGAAGACTTTGGCTATCAGCCGGTGTACGAGACCGACGATTATGTCGATCAGCTCGGGCTGCTCGACTCGTGGCCGGCGGACGATCTTGCTCTCGCCCTGATCGGCGACTACTTCCGGACGGCCAACCTCGTTAGTCCCGAATGCCCTCTCTGATCGGGCCGACGGCTGACGCGATGCCCGACAACGTTGTAGAGCTTCCCTATCCTGCGCGAGGCCGACTTCATGAGGTGGGTGCCTGTCATTTTTGCGTAGACTCCCCTGGCCCGTCCGCTGATTGCCGTCGTTCGTCGTCCGTCGCCACAGGCGCTTTCGCCGACGCGACTACCAGGCTGACCACGGCTTCTGCAAGGTCTGCCTCATGATTTTTGCCGTCGCCGCCTTGCACGGTCAAGCCGACGTCCGAACATTTGCGCCATCCTTCTCGCTTGACCCTCTCGCACCCCCGACGCACGGCCCATCGTCGGCCGGCTGGGTGTACTACTTGCAGTCGCAACGGAGGCCGAGACGTCACACGGCGCCCCCGGACGTCTCGGACTTGCACATCGCGGTCGTGCGTCGTCCCCTCGCGGGCTCATGCGGCAGTCGGACCCTCTAGCTAACGAGAAGTACATCTCTGCAGCTCACGACTCTGTTCCTTATCCACTGCTCCAACCCCTTGAGCTCTTGGTCGATCGTAGGCGAGGGTGTCACCCGCGCGTACGAGCTCGGCGCCCACCGGTGAGCTTACGCCCCACCTGGGCATGCCGACAATTGGGCAGAGCTGATCCGCCTTTCTGCACTTGTTGCAGCGCTGGGATGGGGCACGATGCCACCAAGGACGACCTCTATCGTCGAGGCTTCTGGTGTGCGTCTCTGTGCTGGGCTCTCTCTTCGCGGCCGTGTACATGCTTGGCCCCTGACACCGACATGCACCACCTCGCCAGGCCTCTTCATCCTCGATGGCCAGATCTCGATCAGCAGCGGTCGGCCGCCCCACATCGCACCGGCAACCTACGACGCCGCCTTGCCGGTCCAACGGACGTCGACTGACCCGCGGGACGATCTGACCAACTTCCATCAGACGGTCAAGATCGCGCAGGTCGTACGGACGGCCGCGAGCTCGCTCGTACGTCCGAGCTATGCTCCTCCGCTTCGTCATCAGCGGAAGCCGCCAGCTAATTGTGACGACTCTCGAAATTGTAGTACGGCCTGGACAGCACCTCTCGAAGTCGCTCCTTTGTCGCGCGGCAGATGGCGGCCCTCACTGCTGAGATCGACAGCATCGCCAGCAACCTGCCCGCGTCGTGCGTCACCTGCTGGATGTCGCTCTCGTGTCTTACGCCGAAGGCTCCCCGCTGACTTATGATGCGGCATGCGTCTCTTGCAGCTTGGCCTGGTCGCCGTCCCAAACCGACGCAATCCTCGCATATCAAGCGGCCGACGTCCACATCGCCATCCAGACCGCCTTAACCCTCATCAACAGGCCCGCGCTCCCAGACTATCGCTCGCCCAAGGCGGCGCTCGTCTCGGCCATCTCGTTTGACGTCGCCGTCTCCGCCGCGCACAAGGCGTCGATGATCTACCTCGACTACGCCAAGCGCGGCAACAGCTGGCCTCGCCTCTGGCCATTCTTCTTCGCAGCCTCTGACGCAGCGACGACGCTGAGCACGGCCATATTTGGCTGGCAGTTGGCCGGCCTCGTCGTCGACGAGCCTGCACTGATCAAGAGTCTTCAAGACTGCTGGCTCGGTATGATCGCGGGGCAGGGGCACGCCGCTGCGCTCAAGCCCGCCGTTGGCTGGATCCGCTCAATTCTTGAACGGAAGAAGGCTGCCCCAGACAACACGGTCCGAACGGCCCCGATGGCGCAGGCGTCGACGGCCGACCAAGCCGCTCCGGTCGACCCTCAGCCTTGGACTACCTTCGGCCAATACGGCCATCCGGCCGAGACATTTGATTATGCGGCGCTTCTCCAGAATACCTTCTCGCTCGACGCTTTCGGCTTTGGCCTCGGCTTCGATGACTCGCCTTTGGCGGGTAGCCCAATTCCGCCGCAGCTGCCGCACGGTCAGCCCAGCCGGACCTTCCCTTAGCGTTCTGCGCTTCGAGTAGTCTGCTGGCTGAGAGCCCCTCCTGATGACGCATGCGTTCTTTCAACGGCTGAGTTGGACGACGTCGCAAAGCATCATGACATGCGAAAATGGCGCAGCGGGGCTTTGCATTGGAGGTGAGACTAGCGCTGCCAGCCAGCCGTCCGCCGGTCTCCGCCGCGAACGCGTAATTGCGGTCCGACTCTGCCTGCCAGCAGAAGCGGTTTGCACCGAGAGAACGTCTCTGAAGAGAGCAGCGACGGGTCTTGGCCGTTTGACTGGTTGTCGGTTGCCAAGATAGGCTGCTGTCAGCAGCGCCGGCAATTGAGTAGGCGTGGCCGGCTCGTGCTTGGATCGACGCCCAAGCCGCTTCCGAGCGCGAAACGACGACCGCGAGAGCCACTCGGCTCGACGGAGAGGTCAGGATGCCGACTTCAGGTGAAGAGCAGGTAGGCGTTGGTGAGGAGGAGGAGCCCGGCGAGTGTCGCCAGCGCCAAGGCAGACGAGTCCTTCAGCAGCTGGTCGACCAGCGGCAGGTCGGCGGTGCGGTCGCTTCGAAGCAAGTGGCCCTTCTTCTCGATTCTCTCAGACGACAGAAGCGCCGTCTTCTCGTCTGGCTGGGCGACCGTAGACGCTGACACACCAGTCGGCGGCGGAGCAGGTGCGACGTGCTGGGGCGACCGGTCGACGGCTTCGATCTGGGTCTCTCGTGGATTATCTCCGAGCTCGCGCACGAGCAGGTCGCCGATCGAGGACGACCTCGACCGGATCGAGGAGACGGAGGCGGCCCGCGCTCGCAGCTCGGTCGCCTCCTCGGCCGACTTGCGGCCGACGAAGGCGGCGAAGGCCTCGGGCGCCTGCGCCCGCCAAAGGGCAAGCAGGATGTCGAGCGTGCCATCGCGATCGTTGAGCGTGCAGAACTGGTACTGTAAGAAGGGAGAGAGGGCGTTTCATTTCGTCAGCGACACCCGTCAGGCGAGCAGGCAAAAGTATGGATGGGCACGCACGACCTCGCCGCCCTGGACGATGAGCTCAAGCGAGTTGGGGATGACGAGCGCCGTCATCCTCGGCCCAATCGCTATGACCGAGCTCAGAGGAAAGTCGAGCAGCGTCTTGTAGCCAAGGATGTTGCTCTTGAAGTAGAGCCGGTAGGCCGAGATGTAGATCCGGCCGTGGATGAGGATCTCGCGAGCGAGCGCGCAGCCGTGGGCTGAGAGCCGACGGAGCAGAGGCGGGCCGCGACCGATAAGGAGGGCGAGGGCAAGAGGAGGAGTCCGAAGGAAACAGGCGGACGGGCGAACGAAGCATAGAGAGAGATGGCCAGATGGGGTGGTACGAGACGAGAGCAGGCAAGAGAGGCAGCAACGGCTTGGGGTGTCAGCTGCGCGGCCTTGGCATCTCGAGGCCGAGCAGGACGTCGACGCACTCTCGATAAGGTCCTCGTCCGCCGGCGGCGAGAAGGCCTCGCGCCAGTCCCTCTCGCGCTTGGGCTTGAGCTCGCGGATCGAACCGACCGAGATGGTCGTCAGCGAGCTGCTAACTGGCCGGAGCTCGAGTTCGGCCGGGGCGAGCCGGCTGTTGCTGCTGATGCTTGGACCGCCGCCTCCGCCGGCGACAGGTCGTCCGGCCGTCGACTCGTTGTTGAAGACCGACATGCAGGAGCGAGCACAGGGACGACTTGATGGTTAGGAGGTAGGTCCATCCCAAGGCTGGCTGGCTGAAAAATGGGACGACGTTGCGGTCACAGGGGAGCGAGCGTCGGCCAGCAGCAAGCGAGGGCAGCCCGACCCTTGGCCGACCGGCCGGCCGGCCGACGGCGACGACCCCGAGCCCGACGACCGACGGCTTGGCCGAGCCATAGCGACCCGACGGCCATCTCTTGTTGTCGCCTGCTTATCTGCATGCTATGGCCGAGGCGGGCCCATATCGCAGACTGACAAGCTGGCTGCAGCTTCGAAGTACGGCCATTGTCGAAGGAAGCGTGCTGCCCCCATCGGCAGCAGGGGTGTCGACTGCGCGAAGGCCGACAGGACGAGGTCGGGTCAGCAGGGTCGACAGCCCACCTCGACGCTTCGACATGTCGCGCCGCCTCCAATACCACCTCGGATGGCATGCACACTCTTGTCGCTGCTGAATTTGAGCGACGCCATCAGGAAGAGCTCTGGTGCCGAGCTGTTCTTCGACGGACCAAGTGCACGCGACACTGGCCGTCCCCTGGGCACTCGCCGTCCCGTCGGCCAATGAAGCGGCCAGCGACGCGCGACCTTTACGCCCCCGTGCTGGGCAGGCGTAAACTCTGGGCCGTCGCGCAGTCGAGCAAGGCGTTCAGCGCAGAGTCTTCGCCGCCGCCCAGCCGTACCTCTTCTCAGCAGGAGCTCACGTCCTCTGTCAGTCAAGTACAGAGGCGACGGAGGTGGCCGAGACGACCTTGACCAGACGGGCAGCGGCCGAGGGCTGAAAGCGCCGACGACCACCCCTGTCGCGTTACGCAGGCTGCGGCGGAGGCCGACGCACGCGCGGCGCGTCCCTCCGAGCGTGGGCTGAAGCGACGACCCCTCCTGTGACGCCGCCGTGCTCGCTCGACAACGACCACCTGGCTTCTTCCGCTCCTTTGACCAAGGGCCTCTAGCAAGCGAGCAGACGTCACGAGGCGCCATATACCATCGCCCGGGCAAGTCTTGACATAGCAAACGCAGCCAGCTGGCCATGCCCGAAGAGCTCACCGTCGCGCCGGCGAGCCGGAGGCCGTCACCCGACAGCGACTCGGACGACTACGAGGACGGCGACCACGAGCTACCCCTCGCTGCTGCCGGTCCCAGCGGAAGTCAATCGACGCCCTCGACCGGACCGTCGACGTCGGCCGGTGCCAGACGCAAGACGCGCAAGAAGCGCGAGCGAGCGTGCGACTGGTGCCGGCACCGTAAGGTCGCCTGCGACGGCTTCGCCCGGCCCCAGGGCCGATGCTCGCTATGCGAACGTCTGTCAACCGTCTCCCGCGTCGACCGAGCTGGTTAGGCTCTCGCTGACCGCGGCACGACTCTCGCCGACGCTTTACAGGCCAGAACGTCGGCTGCACGTATGTGAGCAAGAGCAAGCGGCGCAAGGTCCCAGACCGCAGCGGTGAGCAGCCGCCAGCCAGCAGGGTCGCCCGCAAAAGCACGAGCGTGCGTACAGGCCCCCTTCCGTAGCTTCCGAGCGGCGCACTCGCTCGACCTGACTAATCGCTTGCGCTGCGTCTCGCTCGACCAGCTGCCGCCACCGCCGCCAACGTCCAACGAAGGTGCTTCGCGTCCTGTAACCGCAGGCGGCGAGACGATGGCCTACGCGCACATGATCGAGCTCGGCCACGATGAGGTCGACCCTTCGGCAGGCCAGTCGCCCTTCTCGCCCGGCAGCTCGTCGGGCTCGACGACGCGCCGTCCGATGGCTTTTATGGGCAAATCCAGCACGTTGAGTCTCGTCATCGAGACGCACGCCCTCGTTGCCGAGCAGAAGCCACCGCAGCGTACGTCGTCGGGCCGGTCTGCCTGTCTTGCACAGACCCGCCGTCTGACCGATCTCTCGGCCGTCTCACGCAGCCGCCGCAACACCAAGCGATGCGCCAGAAAAGAAACCCGTCTTCGGCCAGCGTCAGCCGTGGGAGGTCGAGTCGTACATCGACGTTCTCCGACTCGTTGATTGCTGGCCGGTCCCCGGCCTGGCTGCTACACTGCTCGAGACATACTTCAGCAAGAGGAATACCGTGTGTAACCCCTCACTCCACTCCTTCAAGTCCCGCTGACGATCTCCAACCGGTTTCTCTGCCGAGCAGGTTCTGCCCCTCTTGCAGGAAGACGAGTTCAAGAGGTCCGTCTCGTGCTGAGCTCCTGAGTAGCCATTGCTCATCGCTGCGTCTCTGTCCGTCCCCCTCGCAGCCGCTTCGCCGCATCTGACTACCTGACGGACCGCACCTTTGCGAGCCTCTGCCTGATGATCTTTGCGCTGGCCGCGCGCGACCACGGCGACGACTCGCGCACGTGGGCGCCGTCGATGTCGCTCGATCCGTACGGGCCGGCCACATTCGACAGGTGGTCAGCGGGCTGGCACGTGAGGCCTCTCTCGGCGAGTGTCTCCAGGCCCGATATGCTGCCTGGCGCTGATGAGCAACGATCACTGCTCTCTAAACCCGCAGTACTATCACCAGGCCACTCGGCAGGTCCGCCACCGAACGAAGCCTGCCGACCTCTGGGATCTGCAGCTCAGCGTGGTGCGTACCTGGTTCAGCGATTTAACATGTTATCACTTAGCCTGACACAGCTCTTCTACCAGCTCTCGGCCGAGTTCCTCGGCTGCAGCGCAAATCCTTTGGTCACGTGGACCTTAGTTGGCGAGGGCCTAATTTTTGCGCAGGTGCGTTCCATCTGCGCGATCGCTGTCCTTCTTGCTCGATGGAGCTCATGGCTGACCGCTGTCATCGATAACGCCGGATGCAGGAGATTGGCGCTCACCGGAGCGGCCAGACGCTGTCGCCCGATCCGGCAGAGGAGGCGGCGATCAGACGGGCATTCTGGGTGTGAGACGTTCTGCGCCAAAGCCCTAGGTCCGGTCGCCGATCAGAGGCTAACGTGAACCGTCCTCCAGCCTGTTCTGCCTTGACGCCGTGGTCTCGACCCAGATCGGTCGGTCGTACCACATCGCGACCAACACGGTCAATGCGCCTCTGCCGACGGACGCGTCTGGCGCTTCGGCAGTAGAGACCTCGACGGAAGCCTTCCGACTGCTCATCGATGTCTCCAAGCTCATCAAGACGGCCGGCGAATCGCTCGTCAGTTGGCGTCCGATCGCATCTTCCGCTCGCCCGTGCCCGGAACTGACCTGCGTCGGACCTCTGCAAACCCGCAGTACGGCCTCGACAGCGCGACCCGAAGCAGGGCGTGGCTCGTGCTCCAGATGAAGGCGCTCCACGTCGAGGCCGATGCGCTCCAGCAAAAGATTCCGCCTGCCCTCCTCTGGACGTCGTCAATGCCGGCCGAGCGTGACTTCTTCGCGGCGACGTGCGTCCAGGTCGCGCTCCAGCAGCTGCTGCTCCTCATCCACCGGCCAAGCCTGCCGACGCGCAATCAGGCCGGAGGGCCGCCGCTCTCGCCCTCATCATTCGATGCGGCCGTCAGCGCGGCGCTCAGGACGTCGTACATCATCCAGGCGCTCGGCAAGCGGGGCAAGTTTAGCCTGCCGTTCGTTGGCGCGGCCATGACCGAGGCGGCAGGGACGCTCGGCCTCGCTTTGCTCGGCGCAAACCAGGCCGGACTCGTCGTCGACGAAGAGGTGCTCGCTCAGGGCCTCTTGCGCTGCCGCGATAGCGTCGCAGAAAGTTGCGAGACCCCTCTCGCGGTGTGAGTGATCGATCTCTCCCCGGTCGCTCCTCTTGATCTCGCTTATCGCTGACGCACCCAACACGCAGCAACTGGATGGACGACGTTCTTGAGCTCAAGAGCGCCGCTGGCCGCCCAGAGCCTCCCTCCCGACTCCCCTCGGCCTTCCTTCTGCACTTTGGCGCAGCCGGCCCGATGGCGCAGGTGCCACAATCCGCAATGCCGCCGCGTCCGCATCCGCCTCTGGCGGCGTCCGCTTTGGCGACGAACGCTCCGCTCGACTTTGCCCTCTCGCCCTTCTCGCTCGAGGGCTTTAGCGTGAGCGGCGCGGCGGGCAACCCCTTTAGTTTAGAGGGGCTCGGCTTCGGAATCCTGGATCCCTCTGTCGGTCGTCCACAGCAGTGATTCCACGCCCGCCTCGCCGTCCACCCACCTTTGAGTTCCGCATGCTGTACTTATTTCGCGCGCCTGCTCTTGATGCTTGTTTTTCGCCTGCCTCGAACATTTTCTTTTAGCCCCGCTCGTTCGGGTTGCGCTGCGACAGTCGGCCCGAGTGTCGGCCGGCCTGGGCAGTGTTTACGTGGTTTACTGGCTTGTTACTCGGAACCGCCGCCGGCCACGCGCCCGCCCTCCCGGCCGGCCGTTGGCCGTCGGCGCAACCACGCCCTCGCCTGTCGACCAGCCCGGCGCACCCTTCTATAAGGCTGACCTCTCGGCGGAACGAACAGGATGTTGACCCTCACACCTCCCCTGACCTCTCGCGCATCGACATGTCTGCCCTCAGCTTCCGCGTCTCGGCGGTTGCCCTCGTCGCTCTCACGGCCTTGCCCGCCGCGCTCGTCCGTCCTCCAGCTCCACGCACGCTCGGCTCTCGGCTAATAGAGCTGGCGCTGACCTCTTCGCAACCTATTCTCGCAGGCCCAAGAGTGGACTGAGGATAAGTACCAGACCACCGACCGGAACGCGCCCTACTACCGGCGGCCGGTGTACGTCGGCCTTCGACCTCGAGGCTTGAGCGGCTCGACAGCTAACGCTCTGCTGCTCTGAACAGCGCGGGCTACATCCCGACCGTCGGCCCGGCGGTTGTCTTCACCATCCTCTTTGCCTTCCTCGCCGTAATCTCGTGGATCCGTCCGTCTTCGCCTCTCTCTCTCTCGCTAGATGAACGCCCGACTGACCGCGCGTCCTCGGCGGGCAGACTACGCCCGGAGAAAGGCCCTCGTCTGGCTTCCCATCGGACACACGGCCATGGCCGTCGGCTTTGCGCTCCGCATCTACGGCCACTTTGACCCGTTCTCGATCCCCGTCTACTCGGTTTCGCAGGTGCGTCTGCCTCAGCTGGCAGCGATGCGCCCGGGGGTTGATGGGCGGGCTGACCTAACAGCGAGCACGACCCCAGATCTTCATCCTCCTGTCACCCTGCGCCTACCTTGCCGTTTGGTCTGTCTTCCTCCCCTCGCTCAATCCAACCGCTCGTCTGACCGTTTCCTCACCCTCTTGATCCGTCTCGCAGCTACCAGCTTCTGGGCAAGATGGCCATCTCACTCGGGCCTGAAGTCGCGCACAACTGTCTGCTTCTTCGCGTCTCGCGGATCACCAAGATCTTTGTCACGAGCGACATCATCACCTTCCTCATTCAAGCCTCGGGCTCGGGCATGCAGGCGACTGAGGGTAATGCTGAACTCGGTCACCGGCTCGCGATGGTCTGTACAGCTTCAACCCCTCGACAACTGGAGGATTTGGCTGACGACGGCTTGACGCCACTCACTCCTAGGCTGGTCTCATCATCCAGATCGTCTCCTTTGGCATCTACTTTCTCCTGCTCGTCCCGACGTTCGCCTTCCGCACGTGCGTTCGAGCTGGTCCGGTCACACGAACGCCTGCGCGCATGTTCTGATGGCATCCGTTTCTCCATTTCCAGCCGCAAGATGTACCCCGAGGCCTGGCACCGGTCCGACGGCACCTTCTCGCGCTCGCCCGGCTTTGTCGTCCGCAACATCTTCTCCCGGCAGGACTTTGATGCTTGGAAGGTGGTCTTTTGGGCAAATTGCTTTGCATGCTGCGGCCTTATGATCCGCTGCGTCTTCCGCGTCGTCGAGTACTCGCAGGGTCAGTCGCAATCCAACTTCATCGAGAGAGGTGCCTTCGCTGACCAGTGTCTCATCTGTCCAGGTTTCAACGGCGCGATCGCCACCAACGAAGCCTACATCTACTGCCTCGATTCGCTCCCCCTCTTTATCGGCCTCGGAGTCTTCTGCATCTACTACCCGCCCCGCTTCCTCCCGCAGTCGTCCTTCATCAAGGGCGCCGCCAGCTACAGTCTCGAGCTCGGCCAGCGCGAGCCCGAGAAGACGTACGGCTCTCAGTAGATGCGATCCTTACCCTCACGCCATTCTGCTCTGTCTCCTTCCTTGCCGCCCCTGTTGCCATCTCTCTTGTCTCGATCAACGGACACTCTGCCACTTCCTGCCTGCGATCCTCATGACGCCCCTTGACTTGCGAGGCCCGCGACCTTGAACCAGCGACGCGCGCGGTCATCCGACCGACCAAGACCAGGCAAGAGATAAGAAAAGTCGTCTGATCTGCACCGAGATCCGTCTATGATGATGGGTCGACCCCCGCCGGTCCCTCTGGCTCCAGCCCTGGTGGGAGCCGTACAACTGCTCGCTCCGTCCGCCGAATCGTGTCTGCGTGTGTCTCTCAGCCGGGCTCATGCCTCGCCAAAAAAGTGCTGGGTCGGCTCAACCCGCGTCGGCTCGCCGAAAGCCATCTCGTCCTGCGATGCCACGCAAGGTGAGGGTCTGTCAGCTTGAGCAAGGAAAGCGAGGCTCGGTCTGAGGCGGCACGGAGAGGACTAACGTGCCGGCGGATGTCGGTTTGCTCCCAGGGGTACTCGACCCAGTGGTCCTCGATGTGCTCGCCGGCAAAGTAGGGCGTACCCTCGGGGATGTTCTCAGCCTTAGGCTTGAGCCTAGCAGACGCGCCGGCAAGGAGACAGGCGTCAGCGATGCTTTCGCGCGACATGACCAGGCGGCGAGGGCAGGAGGGATGGCGCGGGGACTGACTTGTTGTGAACAACAAAGATGCCGAGCTGTGTCTTGGGCGTCACCTTGCGCTGCTCCTCCGTTTGCTGCGACTCGAGAATGTCAATGTCCTTCTGGAGCTCGGCGACGGCGTACGCGAGCGTCTTGCGCCTGGCAGGCGGGCAGGCGGGCAGGAAGACGAGGCCGCAGCAGTCAGCACCCCTTCGCGCGAAGGGCACACTGGTTCACCGAAAAGGGACACACGTGTCGTCAACCTCATCGACGATCAGAATCTTCTTGCCGAGCATGCCGGCCGCGCCAGCAGCGCCGAGCGTGCTGAAGTCGAGCCACTGGGTGCGGACGACCTCGGTGCCGACCTGCTCAGCCGTTGTCGACGGCAGCGACTCGTAAAGCGACAGGCCGATGGCCTCTGTTGGATCAGGATGCACGTGCAGCAAAACGTCAGGTCTCTCACCCGTGTACTTGGCACGTCGGATGAACGCAGACACACGGATCGGGACGTTTGACTTGCGCGTCGAGCACTTGAGGAAGGTCCGGAGTACACGCGCCGGGCTGGAGGGCGTACGACGATGTCACGCGACTGTCAGCAACGACCTCTCGCGTTGCCATGCCGAGCGACACGCACAAGAACCCTCCACCGCCAATCGCGATCATGACGTCCGGGTTGAAGTCGCGCTTGATCTCCTGGGCTGTGGAGGGAAGGCAAGGACGCGGGGATCAGCTCGAAGGCTCACCGACCCGGAGGAGACCGCCTCGACGGTGGTAGCCCGAGCAGAGCCCGCGGCCGCTCCAGACTGGCCCTGATGTCGATAGAGAGGTAGAGCTACCCACCAGCGTTGGCGATAAGGATGTGGATATCGTCGTACGTGACTGGGTGGTCGTTCAGCGTATCAGCCAGGGGCGGGCGGGATCTGAAGCGGGTCAGCGACAGGCGCGGCGGCGGGTAGCAGGGCCACGGCAAAGGCAGACGCACCACGGACGTGTCCGTCGCCAATGTGACCGGTAGGCTGAGGGGCTCCCATTGCTGCTCAAGATGCGAGTACGGGCGAGATATGAACAGGGAGAAGGAGGAGGACGGAGTGACGAGGTGCGAGAGGGCGAAGGCGGCCTCGGGCGACAGGTCGAACGCCCGAACGCGCGGCCAAACTTTGCGTCCGACCCTCCTTCAGCACTCTCCGCCCAGGACGGGCCCCGGCCAGCGCGGGCGAGCCAACGGAGCGAGGATCTAGAGGAGTCGTTCAGGAGGGCATGAGATTGCAACGTCGTTGATCAGGGCTCGTCAATGGAGGGGGTCGTGAAGAGAAAGAGAAGGCGAGAGGAGAGGGGCTCGGCAGGTCAGATGCTGAGCCAGCGGCGCAGGACGCGCTTGGCCTCAGACGGCGCCGGCGTCATGTTGTGGATGAGGCTCAGGTTGAAGGCCGTCTCGCGGATGAGCGACCCGGGCTGTGATCAGGAGGGACTCGAGGTCAGCTGAGGATGCGGCTGTGCGACGGAGACAGGTGAGGGTCCTGACCTCGGAGCCGGTTCGACCGTCCTTCTCGGCCCGGGCGAGGATCTTGATGAAGTGCCCCTTGGCGAGATGAAAGAGGCCTGGAAGGGACGCAGCAGTCAGCCGGTTGACTACGGAAGGGAAGCAGGAGACGGAACACACCGAGCCGGTGGAACACGGTGCCAAAGTTGTAGTCGACCTCGTCGCAGTCGGGCCCGAGCAGGTGGTTGGACCGGTACTTGTCGAGGAAGGCGACCATCTGCGGCAGGGCAAGACGCAGGAGAAAAGTGCGTCAGCGGAGGTAGTGAGATCAGCAATACCCAGATTGAACGCACCTGGGCAATGCAGTGGTTACGATTGTCGCACTGGCGCTGGAATGCTCGGCCGAGGTAGCAGAGCGCGAGCTGGAAGCAAATGAGCGGATCCCACGGGTCGATGATGTGGGCGTGCGTCAGGTAATCTGCGGCGAGTGGAGGCCATGGTCAGTTTGTAGGGGCCTTGACGGAGCGACGAAGGACAGACGGCCGCCGACGCACACATCGCGCTCTGGTAGCTCTTCGCGACCATCATGAGCGCGCCGTAGTAGGTGAAGAGGACTGGGCTCGGCTTGGTCGGCCGCTTGATCGGCTCCATCGGCATCGTCGACCGCGGCTGGCTGCCCAGAGCCGGCCGCGAGGCCGCCCGACCGTCGGCGTCCGATTCCGAGGGCTCGTTGTCGTCATCATCCTCTTGCGACGTGGCCGCCGCCGCCGCCGCCGCTTGCTGCTTGCCCTTGGCCTGCTGCAGGCCAGGGTGCCAGCGGCCCTTGATCATGTTCCATAGCAGCTTGCCGTCTTCTGGAGCGGCCTTCCACATGCGCAGCTCGCGAAGAAGCAGCTTCTGGAGGTTGTAGCTCGAGAGGGCTTCGATCGACTCGACGCCGGGGGTGAGCGTGCTGACGAGCAGGTGGCTTGCCGCGTTATTGAACTGCTTCATGATGAAGATGCGCCGAGCCGAGTCGACCAGCGCATTTGGGTCGGCGATCCGCATCTGGCAGCCTGGAGGAGGGCAGAAGACGGCCAACGAGCGGCGGTCAGGGTAAACTTTGACATTCGCGGCGCCTGCAACGTCGACTGACCGAGCGAGACGACGCGAAGGGTCTCCAGCCGCTCGCGCGAGCGGAACAGATTCGAGTGGCAGAGGTGGTCAGCGACCTCAACCGCGTATTCGGCCTCCTCGTTTTTGGCCAGCAGGCAGCAGAACTGCAGAGCGAGAAGTCGTCGGTCAGGAGTGGCTCCGACAAGCATCAGGTCAGACTGCCACTGACCTTGATGCACATGTCAAACCAGAGGCTGATGTCGACGCCGCGGAGCTTGGTCGCGTCAAAGTCGTCGGACGTAGCCGCGTCGCCGTCTGTTGGCAAGCGCAGCGGGCATTAGCAGACATTCCTGGGAGCTGGAGCGAGAGGGACACACCGAGCTCTCGCCGCAGCCGCTTCGACATCATGGCGGCCTCGTCCTCGACGGCCATGTGCCGGCGCTTCTTTTTGTAGGTCCGCGAGCGGAAGCCCGGTCGGTTGCCCTTGCTGTCGATGCCGGTGTAGCGGGTGTTCTGCGGAGGGAGAAGGGACACGCAAATCGAGGTATCAGATGTGGTCCCGGGGCGGACTGCAAGACCGCTCTCGTGCGCACCTTGTCCTGCGGAAACAGCAGTTTGGTCTGGCGGAAGCCCTCAACGAGCTCGCGGGCAATCTCGAGCCACTCCTCGACCGCCTCGACCGAGCCGGCGTCGACGGCGTCGTCGAGTTGGGCGAGCCGGCCAAAGCCAGCCTGGACTTTCGTCAGCATCGAGTCCTCGATGACTGTCTTGGTGGCTTTCTCGCGCTCTCGTTGTCGGTGAAGGGCCGCGATCCGGGCCTTGTCGCGCATTTGCTTCTCCTCGTCAAAAAAGGAGGTGAGGCTGCCGCCAGGCGCGCGGTCCTCTCGCAGCTCCTCCTCGTCATCGAGCTCGGCCTGTTTCCGCTTCTTCTGCTGCCGCTCGAGCACTTTGGATGGGAAGGAGGAGAGGACGGTCAGCTGTACGCTTTGTGAGGGGCCGAGCGTCAAAAGCTTCGGACGCACCGCCAGTGACGAGGTCGAGCGCCTCCTTGCGCCGGCCGAGCGGCTCATAGACGGCCGCGAGCTTCAGCTGGACACGCGAGAGGCTCTCATCGTCGCCTTCGAAAGCAGCAGACGCTGTTGGGCGGAAAGAATGATGCCGTAAGGTTAGCTGAGATCTCGCGAATCACACAAGTTCGCCCAGGAGACGCACCAAACTCGTACGATTCGCTCGCACCCTCCAGATCGTTCGCAGCTCGGAGGCAGTCTCCGCGGCCCTCGACGTGGTGAGGATCGCTCTGTGGGGCGGTTGAGCGATCTGCGTCAGCCACGTCGTCGCGTCACGAGCAGAGGTGGGCACGCGTACCGTGGTCTCTGCAAGGGCCTCGTAGTAGACGATCGCGTCGTCGTAGAGGCGCGCTTCGAGGAAGGCAGCGGCGACTTCAGACCAGAATACCATGTAGGTCGCCGGATCGAGCGCTCGGATGAACTCGAAGTGTCGCTGTAGATGTAGCGCAAGGATGAGCAAGGGGAGCGAGGCGGATGATGCTCATCCGTGACGCACCCGTGCCTCGTCCGGCTGCTTGAGCTTGAGCCGGACGAGTCCGAGCCGCTGACGGACGTTGATGTCGAGCGGGTAGCCTGGTGCAGGCTCAGCATGCGGCCCGCGCTTGTAGCCGGCAACGTCGAACTCGCTGTCGTCTTCCTTCTGTGCCCAGCGGACCTGGTCGTGCCGGCCCTGGAGCCAGCGGACGGCCTTCTTGGTCTCGAGCAGCGCCTGATTGTACTTGCCGCTGGCAAAAAGCAGATCAAAGAGGATGACGATGACCGGGATCGAGAAGAGCTCGGCCTGGTCGGGCATCTCGGCCGGCAGCGGGAAGCGCGCCTGCTGCGAGTGGAGCGCCGTTAGGATCAGCCGCTGGCCGAGCGGGATCCGGTTGGCCTCGACGAACGATTGCGCCATCTCTTGCAGGATGGCGACGTCGTTCGGGAACTGGTTGAGGATGAGACCGAAGCCCTCGATGGCCTACGAGAGTAGGAGGATGAGGAGCGCTGCGCGTCAACAGGGGAGACGGCCTCCGGTGAAGACACGTCTCGACGCACCTTGACGTGCTCGCCAATCTCGCGGAAGATAACGGAGCGGTCCCAGAGGGCGTCGACGTCCTTTGGGTTGATGTCGAGCGCCTTCTTGTAGCAGTAGAGGGCCTGCATCGTCGCACCACTCTCTCTGCACGATGGACAGCGGCTTGCGGTCAGTGCGTTACCGCATCGATGGCTCGGATGACAGCCGAACGCACCGGCTCTTCTTGGCAAGCTCCTTCCAGGTCTCGCCGTTGACGACAAGATGGGCGCCGACAATCTCGCACTGCAGCGCCTTCTCTGGGTTGCCGAGCTCGCGGTGGCACATGCCGAGCCCAATCCAAGCGGCGGGGACCGAGGGCTCCTCGTGGATGACCTGCTGGAACGAATTGATGGCTGCAAGCCAGTCGTGCATGACGTAGGCCATGTTGGCCTTGCCGAGCAGGTCCTGCGCTGCCGGCGAGGGCGACGGCTGGCGGTGGCCTCGCTTCTGCGGAGTCGGTCGAGGGGGGAGTCGAGCGCTGGATCAGCTGGTGCTCCTGGGCTGCTGATTGGACTCTTCACGAGCTGTCAAGCTGCTCACAAGTTTCACCTTGCGCTTGCCGACGCCCGTCGCTGCCCGGAGACCGCTCATAAAGTCGTCGTCGACATCGTCCGCATCCGGCTCCGGCGCCTGGTCGTCGACGAACGGCGCCGAGCTCGTCAGGTCCGTCGTCGACTTGATCGACTTGATTAGGCGGCTGTCGGGCGCGGTGAGCTTGACAGGTCAGCTCACGTCGAGGCCACTGTCTCGGACGCCCGAAGCGAAGGCGACGTACTCGAACTGAACGGCGCCCTGCTGGTCGAGATCGTCCCGGCCAGAGTCGGATGGCGGCCGGTCCTCGACCTCCTCGTCGGTACTGTCGATCGGGTCGTGGTGCGCGTCGAGCTCCTCGAGCTCCTCATCCGCCTCCTCCTCCTCGGACTGAGTGTACTCTGAGTCGCCGTCTGTGGGAGGGCGTTTGGGCTAGATTCAGCCATCTGAATCGTAGGAAGAGCAGCTGAGCTGAACCCGAGCACCGAGCTAGCCGGGACGCACCGGTGCTGAAATCGTCGTTCCGGCCGGGCACCCAGCGAGCACCTCCGACCTCCTCAAAGTCTTCGGTGTCGGACGCGTACGACATGGCTGGCCTGACCGAGCGCGAGCCGTGCCTTTTCTCAGAGAAGAAACGTCCTTGGGCGATTGGAGGCAGTGGACGGAAGAGGATGGAGGGTCAGATGGACGAGGTCGGCGAGCTCGACCGCGCGTCGGCCCTCTCGGCGCCAGGCGCCAGGCGCAGGGACGCGTCGTCGTGCGTACACCCGGGTCGCCGAGTTCACTTTTGACCGGCGGGAGACCGACAGAAAAGCGGCGGAGAGGTCCTATACGCTGGCCTTATCCATTTGCGGCAGTCAGGGCGAGAGTTGCGAGCCAGCAGCTTTCGAAGCAACGGTTCGTAAGTATGAAGCGGCAATCTCATATATGTAGCCGGAGAGGGGTTTAAGTACTAGACAGTGGGTGTGTTGTTGAGGTGGGGCCGAGATGCTCTAGTGGGTACAGGGGGTCGCAAGGGCGAGGAGCGCTATATGTGC
>Ga0308160_10001551_pt1 | contig 31721 bp, 26 predicted proteins | sample PhyFR1_FD_201036 | JGI IMG/M metagenome (GOLD analysis project Ga0308160, IMG submission 201036) | Phyllosphere microbial communities from UC Gill Tract Community Farm, Albany, California, United States - DLSLF.R1 | ecosystem: Host-associated > Plants > Phyllosphere > Unclassified | place: USA... | reverse complement strand
CCGACGCGCATCTGGTGCAGGCTCTCGACCTCGCCCGCCAGCACGCCCTGTTCGTTGGCCTGCATCTGCTCCAGGCAGTTGCGCAGGATGCCGGCCAGGGCCTCGCCCATGCTGGCCTTGCGCTTGAGCTTGACCGAGGTGGCCTTGACGGCGCGCGGCGCCACCGCACCGGCCATCGCATAGCCGCGCTCGGCCTTGCTGACGTTCTCGATCCGCACCGGCACCGCCGCGTGCACCTGGCGCGCCAGTTCATACAGGCGGGCCGGATCGCCTTCCTGCATTTCGAGCTCCAGCTCGCGCACCGGCAGCGTGCGGTCGCCGCGCTGCAGCTCCCCGGTATCGAGTGCGCATTCGACCTTCAGGCCGTCGGCCAGCGCCAGCACCCAGGCGGCGCGCTTGACCTTGTTGACGAATACCTGCTCCAGCGCGAGTTCATGCTTGCCGAGCTGTTTCGCCAGCGCCGGCAGGGCTTCGCGCAGCTGGCGCGCGAACACGGCGCGGTCCGGGTCTGCGGAGCTCACCTCCTCTTCCAGCTCGACGCGCTGGTGCAGGCCGGCGACCACCGTGCCGCCGCCCTTGAGCGTCTGCACGTGGCGCGTACCTTCGCTGCGCACGCGCAGCGCGAAGCCGTGCTGCCACAGCGTGAAGTCGGCGCTGTCGAAATAGCGGTCGACGTGTTCGCGCTCGACAGCCTTGGCGCCGTCCTGCGGGCGCAGGAACGGGATTTTCTTGACCTGGGTGACGCTGGCGGTGTCCAGCGCCAGCTTGATTTCGCATTCCATCGCATCTCCTTTGCACATCGCTACTGTAGCGCTTCCGGCACCGGGCCAGCACACGGGTCGCCGCGCCATCGTAGCGCTGCTTTATGTCGGGAGGATGTCAGGCCGCTGTCAGGCCGGCACGCCGACGATGACGCTGGACGCCTTGAAGATGGCCGCGGCCTGCACGCCGACCGCCAGGCCCATGCTCTCGCTGCTCTCGCGGGTGACGATCGCCGCCACCGAGCCGCCGCCCGCCAGGTCGATCACCACCTCGGTGTTCACGGCGCCGGGCTCGACCCGGACGATGGCGCCGGCCAGGCGGTTGCGCGCGGAGTAACGCGCGGTGTCGTCGCCGCTGACGAGGATGATCGACGAGGATTTGACCAGTGCAAAGGCTTCCGCACCGACTTGCAGGCCGAGGTTGTCGACGCTCTCGTGCGTGACGATGGCAACGATGCGGTGCCCGCCCGCGACTTCGAGTTCGACCTCGTCGTTGACGGCGCCGCGCTTGAGCTGCGTGACGGTCCCCAGAAACTGGTTGCGTGCGCTGGTTCTCATGCTCATCTTCCTGACCAATAAGTAATCGTCGGCGATGCCGCCGGCCTGCCCGCTCAGGCGCTGGACGAAGTGGCGGTGCTCGCGTTCGATCAGCGCGAAGTTCGCCACCAGCTGGGCGCCGCGCGCGGTCAGGCGGGTGCCGCCGCCGCCCTTGCCGCCGGCCAGGCGTTCGACCAGGGCTTCGCCGGCCAGGTTGTTCATCGCGTCGATGGCATCCCAGGCCGCCTTGTAGCTCATCCGGACGGCCTTGGCCGCCTGCGTGATCGAGCCGCATTCGGCGATCTTCGCCAGCAACGCAATGCGTCCCGGCCCGCCGAGGTTGGCGCCGCCGACCGTCATCCAGATCTCGCCGTCCAGGCCGATGTCCGTGTTTTCCGCTTTCATGTTCATCCTGTTCATGCGGCCCTGACGCCTGCACCGGTAGCGATCCGGCCGTCGCGCAAGTCGAGCACGTGGTCGCCGAATACCGCGGCATCTTCCGGATCGTGGGTAATCAGGACCATCGGCACCTGCAGGCGCTGCTGCAGGTCCTTCAGCTCGCTGCGCATGCGCGCGCGCAGGGCCGGGTCGAGCGCGGCAAAGGGCTCGTCCAGCAGCAGCGCGCGCGGCTGCGTCACCAGCGCGCGCGCCAGCGCCGTGCGCTGCTTCTGCCCGCCCGAGAGCTCGTGCGGGTACTGGTCCGCCACCTGGCCGAGCTGGAAGGCCTCGCACCAGTAGTCGATTTGCCGGTCCTGGTGGCGGCGGCGCGGATTGAACCAGCCGCGCACCAGCGGAAAGGCGATGTTCTGGCGCACGGTCAGGTGCGGGAACAGCGCGTAGTCCTGGAACACATAGGCCAGCGCACGCTTCTGCGGCGCCAGGTCGATGCCGTGCGCTGCATCGAACAGCACATGGCCGTCGACGCGGATATGGCCGGCGTCGGGCCGCAGCAGGCCGGCGATGGCTTTCAGCGTGAGGCTCTTGCCGGCGCCCGAGGGGCCGAGGAGGACGATGCGGCGGCTGTCGGTCTGCAGGCGCACGTCGAGCTGGAAACTCTGCTTGCCGGCGCGGAGCGTCGTGCGGATGTCGAGATCGAGCAGCATCATGCCTCCCGGCGGCCGGCCAGGCGGCCCGGCGCCAGCCGCCCCGCGGTCAACAGAACGGCGATGCACACAAAGGAGGTCAGCAGCACCATCAGGTTAGCGGTATCGTCCTGCCCGGCCTGCACGGCCTCGTACACGGCGATCGACAGCGTCTGGGTGCGGCCCGGAATGCTGCCGGCCACCATCAGGGTCGCGCCGAATTCGCCCAGCGCGCGGGCAAAGCCGAGCAGCACGCCGGCCAGGATGCCGCGCCAGGCCAGCGGCATGGTCACGCGGAAGAACAGCGCCATTTCCGAGACGCCCAGTACCCGCGCCGCCTGTTCCAGCTGGCCGTCGACGCCCTCGAAGGCGGCGCGCGCAGGCTTGAACACCAGCGGGAAGATCACGATGGCGGCGGCGATCACGGCGCCCTGCCACGTGAAGATCAGGTTGATGCCGAAGGTATTTTGAAGCCAGGCCCCGATCGGGCCATGGCGGCCGATCAGCACCAGCAGGTAGTAGCCGAGCACCGTCGGCGGCATCACCATCGGCAGGGTCAGCAGGGTGTCGAGCAGCTCGCGTCCCGGAAAGCGGCGGCGCGCCAGCAGGAAGCCGACCGCCACGCCCAGCACCAGGTCGATCAGCGTGGCGCAGCCCGCGACCTTCAGCGACAGCGCCAGCGCCGACCAGGCGTTCATGGCTTCTGGAAGCCGTATTTGGCCAGCACCGTCTGCCCTGCCGGCGACAGCACGAAGTCGACGAAGCGCCTGGCCTCGGCGGCATCGGCAGCGGCGGCGGTGCGGGCGATCGGATAATCGATGGCGACGTCCAGCGGGACCGTGAAAGCCGCCTTCACCTTGTCCGCCATGAGGGCGGCGTCGGTGCCGTAGACGAAGCCGGCGTCGACCTCGCCGCGCGCGACATAGTCGAGCGACTGGCGCACGTTCTGGGTGTTGATCGCCTTGCCCGCGAGGGGCTGCCACAGCTTCGCCGCTGCCAGCGCGTGCTGGGTGTAGCGCCCGGCCGGCACGCTGGCCGGGTTGCCGATGGCGAGTTTCTGCACCGCCGGCTGCGCCAGGTCCTGCAGGCGCGCGATGGCCAGCCGGCTGTTGCGCGGGACGATCACGACCAGGCTGTTGCGCGCGAAATTGCGGCGCTCGCCGTTCGCGATCAGGTTCTGCTTCGCGGCCGCGTCCATGGTTTCGACGTCGGCGGACGCGAACACGTCGGCGGGCGCACCCTTGGCCATCTGCTGCAGCAGCGCGCCGGACGCGCCGAAGTTCAGCAGCACCTTGGTATTCGGATGCTGGACTTCGTAGCTGCGGGCGATGTCGGTGAAGGCATTGGTAAGGCTGGCCGCTGCGGACACGTGCAGGTCGCCGGCCTGCGCGCAGCCGGCCGCAAACGCGATGCATGCTGCGACAGCGAGCTTGAGCGGGAGGGAATGCGGCATGGAAGAAGATTTCGGTCGTGGTCGATACCGCAATATACCGGAATATATAGCGGTACGTGGCACGGCGCCTGAATTCTCGCGAAATGTCACATTTCCCGATGAGCTCACCTGACCGGAAAAGCGGACCAGCCTCTCTCAGAATAGCCGAGTTGAACATGGCTATACAAGCAATATTGCTCTGGTAGCACATAACTACAACACATGCCTGGTTAACATTTGTGCATACCCTGCCAGGCTCGCTAGACTGGTCCGGGCCGGGCGTGCGCCACGCCGGTGCCGCCGGTATCCGAACAATTCGACGAGAGACACAGGATGAGAAAACAGACTGCATTGCCCGCATTTTCCCGCACCCTCCTCGCTTCATCCCTGCTGCTGGCCTTTGCGCCGGCCTGGGCTCAGGAATCGCCCGCCGACGTGCAGACCGCGCAGGCAGACCCGCAAGCCGCCGCGCAGTCCGGCGCGCAGTCGGGCGACAAGGGCATGGCCTCGGTCGTGGTGCTCGGCTCGCGCGGCGCGGCCCGCACGGCGCTCGACGCCTCCGCTCCGGTCGGCCTGATCAGCGCCAAGGACATGCAGATGGCGGGACCGCTGGAACTTGGCAAGCTGATGCAGACGCTGGACCCGTCCTTCAACTTCTCCTCGACCTTCATCAGCGACGGCACCGACATCATCCGTCCGGCCACCCTGCGCTCGCTCGGCCCGGACCAGCTGCTGGTGCTGGTTAACGGCAAGCGCCGCCATCAGCAGGCCCTGGTCAACGTGCAGCAGACCATTGGCCGCGGCTCGGCCGGCACCGACATCAATGCGATCCCGATGTCGGCGATCCAGCGCATCGAAGTGCTGCGCGACGGCGCCGCGGCGCAGTATGGCTCGGACGCCATCGCCGGCGTGATCAACATCGTGCTGAAGCAGCAGACCAACGAGACCCAGCTGTCGGGCACCGTCGGCGGCACCAGCGAAGGCGGCGGCGAACTGTATTCGGGCAGCGCCAACAAGGGCTGGGCGATCGGCGACGGCGGCTACGTCAACCTGACCGTCGAAGGCCGCCACCGCGGCGAGACCAACCGCGCCGGCGTCGACACCCTGCGCGTGGATCCGCCGCGCGTCACCCAACGCATCGGCGACAGCCTGGCCAAGGACAAGTACTTCTGGTGGAACGCCGCGCTGCCGGCCGGCGAAGGCGCCGAGTTCTACAGCTTCGGCGGCGTCTCGCACCGCACCGGCGACTCGGCCGGCTTCTTCCGCTCCGCCGGCGATGGCCGCAACGTGCCGTCCGTGTACCCGAACGGCTTCCTGCCGAACATCCGCACGACCGTGAAAGACCAGTCGCTGGCCGTGGGCTACCGGCGCGACCTGGCGGACCAGTGGAAGTTCGACGTCTCGCTGAACCACGGCCGCAGCGAACTCGATTTCCACGAAAAGGAAACCATCAACATCAGCTACTGGTACGAGCCGAAACCGGGCGGCGGCATCTACGCGCAGTCGCCGTTCGAAGCCGACACCGGCAAGCTGAAATTCAAGCAGACCACCGTCAACGCCGATCTGCGCGGACCTCTGAACCTCGGCGGCCGTGACATCAACTTCGCCACCGGCTTCGAATACCGCCGCGACGGCTATGCGATCGACGCCGGCGACCCGGTCTCCTACCAGTACGGCCGCACCAACAACCCGGCTATTCAGATCCGCGACCAGACGGGCGGCATCGCCGCTTCCGGCACCCAGGGCTTCCCCGGCTACACCCCCGCGACCGCGGTGGACGACAGCCGCCATAACATCGCGCTGTACGCCGACCTCGAACACAAGCTGACCAATGAACTGCTGCTGGGCGCAGCCGTGCGCTGGGAAAAATACTCGGACTTCGGCAGCACCACCACCGGCAAACTGAGCCTGCGCTACGATCCGAGCAAGGTCGTGGGCCTGCGCGGCACCGTGTCGACGGGCTTCCGCGCACCCGGCGTGCAGCAGAAGTTCTACAGCTCGGTCTCGACCAACCTGAACGCCGCCGGCGTGCTGACCGAAACCCTGACCGCGCGCGAAGGCAGCGCCGTCACCAAGGCCTTCGGCATTCCGAACCTGAAGGAAGAAAAATCGAAGAACGCCAGCGTCGGCATCGTGCTGCGCCCGGCCTCGAACTTCTCGCTGACGGCCGACCTGTGGGGCATCAACATCGACGACCGCATCGTGTTCTCGTCGAACATCGCGCCGGAATCGGGCGCCTGCGCCACCGCCGCCGCCTGCCCGATCAAGGCCATCCTCGATCCGCTGAAGGTTGGCCAGGCCCAGTTCTTCACCAACGCCATCGACACCGAAACGCGCGGCCTGGACATCGTGGCCGAGCACACCACGCGCTGGACCGGTTCCACGCTGGTGCTGTCCGGCCAGCTGGACTTCAACCGCACCAAGGTCGCGGGCCGCCATTCCTCGTCGCCGGTGCTGAACGGCGCCCAGCTGTTCGACGACGCCCAGGTGACCCTGATCGAACGCGGCCAGCCGCGCCAGCACCACGTGCTGTCGGCGGACTACACGACCGGGGCCTGGAACGGCAACCTGCGCGCCAACTACTACGGCGAAGTGCAGGGCCAGGGCTTCACCGCGCCCTTCGTCCAGACCTGGGACGCGAAGTGGATCGTCGACGCCACGCTGCGCTACAACTTCAGCAAGACCGCCAGCGTGACGGTCGGCTCGAACAACATCTTCAACACCTTCCCGACCAAGTGGGACCCGGTCAAGGCAGCGCCCTTCCCGCAGCTGGGCTTTACTTACTGCTGGGAGACCTGCCCGTTTGGTATCAATGGGCGGTCGTGGTATGCGCGGGTGGATGTGGCGTTGTAAGCCTCTCCAGTCTTCGAAGGCCGCAGCGAGCACCGCTCCTGCGGCCTTTTTCATTTCCGGAGCCCCGCATGGACCTGATGTTGTACGACACCTACGAACGCCGCCTGCGGCCTTTCGAATCGTTGGAACCCGGCCACGCCGGCCTGTACGCCTGCGGCCCGACGGTCTACGACTACGCCCACATCGGCAACCTGCGCACCTATCTGTTCGGCGATACGCTCCGCCGCGTGCTGCAGCTGAACGGCCACGAGGTCCGGCACGTGGTCAACATCACCGACGTCGGCCACCTGAGCTCCGATGCCGACGCCGGCGAGGACAAGATGGAAAAAGGCAGCCGGCGCACCGGACGCAGCGCCTGGGACATCGCCGCCTTCTATACCGAGGCCTTCCAGCGCGACCTGGAGCGGTTGCGCATCCTGCCGCCGACGATCTGGGCGCGCGCCACCGACCACATTCCCGAGCAGATCGCCTTCATCCTGGATATCGAGCGCGCCGGCTTTGCCTATCGCACGCTTGATGGCATCTACTTCGATACGGCGCGCCTCGAGCGCTACGGCCATCTGGCGCGTCTCGACATCGCCGGCCTGCGCGCCGGCCACCGCGTCGACGTCGGCGACAAGCGCTCGCCGACCGACTTCGCGTTGTGGAAGTTCAGCGGCGCCGGCGAAGGCGGACAACAGCGGCAGATGGAGTGGGACAGTCCCTGGGGCCGCGGCTTCCCCGGCTGGCACATCGAGTGCTCGGCCATGTCGACGCGCTACCTGGGCGCGCTGTTCGACATCCACATCGGCGGCGAGGACCACGTGCCGGTGCACCATTCGAACGAGATCGCCCAGCACGAGGCCTGCCACGGCCATCCGCCGGCGCGCTATTGGCTGCATGGGTCCTTTCTGCGACTGGCGGACAGCGAAAAGATGTCGAAGTCGGACGGCAGTTTCATCCGGCTCGATTCCCTGATCGAGCGCGGCTTCGATCCGCTGGCTTACCGCTATCTGGTGCTCACCGCGCACTATCGGTCGAAGCTGGTGTTTTCGTGGGAGGCCCTGGAGGCAGCGCAGACGGCGCTGGGGCGCTTGCGCCTTGGCTTTTACCGGCTGCCGGCCGGCGGCGTGGCCGATGTTGGCTATCGCGAACGCATGCTGGCGGCGCTGAACGAAGACCTGAATACGCCGCGGGCGCTGGCGCTGGCCTGGGAGGTGTTGAAATCGGCGCTGCCGGGCGACGTGCAGAAGGCGACCTTGGCCTGGCTGGACGAGGTGCTTGGGCTGGGGCTGGAGGCGTGGCAGCCGGCGGCGCACGATGTGCCGGACGCCGTGCGCCGGCTGGTGGAGGCGCGCCAGCAGGCGCGGCTCGATCGGCGCTGGAGCGATGCCGATGCCTTGCGGGCGAAGATCGAGGCGGCGGGTTTCAGCGTACGCGATACGGCCGATGGGCCGATGGCAGCGCCTGCAGGTTGAGCAGCTGTGCGTACGTGTGCGCACAGAATCGGCTCGAGCAGCGCGCTAGCATGCCTCATCGATTGAACGGGAGGAAAACATGAACATCGCACATCGACACATCATCCGCATCGCCGCGGTGCTGGCCTTGACCGCCGCGTCCAGCGCCGCCTTCGCGCAGAGCGCCGAATACCGCCGCGGCTACGACGACGGTTACGCGGCGGGCCAACGCGAGGTCCGTGAGGTCCGCGACGATCGTGGTGACCGCGGACCCTGGGGCCGCCTGCACATCGACGAAGCCGAGTACGGCGCACGCGGCGCCAACTGCGATGCGCGCCGTGGCGTGCACGAGCAGGCCATGCGCAATCGCGGCAACATCGAAGTCAACAACCAACTATGCGGCGACCCGGCGCCCCGAGAACAGAAACGCCTGCGCCTGGTCTACCGTTGCGGCGACAGCGCACCGGCGCGGGCATTCGCACGTGAGGGCGAAAGGCTGCGCCTGAACTGCGGCCGCTGATGCGCTCCGGGCTCAGATGGGCCTGATGCGGCGACGCTGCGCCGGATACCAGCCGGTGAACCAGGCCGCCGCGGCCAGCGCCAGCGCGGTGGCAATCACGCTGCCCGCGTGCGGTAGCGCCGGCATGAAGGCCATGACCACGTCGGCCAGCACCAGCACGGCAAAGGCAACGGCCCAGGCCGCGCTGATCACGTAATTCGTGCGCAGGAATTCCGGACTGTCCCAGTGCTGCCGGTCCACGCTTTCGCGCGCGTACTGCAGCGAGAACGGCTTTTGAAACACCATCGTCAGCAGCACGATAGCCAGCAGCCCGGCGTCGACGCGCAGGCGCACGTCGGCGATCGACCATTGTTCGCCCATCGCCAGCGCCAGTAGGAACAGGCCGCCGAACAGCAGGCAGGTGCCGATCTCGAGAAGCTTGGGGCTGCGGTCTGGCGCAAGCATATCGCGCACGAGCATGATGGCGGAAACGATCGCGGCCGCCGCCAGCCCGGCTGGAATGCCGGCCAGGCGTTCGACGACCACGAAAACGATGAATGGCGCGAATGCCAGAAGCAGGTTCATGATGTCCCTCCGCAGCCAACAGAGCGTGGCGCTGCTGGTTTGATCCCGCGGGGACAGCTTCGTTCTCGCCTCAGTTTTTTTGGAGTGCCCGGATGGTCTCGACGCGCTTGCCGAGCTCTCCCGAATGCCCGCAGCCGCTGACCCAATAGCCATCGGACCCGCTGCGTACCAGCATCAGGTAGCGCTTGCGCTTGCCCGACCCGACCGGATCGTCGAAGGGAAAGCGTCCCGAGGTGTTCTCGTTGTAGATCGTGAGGCGGGCCGGAGGACGGCCGCGCAATACGCGGTCCACATGAACCCGGTACAGCGTGGCCACATAGCCCTCGGGATCATCGGGATCGATCACGCGGCGGTAGGAGATGAGCGAACCGACGATGACGAAGGCGCTTTCCCGCACTTCCCGCTTCAGGGAGATGTCCGGGTAGCCGCCCAAACACAATGCCGCGGCCAACCCCGGCGCTGCCAGCGTCGCGGCAAGCAGCAAGCTTCGCAGGCCGGCGCGCATCACGTTCAGTCGAACTTGCTGAAATCCGGCTTGCGCTTCTCGAAGAAAGCGGTAAAGGCTTCCTTTGCCTCGCCACCCACCAACATCGCGCTGAAGCGCTCGTTCTCGACCGCGATGGTCTCCTTGACCAGCGCCGCGCGCGAACGCTTCATCAGCATCTTGGTGGTGCGGATCGACGCCGCCGGCAGTTTTACGAGCTTGGCCGCCTGCCCTTGCGCGAAGGCCAGCAGTTCGGCAGCGGGCAGCACCTTGGCGACGATGCCCATCTCGAAGGCTTCCTGGGCGCCGAAAGCTTCGCCCAGCATCAGCTTTTCGGCGGCGCGGGTGTAACCGGCGGCCTGCTGGACCAGCAGGGACGAGGCGAATTCCGGGCACAGGCCCAGCTGGGAAAACGGCATCGAGAACTTGGCGGTGTCGGCGGCGTAGACCAGGTCGCAGTGCATCAGCATGGTGGTGCCGATGCCGACCGCGGCGCCGGCGACGGCGGCGATCACCGGCTTGGTGCAGCCTTCCAGCGCCTGCATGAACTGGAACACCGGGCGGTCTTCCGTCATCGCGCCTTCGCCGACGTTGTTGAGGAAGTCGTCGAGGTCGTTACCGGCGGTGAAGATCTCCGGCTTGCCGGTGATGAGGATGACGCGGATTTGCGCGTCGGTCTCGGCGCCGCGCAGGGCGTCGGCCATGGCGGTGTACATGGCGCCGGTGATGGCGTTCTTGCGCTCCGGGCGGTTGAATTCGATGCTCAGGACGCCGTTGGCGGTGGTGGTCTGGATGTCCATTCGTGGTCTCCCTTATTGTTCGTGGCCGTGGGCCTAACTTGGGTTCCCGCCTCCGCGGGAACGACGTGTTGGTAGTAAAAAAGGCGCCGGGGGTTCGCCCACAGCGCCTTTCTATTTGCGTGCTACGCGAGGATTACACGCGCTCGATGATACCCGCAGCGCCCATGCCGGCGCCGACGCACATGGTGACCATGCCGTACTTCAGGCTGTTGCGGCGCAGGGCGTGCACCACGGTCGCGGCACGGATGGCGCCGGTCGCGCCCAGCGGGTGGCCCAGGGCGATCGCGCCGCCCATCGGGTTGACCTTGCTGGTGTCCAGGCCCAGGTCGCGGATCACGGCCAGCGCCTGTGCGGCGAAGGCTTCGTTCAGCTCGATCCAGTCCAGCTGGTCCTGGGTGATGCCGGCGGCTGCCAGGGCGGCCGGGATGGCGACCTTCGGACCGATGCCCATGATCTCCGGCGGCACGCCGCGCACGGCGAAGGAGGTGAACTTGGCCAGCGGGGTCAGGTTGTGCTCCTTCAGGATCTTCTCGCTGACGACGATCAGCGCGCCGGCGCCGTCCGACATCTGCGACGAGGTCGCGGCGGTGACGGTGCCCTTGGCGGCGAAGACCGGCTTCAGCTTGGCCATGCCTTCCATGCTGGCGTCGGCGCGCGGGCCTTCGTCCAGGTCGACGGTGCGGCGCTTGACGTCGATTTCACCGGTGGCCAGGTTCGGGGTGCGGGTCACGATTTCGACCGGGGTGATCTCGTCCTTGAAGTAACCTGCCTGCTGGGCGGCGATGGCGCGGCGGTGCGATTCCAGGCCGAAGGCGTCCTGGTCTTCGCGCGACACCTTCCACTGCTGGGCGACCTTTTCCGCGGTCAGGCCCATGCCGTAGGCCAGGCCCACGTTCTCGTCCTTGAAGGTCTCCATGTTGATCGACGGGTGGTGGCCCATCATCGGCACCATCGACATCGATTCGACGCCGCCGGCGATCATCACGTCGGCTTCACCGACGCGGATGCGATCCGCGGCCATGGCCAGGGCGGTGATGCCCGAAGCGCAGTAGCGGTTGACGGTCACGCCGCCGACGGTGTTCGGCAGGCCGGCCAGCACCACCGAGTTACGGGCGATGTTGAAGCCCTGCTCCGCTTCCGGGAACGAGCAGCCGACGATGGCGTCGACGATCAGCGCCGGGTCCAGGTTCGGCACGGCGGCCATGGCGCCCTTGATCGCGGCGACCAGCAGGTCGTCCGGGCGGGTCTTGTTGAAGAAGCCGCGCGGCGCCTTGCCGATCGGGGTGCGGGTCGCTGCGACGATGTATGCGTCTTGAAGTTGTTTGCTCATGTCAGTAGTCCTTTTTATCCGCGACGCGATCAGTTACGAACCGGCTTACCGGTCTGCATCATGCCCATGATGCGTTCCTGGGTCTTCGGATTGTTCAGCAGCGAGACGAAGGCCTTGCGTTCCATGTCCAGCAGCCACTGCTCGGAGACGTAGCTGCCCTGGTCGATATCGCCGCCGGTGACGATTTCGGCGATGGTGTCGCCCAGGTGGTAGTCATAGGCCGAGATGAAGCCGCCGTCGCGCATGTTGACCAGCTGGCCGCGGATGGTCGCCCAGCCGTAGCGGCCGGTGACTTGCACCGGGCGGCGCGCCGGAGCGCGGTAGCCGGCGTCGAACATCGAGCGCGCGGTGACCTTCGCCACATGCAGCAGTTCGTACGGGTTGAAGACGATGACGTCGTCTTCCTTCAGGTAGCCCATGGCCTTCGCTTCGAGCGCCGATTTGGAGACTTGCGCGGTGGCCGCGTTGGTGAAACCGGTCTTCAGGAATTGCAGGATGTCGTTGCCCTTGGCCTCAAGGGAAGCGCGCACTGCCGCTTCCTTCAGGCCGCCGCCCGCCGGCACCAGGCCCACGCCCACTTCGACCAGGCCGATGTAGGACTCGATCGAGGCCACGCGCTTCGATGCATGCAGCGCCATCTCGCAGCCGCCGCCCAGGGCCAGGCCGGCCACGGCAGCCACCACCGGGATGTTCGAGTACTTCATCTGCATGAAGGTGTCCTGCAGTTCCTTGACGATCGGGTCCATCGCCTTGGCGCCGCCCGCCATGAAGGCCGGCAGGGCCGATTGCAGGTCGGCGCCGGCCGAGAAGGCGCCGCCTTCGGCTGCGTCGGTATTCCAGATCACCAGGCCCTTATAGCCCTTTTCGGCTTCTTCCATGCCGCGCTTCAGGCCCTTGATGACGCCGTCGCCGATCACGTGCATCTTGGTCTTCAGCGAGATGACCAGCACTTCATCGTCCGAGTGCCACAGGCGGACCGAGTCGTCCTCGAACACGGTGGTGCCGGCGGTCTTCGGATCGACGGTGGTGCTGCCCACGACCGGTGCGCGGAACTGCTGGCGCTTGTACACCGGCAGATCCGACAGCGGCACGTAGGCGTTCTTCGCCACCGAGTACGAACCTTCGGCAGTGTGCACGCCCTTCTCCGATACCGGGGCGCTGAACACCCAGCTTGGGAGCGGTGCGCTCGACAGGGCCTTGCCGGCGTCGATGTCTTCCTTCACCCACTGGGCGATGGTGTTCCAGCCTGCGGCCTGCCAGGTTTCGAACGGACCGACGCTCCAGCCGAAGCCCCAGCGCATCGCGAAGTCGACGTCGCGCGCGTTGTCGGCGATCGACTCGAGGTGGAAGGCGATGTAATGGAAGGCGTCGCGGAAGATCGCCCACAGGAACTGCGCCTGCGGGTTGCTCGATTCGCGCATGGCCTTGAACTTCTTGACCGGATCCTTCTCTTTCAGGATGCGCGCGACGATGTCGGCAGCCTTGGCGCCGCCCGGCACGTATTCGCCGGTGGCGAAGTCCAGGCGCTGGATCTCCTTGCCGACCTTCTTGTAGAAGCCGGCGCCGGTCTTCTGGCCCAGTGCGCCCTTCTCGATCAGCTTGGACAGCACTTCAGGGGTCTTGTAGACGCTGAAGAACGGATCGTCCTGCAGGGTGTCCTGCATGGTCTTGATCACGTGGCCCATGGTGTCCAGGCCGACCACGTCCGCGGTGCGGAAGGTGCCCGACTTGGCGCGGCCCAGCTTGGCGCCGGTCAGGTCGTCGACGACGTCGACCGACAGGCCGAACTGCTGCGCTTCATGGATGGTGGCCAGCATGCCGAAGATACCGACGCGGTTGGCGATGAAGTTCGGGGTGTCTTTTGCACGCACCACGCCCTTGCCCAGGGTCGAGGTCAGGAAGGTCTCGAGCTGGTCGAGGATTTCCGGACGGGTGCTGGTGGTCGGGATCAGTTCGACCAGGTGCATGTAGCGCGGCGGGTTGAAGAAGTGCACGCCGCAGAAGCGCGCCTTCAGTTCGTCGTCGAAGCCTTCGGCCAGCTTGTTGATCGACAGGCCCGAGGTATTCGAGGCGAAGATGGCGTTGGCGCCGATGTGCGGTGCGACCTTCTTGTACAGGTCGTGTTTCCAGTCCATGCGCTCGGCGATGGCTTCGATGATCAGGTCGCAGCCGGCCAGCACGTCGAGGTTGTCCTCGTAGTTGGCGACTTCGATCAGCGCCGCGTCTTCCTTGTTGCCCAGCGGGGCCGGCGACAGCTTTTTCAGGTTCTCGATGGCCTTCAGAACGATGCCGTTCTTGTTGCCTTCTTTGGCGGGCAGGTCGAACAGCACGACCGGGACCTTGGCGTTGACGCAGTGCGCGGCAATCTGCGCGCCCATCACGCCGGCGCCCAGCACGGCGACTTTCTTGACGATGAAATTGGACATTCTCGTTATCCTTTGATTAGTCGTCGTTCCCGCGCAGGCGGGAACCCAAGTTTTATGCGCAGTCGCAGCGCTTGCAAACTTGGGTCCCCGCCTTCGCGGGGACGACGGTCAATGAAGCGGTTGTACTTGGTAGTACGTGATGGTCTTACTTAGAACAGGTCTGCATCCAGCGCCAGCAGGTTCGAAGCGCCCGAACGTGCCTGGCGAATCAGCATCGCGGTTTCCGGGTACAGGCGGGCGAAGTAGAAGCGTGCGGTGTGCAGCTTGGCTTCGTAGAACTTGTCGCCCGAATCCTTCTTCTCCAGCGCGATCTTCGCCATCTGCGCGAAGAAGTAGCTGAACACCAGGTGGCCGACCACGCGCAGGTAAGGCACGGCGGCGGCGCCGACTTCGTCCTGGTTGGTGAAGGCCTTCATGCCGATTTCCATGGTCAGCTTGGTGACCTTGTCGCCCAGCTCGCCCAGCGGGGTCACGAACTCGGACAGGTTCTCGTCCAGGCCGTTCTCTTCGACGAATGCCTTGATCTTCTCGCCGAAGGCGCGCAGCTTGGCGCCGTTGTCCATCAGGATCTTACGGCCCAGCAGGTCCAGCGACTGGATGGTGTTGGTGCCTTCGTAGATCATGTTGATGCGGGCGTCGCGCACGTACTGCTCCATGCCCCACTCGCTGATGTAGCCGTGGCCGCCGTACACCTGCATCGCTTCCGAGGTGGCGATCCAGCCGTTGTCGGTGATGAAGGCCTTGACGATCGGGGTCAGCAGCGCGACTTCGCCGGCGGCTTCCTTGCGCACGTCTTCGTCCGGGTGGTTCAGTTCGCGGTCGATCTGCAGCGCGACGTACGAGGTCAGCGCGCGCGCGCCTTCGGCGTAGGCCTTGGCGGTCAGCAGCATGCGGCGCACGTCCGGGTGCACGATGATCGGGTCGGCCGGCTTGTCCGGTGCCTTCGGGCCCGACAGGCTGCGCATCTGGATGCGGTCTTTCGCATACACCAGCGCGTTCTGGTAGGCGACTTCGGTCAGGCCCAGCGACTGCATGCCGACGCCCAGGCGGGCGGCGTTCATGAACACGAACATCGCGTTCAGGCCCTTGTGCGGCTGGCCGATCAGGGTGCCGACGGCGCCGTCCAGGTTCATCTGGCAGGTCGAGTTGCCGTGGATGCCCATCTTTTCTTCGATGGCGCCGCAGAAGATCGGGTTGCGCTCGCCGATCGAACCGTCGGCGTTCGGCAGGAACTTCGGCACCAGGAACAGCGAGATGCCCTTCGAGCCTTCCGGTGCGTCCGGCAGGCGCGCCAGCACCAGGTGGACGATGTTTTCCGACACGTCGTGTTCGCCGGCCGAGATGAAGATCTTCGAGCCGGTGATTTTATAGGTGCCGTCGGCTTGCGGCTCGGCCTTCGAGCGCAGCAGGCCCAGGTCGGTGCCGCAGTGGGCTTCGGTCAGGCACATGGTGCCGGTCCATTCGCCCGAGACCAGCTTCGGCAGGTAGAACTTCTTCTGCTCTTCGGTGCCGTGTTCCTTCAGGCACTCGTAGGCGCCATGCGACAGGCCCGGGTACATGGTCCAGGCCTGGTTGGCCGAGTTCAGCATCTCGTAGAAGGAGTTGTTCAGCGAGACCGGCAGGCCCTGGCCGCCGTATTCCGGATCGCAGGCCAGCGCCGCCCAGCCGCCCTCCACGTACTGCTTGTAGGCTTCCTTGAAGCCCTTCGGCGTGGTGACGGTCTTGGTGGCGGCGTCGAAATGGCAGCCTTCGCGGTCGCCGGAGTGGTTCAGCGGGAACAGCACTTCCTGCGTGAATTTCGCGCCTTCTTCGAGCACCTGGTTGATGATGTCGGCGTCGATTTCCTGGTAAGCCGGCAGGTTCTTGAATTCCTCGGTGACGTTCAGGAACTCATGCAGAACGAACTGCATATCCCGGATTGGCGCGACGTACTGACCCATGTTGATCTCCTGACGAAGGTAAAGATTGGTTATTTAGTGATTACTTGGTGGGATTGCGGTAATTCTCGATCAGGCGCGCGAAGCCGCGGTGTGCGCGGTCGACGGCGCCGGGGATGCGCAGGAAGCGGGCATCGTGGTGCACGGCCAGCACCAGGCCGTACATCTCGTACACCAGCTGCTGCGGGTCGGTATCCGCCTTCAGGTTGCCGCAATCGACGGCCTGCTGGGCGCAGCGCACCAGGGCGCCCTGCCAGATGCGCACCATGCCGACCAGCTCGTCGCGGATCGGACCCGGACGGTCGTCGTACTCGACGGCGCCGCTGATATAGATGCAGCCGGAGGCGATCTCGACCGAGACGCGCTTGAGCCAGTGGTTGAACATGGCTTCCAGGCGCGGCAGGCCGCGTGCTTCTTTGACGCTGGGGAAGAAAACTTCCTGCTCGAAGCGCTGGTGGTAGAGTTTCAGCACTTCGATCTGCAGGTCTTCGCGCGAACCGAAGTGCGCGAACACGCCCGACTTGCTCATGTTCATGCGGTCGGCCAGCAGGCCGATCGTCAGGCCCTCGAGGCCGTCACGGCTGGCGAGTTCGAGTGCAACGTCGAGAATCGCTGCACGCGTCATCTCGCCCTTGCGCATGACCATGGATTTGGCTGAAGTGTTGATACGATGCTCCTAGTGGATCGAGAAAAAATCCGAACGCTCGTACTATTATCTACCAGCCTGGAAATGTCAAACGGGAAGTTTAGAGTTGGCGTTCTACTGGTCGCCGCCGGCGCGCGTGATGGCGCGGCGGTCACGCTTGGTGGGTCGGCCCTTGATCGTGCTGCTCGGTTCCGGCGACAGGCGGCGCGCTTCCTGGTCGTTCGCGCGCTTCTGGATGCTGACCTCCGTTTCGCGGTAGAGCGCCTGTGCGACCGGCGCCGGACCGCGCGTGCCGGACAGGCCCAGCACGATCACTTCCCAGCGGCTCGAGCCGTTGTCGATGAGGATCTTGTCGTTAATCTTCACCGAGCGCGCCGGCTTGACGTTCTCGGCATTGATCTTGATCCGCCCACGATCGACCGCTTCCGCCGCCAGCGAGCGTGTCTTGAAGAAGCGCGCCGCCCATAGCCATTTGTCGATCCGTACGTTGTCGTTTTCACTCATTGTTTCTACTCAGGCATAGCCGATCGTAAAGATCCGCATCGTCAGTTTATACAAAAGATAGGCCATTTCGTGCCCGGTGCGGCGCATCCAACTGAGTTGCTTCAGATCATCCATGCCGACCGGCACGCCATCGGCAATGCCTTTCTCGATCTGCTGCGCCATGCTGGCGGCAAAACCGGCATCGTGCACCACCACGTTCGCTTCCTGGTTCACGAACAGCGACAGCGCATCGCAATTGCTGGAACCCACCGTGGCCCAGTCGTCGTCGACCACCGCCACCTTGGCATGCAGCTGGGTCTTGCGGTATTCGACGATGCGTACGCCGGCCGCCAGCAGTTGCGGGTAGAAGGAATTCGCGACCGCATCCTGCATGCGGAATTCGCCGACGCCGATCAGGAGGCAGACGTCGACCCCGCGCCGCGCCGCCTGCGCCAGCGCCTGGCGGAACTTGCGTCCCGGCGCAAAGTACGGCGTGGCCATCAGCACCCGCTTGCGGGCGCGGCCGATCGCCAGCAGGTAAGAGCGCTGGATGGTGCGGCGGTTGCGCAGGTTGTCGCGCACGACGAAGCCGGCGCGCATCGGCCGCTCGCCCTGCCCCGGCGCCTGCTTGCGCGTTTCGCGGAACAGGTTCACGCGGTGGGCCAGATCGAGGTGGCCGGCGCGCATCCATTGCGCCTGCGCCTCGCGGTGGATGCGCTCCACCAGCGGACCGCGCACGCGCACCGCGAAATCCCAGCGCGGCGCCGGCAGCTCCGCATACGGCGCGTAGTCGTGGTGCCAGTCGTCGTTGGTGTTGATGCCGCCAACGAAAGCGACCTCGCCGTCGACCACGCAGATCTTGCGGTGGCTGCGCGCCGCGCCGCGCCGGAACCAGGGATTGAACATGCGGTAGTGCACGCAGGCTGCGGCAAATTCTTCCCCCAGCCGGCAGCAGGAGCGGCGGCCGGTGCCGAACCAGTCGACCAGCACGCGCACTTTGACGTCGCGCTGGGCGGCTCGCTTGAGGGCCTCGGTCACGGCGCGCGCGGTCTCGTCCTCGGCGTAGATATACGTCTCGTAGAGGATCTCGTGCTGGGCCGAATCGATGGCCGCCAGCAGTTCCTCGAAATAGCTGCCGCCGCTTTCCAGCAGCTTGACGTCGTTGTTGGCGACGTAGGGAACCGAACGCATGGGCGGTCAGGCCAGCTGCAGGTTGGCGACGATGGGCGCGTGGTCCGACAGGCGCGCCCATTGCGGTCCGTGCAGGACTTCCGCCTGGTCGACCTTGAAGCCGCGCACGTAGATGCGGTCGAGGCGGAACCAGGGCATGGCGGCCGGGAAGGTTCGCGCCGGCACCAGGCGCCGCTCGCGGCCGGCCATGGTGCGCACCAGATCGCCGATCTTCGAGGAGCCCCGCTCCAGTTCGTCGAAGACCTCGACCACGCCGAGCTTCAGGCGCAGGCAGTCGCTCAGGGTATTGCGCCAGTCGTTGAAGTCGCCGGCGATGATGACCGGCTCGCCGTTCGGCGCCGAATCGTTGACCGCGCTGATCAGAGCGTCGGTCTGGCGCCGGCGGCTGCCCTCGAACAGGCCGAGGTGAACCACATAGCAGTGCACCTGGCCGGCCGGCGTGTCCAGCACGCAGTGCAGGATGCCGCGCTGCTCGTAGGCGTGGTCGGAAACGTCGTGGTTGTGCTGGTTGGCGATCGGGTAGGAGGACAGCAGGGCATTGCCATGGTGGCCGTGATCGTAGACCGCATTCATGCCGTAGGCGGCGTGCAGCGACTCGCCGGCAAAGAATTCGTGCTGGGCCTTCTCGGGCCAGTGGTGATGGGGACTGCGCAGCTTCTCGCCATAGCGTGCCTGGTAGCGGTCATGGCGGCCCTGCACTTCTTGCAGGAACACGACATCCGCATCGAACATGCCGATGGCCTTCTTCAGCGCCACCACACGCGGGGTGCTGCGGAAGGAAGTAACGCCTTTATGGATGTTGTAGGTCGCAACACGAATTTTCATGGGAACATTTTAACCCCATCATTCCGTGTTCTTCCGTTAAGTGCGCCAATCGTGCGGCGCGTCGGGAGGCGGCAGCGGCTGCCGCGAAGAGACGCCATTCCCGGGCCGAGCCGGGAATGGCTGCGGGATCAAATGCTCATCGCCGGCAGGAAGTGCCCCGGCGCGAATTCCTCGGATTGGCCGGTTTCGCGGCTGATCGGCTTGGTGTGCAGCGGACCGGTCAGGAGCAGACCGTTCAGCAATTCGATGCACAGATAATCATCGTCGACGCTTACATCTTTTATTTGCTGCTCGTGCTTGCGTTCGCTCATCATTCCTCCAGTGGCCTTCGTTGGACATTGCAAAACGTTAATTCGCGGTGAAGCGATCTGTTGAACTTAATCAAATCATTTCCGCGTGTCAAACGGTTGAATCTATTGTGTTATCTCATCCGTTCCGAATTTAATTTCGTATGTACAGCGAACTTGTAGGCACAAGCTGACAAATTCGTCGGAATTCACCGCATGAAATTGTCTTTAAATGTATCTAAATGTGACGCACATCCAACACGCGGCTAAGTACTTGTTTCTCAAGGGAAATCAAAGCGGCGTTATCCCGTGCGCGTGGATGCGGCAGCCCGACCGTCAGGTCCATTGTTAAATTTCCATTTTCAATGAGGAGCACGCGGTCGGCCAAAGTAACGGCCTCCTGCACGTCATGCGTGACCAGCACGGCGGTGAAGCCGCGCTCCAGCCAGAGCGATTCGATCAGCCGCTGCATCTCGATGCGGGTGAGCGCGTCGAGCGCGCCCAGCGGTTCGTCGAGCAGCAGCAGTTGCGGCTGGTGCACCAGCGCGCGTGCCAGCGCCACCCGCTGGCGCTGGCCGCCCGACAGCACCGCCGGCCAGTCGCCGGCACGCGCTTCCAGGCCGACGCTGGCAAGCGCCGCGCGCGCCCGCTCCTGCCCGTCCGCCAGACCGAGGGCGACGTTCTCCAGCACCGTCTTCCACGGCAGCAGGCGCGGATCTTGGAACATCATCCGCACTTCGGGTTTCGCGCTGCCTTTTCCATTCCCGCCGCCGATCTTGACCTGGCCCGCGTCCAGCTTTTCCAGACCGGCGATAGCGCGCAGCAGCGTGCTCTTGCCGCAGCCGCTGCGCCCGACCACGGCGACGAATTCGCCGGGCGTGATCTTGAGGTTGACGCCTCCCAGCACGCTGCGCCCGCTGTAGCGCTTCTCCAGTCCGCGCAGCACCAGGTGGGCGCCCTTCGCGCTCAGCTCTGCGGCCTGGCTTACCCGCGTTTCTTCGACGTGACTGATCTGCATGAAGCACTCCTCATAAATAGGCCTGGTTCCAGCGCAGGAAGCGCCGCTCCAGCCCCACCGCGAACAGGTCGGCGGCCTTGCCCAGCAGGGCGTACAGCAGGATCCCGACCAGCACCACGTCGGTCTGCAGGAACTCGCGCGCATTCATCGTCATGTAGCCGATCCCGGCCTGGGCCGAAATGGTCTCGGCGACGATCAGCAGCACCCACACCAGCCCCAGCGAAAAACGCACGCCGACCAGGATCGACGGCAGCGCGCCCGGCAGGATCACGTCGCGGTACAGGGCCCAGCCGCGCAGGCCGTAGCTGCGCGCCATCTCGATCAGGCCGGCGTCGACCGCGCGGATGCCATGGAAGGTATTCAGGTAGACCGGGAAGAACACGCCGACGGCCAGCAGGAACAGCTTGGCCGCCTCGTCGATGCCGAACCACAGGATCACCAGCGGAATCAGGGCCAGGGCCGGGATGTTGCGGATCATCTGCAGGGTCGTGTCGAGCAAGATCGCGGCGCGGCGGCTGCTGCCGTTGAGCAGGCCGAGCAGCAGACCGGCGCCGGCGCCGATGCCGAAGCCCGCCGCCGCCCGCCACAGGCTCACTTTCAAGTGCGCCCACAGTTCGCCGGACAGGGCCAGGTCGCGCGCCGCCGTCGCCACCGCCAGCGGTTCGGGCAGGATGCGGCTGGACAGCCAGCCGAGCCGCGCCGCCGCTTCCCAGGCCAGCACCAGCAGCAACGGCAGGACCCAGGGCGCCAGCGGCGCCAGCCAGGCTTTTGCGCGCGCCATCGTCAGGCCGCCTTCTTCGGCACGCCGGTCTTGGGCACGATATCGCTGGCCATGACCTCGCCGAAGGGTCCGGTCAGCGAATGCTCGCCGCCCTGTTTGCCTTTGCCCAGCAGCGGGAACACCAGTTCGGCGAAGCGGTAGGACTCTTCCAGGTGCGGATAGCCGGACAGGATGAAGGTCTCGATGCCGAGGTCCGCATATTCCTGCATGCGCGTCGCCACCGTTTCCGGGTCGCCGACCAGGGCGGTACCGGCGCCGCCGCGCACCAGGCCGACGCCGGCCCACAGGTTGGGCGAGACTTCCAGCTTGTCGCGGCGCCCGCCGTGCAGCGCGGCCATGCGGCGCTGGCCCACCGAATCCATCTTCGCGAACGCGGCCTGCGCCTTGGCGATGACCTCGTCGTCGAGGTGGCTGATCAGCTCATCGGCGGCGCGCCATGCTTCCTCGTTGGTCTCGCGCACGATCACGTGCAGGCGGATGCCGAAGCGCACCGTGCGGCCGTGCTTCGCAGCCCGGGCGCGGATGTCGGCCAGCTTCTCGGCCACCGCTGCCGGCGGCTCGCCCCAGGTCAGATAGACGTCCATCTGCTCGGCCGCCAGCTCGTGCGCCGCTTCCGAAGATCCGCCGAAGTACAGCGGCGGATACGGCTTCTGCAGCGGCGGATACAGGGTGCGCGCACCCTTCACGGTCAGGTGCTTGCCCTCGAAGTCGAAACCCTTGTCGCCACCCTCGCCCGCCATCGCGGCGCGCCAGATGCGGAAGAACTCGTCCGAGATTTCGTAGCGCGTCTCGTGGTCGGCGAACAGGCCGTCGGCTTCGAGTTCGCCCTGGTCGCCGCCGGTGACGACGTTGATCAGGAGCCGCCCGCCCGACAGGCGGTCGAAGGTCGAGGCCATGCGCACCGCCAGGCCCGGGGTCGACAGCCCGGGGCGGATCGCCACCAGGAACTTCAGCTGGCGCGTGGCGTGGATCAGCGAGGACGCGACGATCCACGCATCCTCGCAGGAGCGCCCGGTCGGCAGCAGCACGCCGTCGTAGCCGAGGGTATCGGCCGCGACCGCGATCTGGCGCAGGTAGTCGCCGTCGACGGTGCGGGCGCCGCGGCTGGTGCCGAGATAACGGCTGTCGCCGTGGGTCGGCAGGAACCAGAAGATATTTGGCGTGCTCATGTTCACTCCCTGGCCAGCAGTTGCGCTAACAGTTGCGCCGGCGGCTGCGCATCGCGCACCACGATCGGTTTCGGGATCAGTTTCAGTTTATGGAAGGTGTCGGCGATGTCCTGCTGCGCCTTCAGGACCTCCGGCGTAACCGGCTTCACGCCGTAGGCATAGCGCTGCGCCGCCAGCGCCACCACGTCCGGCGCGAGCCCGGTCTGGGCTGCCAGGATGGTCGAGACTTCCTGCGGATGCGTGCGGCCCCATTCGTCGACCCTGGCCAGCTCGTCGAGCACGATGCGCACCAGCTCCGCGTTCTGCTGGGCGAAGCTGCGCGAGGCGAGATAGAACTGGTGGTTCGCCACCAGGCCCTTGCCGTCGACGAGCACGCGCGCGCCCAGCTGCTTTTCGGCGGCGGCGAGGAACGGGTCCCAGATCACCCAGGCATCGACGGCGCCGCGCTCGAAGGCGGCTCTAGCATCGGCGGGCGGCAGGTAGACCGGCTGGATGTCGGCATAGGCGATGCCGGCCTTTTCCAGTGCCTTCACCAGCAGGAAGTGCACGTTCGAGCCCTTGTTCAGGACGATCTTCTTGCCCTTCAAATCGGCCAGCGAGCGCAGGCTCGAGCCCTTGGGCACCACGATCGCTTCCGACGATGGCGACGGCGGCTCGTTGCCGACGTAGACCAGGCTGGCGCCGGCGGCCTGGGCGAAGATCGGCGGCGCCTCGCCGACGGTCCCGAAGTCGATGCTGCCGACGTTCAGGCCTTCCAGCAGCTGCGGGCCGGCCGGGAACTCGGTCCACTTCACACTGATGTTCTTCTCAAGCAGACGCTTCTCCAGCGTGCCGCGCCCCCTCAAGAGGGTCAGGGTGCCGTACTTCTGGTAGCCGATGCGCACCTCTTTGGCTGTGGCGGCGGCATGGGCCGGCAGGCCGGCGGCCAGCGGAAGGGAGGCGGCGGCAAACAGCAGGCCCAGCGTACGGCGGCGCTGGTGCACGCGGTCCAGGGGATCGCTCATGGATAAGTCCTCGATTGAATGGGTGATGGATTCGGTTCAGGCGGCGATGGCCATGGCAGCGGCCTGGCGCAGCCGTGCATGCTGCAGTTCGCCGTGCAGGTGTTCGATGCCGGCTTCGATGCGCGCGGCGATGGCGTCGACGGGCTGCAGGCCCTGCGCCGGATCCCAGGGCAGCTCCCTGGAAGTCGCGAAGATGCTGGGCAGGATGTGGCGCGCGCCCAGCGAGGCCAGCACCGGCCGCAGCGCATAGTCGAGCGCCAGCATGTGCGACTGGCTGCCGCCGGTGGCCACCGGCAGCACCAGCTTGCCGGCCAGCCCGTCCTGCGGCAGCAGGTCGAGGAAGGTCTTCAGCACCCCGCTGAACGACGCTTTATAGACGGGCGTGCCGACCACGACGGCATCGGCCTCCGCCACCAGTGCCAGCGCTTCGCGCAGCACGGCGTCGCCGGTATCGGCCTGCAGCAGGGCCTCGGCCGGCAGCTGGCGCACCTGCAGCGCCACGCTGCGGTGGCCCAGGGCGCCCAGGCGTTCGCCGAACAGCTGCAGCAGGCGCCAGGTGGTCGAGGGTGCGGATGGGCTTCCGCCCAGCAATAAGACATTCATGGTGGGTTCCGGGTCAGGATGGACGAGTACAGGCTAACGTCCGGTCCGTGGAATCGGAACAAATGCTTTCGCGCTTCGATATGACTAATTTGTTAAAAGATTTTGCGCATATCGATGTGCGCGGGATGGACGGCTCAGGAGGCGGCGGCGGAGCTGGATGCGGCGACGACGCGGTTGCGCCCTTCGCGCTTGGCCTGGTACAGGGCCTTGTCGGCGGCCCGGAACAGGGCCTCGGCATCGGGGCCGTGGATCGGGAATTCGGCCACACCGAGCGAGGCCGTGATGGTGTCGGGGCCGGCGCCCTCGAGCATCGGCGGCGCGCCCGCGATGTCGGCGCGCAGCGCTTCGGCGCACCGGGCCGCGTCCGGCTGGGAGCAGTCCGGCATCAGGATCACCAGCTCTTCGCCGCCGTAGCGGCAGGCCACGTCGCAGTCGCGGATCGACTGCCGCACCAGCTGGGCGATCGCGCGCAGGACCGCATCGCCGGTGGCGTGGCCGTAGCCGTCGTTGACGCGCTTGAAGTGGTCGACGTCGAGCACCACCAGCGACAACGGCGAGGCCATGCGCCGCGAACGCGCCAGTTCGCGCCGCAGCGTCTCTTCTAAATAGCGGCGGTTGAACAGGCCGGTGAGCGGATCCAGCACCGACTGGCGGCGCAATGCTTCGCGCAGCCTCGCATTGCCGAGCGCCAGCGCCAGCTGCTCGGCCACCGTCACCGCCAGCTGTTCCTGCTCCTCGCGCAGCTTCGCTTGCGCGGCCAGGCCCTCCAGGTGCAGCATGCCGACCAGCTCGTCCTGCGTGACCAGCGGCACGCACAGGCGCGTGCTGCCGTCGCCGGCATCGCTGCTGCGCTTGCGGTAATGTGCGCAGGCCGGCCCGTCGTAGCCGGTGGTCTTGTAGCGCGCGCCGTGACGCAGGGCCCAGCAGTCGCCCGGCGCGAGCTCCGCCGGCTGGTTCGAGGCCTCGCCCCAGCGCGCGAGCTGGCGCATCCTGGCCTCGCCGGCGCCCAGCGCGAAAAAGGTGCCGCCGGCGCCGGGCAGCAGCTTCGCGAAGCTGCGCGCCACCACCGGGCCGGTATCGAGGCTGGACGGCAGGGCTTCGATCGCCCGCAGCATTTCGGCGACGATTTTGAGTTCGCGGTTCTGGCGCGTGCCCGATTCGACCGCGGCGGCCAGCTGCGCGGCTTTCTGTTCGAGCTGGCGGGCGGTCTCGCGGCGGTCGCGCAGCATGCGCGCCAGCACGGTCAGCAGTGCGGCGAACACGCAGACATTGATGAGGGTGGCGCCGAGGCTCACCGCAAACGAACGGCGCGAGGCAGACAGCATCTCGGTGCGCAGCGCTTCGCGGCGCGCCTCGGAATGCGCCTGCCGTAGCGCGACCAGGCGGCGCAGCTCGTCCATGTAGACCTTGCCGCGCATCGAGCTGACCACCTTTTCGGTTTTCTCGAAACCCTCGGTGCGCCGGATCGCGATGGTTTCGTCGATTTCGGCCAGCTTGAGCTCCGCCAGGCGCGCAATGCGCCACACGTTGGCGCGCTCGGCATCGCTGCCCGCCTTGTCCTTGGCTTCGCGGATGGCGCCCGGCAGCGTTTGCTGGGCGCGCAGGTAGGGTTCGAGGAAGACCTCGTTGCCGGTGATGACGAAGCCGCGCTGCCCGGTTTCGGCGTCGCGCAAGGCATCCAGGATGCCGTCGAGGCGCTGCTGGTGCGCCAGTTCCGTGCGCAGCTGCTGGACGAAGGCGGTGGTCGAGCGGTCCAGCCAGAACGGCACGGCCGCCACCAGCGCCATCACCAGGAACACGGCCAGGATGGCAAATTGGATGTGCTTTTTACTGCGCATGCATAGAGAATGGAGCCGCCTTGTTCAGGAGCACGCAACCATAGCACAGATATTGAACAAACGATGATGATCGTAATGTATCAGGCGCGGCCGCGCACTTTCTCGAGCACGGCGCTCAGGTCCGGCGTATGGACGGGCTTGACCAGGTGGTGGTCGAAACCCGAGGCCAGGGTCTGCCGGCGGTCGCCGTCCATGCCGTAGCCGGTGATCGCCACCAGGGTCGTGGCGCCGGTCGACGGCATGGCGCGCAGGCGCTGCGCCAGCGCGTGGCCGTCCATGCCCGGCAGGCCGATGTCGAGCAGGGCGACGTCCGGCGCCAGGCGCGCGGCGCTCTCGAGGGCGGCGTAGGCATCGTGCTCCACCCGCACGCGGTGGCCCCATTGCTCGAGCAGCAGCTTGAGCATGAAGGCGGCGTCGGCATTGTCGTCGACCACCAGGATGTCGAGCTGCGCGCCTTCCTGCCGGCGCAGCGCGGCGGGCGGCTCGGCGGCCGGCGCCGCATCGATCAGCAGGCGCGGCAGCTGGACGATGAAGGTGCTGCCCTTGCCCAGGCCCGCACTGTGGCAGGCGACGCGGCCGCCATGCAGCTGGACCAGGCTCTTGACCAGGGCCAGGCCCAGGCCGAGGCCGCCCTGCGAGCGGTCCGGCGTGCGTTCGGCCTGGGCGAACAGGTCGAACACGTGCGCGCGCAACTCGGGCGCGATGCCGATCCCGGTATCGCTGACGATGATAAGCACGCAATCGGCGTCGACCTCGGTGCGCAGCCTGATGGTGCCGCCGGCCGGCGTGTACTTGGCCGCGTTGTTGAGCAGGTTAGTGAGGATCTGCACCAGGCGCTTTTCGTCGCCCAGCACCTGGCCCCCCAGCGGATCGGCTTCCACCACCAATTGGTGGCGCTGCGCTTCGATCAGCGGCCGCACCTGTTCGACCGCATGGGCCAGGATCGCCGGCACGTCGTGCTGCTTCTTGTCGATCTCGACCAGGCCGCGGGAGACGCGCGAGACGTCCAGCAGATCGTCGATCAGCTCCGTCATGTGGCGCACCTGGCGGCCGATGATGCCGCTGACGCGGCGCGCACGCACGGCGTCGAGTTCGGCCATGCCCATCATCTCGGCCGCCGCGCGGATCGGCGCCAGCGGGTTGCGCAGCTCGTGCGCGAGCATCGCCAGGAACTCGTCCTTGCGGCGCGCCGCCTCGTGCAGCGCCGCTTCCGCCTGCTTGCGTTCGGTGACATCCATGTACACGCCGAGCACGGTCGCCGGTTCGCCATCGCGGCCGCGTACCGGCGTCACCGTCTTGCCGACCCAGAGCGACCGGCCGTCGGGGCGCAGGAACCGGTTTTCGAGCTCGTAGGGGACCCCGAAGTCGACCAGGGCGGCGAACAGCGCCCGGTTGTCCGGCGCATCCTCCGGGTGGAGGAAAGCGTCGACACGGCGCCCGACGATGTCTTCGCGCGGCAGGCCGATCATGTCGGCATAGCGCTGGTTGACGTTCAGCAGGATGCCTTCGAAGCTCGCTTCGGCGATGCCGACCGTGGTCTGTTCGAACAGGGCCGCGGCGTGCGCCCGGCTCTCGGCCAGCGCCGCCTTGTCGCGCGCCGTTTCGACTTCGAGGCGCAGCGCCTGCTCGCGCGCGGCCGCGTCGCGCCGCTGGCGCGCCAGGCTGATGGCGCCCTCCACGCGGGCGCGCAGTTCGCGCGCGCCGAAGGGCTTGACCAGGTAATCGTCGGCGCCGGCCTGCAGCCCTTCGAGCCGCGCTTCTTCGCCGGCGCGCGCGGACAGCAGGAACATCGGCACGCCGCTGGTGGCCGGATCGGCGCGCAGCGCCGCCAGCAGGCCGAAGCCGTCCAATCCGGGCATCATCACGTCGGACAGCACCAGGTCGGGCAGGCTGCCCACCTGCGCCATCGCGCGCACGGCCTCGAGCGCCTCGCGGCCGTTGCCGAGTGTGGTCACCTCGTGGCCGCCCTCTTCCAGGACGCGCCTGATGTAGGCGCGCATGTCGGCGTTATCGTCGGCCAGCACGACATGGCCGCGGCACAGCGACAGGCGCTGGCCGGCGCCCTCCCCGTCTGCCGGCACGTCGTCCGGCAGCCAGCCCAGTGCTTCGTCGACGTAGCGCTGCGCCGCCGGAGGCACCGGCTCGGCGGCAGTCGGGAGCAGTTGGTGTTGCGGCAGGTGGGCTGCGCCGAACGGCAGGCGCAGCGTAAAGACCGTGCCCTGTCCCTGGCTGCTGGCAACGCTGATCGACCCGCCGTGCAGCTGCACCAGTTCGCGCACCAGCGACAGGCCGATGCCGGTGCCTTCCACCGAGCGCCCGCCCTGGCCTTCGACGCGGTGGAAGCGCTCGAACACGCGATCGAGATCGGCCGCCGGGATGCCGACGCCGGTGTCGGCCACCTGCAGCTCGGCCATGCCGCCGGCTTCGCGCAGCGTCACGCGGATGCTGCCCGCGAGCGTGAACTTGAAGGCGTTCGACAACAGGTTCAGGACGATCGTTTCCCACATCGCCGGATCGACGAACACGGCCTCCGGCAAGGGTGGGCAGTCGATGTCGAGCGCAATGCCGGCGCGTTCGCAGGCGGCGCGGAAGTTGCTGGCCAGGTCCGCCGTCAGCGGCGCGAGCGCGGTGGCGACGAAACCGGCTTCGACGCGGCCGGCCTCGATGCGCGAGAAGTCGAGCAGCGAATTCACCAGGCGCAGCAGGCGCTGGGCGTTGCGGTTGGCGATATCCAGGCGCGCACGCTGGGCCGGCGCCACGTCCTCCGCCTGCATGGCTTCTTCGAGGGGACCCAGCATCAGGGTCAGCGGCGTGCGGAATTCGTGGCTGACGTTCGAGAAGAATGCGGTTTTGGCGCGGTCGATGGCGGCCAGCATGGCGGCGCGCTTGCGCTCGGCCTCGACCGCGTCCACGCGCGCCAGCGCGGCGCCGAGAGCGGCCTGCACCAGGTCGTAGAAGCCGGCATAGGCATCGTCGAGCGGCACGCGCGCGCTGGCGCCGGCCATCAGCAGCAAGTCGGGCCGGACGCTGCCCGGCAGGCTGACCGGCAGCGCGAACGCGGCATCCGGCGCTTCCTCGTAGGGGCCGCAGGCGGCCTCGCCGAAACACGTGCGCAGGCCGGTCAGGCGCAGCGCCGCATCGGACTGCATCAGTGCCGGCATCGGCCAGACGGCATCGACGCCTGGCGCCAGCGTGGACGGCGCCAGCGTGGTCCCCCGAGGCATGCCGGTGTCGCCGGCCAGACGGTAGTTACCGCTGTCGGGGTCGCGCTCGTACAGCAGCGCGAAAGGCAAGTCGAGCTCGCATTGCGCCAGCGTTTGCATCAGCAGGCGCACCAGGTCGGCGCGGCTGTCGGCACGGCCCAGCTGGGCGTTGAGGTCGCGCAGCGCGCGCGTGCGCCGCTCGCTGAGCATGGTCGCGGTGGTTTCCGTCACCGGGTGGAACAGGCCGGCGATGTTCCCGCTCTCGTCGCGGATGGGACTGAGCGAGAACGTGAAGAAGGTCTCTTCCATGTAGCCTTTTCGGAACAGGAAGATGCGCCGGTTCTCGAGGAAGGACGTGCGCCCGCTGCGCGCCTGTTCGAAGGGCTGGTCGAGCTCCGGCCAGGCCGAGGCCCAGCATTCCTTGAAGTCCATGCCGAGCGAGGCCGGGTGCTTGTCGCCGCAGATGAGCCGGTAGCCGTCGTTGTAGATCTGGACGTTGTGCGGTCCCCAGATGATATCGATGGGGAAGTTGGACGCCAGGCACAGGCCGACGGTGGTGCGCAGGCTTTGCGGCCACCCGGAGATAGGGCCCAGCGGGGTGCTGGACCAGTCGTGGGCCAGGATCAGGGCGGCCATTTCGCTGCCGCCAGTCAGGAAGGTTTCTTCGGATAGCAGGCCGTTATCGGGCTCGAGAGGCATATTCATTTTGCAACGCAGGTCAGTCCCTGCCGCCTCTCGGCTATTCAGTAATTCATTACATTAACACGCCTGCACCGGCGATGTTATGAAACATTTGCGTGGCGCGGCAGTTGCAGGATAGCTTCCGCGTTGGAACTGGAGAAGCAGCGGTCGGCCGCTTCCAGCAAGGGCAGCCATTCGTGGCGTAGGTGTTCGCGTGGGGCCAGCACGACCGGGATATCGCGCGGCACGCAGACCGAGAACACATGTTCGGTATTGTGGGTGACGCCGGGCGCGTAGCGGTGGCGCCAGGTTTCGTAGATTTCGTAGACGTTGGACAGGTGCCAGTCCCGCAGCACGATGCGTTCGCCGTCGGCATGGATGCCGGTTTCCTCGAACAGCTCGCGCGCGGCTGTGTCGAGCAGCGGCTCGTCGACGCGGTCCAGGGAGCCGGTGACGGATTGCCAGAAGCCGGGCCGGTCGGCACGCTCGATCAGTAGGACCTCGAGGTCGGCGGTGTGGATGACGACGAGGACGGATTCGGGGATTTTGTGGGGCATAACGCCATTGTAGCGTTATTGATCGTCGTTCCCGCGCCTCTGAAACGTCGTCCCCGCGGAGGCGGGGACCCAAGTTGTACGCGTTTCGACAGCGCATGCAAACTTGGATCCCCGCCTGCGCGGGGACGACGGTTTAACTGCTAGTGGTCTTACGCCACCTTCGGCTGCTCGTTACGCAGACGAATATGCAGTTCCTTCAGCTGCTTCTCGTCGACTTCCGACGGCGCGTTGGTCAGCAGATCCTGTGCGCGCTGGGTCTTCGGGAAGGCGATCACGTCGCGGATCGAGGTCGAACCGGTCATCAGCGTGATCAGACGGTCCAGGCCGAAGGCCAGGCCACCGTGCGGCGGCGCGCCGTACTGCAGGGCGTCCAGCAGGAAGCCGAACTTCAGCTGGGCTTCTTCGGCGTCGATCTTCAGCGCGCGGAACACCTTGCTCTGGACTTCTTCGCGGTGGATACGGATCGAACCGCCGCCCAGCTCCCAGCCGTTCAGGACCATGTCGTAGGCCTTGGCGATGCAGGCGCCCGGATTGGTCTCGAGCATGTCTTCGTGGCCGTCCTTCGGTGCGGTGAACGGGTGGTGGGTGGCGGTCCAGCGGTTGGCTTCGTCGTCGTACTCGAACATCGGGAAGTCGATCACCCACAGCGGCGACCAGACGTCGTCGAACAGGCCGGCCTTCTTGCCGAATTCCGAGTGGCCGATCTTCACGCGCAGCGCGCCGATGGCGTCGTTGACGACCTTGGCTTTGTCCGCACCGAAGAAGATCAGGTCGCCGTCTTCGGCGCCGGTCAGTTCGAGCACTTGCGCCAGCACCTCGTCCGACAGGTTCTTCACGATCGGCGACTGCAGGCCGTCACGGCCCTTGGCCTTCTCGTTGACCTTGATGTAGGCCAGGCCCTTGGCGCCGTAGATGGCGACGAACTGGGTGTACGCGTCGATTTCCGAACGCGGCATCGAACCGCCCTGCGGCACGCGCAGGCCGACCACGCGGCCGCCGGTCATGTTGGCGGCGCTGTTGAAGACCTTGAACTCGACGGTCTTCATCAGTTCGGTCAGTTCGGTGAACTGCAGCTTGACGCGCATGTCCGGCTTGTCCGAACCGTAGGAGCCCATGGCGGTGGCGAAGTCCATCACCGGGAACGGATTCGGCAGGTCGATGCCGGCGGCGTTCTTGAAGACGACGCGCATCATGTCTTCGAACAGGTCACGGATTTCCTGCTCGGTCAGGAACGAGGTTTCGCAGTCGATCTGGGTGAATTCCGGCTGGCGGT